>ENA-OPDZ01000019-OPDZ01000019.1-human-gut-metagenome-genome-assembly--contig:-NODE-19-length-57634-cov-3.624151_pt1 | contig 57634 bp, 44 predicted proteins | sample MGYA00241628_ERZ501519 | MGnify/ENA primary metagenome ERZ501519 (study PRJEB25962, sample SAMEA2042384) | human gut metagenome | biome: human gut; feature: human-associated habitat; material: faeces...
TTCAAAAAATAAAAAGACTATTTTCAAAATCTTACGACTTTGTCAACAGTCTGAATAAAATACGTATTGTATTTTATTTTTATTATTTAACCCTATTAATTTAAACAAATATTACACTATAATCATACAATAGTACCATAATAATACACATTTTTTCAGTTGACTATAAAAAACTAATGCTTTATAATTAAAATAGACTAGGAAGTGTTATATGCAAACAAAATATCAAGAAGAATTAATAAATATTATAAACAAAACGCTAGACGCCCATGATGATACTATTACCTCAAATAACAGAACTAAACAAGAATTAGATATTAATCTATATCTATTATTAATAGAGTTAAATGGCAAAGAATATAAAGGAGAAATAGATAAAAAAGAAGCTTTAATTATTGATGATTTTCTAAGACTATTAAACAATTATAAAGTACAAATAGAATTAAAAAGAACACCCGAACACTTAGAAGAACAAGTAGAAAAAATAAAAGAATTATATTACAATAACACTGCCATACTAAATAACTATTTATCTAGTAGCATAACATTAGAAAACATTTTAACAACTGGTAGTAAAAATGATATAGATGAACTAATAATAGATATAACAAGGAAAAAAAACAACAAACAAAAATATATTGCTAACATAGATAACAAAAGACAAAAAATACTAGAATTAATAAAAGAAGGAGAAAATATATATGTTAAAGAAGGCTATGTTATAATAGATAGTATTACTTTAACTATTGAAGAATTTAAAGAAATATTTTCCTATTTACTAAATATTGATAACTTTGAATCAAAATATAACAATCCAAAACTAAAAAATGCACAATTATGTATATATATGGATATTATAAGTAATATTAATAATAAAACCATATCATCAAAAAGAATAAGTAAAATACTAATTCAACTATTACTACAAGAACTAAGTAAATTAGAAATCTATACAGACGAAAATACTGACAGTAGTCACTTTATTATAGAAAATATAAAATTAAATGATTTATCAAAAGAAGAAACACCTAATGATAAATCTTCAAAAATTATTATCAATAATAAAAATATATATATATCTAATGAATATCTAATAAACAAAATATTATCTCTATTTAAAGAAGGAAAATACTATTTTACGGAAGATATGTTTGTTATTGACGGAGATAAAAATGATTTTAAAGGAAAAATACCTATTAGCCAAATGATTTCATACCTAACACATCTTTTAGTCAGAACAATAAAATCTGAAAAAAAACACAACTATAGTAAATAATTACTATAGTTTTTATTAAACACATGTACGAAATAAAGTTGACAATATCTATTTCCTATGATAGATTATATATAGAAAATAACAAATATATGAAAGAGTGATTATATATAATGGATTCAATTGAAGAAATAAAAGGTATTGGTAAAAAAACAAAAGAATTATTTAATAAACTAGGAATTTACACCAAAAATGATTTAATACATTATTACCCATATAGATATGAAATATTAAAAAGAACCAATATAGAAGAAATATATACTACAAATAAAATAATAATAGATGGACGCATTATATCTGATGCTCTTTTAGTATATCTAAGTAAAAATCTAAAAAGGATTACATTTAAAATAGATATTGGTAATAATATTCTAAACGTTATTATCTATAACAGAATATATCTATTAAACGAATTAAAAACAAATAAAGAAATAACAGTAATAGGAAAATATGATATAAATAAAAAAGCCATCATAGCTGGTGACATAAGATTTGAAAAATTAAGCGATACACCCAAAATAGAAAGCATCTATCACAAAACACCTGGATTAACACAAAAAATTATATCCAAAAGTATACTAAATCTATTAGAAGAAAACAATAATATTCCAGATTATATACCAGAATATTTATCAGAAAAATATAATTTCATTAACAAAAAAGAAGCTATACATGAAGTACATATACCAAGCACTATATTAAGTCTAAAAAAAGCAAGACAAAGACTAAAATACGAAGAACTATTTATGTATTTACTAAAAATAAATTATTTAAAAGAAAAAATAACTGAAAATGAAAAAGCTATAAGTAGAAATATAAATGATAACGAAATACAAAACTTTATTAACAATTTACCATTTACATTAACCAAAGATCAACATCAAAGTATAAATGAAATAATTAATGATTTAAAAAGTAAAAAAAGAATGAATAGATTATTACAAGGAGATGTTGGAAGTGGCAAAACAATCGTTGCATTCGTGTCAACATACGCTAACTTTTTAAGTGGATACCAAACTGCCTTAATGGTCCCAACTGAAATATTAGCAACACAACACTATAACGAAGCATTTGAGCTATTTTCTAAGTATAATATTACAGTTGAATTATTAACTTCATCAACAAACAAAAATAAAAAGAAAGACATTTTAAACAAATTATTAACTGGCGAAATAGATTTACTAATAGGAACACAAAGTTTAATACAAGAAGATGTAAAGTTTAAAAATTTAGGCCTAGTAATTACAGATGAACAACATAGATTTGGTGTCAATCAAAGAAATGCCTTTAAAAACAAAGGTATAACACCAGATATATTATCAATGAGTGCTACACCTATTCCAAGAACATATGCTCTAACTATATATGGTGATATGGAAATATCATCCATAAAAACAAAACCAGCTAATAGAAAAGAAGTTATTACATATTTTAAATTAGAAAATGAAATAATAGACGTATTAACACTTATGAAACAAGAACTAGACAAAAAACATCAAATATATGTAGTAGCTCCAATGATTGAAGAAGATGAAAGTAACGTTGAAAATGTAAACGATTTAGAAAATAAAATAAATAGAGCATTTAGTAAAATAGCCAAAACAGCATCTATCCATGGAGGAATGTCTTCCATAGAAAAACAAAATATAATGAAAAAATACGAAAGTGGTGAAATAAATATATTAATCTCTACAACAGTCATAGAAGTTGGAGTTAATGTAAGTAATGCCAGTATGATTGTAATTTGGGATGCTAATATGTTTGGACTATCTACCCTACACCAATTACGAGGCAGAGTCGGAAGAAGTAACATTCAAAGTTACTGTATATTAATAGCCAAAGAAAATTGTGAAAGATTAAAAATGTTAGAAAAATGTAATGATGGATTTGAAATAAGTGAATATGACTTCAAAAACAGAGGTGAAGGAGATCTTTTTGGAATAAGACAACATGGCGACACAGGACTAATAATTTCCAATATAAGCAAAGACTATGAAATGCTATTAAAAGTAAAAGATGACATTAAAGAATTTATTGAAATATATAAAACCAATAAAGAAAAATATAACGATATCTATAACGAATTAACCAAGATTGACACAGTTGACTAATTTTTTCAAAAAATATATTGCATAAAAACAAAAAATATATTACAATAATATTGTCATAAGATAACAAAGTATCTTATGAACAACCTTTTTACACTCTCTACGAATATATGTAGGAGTGTCAACCAAAACCCCCTGAAGACTAGCCGAGAGGCTAGTCATTTTTGTTTATTCCAATAAAATCAAGGGTTTACGAGGGTTAATTATCTAAAAAACACTATTCCAGGTAACAAAAAGGTAACACTTTTTGTTACTTAAGTGTTACCTGAAAGCCAATTTTACAAAAAATAATCTTCATAAATGCTTATAAAATAAGACTTTTTGATAAAATTGAGTCAGTTCAAACGGTTTTGGTTGATTTGTATGGTATAATGGTATTAATAATAAAGAGGTGAAAGAATGAATATTGAAAAACTTAAATTTTATGTTGATAATTGGTATGAATATATTGAAAAGAAAAATATAGAATTACTAGAAAAAGAAATTGGAATGTCGTTTAAAGATTTTGTTATTGAAATATTAGGTAACGTTTATAATGAATATAAGGATATAATACGATTCATACCAGTAAGTAAAGACAATTGTTCTGAATATATTATTAAGCCGCAAAATGGTCGCTATTCATTAGAAGATTTTTTAATTAATAGATTATTAAGAAATGTTTCAATGATAAAATATCAAGAACAATATTTTATGAGTGAATCTAATTATGATCATACTTATGGAGAAGTTTTGCTTGATAAAGAACGTTTACAAATGCATTTAAAAGATGTTGGTCAAAAAAGAAAACTTGTAGCACATGAGTTATTACATGGACTTAAAACTCAATTCATTGATAATAATATTTTTAGAAGTGAAGAATATTTTAAATTAAAAGAAAGAATAAAAAGACAAAGAATTGAAGAAGTAAATGATTTTAATTATAATGTTGGTTATGGTCAAAATGGTCTTTATTCGCACTGTGGGTTAACACCAAATCAAAGATATTTAAAGTTGATAAATGCAAGTAGCCAATCTTTCGATACAGAAAATTTAGATGAAATATTTAATGAACTTGATGCAATAAGAGCTTCTAAAGATACATACAAAGAAGTTAAACAATTTGATAATGGATTATGTGTTATAATAAAAAATCCGGAATCTTCAAATGCATATATTACTAATTATGCATATATAATGGAAAGATTATTAGACAAAGAAACTTTATTTGCCGGAATGTATATTGATCCACAGATGATGTTTGATCAAATTAACAAATTATATACTGATATATTTCAGAAACAATATAATAGTAATAAAACAGCATTAGAAATAATTGCAGAACAACTAAATTTTATAAAGAAAAATCCTACTGCTACTGATGCACACGAAAAATTATTAACAACTTTATATGAATGCATCAATAGAAAAGATGTATTAAATAATTATAATGCTCAAATCAGAGATAATAATATTACTTGTTTAGGAAATAATGGACTATTAGAAATCGTTAATGGAAGATTAAAGATATATAGCAATTTGGCATATGCAGATGAATATGAATCTGTGAGAAATAAATCTAAATAGGAAATATAATTTTATAATAAAAACGAGGTAACAAAAAGGTAACATTTTTTCAAAATTAGGTTGTACTGAAACAACATGAAATTGGACTAAATTGGCCTAAAATGGACTTTTTTAAACCCGTTTGAACTATAACAACGGATTTAAAATCCCCCTAAAGCTAAGGCGAGAGCCTTAGCATTTTTTATTTTACCACTATTCAAAAAATATGTAAAACATTAAGACTTTGCTCTCTTCAGGGGGAATCCTTATTAGGGTTTTATGCAGAACCGCCTACTTTTACAAATGCTTATAAATAAAGGGTTTGTGAGATATTAAAAAATTAGCCATTTGACTAATTTTCTAACTTTTGTCACCCAGATGTCACCCAGAAATTAGAACTTAATATCATGACAAGTTCTATTTAATTATTAGAATAATTATTATTAAAATTAGCAAAATAGCATTAGCAATCATGCTATATTTTAATTTATTCAAAATATTATTATGTTCTACTGATAAATCATCTATTTTCTTACCGAAAGTATTTAATTTATCAAGAGCTTTTGAAGTATCAGATTGAATACTTTCAACTGATTTATTAATCTGTTCACAGGTCTGACTAATTTCATTACTGGATTTTTCAACTTTTTCAATATAACCTTCATTGCTCTTTTTAAGATTATCTACTTCGCTCTGTAAACCCTTTTTTACATTATCAAGTTCAGTAGTTTCTTTTAATACCTTTTCAAGTTTATCATTATTATTATTCAAATCTTTGGAAAGTTTATCGATTGTTAGCAAATTATTTTTGAAATCTTCAATTTCCTTATCAATATTATTCATTATTTACCTCCTTTAATAATATTTTTTAATTTCTCATTTATAAATGGAATCCAATATTTCCTTGTAATCTCATCTTCATTAACATTTTCTAAGAATACACTTCGTAGCATTTTTGGATCAAGATTATATAAGAAATCAATTAACTCATTCTTATTGTCATCCGAAAGATTCTTATAATATAACTTAGCTATATTTTCATATATTTCCTCTTGCTCAGTAGAATCAACATTCTTATATAGCGCTTCAAATCTTTGATTACCATTTCTTGAATTGAAATTATTATTTCTTAAAAATATAAGAGAAGTATACAGATTTATGTTATTGTTTGTATTACTTTCTAATACTCTTTCCATTTCGATACATCTTTTGGAAAGTTTATTTGCATCCAACTCAGTAGCATATCTTATTACATCAGCAATTGAATCATCATCAAATGTTAACGCATACCCTTCTTCTGATTTAACAATAATGTTTGTTAAATCAAAATAGCTATCGATAACAGATTGAATTTCATCACTACAATTTCTATTAGCAAATGTATTAACCTTTTCATACATATTTGCTAGTTGTTCACGTCTCCCAAGTGCAAACTTATTGTAATACCATTCTCTGATATAGAGTAACAATTTATTTAACTCATTTATTGATACAATAGCATCAATTTTTTCATATATATCAGTATTATCTTTATATTGAGAAACATATTTTTTAGCTTCATTTTTTATATGCTCGATATCATTATAATAAGAACTTAAATATATAGAATATGAATATGAACTATAATTTTTCTCCCAATTCAGTACAATCCCTATTTTATGAAGTATGTACAAATACTTTTCATAATGCCATGTGCTATCATCAGATAGATAAATAATATTCCCTTTTAGATTCTTTTTCATATAATCAAATATTTCTAAAGACCTTCTTGTTTCATCCTCAGGAGTCTCTAAATCATTAGTTAAAAACCAAAAGTTTGAAGACAAATCTAGTTGACCACTTGTTTCTTCTTGAATATATTTTAATTGTCTTACACTTGTATTTGGATCAAAGAAGTCATTAACATAGCTTTCTAAATAACTAGGTGTATCATATGTATATAAATAACAATCAGCTGGTTTTCTATCTCTTCCAGCACGTCCGGCTTCTTGATAAAAATTCTCAAATGAAGATGGAATACCAAAATGTATTGTACTTCTAATATTTGGCTTATCTATACCCATTCCAAATGCTTTAGTAGCAACTAATAATGATTTTTCGTTGTTAATAAATGCATCCTGAGATTCTTTATGATCACCATCATATCTTTCTATAATATCACCATATAATGGATTCAAATACCCCATTATATTTCTAATGCACGTTGGGTCTTTACCATTCTTAGTTCTAGCAAATACTATTATTGAATTAGTATTTTCACCATTTAACTCTGGATTAATCTCTTCAATTCTATCAGAAAGTGCTCTTTTGAATGTTTCTCTATCACGATATCTATCAATATGGAAAGTTAAGTTTTTCCTTCTTAACTTTTTTAAATATACAACATCATCTTCACTCATCTTTAATTCAACTATTAAGTCTCTAATTACATTTGCAGCTGCTGTTGCAGTTAATCCTAGATACTTAACATTTTTACCACAATAAGTAATTAAAGTTTCTGCTAGCATTAAATATGGAATTCTGAAATCATGTCCCCACTCAGATAAGCAATGAACCTCATCTAAAACTATTCTTTCAACACTATGGTTATCGGATAAGTTTAACAATATCTTTCTAAATATTTCATTTTGAAATCTCTCTGGACTAGTAAATACAAATATTGCATTAGCTTTTCTTAATTTTGCTTCATCTTTTTGTCTTTGGTCATTTGATGATGTAATATTTAAACATCTAGTTATCCCAAACTTTTTTCTTAATCCATCTATTTGGTCTTTAATTAAACTGTTAATCGGATCTACAACTAATGTCATCTTAGGTTCCAACAGTGATGATAGCTGATATATCAATGATTTACCGCCACCAGTAGGTAAAATACCAATTGTATTATTTCCATTCATTGTATGTTCAAGTATCTCATATTGGCCATCATTAAACTCTTTAAACCCAAATACTAGATACATAAAATCAATTAGTTTATTTTTGTTTGAAGACGAAATATTATATGAGACATAGTCATCAATCCAAATACTAAAGTAATCATCAGTATCTTCATCTTCTGCAATAACCTGATCACAAATGGTATATATGTTCTTACTTAAATCTAATTTGTTATCATATTTGATATTAACATATTCATCATCAAAGTCATCACACTTTATATCAACGTCTGGTTTTTCATACTTTAATTTTGTTAAAGATATAATTAGTTGAATCCATTCAACAATATCATCTATTGCTAATCTTAAATTATCTATATTACCGTTAATATAATTTATCTTCCAATACTTATCTTTTAATCTATTATTTCTTAATAAAGATAATATACACATTTGTAATCTAAATATTTCTTTTAGGTCTTTATCCGTCAAATGCTTTTGTCTAAGAATTGATCCTTGTGAAACAACTCTACCTCTTTGTAATAGATTGTTTAATATAGCATAAAATGATTTATATTTTGATGTTGATGACGATTTTGGATAAACACCGTTAATCGTGAAATAAGAATCATCATCCACGTAACTACTTGAAAACCCTATCTGTAAAGATGTTTTTCTATATAAATTATATAATTCTTCATCTTCAACTATTGCTTTTTTGTCTAGTAAAGATTTAAGTTCTTCAATTTCTATTTCTTTTTCACTTAATATCTTTTTATCCCTATCTATCTTTTCAATTTTATCAATAGTATCTTTTGAACGTAATTCATCAATTTGCTCTTGTAACTTTCTAGTTTCACTCTTTAGATCTCTAATTTTCTTTTCATATTCTTCTTTCTTAGAATTATTTTCTTCATTTAATTGTTTTTCTAACTCAGCTTTTGAATCTCTCAAGTTTTGTAAAGATAAATCCTTCTTTCTTAATTCAATTTCCAATTCATCTAGTTTTTTTAGTTGAGTTAAATAGTCACTCTTTTCAGATTCATATTGAAAAATGCGTTTTTCCAAAACTTCTTTCTGACTAATTGCATCTGATAACCTTTCATTTATCAATTCATCGCTTTTTAATTTTGACTCCTCAATTTGCTTAATAATTTGTTTCTTTTCTTCTTCATATTCGTTTAATAGGCTTTCAAATCTGTTTTGATCATATGCTTGCTCTACTTTATCGGAACAATAGTAATTATTAACTTTAACAGATAAACTGTAAATGAATCTATATGACTTTTCTACTTCTTTTTTATCAAAGCCATTTTTTCCTTCATGTTTTATATCATTTGAAATATTATTAATCCTACTCAACTGTAAAGATTCACTATTTAAGTCTTTCTCTATAACCATCATAAAGGTATCATTGTTAAGAAAATCTCCTAGAGATAGTTTACTATTTTTAACAATATTCTCTTTTGAATTGATATATTTTAATAACATCTCACAATATGATTGTATTGCAACCATAGTATAGCCATTTCTAACTTTTATGTCATTTTCAACATCAGTTATAATCCTTATTAGGGTATAATCAATATTCTTTACAAAATCAAACATTAAAACAACTCCTTCTTTATTACTACGTTAATTGAATCAATCTTATATTCAATAAGGAGCTGTTCAACTAGTAATTTGCTTTGAATACTTTCAACATAGATTCTATTAACATCACACATATCTACAAAACCATTTAGCAATATCTCAGCTTGACTATTTATTTGACTATTTTCGTCAAACATATTTCTAAAAGCATTTATAGTTCTTAAATAATTTCCATTATCAGATAATATTTTGATAGTGCTTGGTGATGAAGCGTTATATTTACAATAATATATCTTATTGTAAAACTTACTTATTATTGGAACAGCATTTATTTCAAATACAACCCATTCGGAACTTATATTGTTCTTCTTAGCATATAACATGCTCTTATTTGTTGTAGTTAAAGATAAACTAATACAATTTAACTGATTATCATTTCTATCTTTGTCAGTACATGAAAAACTAATATTTCTTTTACGCATTTCCTGAACACTCAAAATACCATTTGCTAGAATTGATTTCAGATTAACAATGTTAGTAAAATGATAAAAATAACTAACATTATTACTTTTTAATACATTCAAATACTCTTCCCTCATAAGATCACCATACAGTTAATATTATATCATAAAAATTCTTAAATTCATAACCTTATAAAGGGAAAAACGAGCATTTTATTGCTCATCTAACTTGTCTATAGTATTAACTATATCATCAAGTTTATTTCTAAACATGTGTGAATAAGTATTTAATGTTTCATCTATCTTTGTATGTCCTAAGTATTTAGCAACCATGACGATGTTAGCACCATTATTTATAAGTAGAGATGCACACGAATGTCTAAAGTCATGTGTTCTAATTTCCTTAACACCAGCTTTTTCAGCATTCTCCTTCTTCCTCATGCGAATTAGATGTGGATGTATAGGTGCTACATCACCAAATACAAACCAATCTTCATTAAATCCATAATACTTCTTTGACTGTTCTTTCAATTCCTTCAAGTCATTATACAAAGCATTAGGTATAGGTATTTGTCTTATACTAGACTTTGTTTTAGGTGTAGTAACATGCCAATAGCCATGATCACCTTTTACATTAACAACATTTTTAACTACACGTATTTCTCTTCTATCAAAGTCAACGTACTTCCAAGTAAGTCCTCTTAATTCACCTCGTCTAAGTCCACAATAATATAGAGTTTCAAACATAGTTTTATATTTCAAGTCTTCCTCCACACTAATGAACTTCTTAAATTCCTCATATGTATAAAATAGCATTTCTTTTGGCATTTCGTTTGGATTAGTAAAGTTAACCATCTTGTTATACATAGAGGCGAAGTTAAAGTCATACCACTTAGTACCATAATTTAATGCACTTTTGAGATACTTCATTAAATCATTTTTGGTTCTAGTTGCTAGGTTTTTAGCATTCATTTCCTGCTTCCACTTTTCTATATCATGAATATTCAACTTATCCAATCTGATATTCTTAAGTGAATCAAAATGTTTAACTTTCTTACCATAATTAGTTAATGTTGTTTCTTTAACTTTGTCTTTCTGATACTTGTAATGTTCTTCAAACAAATCACCTAAAGTCATTAAAGATTGATCTCCAACTTTTTCCTTTTCTGTATAAAATGCTCTTAAAGCTTCTTCAGCTTCTTTCTTTGTTTTATATTTTCTTGATTTAATTCTTTTTCCTTCATAACGTATTTCATATACCCACTTACGACCATCACATGTTTGTTCTGATTTTGAAACTTCTCTAATAGCCATAACTACCTCCTATTAAGAAATCCTCGATGCCATTTTAAATATGTAATCCTCATCTAAACCTATATATTCAAGTACAAGTTTTGTTGGTACATATTTGGTCATCGAAGGTGGAACTAATTTCCCCTTTTCAATTATTTCTCTTTCTACATCTTGTCTTATTTTTATTGCGGTATTTTTCCCACAGTTGCAAATGCGCATTATGTCATTACTGTTTATCCATACTTTTGACACCACATCTGCCAATTCTTTGTAATTCACCTTAAATCCCCCTCTCTTGATTATTACATTTTTTCATGTTGTACTCACCTGATTCTGATTTTCAAAATCTTCCTTTTTAAAGTTAACACCTAATTGTTTTAACTGTTCTTCCTTTTCTGGAACTATGTCTAGATTTGCGTCGAATGATGGGCTTTCCATTTCTGTTAATTTATCAAATGTAATATCCTCACTCTTATTATCATCTACTTTTGCACTAGTAATAGTTGATGATTCAGATTCTTCTTTATCTCCATTATCTGATAATTTATTAACCGCACTAACATCAATTATTTCATTTTCCTTTTCTTCTTTATCTGCATCATAATCTGAAACTATATAGTATCTTGGATCTACTGATATTTTTAAAGGCTCACTCATTTCGCCACAGTTTCTTCCTTTAATTATTTGTATTTTGGCTAATGATTCTTTCTTTAAATCACTATCAGAATATATTGCAAGAACATTTTCTGATGACCTTTCTATTTCATTTCCTTCTGCTGCTCCAGTTAGTGAATAAGAACCTCCATTATTCTTAGCCTTTTCATATCCATCCCTGCTACTTTGAACCGCAACTAGAATACATACTTGTTTATGTTTTCTAATAAAGTTTTTACAATTTCGTCTAAAATATGACATCCAGTGATTAACTTTACTATAATCATTCATTCCATTAGAATCACTGAACTTTAGTAAATTCAAATGGTCTATAACGACGAAATCTACACCTTTTCCAGTAGCTTCTATAAAGTTGCTTTCAACAGATCTAAATATGTCATCAAAAGATGATGAATTGTTAGAATCAAAATCACTTTCATCAACAATTGCTAAATGCTTTGATAATTCTTCTTTAAAGGATGGCACCATAGTATGAAATAAATAATCCTTATCTTCCTTAGCTAATTCTTTAAACTTCATATCAGTATGACATAATTTTCTATCAAAGATTGATTCGTTTGAATATCTTGATAAGAAGTTATAATACATTTCACTTCTACTAATTTCCAACGATATGTAGCAAACATTTAACCCACTCTTTATTGCATTGTAAGAAACGTTAGTGCAATATAATGTCTTGTATGAACCAGTATAGCCCATAACCGCATTAACAGTTCCTTTTCTAAATGCTGCATTTAAATCATCTATTTCTTCTATACAAGTTGAAATTTTAGTTTTGTCTACTTCTTCATCGTATATATTTTCCAAATTGCTCAAAGTATCAGTCATAATCGGCTTATAATGAGCGAGATTATATAGTTTTTCAAAGATTACTTTTCCATCTAACACCCCATCTTCTAACAATTTAGTTTTTGTTTTGCTAAGAGTCATATACATGTCAGCATACGACATAATATTTTCATAACACTTTAAGTATTTATCAATTTCATCATCATTATTTACATCAATCAGTATATTTATATCTTGCGAATTCAATTTCTGAAATCCAAATACTTTTATAATATCTGCTTTTAATAATTCACCAGTCCTTTTGTAACAATTATATAAAGCATTCCATCTGTTCCTTTCATCATCTAGCAAATATGGAATATTAAGTATCCTTTCCAAATATTCACCTTTATTTTCTACTTTTAATAAAGCTACAGCCACAAGACTTCTACTTGAAATCAATTGTTGTGTTAGCTCATTCACTTTTCCATTTTTCATATTTTGCGGGGCTCTAACTTTCTCTAATGAATTATATATTATATATTAGAACCACTTACTCCTTTCTTTTCCCTTTATATATAAGGGTTTTATTGTTTTCACTTTGTTTCAACTGGAATATTTTTATATTCAATTACATGCTTTTTATATCGATATGACATTTCCAACCATCTTCTAAAGACATATCATAATCATAGATTGAACCTTTTAGTTTAAGCATTTCTAATACATCATTCAAATATGTATTGAATAATTTAAGTTTTGAATACTTGCTTAGATCTTTATTATTCATAAGCTCATATAGATTCTTTCCTGCATCAGTACCATCAGCATTATGTATTCTCACATTCTTCATAATACTTTCAATAGTAATAACAAAATCCCTTTTTCCTTTTCTTCTGTTAATGAATACCAATCTAGATATATACATTGCTATATACAATTTCATTACTTGCTTATATGGTATTCTTAGAATACTTATAGGAAGCATATCTGAATACCTCTTGCATTGGTAAATAATTTCACCATAATTACCAAGTGTATATTCAAATGTTAAATCTCCATTTTCCTTCCCGCTGATATTCATAATCTTAAATATTCTTCCATTATTGATTTCTTTATGATTTTGATGATAACGTGGTCTTGTATTGCCAGTCTTAAGATTTATCCTCTTTCTTTGTAATCCATTCAACGCCCTTATATATGCATCCAAATCACTTTTGCTCATAACTTCTGTTTTACCAGTTCTTTTACCTCTAAACTTCTTATGGATGTAACTAAGTGATATTGCATAATCTGTACATGGGTACTTTATTCTAAAATCAACTAGTATTGTCCATAATATCAATTCATGAACTGTAAATAATTGTGTTCCACTAGTAAATGAAACTTCTGCTCTTCTTTCTTTTGGTTTTAATGGCCTATATGGAACTACTAAATCGTAAAACAGCTCATCATGGACCGTGAAGAAATACCTTTCTTTATCTTTCATATTTAATTACCTCTTTCTTTTCAGAAACAGAATTAAATATTCATAGGCCTTTTTCTGCTTCTGTGATTCCATTATCTTCCAATTTGTGATATAATTCATTTAAGAGTTTATCGGAGGTTTATCGGAATGGAGTTTAAAGAATTATATGCAAAGAATAATATTGAATACGGTTGTGGAAAGTTATATGGACCTTTTCCACTTATAAATGACTACAAGTTTTCAACAAACAAAAAAGGAATGATGGTTATCATTCCTATTAGAGACCATAATTACACAGATAACTTCTATGCAGAAATTGATGAATATAATTTCTTCTATGATGTAATACACTATGGCAATTTACTCTATAACATTTTAAAGGCGCATATTAATCCACTTAAAAAATCTTGGGTAATTCCAAATGATTTTGAAAACTCTACTATTCAAATAATATCTGAGGAAACCATTTACAATCACTTTAATGAACTAAAAGATATAGTTACAGATTTCACATCAAAGTATACTTATTGTTTCATACCTCAAAGATACTTTCCGGTTAATTACAAAATAACACAAGGCATCCCACTATCACCTATAATTAATCATATACTTCTCATCTTTATGATTCATACAGTATTTGAAAAACTATCAACAGGTTTTGATTCATATAAGGAAATATACAATTCATTGTCAATTAAACCTACATCATCAGATTCAGAAGTAATTGATATACTGATAGATTATTTAAACATCTATTCACTTCCACATTACCATATTGCTTCATTTCATTTAGAAGTATTGAGAATTGATAATAATGTAATTCCTATTACAGTAACCTCTAATTTATTTGCTTTTGCATTTGAAGTATTGCAAAGCAATATTACTACTAGATCATTCTACTCATTCGATGAATACAATGATTTACATACATACGTAGGATTCAGGAAATGTGCAAGATGTTTAAAGAATCTTGTAGACTTAGATATGGATAGACAAAGTTTTCTATCTTCACCAAAGTACAAGAAAGAATACTGTGATGAATGTAAACAAGAACTAAAGCGAATAGCAAGCAACAAATATGAACATTCAATTAGAACATTATATGATGAATTAAAGAACAATGTTGATAAATGCAATCCAAAACTTGCAAATGAAATTAGGAATCTTAAACCTAAAGACAAAGAAACCAAAGCAAATCTTCAAAGACTATATGCAGAATATCAAAATGATATACATAATAAGGAATAGCTTTTCACTATTCCTTTTTTGATTCAATAATATCTATATATTTGTATATGCTACTTCTCGACAATCCAGTTATTCTGCTAAATTCAACTTTGTTAATCTGATGATTCTTATACATTGCATAATACTTAAAGAAAACTTCAGGAATATTATCCATTGTAGTTCTTGGCCTACCACCTATAATTCCCCTCTCACGAGAAGCGGCTAGTCCTTCTTTAACAGCAGATACTATTAGCAATCTTTGAATTTCATTTATGAGTCCTAACATCATGAGTTGTCCTTGAGTGAATACTGATATTTCCCCAGTGCAATCTAATATAAAATCACCCATAACAAGTTTAATTTTCTTTTCCTTTGCAAAATCTAAAAGTTCCATCATAAACTTTAAACTACGAGTAAGTCTTGATGGATCAATTGCGTAAATTTCATCATTTTCTTGCACTATTGATAATAGTCTATTCAACTCAACCCTGTCATTCTTAGCACCTGAAGCATATTCTTTAAACCAATTAGTTTCAGGAATATTATTATCCCTTCCGAACTTTTCTTGTCTCTGTAAAGACTGTTTTGTTTCATTTGTACTAGCTCTCATATAAAGGTAGCGCATATTTCATTCCTCCTAATGTACGAGAAAACATAATTTTACTTTTGCACACATTTTCACACCATTAGACCAATGATTTTGGTATAGTTTAACGATTCATACTTGTGCCTACATTAACAATTGTTTTCCCACACACTATAATCATACATTAGGAGAAACACTATCTATACCTGATTCTGATACAAAGAAAAAGATATGCTTTTCACATATCTTTGCATGAAATGCCCATTTTCTTGTCTGAAATGCAATTTTTAATACATTCTCAACACTTTTCAAACATTTAAGGTATAGAATTATACACTTTGAACACTTCGATTTAAATCTCAACACATTATTTACCAGTAATGCTAAAGAACTTATCAAAGAACTCTATCAATCTATCAAGTACTCTTTGTTTCTTAATTGATCTATCATTATCAGCAGTAAATCTAGACATTTGAGGAAGTATGTTAACAACATCTGTTCCATTTTCCTCAACATTACCTCTATCAAACGCTTTCTGAATAAATGCATAAGTTTCATCACCCTTAAGATTTTCTTCTTCGATAATCTTATCAAGTTCTTCTTTCTTTTTAGTATTCATGAATGTTTCAAAGTCTTTATATACATCAGAATCTTGATTTAATGAATCAATGAATTGTTCAATCAAATCTTTCTTATTTCTTAACTCTGGACTTGCAGTAATAGCTTTTTGAATCTTGATAAGTAAATCTTTATCTTGCATATTACTTTCATGATACTTCTTAACTAGATTTAGAATGTAGTCAATGTTTATATCAATTGTTTTAATAAGTTCCATTTCAAACTCTAAATCTTCAGTTATGTCTACAGCTTCAACTTTAGCTCTCTTAGTAAATTCATCATGAATATCTTGGTACATACTATGATAATCTTGAATATCTCTAGATGCTAATAATTCATTACCTGCAAATTCATCAAATGAAGTAAGTATATTAGTAACCTTTAGTATAGCACTATATAACTTAATGAAATCCTTTTGGTTTTGTTCTCCAACTATTTCAACACCAGCAGGGAACTTTTCAAGTAATTCCTCTACATAGCTCTTATATCCTCTGATATCTTTACCTTTATCATCCTTATAACCATTGTAATAATCATCAAATGATTTTAATAAGACTATACCACAGGCATCTTTATCACCAAACAAGCCTAAAGCCTCATTTAATCTTTCTTCTAAATTTCTAAATGATACTATATTTCCAACTACCTTGATTGAGTTAAGTATTCTATTGGTTCTAGAGAATGATTGAATAAGGCCATGATACTTAAGGTTCTTATCTACCCATAATGTATTTAGTGTCTTAGCATCGAATCCTGTTAAGAACATATTTGCTACTATTAACATATCTATTTCTTTATTCTTCATTCTTAAAGAAACATCTTTGTAATAGTTTTGGAACTTATCTGATGAAGTATCATAACTTGTACCAAACATCTTGTTATAATCATCAATAGCATAGTCTAAGAAATCTCTATCTGATTGAGATAAACTATCAGTAGACTCACTATTTTCATCAAATAGTCCATCGTCAATGGCGTCATTAACACCGAAGCTATATATTAAAGCTATCTTCAAATCATTTGGTTGTTGTTTAAATGCTTCATAATATTTCTTTGCCATATTGATATTAGCAACAGCAAATATTGAATTGAATCCATTTAGGCTACGAACTACTTTAGTTTCCTTCTTGCTATTATCTTTTGCTAATTCTGATACATTATCTATTGCTTTAAATAAGTAATTACCAGCTTTAGTCTTTCTATCAAAATTATCTATAATATATGCTGTTATAAGTTGAATTCTAACATCATTATCAAATGCCTTTTCTTCATCAATCGCATATACTTTTTCATCCTGCATATCTTGTCTAACATCAACTCTACCGACATAATCATATTTGAAAGGTAATACATTCTTGTCCTTAATAGCATCTACTATTGTATAAGTATGCAACTTTTCACCAAATGTTTGGTCTGTAGTTAATAGTAAGCCACCATGACTTTGAGCATTTTCTTTAAATATTGGTGTACCAGTAAATCCAAATAGATAATACTTGTTAAACTTCTTAACAATCAGTTTGTGCATATCACCAAATTGGCTTCTATGGCATTCATCAAATATAAACACTACTTCTTTGTTATATATATCATGACTTTCATTTCTTTTAACAAATGAAGTTAACTTTTGAATAGTAGTAATGATAATTCTTGCGTTAGGATCATTAAGCTGTCTTTCCAATACCTTAGTAGATGTATTAGAGTTAGCAGCATCCTTTTGGAAATTATCATATTCCTTCATTGTTTGATAGTCTAAATCTTTTCTATCAACAACGAATAATACTTTATCAATGTACTCTAACGAAGTAGCAAGTTGAGCTGTCTTAAATGAGGTAAGTGTTTTACCGCTTCCAGTAGTATGCCATATATAACCACCTGATTGAATACTCCCATACCACTTATAGTTATGTGCTATTTCAATCTTATTTAAAATCTTTTCAGTAGCAACTATTTGATATGGTCTCATTACCATCAATTCTTCATTACTAGTAAATACACAGTACTTAGTTAATATATTTAGCAATGTATGCTTAGAACAAAATGTCTTAGCAAAATCTATTAAATCTATAATTGTATTATTCTTTTGGTCAGCCCAATATGAAGTAAACTCAAATGTATTAGATGATTTGATATTCTGTGCTTTGTTCTTTAAATGCAAATCTCTAGTAGTATTTGAATAATACTTAGTATATGTACCATTGCTAATAACAAATACTTGAACATATTCATATAGACCACTATTAGCCCAGAATGACTCTCTCTGATATCTATCTATTTGGTTAAATGCTTCCCTCAAGGTTTTGCCTCTACGTTTCAACTCAACATGGACTAAAGGTAATCCATTAACTAGAATACTAACATCATATCTATTATCTCTAGCACCATTATTAACATATTGATTGATAACCTGTAATTTGTTATTGTGTATATTATCTTTATCAATCAATCTAATGTTAGTAGTTGTACCATCACTATGTTTAATGACCTTAATTTCATCTTTCTGAATAGTAAAGGTCTTTTCTTTGATACCTTGATTATTGTTTGAAATTTCTTTTATAAAGAAATTATCCCATTCATCATTATCAAATGTATAGTGATTTAATTCTTCTAACTTATGTCTTAAGTTAAGTTTAAGTTCTTCTTCGGAATTGAATGTTAAATATTCATATCCTTCTTCTTTTAATGTATCAATAAACTCTTGTTCAAGTTGAGCTTCACTCTGATAACTAGTGTCTTTTCTTTTTAACCCCTCATATTGAGCAACAACAGTTGAGCCATTATTCTCAGATACTAATCCAAACTCTTTATTCACAAGACACCTCCTTAAAGCTTAACAACTTATTTCTATAATATTCATATTGTTTTCTTCTAGCTTCTATTTCAGCAGGGATCCCCTCTGAAATATCATGGATTAGTTTATCAAATCTATCTAATATACCTACTATTCTATTCTGCTCTTCAATTGATGGTACAGGTATTGGATAATCATCTAACATCTTTCTCCTAATTGAAGTAACTGAAGAATTAACTGCAGTTCCTATAATATATTTATAAAACGATTCCTTCATATAGAAATATAAAAATTTAGGTAGCAACAATTCTTTGTTTGGGTGCAATCTATATGCTCTTTGATGTAAAGCATATTTCCCTTTAACATAATGAATTGATTTGCCTACACCCGCTCCATCTCCTGCAGTAATAATTGATTCATCATCATATTCATATTCATTTAAGTAGTATATTTCTTGCGCCCTTGTATAAAAGGGGTATAATCCTTCTTTTAAAGCTTGATTAGTATTTGAAGATCCAGTACCAATTTCAGCTAACTCTGATAATTTCTTATATTGCATATTATTAAATAATTTACCACGCCAAAACTCATATTGACTCTTTCTCGCTTCTAGCTCCGCTTCTAGCTCCGCTTCTAGCTCGCCAAACTTATCAAGTATTCTTACTATTTCTTGTTGTACTTCTAATGGTGGTACAGGAATATTCATCAATAACACCTTTTTCATTTCAGGATGCTTTATACCAGATCCTCTATAAAAGTCTGCAATTTCAGTCATTCTATCCTCAAATAAATAATATAAAAACTTTGTATTTAATACATTAGGATCATTTGATACTGCTATTCTATTATCACCAGTAACAAACTTTCCACTATAATATTTAACATTTGGAGTACCACCCCATGGTATTGCTATTATTTCTCCATCACATAAATTATCCCCTGCAAGTTCTTCTGTTGTGTACTTCTTTGTGCCATTTATACCAGTTTCCAATATTAAAACATTACCAGTACTGTCAACTATTTCACTCAATTTATTTGCCAATAAATAATTATATTTTTTTACTTTTGGCTGCATAAAATTATCAACAGCATTATATTTCTTATCCCACGTTGTAAGTTCCCACACCTTCTTAAAGATAACACCGTTGGGGCATTTTTCATTTATTAGGTTTTCAATCTTACTCATAATTATCAGACTCCAACTCTTTAATGATTTCGTCTAATTCTTTTCTAACCCTAGATTGATTCGCCACTATTTCTTCTATATGTTTATTAAGTTCAAATATATCTACTTCTGATACAATTGCTGATGTTTTCAAATACGAATTAACAGATATATTGTAATCATTATTGGCAATATCTTCATTTGAAATAACAATTGCCTTATTCTCAACATCAGTTCTATTCTTTATAAAGCTAACAATATTATCAATATTTGTATCCGATAATTTATTCTTATTTGTATTTCTAATGAACTCATCTGATGCATCTATAAATAACACATTATTTTCTGATTTGTTTTTCTTAAGCACTAGTATACAAGTAGCTATTGTAGTACCAAAGAACAAATCTGACGGCAATTGAATAACAGTGTCTACAAAGTTATTATCAATAAGATACTTTCTAATCTTACCCTCAGCACCCCCTCTATATAGTACTCCAGGGAACTCAACTATAGCAGCAGTACCTTTTGAACTTAACCAAGATAACATATGCATAGTAAAGGCTAAATCTGCTTTTGACTCAGGAGCAAGTATACCAGCAGGTGCAAATCTTTCATCATTTATAAGTAATGGATTTGATTTACCAGCCCACTTAATAGAATAAGGTGGATTAGACACTATTGCATCAAATGGTTCATCATCCCAATGCTTAGGATCAATCAAAGTATCTCCTCTGGCTATATTAAACTTATTATAGTTGATATCGTGCAAGAACATGTTAATCCTACATAAGTTGTATGTAGTAAGATTGATTTCCTGTCCAAAAAAACCTTGTTTAACATTTTCTTTTCCTAGTATCTTAGCAAACTTAAGAAGTAATCCACCAGAACCGACACATGGGTCATATACTTTATTAACTTCTTTCTTATCTAGTAAAACTATTCTAGCAAGTAATTCACCAACTTCTTGAGGAGTAAAGAATTCTCCTCCTGACTTACCAGCATTTGAAGCATACATAGTCATCAAATACTCATATGCATCACCAAATACATCAATAGTATTGTCATGATAATTTCCTAATGGTAAATCACCAACAGCATCTAACAGTTTAACTAATTTAGCATTTCTTTCAGTAACAGTATTACCTAGTTTATTACTATTAACATCTATATCATCAAATAATCCTTTCATGTCATCTTCAGAATCAGTACCTTTAGCTGAATTCTCAATATTATTAAAGATATTATTCAATGTTACATTTAGGTCTTTATCATTCTTAGCTCTTTTTCTTACATTAACAAATAATTCACTTGGTAGTATATAGAATCCTTTTTCTTTTAAGGTATCATTTCTTCCATATTCTGCTTGACTATCTGATAATGTTGCATAATCAAAGTTTTCATCTGGTTCTAACTCATTGATATAGTTAGTTAGATTCTCTGATATAAATCTATAGAATAGGAATCCTAACACATATTGTTTGAAGTCCCATCCATCAACTGAACCTCTAAGTTCATTTGCTATTCTCCAAATCGTTTTATGAAGTTCTTCACGTTCATATTCTTTCTTATTATTCATATATACCTCCCCAGTATCTCACATCTATAATTATAGCATAAAATTCGACAATTTTTGACATTTTGGCCAAAGAAAAAGGAAGAAATTCATCTTCCTCATACATTTATTATCAGAAATTCATTTTCGAATACTTTCTCAACCCAAGAAATACACTTTCTCACATTGTAATTGATTAAGTTAATAGTTTATACTTGAAGCTATATTTAAACTTGAAATCACCCTGTATAATAATTTGTTTCATCTAATGCATATAGGCATTCAGATACAGCTTGGCCTCGTCCAAATATGTATAACACTTTTGATATTATGCCGATAAACATCTCATCGCAATTATGTTCTTTCATGATGCCAACATACTTTTGCCACAACTCATTAGATGAACTTGTTCTAGCCTTGCTCATTTGTTTAACTATATCTATAGCAGTATCATGTTCAATTGAATGTTGAATTAGATACTCATATACATCTTCACGATTTGATATAACACTATGTATATCTATCTTCCCCTCTTTGAATAATTCATCTTGATTTTCTTTCCATACTCGAGTACCATGTGCTAATGATATAACCTTAACATAGTCATCTACTGTTTTAGGTTTTAGTTGTTTAGATACTTCTTCTTCAAACTCAGTATGCATAGCATATTTAACATTTACTTTCTTTTCTTGAATTAAAATCTTATCATCTAATCTAATTGTTAAATATTCATCAGTAAATGAATGATAGTCTTCTATAGTTTCAAATTGACTAAACTCATTTAACTTGAATGTCATATTACTAGGTTGAACAGCTTTTGGAATTATTAAATAATGGTTATCAGCAAACTTATTTATTTCAGCTACATCTGTTGGTTCGAACGAACCTTTAACAATTCTAAAGTCCCTAGCATACTTTTCTACAGCATCAACGAAATCTATTGAACAGCCATTTATAAAGTCAATACATAGAGTTTTATCTGCAAATAATTCATAAGGTAGATTGTACTTAATTGGATCAACTGCACTCATATCAAAGATACATAGTAGTAACAAATTATTAGCCATCCCTCTAAAATGAAATCTTACTGACTCCTCGGTTTTCTTATACTTATGTAGAAACTCTAGTATAAATAAGATTCCTTTGTCATAGAGTAAATCAACTTCCTTTTTGCAACGCTTTAGTACTTCTTCATCTTTAACTTTGTTAGCTAATAGTACTAGGAAATAGTCTCTAGCATCATCATTTAATTCTTCATATTTACTTAGCATATTGACACCAGCCTAATCATCTATTTTCTTAACCTCCTGGTTAATAATATCGCTGACTTTAACATTTAGTACAATAGCTATCCTATAAATTTCATCTATTCTTGCTTTACCTTTAGCAGTAAGTATATTATTTAACCTTTTAGGTTTGATACCTGTTTTAACCACTAGATACTCTCCAGCAGTTATGCCAGGGCATTGTTTTTGAAACTCCTCATTGTTCTGTAACTTATCCATGTAATATAAAAAGTTTACTGCTATCTTCTCATAAATATTCATTACTACCTCCCTAGACGGTAGGAGGGGTATAGTATCCATAGACACACCTACGCCCTCCTCTAGTACAATCAAACGTATCATATAGCACTCCATCTTTAACACATGTAAGATGTTTGCTAACACTTACTATTATTATACCATCATTAGGTAGTTCTTTTTCATTAAGATGTACCTGACACCCTCTCCCTATGAACATAGTAGGTACCCAGATCCATCCCATATCTGTTAGTACCTTATACACAGTATCCTTTGATACACCATTACGTGCAGTAGACTTACTAGTCCCCCTCTCCCTAGAGGCATAACTATTAACCAGGTCATAGACCTCTTTATAGTCCCTCCCTGTTGCATTACAAATAGCTCGAGTGACACAGTCTCCTACTTTTATAGCATCATAATACTTCTCACGACCACCAGTGGAATATACAAACTTCAAATTAATCTTCCTCCTTCTTACTAGATAGGAATGTAATCTTTTCGGCAACTACTTCCATTTTCTTATAATTATTACCATCTTCATCTTCAACCATACGAGATTGAACTCTACCTTTAACACCGACTATATCTCCTTGTTTGCAATATTCAGAAGTGTTTTCTGCAACTGCTTCCCATAACACACAATCAATAAAATCAGTATCATACTCACCATCAGCATTTTTAAATGATCTTGGTATAGCAAGAGTAATATAACTCATCTTTTTACCTGATTCAGTTTCAGTAACTTCTGGTGACTTAACTAAGCGTCCAACTAAAATTATTTGATTCAACACATTAATCCTCCTTTCCTAAATCAACTAGGTAGATGTGTTTATCATCAAATGCATTGTTAGCAACCAATAAGTTATATTTGTCAGTTAGAATGGAATCAACCATATTGTATATTTCTCTTTCTTCCTCTTTGCTATAAATAAAGGAATCTTCACTACTGTTGTAAAAGTATTTGTAACTTTCTAAATTATCCTTCTTATAGATACGGTGCTTAACTTCGATTGTTTTAGCAATGTACTCAGCTAACCACACTTTATGAAACTCTCTGATTTCTTTTTCCATCTTTTCAAACTTACTCATACATCCACCTCTAAGTCGATGATATAACAAGAGTTAGTTGTGCTCGTACTGAATCTGAATCAAAGAAAAAGACAACTGCGTTGTGCTGTTGCCTCCGTCATACTATGTATATAGAACTATCTTTTCAGTATGAGGTGATAATTCTTCTTTTTTGTTTTTTCAAAAGTTTGATTGTAGTCTTAATGTAACACATTCAATTTTGTTTGCCAACCCCGAATTATATAATTTATTATTCTTCCCAATTGTAAGTTATATAATCGCTGGCTTCCAACTGTTGATTATTTAACACTTTAAAAATACTATTCTTAAGTTTTATACTTGCAGCATCACCTATAACACGCTTATTTACATATACATTTCTATAAAATCCTTTAAGATTGTATACAAATGGATCTGTACTAATGTTATAGTATTGAACTGTCTTTCTACATATGTCTTGATAACTAAATAAGTATTTCTTAATTAACTTCCTTTGTTTGTTGCTAATTGGAATAATTTCAACTAACCTAGGTGGTTCAGTACAACAATCATTTTCATAGAAATATGCTCTATCTTTCGTTAGTGCAAATCCTATTGATTGATTTTCATCATTCCATGTGAACCATTTAAAGAAGTAATCAACTTCAACTTTTGTATTAACTGGTACCATACTCATGCTCCTTTCTCTGATAAATAAAAAACTAATTTCGATACTATCATCAAGATAATATATGAAATTAGTTAGTTCCAGTTATTTCCATAACTCGTTCATCTGGAATATGAGTATACTTCTTTGTTTAATAATTCATTCTTCAATTCTTATTTCTCTTGCTTTGTTATTAGTTTCTTCTTCAGTAATAATGATTTCTTCTTCTATTTCAGTAGTAATAGTAGTAGTGTTGTTAGTGTTATTAGTGTTATTATTGGGGTTGGTGTTGGCGGTGCGTTTTTCAAAAGTTCCGCAGAAACTTTACTTCGTGCAATCTTCAAATACTGTATTCATCGAGGTATAAACCCTCCAAGCATTCTGAATGTAACACAAAGATTTGGAAAAGACAACCCCTCTCTTAAAATATTTTTTCAAAAATTAAAATCAGCCATATCTGACTGATTCTTTTCTTAATTAAATAGGTTTTCTGATGATAAATAATTCATAAATGAATCAATAATCAAATCATTTCTTGATACAATATCATTTTCATTAAAGTCTTGATATCTTTCATCTATTGTTAACAAGTCTTGAATCTTAGTACCATCGATATGTTTACCTTTATCATTCATGTAACCTTTATATTTTTTAACTTTATCCTCAAATCTAAAGTCTGATACACGAATGTTAACTGACTTTTCTAGTAATGATTTATTACCTAATCTTTCAAGATTTCTCTTATCAGTTAAACCACCATCTACATCTTGTCTATTCTTAGCATAGATATGTTCAATTTCAAATGGTTGTTCTAATGACAAATATGCTTGTTGCTCATTTGTAAATGCCCACCATGCTAACATAGATTTAGTAATTGGTCTTCTATTATCAAATGAATAATTTATTAAACTTTGTCTTATTGATTCTCTATCAAATCTATACTTATCAAATGTAACTTCTGTTCCATTGATTATATTAATCATCTCATCATATATTGGCGTTCTTAAAGCATTTACACCAGGATTGTAGAAAGCATATGTCCAAATGAATGCAATTGATTTTGTTAAAAATCTATACAATTTATCATCATCTAACATACCCTTATCATCTTTATTAGTCATGAAATATACTGATAAGAAGTAAGCCCACATTCCATTAGGTGCTAAGTTAAGAACAAATAATTTATTTAATACTCTATCACTAAATCTTTCTCTGTTTTGACTAGATATATCATTCCAGAAGTTAGCTAAATCAACTAAATTATTAAGTGTAGTGTCATTCTTAAGTAACTTATATGAATCCCTTTCATAAAATCTTCTTAAAGCTTCTGTAGTAGATGACTTAATTCCCATTTTAGCTCTTTCATAATACATATATCTAGTAAATAACTCATCCATAGGAGTACCAGATAGCGGATTAAATATCTTATCACTTAATTCTTCTAGTTCTTTCCAAGTTTTAATAAAGTTCTCTTTTTCACCTTTATCAGAATAATACTTATAGAATTGTGCTTTAAATATATCAGCATCTGATAATGGAAGTCCTCTATCGTTAAGTGTTGAGAATATTCTTAATGCAGTATTCTGATTATCTGCCTCTATCGGAAGTAAGATACAATTATTTAATATTCTTGCAGGTAGATATGAGAAGTAACTAGGATATCCATGTAAGAACTCATCTATCTTCTTTTGGAAATATCTATAGTTTTCTGCATATTTACTTTTCATAGTTGATGGTGCTACACCTGTATTTAATATTGATAGGAACTCACCCTTATCATTATCAGTAGCAACTTCAGAATCTATCTTCAATAAGTCTTTATTTGCATTACCAAACTCATCAGTTTTCCAGATACAACTTTCTATTACTTCTTTTGTCTTCTTAGAATTCTCATCTTGCATATTTCCAAAGCTAATATGGAATGCTCTAAGTAACAACATTAAAGTAGTTAATCTTTGTTGTCCATCAATTACCTCTAATTTATTGTTATCATTCTTGAATGTAACTATAGGTCCTAAATAGTATTCTTCTTCACTATTAAATCTTGTTGCATCTCCTTCAGGAATCGCAAACGCAAAGATATCCTCCCATAGTGTTTGACATTCTTCTTCAGACCAAGCATATGGTCTTTGATAATCTGGAATTAAGAAATCAGCTTTCTTATCTGCAAGTAACAACTTAATGTTCTTTTGATCAACGTTTAGTTTTGACATAGTATCATCTCCAAATATAATTATATCATATAATCAACCTTTTTCGACCAGTTTCAACCATTTTTCCAAACATTTTATCTAGTGTTAAATGCTTTTACCTATGTGCATAAATAACCACCAAAGTCCACCTATTTCATACCTAAAATGTCACCTAAATGTCACCCAGCGTCATTTTTAAAAATCGTCAATACCCCGCAAAGCCTTATTTTATGGGCAAACAAAATGACGGAACATTGATTCGTTCCGTCTTCAGGGGGTTCTGTTTTATTATGTACAACTTAAAAAAATCCTTTCGGATTTTTTATCAGAGTGTTGACAAAGTTTCAATACTCTTTTCTTTTTTGAAAAAGTTGTGTCAAACTTTATGACTGATAAATCAAAAAAAGTAACTTTCTAAGTTTTTACATGTTTTTTGTAAATTTCTTTAAAAAGTTATAAATTAACTTAAAATTATGATTTTATCCACGACTGAAAATACATTATATCAATTATGTTTCAAATGTAAACTATTCTATAAAAATCTGTTATTATATTAAATAAAAAGTATATTCATAAAACTCCATAGAAAACACCATTTGACAAAAATAGAATATCAACAGCTCTGTTGATACACATATAACACAATATGACAAACATATGTAAAATTTATTATTCAAAATTGACTTCTTCTTTTATCAAGTGATATTATTATATTTGCGCGCTTAAGATAGGATGGAACATAATGAATAAAAAACAAGAAATATTAAAAAATATTTGTAAAAAAAATAAAGGAAAATTAGAAAGTATATCAAGAAGTGAAGCTCAAGTTACAAAAGAAATTTCAGAATTAGAAAATACTATTATTGATATTAAAAACTTTAAACTTAGTATTATAAAAATTATCTTAACAAGACTTCTATTAGTAATAACAATAAATTTATTAGTAATGATATATGTATATATAAGTAAAGGAAATAATTACTTAACATTTAACAAAATGATCTCTGTAAATATACTTTTATTAATAATATATTTACCCGATACTTTAATTCATATAAAAAATAAAATACTTATCAAAAAAAATAATTCTTTACACAATTTAGAAAATACATTAATTGAAAAGAAACATCATCTAACAAAATTAAAGAAAGAAAAACAGACTATACACAATAATATTATAGCTATAGAAAGAAATAAAATTAATATTCAAGAAAATTGGAATAAATATAAATATAATGCTATAAATTATTTAGCAAAATAATAGTTATTTATCTATAATTATGATATTATAGTTTTGGTGATATTATGGAACTAACAAGAAAAAATTGGTCAAAAAACGATATCAATACTTTTAATTTATATTTAGAATCATTAAAAAATGAAAATAAAATTGAATGGACTAAAAGAATAGTAAATACTAATATGAAAGTATTAGCCATTAAAACACCTATTCTAAAAAAAATAGCTAATGAAATATACAAAGGTAATTACATAGAATTTCTTTCTTTTATGCCACTTGATTATTATGAAAGCACAATAATTATTGCTAATATTATTAACAAGATTAAAAATAACAAAAAATATTATTTAGATATTTATAGTAGGAAAATAGACAATTGGGCTTCTTGTGATGTACTTAATTTTAATAATGTCAATAAAGAAGAATACTATAATATTTCTTTAGAATATATAAAATCAAAAGAAACATTTGTAAGAAGAATAGGAATTAAAATATTATTTTCTTTTGTTAAAGATTGTAATTATACAGATAAAATTTTTGCCATTTTAGATAAACTATATAATGAAAATGAATACTATGTAAATATGATTATGGCCTGGTTACTATGTGAATTATTTATTTATCAAAGAGAAAAAACTCTTAATTATTTAAAAGACAGTAAATTAAATTCCTTTGTCATCAATAAAGCCATATCAAAATGTAGAGATAGTTATAGAATAAATAATGAAGATAAACAATTATTACTTAATTACAAGAGGTAAATATGAACATTAATAATATCAAAAATACTAAATTTCTTAAAAAAATGAAAATTAAAGAATTAGAAGATTTATCAAATGACATCAGAGAATTTATTATTGATAATGTTAGTAATACAGGTGGTCACTTATCATCAAACTTAGGTATTGTTGATTTAACAATTGCCATACATAAAGTTTTTGATGCTGATAAAGATAAAATATTGTTTGACGTATCACACCAATGTTATACTCATAAAATTCTTACAGGTAGAGCTTCCTTATTTAACACACTAAGACAAACAAATGGTCTCTCAGGATTCCAAAAAATGAGTGAATCTAAATATGACAACTATGAAGCAGGACATTCTTCTACTTCACTAGGAACTGCTCTAGGTATGGCAATTAGTCGCGATATGAATAATCAAAACTATGATATTATTGCTATAATCGGAGATGGTTCTATAGGAAATGGTTTAGCTTATGAAGCAATGAATCAAATTGGTGATACCAAAAAGAAAGTAATTATTATTTTAAATGATAATGAAATGAGTATTTCTAAAAATGTTGGAGCAATACACAATAGTTTAGATAGAATAAGAGCAAACAATGGATACAATAATGCTAAAAAAAGCACAAAAAGAGTATTAAAAAACATTCCCATTATAGGTAAAACAATAAATAATGGAATTACTAATATTAAAAAATCTTTTAAAAAATTATATTTAAAAGATGGATACTTTTTTGAAGAATTAGGTATAAAATATTATGGTCCAATAAACGGACATGATTACCACGAATTATTAACATATTTAAATATGGCCAAAAAAGAGAAAGAACCTGTTTTAATACACGTTATTACGGAGAAAGGAAAAGGATACAAACCAGCTTTTTCTGACAAAACAGGATTATGGCACGGAGTTGGACCTTTTGATAAAAAGACAGGAAAACCAAAAAAAGAATATACTCTACCAACATGGAGTGAAGTTATAAGTAATCACTTAATTAATTTAACAAAAAAAGATAAAGACATCGTGGCTATCACTCCAGCCATGGAAGTAGGTAGTAAACTTACTAAGTTTAGAGAACTATTTCCAAATAATTTTATTGATGCAGGGATGGCCGAAGAACATGCCCTACTATTAGCTAATGGATTAGCACTTAATGGAAAAATACCTTTTATATCCGTTTATTCTACATTTTTACAAAGAGGATATGACGAAATAATACATGATATAACCAGAATGAATAGTCATGTTATTATAGGTATAGACAGAGCTGGTATTGTTGGAGAAGATGGTGATACACATCAAGGAATATATGATATTACATTCCTACTACCTATTCCAAATATTGTAATATCTTGTCCCAAAGACAGTATTGAAGCTGGTAATCTTTTGTATACAGCATATTTATCAAATAAACCATTTGTTATAAGATACTCCAAAGAAAGATTAGAATACAAAGAAGAAAAATATCAAATAATACCAATTGGCTCATGGTCTATACTAGAAAAAGGAAAAAAATATGTTATAATAACTTATGGAGACTTTATAAATAGAGCATATCAAATAAGAAAAAAACTTCTAGAAAATAATATTGACATAGGTATAGTAAATGCTAGATATATAAAACCAATTGATACAAAAATGTTTTCAAATATAAGAAAACAATATACCCATATCTTTGTATATGAAGAATCTGCTATCATTAATTCACTAGGAGCATACTTAGTAAACGTATGTAATAATAATAACTATAATGGAACTATAAAAACATTTGGCATTGAAGATAAATATGTTACACATGGAAACAAAGAAGATATTATTAAAAGCCTCAAATTAGATTATATAAGTGTATATAAAGAAATTTTGAAAGGAATAACTAATAATGGACAAAAAAACAATTGAACTTATCAGCAAAGTAAAAATAATAATTGAAAACAAAATAAAAAATAATAATAATCAAGAATTTTATATAGAAGAACAATACTATAGTGATTTTGATGATGGTTTCTTAGATATAAATAGACTTAGATTATTAGGATTATTAGATAATATTTGTATATATTTAAATGTAACATATACATATATAGAAGACAAAGAAAAATACTCTTATTATATATTTAAACCACATAAAAAAGTATTAAAAAAAAGTATGGTTAATTCTTTATGTCATCAGCATAAATAATAGAATTATCACCATACTTTTTTCTTATTTCATCAATTGTTTTTTGAACTTTAACATTGTTTTTTTTATTATTATTAACATTAAACAAATCCAATTGTTCTATATATGTCTCTGAAAGATTTGCAACACCAACAGCTAATCCCCTCACCTTTTTATCTTCATCTACCCATAATTTATCAAACAAAGTAACAGCATAATTATATATATCTATATCACTAGAAATATAATTATTCAAACTAACTTGTTTACTAACTTTAGAAAAATCATTATATTTAATACCAATATGAACCAAGGAAGCATACATATTTTTCTCACGTAACTTCTTACCAGTTTGCATTGATAAGTCCTTTATGACTTTATATATTTTTTCTTTATCACCATAATCATAAGGTAATACTTCTGAAGTAGATATACTCTTAGGCAATCCATAATCTGACTCCACTTTAGAATTATCTATACCATTAGCATATTCAAACATTTTTATACCCATACTTTTAAAATATATCTTTAACATGTTCTCATCACTATGTGCCAAATCATATATTGTATTTATATTAAGATTTCTTAATTTCTTAGAATATGACTTTCCTATCATAAATAAATTTTCAATATCTAACGGCCACATCTTCTTTTCAATTTCATCATAAAAAAGAGTATGAACTTTATCTGGCTTTTCAAAATCAGAAGCCATTTTTGCTAACAATTTATTATTACCAACACCAACATTTACAGTAAACCCAAATTTATGTTTTATATCTTCTTTTATAGTATATGCCAATTTAACAGGATCCCTAAACCCAGAAATTTCTATAAAACACTCATCAATTGAATATCTTTCTATATCATCAGAATACAATTTTAAATAATTATACATCATATCTGAATAATATTTATATATCTTATTATTAGGAGAATATACTTCCAAATATGGACATTTTCTCTTAGCATAGTAAATAGGTTCTCCAGTTATAACTCCCCTACTTTTACATAGATTACTCTTAGCAAGAACAATTCCCTTCCTTTTACTCTCATCACCACCAATAACAGCATATCTATCTCGAATATCTATCCTACTTCCTTGTCTTAACATATAACAAGCAGTCCAAGACAAAAAAGCATTATTAACATCAACATGTAATACTATTCGATCCATATACATCACCCATTTTAATTATAGCAAATAATTGTTCAATTTAAAACAAAAATATTTATTGTAAAAATCATAAATATATACTACAATATAACTATTCAAAAGGAGGAATCATGAAAAAAATTGGTATCATTTTTGCAATGGAAGAAGAAATAAATGCTTTTAAAGAACATATTCATATAAATAAAGAAAAAAACATATTTGATTTACATTTCTATGAAGGAACTTTTAATAATAACCAATGTATATTCACAGTAAGTGGAGTTGGAAAAGTTAATTCTGCAAGAACTTGTCAAATATTAATTGACCATTATAATACAGATATAGTAATAAATGTAGGGGTAGCTGGTGGAATTAATAACTCCCTTAAAGTTGGAGATATTATTATTGGAAATAAATTAGTCCAACACGATTTTGATATTACCGCCTTTAATCATAAACTAGGATATATACCCAATATTGGCATATATATAAATTCTGATAATCATCTAGTAAATTTATCAAAAAAAATATTAAAAAATAATAACTACACTTTTTACATAGGAACAATTGCCTCTGGTGATATATTTTGTACAGATAAAAAACAAAGTAATAAAATAGCCAATGAATTTGAAGCTTTATGTGTAGAAATGGAAGGAGCTTCCATTGCACAAGTTTGTCATCTATGTCATATTCCATTTCTAGTCATAAGATGTATCTCTGATGTACCAAATAATAATAATGTTATTACCTATGAAGAATTTTTAGATATAAGTTCCCAAAAAATAGCACTTGTTCTTAAAAAAATAATAGAAGAAGTATAATCTAGTACCCCTATTAACAGTTGTAAATACCCAAATAGTATGTTATAATTTTAAAGAAAAAATTAAAAAGAAAGGACATTTTTGTATGATAACACGATTAGAAAATATAGAAAAAAAATATAATGAAATTACTGAACAATTAACTCATGAAGATGTTATATCAGACATAAAAAAAATGACTTCATTATCTAAAGAACAAAGAGCCTTAAGTGAAACAGTAGAACTATATCATAAATATTTACAAATACTAGAAGATATTAATACTGCAAAAGAGATGGAAAAAGATCATGATATGATAGAATTTGCTCATGAAGAATTAGAAAGATTACATAATTTAAAAGAAGAAACAGAAAAAAAGCTAGAAATTTTATTACTTCCACACGACCCTAACGACGAAAAAAATGTTATCGTTGAAATAAGAGGAGCCGCTGGAGGAGACGAAGCCAATATCTTTGCTGGTGACCTATTTGACATGTATACTCATTATGCTAACAATCAAGGCTTTAAAATAGAAGTATTAAACTCAATACCTGGTAGTGCTGGAGGATATGCCCAAATAGAATTTATGGTAAAAGGAGAAGGAGCATATTCCAAATTAAAATATGAAAGTGGTGCTCACCGAGTACAAAGAGTACCAGAAACAGAATCACAAGGAAGAGTACATACATCAACCTCAACAGTTCTAGTAATGCCAGAAGCTGAAGAATTTGATTATGAACTAGATGAAAGTGAAGTTAGAATAGATATAACTAGAAGTAGTGGATGTGGTGGACAAGGAGTAAATACAACTGATTCTGCCGTTAGATTAACTCATATTCCTACAGGTATCATGGTATACTCACAAACAGAAAGAAGTCAAATAAAAAACAAAGAAATGGCCTTTAAAATTTTAAAAACCAGATTATATGATCTAAAACTTAGAGAACAAGAAGAAAAAAATGCCCAAGAAAGACGTAACAAAATAGGAACTGGCGATAGAAGTGAAAAAATAAGAACATACAACTATCCACAAAATAGAGTAACAGATCACAGAATTGGTTTTACTTCTATGAATCTAGATAGAATAATGGCTGGAGATCTTGGTATAATTATTGAAGCTCTTATAACAGAAAATCAAAGAATAGAACTAGAAAACAATGAATAAAAACGATTATTATAAAAAACTAAATAAACACAATATAGATCCAAAAAAATTAGATTATATCATAAAATATAAAGGAACAAATTCTTTAGATGAAGATATAAATAGATTAATTAATAATGAACCAATTCAATATATTATAGGCAATCAAGATTTTATGGGTAATATAATAAAAGTAGACAAAAGAGTCTTAATACCAAGATTTGAGACAGAACTCCTAGTAGATAAAACTATAAAATATGCCAAAAAAATATTCCATAAAAAAATAGATATTCTAGATATTGGAACAGGTTCTGGATGTATAGCAATTAGTTTAAAAAAAGAATTAAATGCCAACATTACAGGTATTGATATATCTTCTGAAGCACTAGATCTTGCCAAAGAAAATGCTGCATTAAACAATGTCGAAATTAATTTCTATAAAAGTGATTTATTTACTAATATTAATAACACTTTTGATATTATTATCAGTAATCCACCATATATCAGTTATACAGAAGATATTATGGATATAGTCAAAAATAACGAACCACACAAAGCCCTATTTGCAGACAATAATGGATTATACTTTTATGAAGAAATTTTAAAAAATATCAGTAGTTATTTAAATGAAACATATCTAATTGCCTTTGAAATTGGTTACAAACAATACCAAGACATCGAAAATATAATAAAAAAATATTTACCAAACTCCTATATAAAATTAGAACAAGATTACTCTCAAAAAGATAGATTTATATTTATATCAAATACTATTTTAAATTAAAGATGTACTATTTGCATCTTTTTTGTTTAAAAAAAATAACTACACCACATAATTATACTAGAAAGGAATAATCAACATGAAAAAACTAGTATATTATACCTTGGTAGTTCTAATTATCATAAATATTGTTAATATAACAAATAATAATGAAATTATCCCCAATGAATCTATCAGAATGAGAGTAATACCAAATAGTAATAATACAGAAGATGTATATATTAAAAACAAAGTTAAAGAATATTTAGAAAAAGATGTTTTAAATATGATAAGTAAAACAAACAATATAGATGATGTACGAGAAATAATCAACAACAATTTAAATAATATTGATAATAATATAAATAATATATTTTCAAACAATAATTATAAAATGGATTACAATATTAACTTTGGATACAACTATTTTCCAACAAAACAATTTAAAGGACATACATATGAAGAAGGATATTATGAATCACTTGTCGTATCTATTGGTGAAGCAAAAGGAGATAATTGGTGGTGCGTTATGTTTCCTAATTTATGCTTAATTGAAAAGAATGATAATCACCAATATAAGTCTATTATTCATAAAATAATAAAAGATATATTCTAAAATAGTTAAAAACCTAATATTATTAATTAGGTGATTTTGTGAATTCTTATATTATTATTCTACTTATAGCTATTAGCCTAAGTATGGATGCATTTTCTTTATCATTAGCTTTTGGTATGCAAGGAATAAATCAAAAAAAGAAATTATTTATGTCCATTACCGTAGGTATATATCACTTTATTATGCCTCTAATTGGAGTATATTTTGGAAATTTTATTATAAAAAATATCCCCCTAGATATTAATATTATCTCCTCCATAATACTAATATTTATAGGTATAGAATTAATCATATCTGGATTTAAAAAAGATGATAGTAAACTTACCACTTCAATTACAGGAATACTACTATTTGGACTTACAGTTAGCTTAGACGCCCTAAGCGTAGGAATCGGATTATCAGCCATCAACAATATCTATATAATAGATTCTCTAACATTCTCAATATGTGCTTTTATTTTTACATTCACAGGATTAGAAATTGGCAATATAATTAACAACAAAATTGGCGAATACTCTAAATTACTCGGAGGCATTGTTCTCACTTTGTTAGGAATTATAATATATTTTAATTAACATAAACATAAATAACTTTCAACATAGTTATTTTTTCTTTTAAATAACTACTGACAATCAAATATTATTTTGTTATAATTATACTAGGTGGTAACAAATGAAAAAGAATAAAAAGAATAAAGAAAAAAAGCCAATGAAAGACTGGGAAAAGAAATTTATCTTTTTTAATATATTAACTATTTTTATAATATGTTCAATATATTCTTATAAATTAATTCATTATTATAGAATAGAACATAAGCAATCTTTTTTAACTACAAATAATTTATATGAAACCCTAAAAAACAAACCAATTACATATAATAATAGTGGACTATACAAAATAGATAATAATTACTATTATAAAGGAAAAGTAACTGATAACTACCTATATTATTCTGCAAGATTATGGAGAATTATGAGTTTTAATGATAATGGTATAAAACTAATCACTGAAGATATACAAACATCTATGGTATGGTCAACAGAAAATAATTATAAAAATTCTTATATATATAACTGGTTAAACATAACAGACAAAGAACATTCTGGAATATTTTTAAATTCCTTAAATAACTATAAAAATTATCTTATTAAACATTCATGGTGCACAGATATAGTTACTAAAGATAATCAAACATGTAACGATACATTAAATGATTATGTAGGCCTTATCTCCATAGAAGAATATTTAAAAGCAGGTGGAATTGAATCTTATCTAAATAATAATAATTACTTTTGGACAATTAATGCCAGTGAAAATAATGTATGGTATATTTTTGATAAAGGTGGCATAAATGATGAAACAAATGATGATACCGGTTATCACAGCTATGGCGTAAGACCAAGCATCGTTTTAGATATTAATACCCCATTATATAAAGGAGATGGAACAAAAGATAATCCATATATCATTGAAAATGACAATAGTGTTATATTAAATCACAAAAGTACTGGAAGTTATATTAAATATAATGATAATTTATTTAGAATAATTGAAAAAAATGATGATTATATAAAATTAACCCTAGCATATCATTTAGAAGACTCAAAAGTAAACTATAACAATATTAATCAATACTTAAATAATGTACTATTAAATAAATTGAAAAAAAACAATCTAGTAAAATGTCCTTTCTATGGAGGTAACTACAACAAAGATAACAATTATGATTACAAGGAAATATATAATAAAAAAGAATACTCTTATATTGGATTACCAAGTGTAACAGAATTATTTATAACAGATGATAGTGATATATGGTTAAATAATTATAATAACAATTCACTTATATATACTACTAATACTTTAGGAAGACTATTCCTAGATAATAACGACAACTTACATTATCTAAAACCAAGTATATGTATAAATGGTAATATTACTATATTAAGTGGATCTGGAACAAATACTGACCCTTATATTTTGGAGGAATAAATATGAAATTAATAACAAAATTATTTATTATATTGGATATTATTATTGTATTTTGTTTTCTATTAGTATATGGTCCATACGATAAAGCAAGAGTCTTTTGGATAACAACTTCCATGAATACTATGAATCATAAATACTTAGCACACATCTTCTACTCAGATGATACCATAGAAAAAGTCATGAATAGTAATTACTATATATTACTTGAAGAAAGTACTAACGTTAATGACATAACTATAGGAACAATAGAAACAGATAATTATAGCTCAATATATGAAAAACAAATATTAGATAGAGAAGAAGATGAATTATATAAACTAATCGAATTTAAATATAAAGAATTTAATTGTTATCTAGTAGCCATATATGAGCCAAAAAGAGTACATACTGCCGTAGCTAGTAATAATCTAAATAGAGGACAAATACTTACAGAAATTGCCAAAGAAAACGACGCTATCGTAGCCATAAATGGCGGTGGTTATAGTTGGGCTGATGGTTATCCAGAAGGATTAATAGTACAAAATGGTAATGTTATATATGCAAGAAGCAATAATGTATATGCAAGTGCCGCTATAAACGAAGATGGAATACTTATATCAGGAGGACTATCAGTAAAAGATTTAAAAGAAAAGAAAATAAAAGAAGCTCTAAGTTTTGGACCAGCACTAATAGTAAATGGTAATCCAATCAAAATCATAGGTACCGGAGGATCAGGAATGAACCCAAGAACTGTAATAGCACAAAGAAAAGATGGTATCATACTATTTCTCGTAGTAAATGGATATGGACAAGACCTATCGTTTAAAGGAAGAGGTGGTGTATATCTAAATGATCTATTAATAATTTTACAAAGATATGGCGCATATAATGCCATAAATATGGATGGAGGATCATCAACAACCTTAGTTATTAATAACAAGTTAATAAATTCTCCATGTGAACCATTAAAAGAAGGACAAGACTTTATAAGAACAGCCTGGATATTAAAATAAACTGTTCTTTTTTTCATGTATCCTCATATAATAAATTGAAAGGACGGAAAACAATGGAAACACTTAAAGTAGGAACTAAATCAAATCCTAATTCAGTAGCAGGAGCACTAGCAAATGTTTTTAGAGAAAAAAACAGTGTAGAAATCCAAGCTATTGGAGCTGGTGCATTAAATCAAGCTATAAAAGCAATAGCTATAGCAAGAGGATTTGTAGCACCATCTGGTAAAAATCTAGTATGTATACCAGCTTTTACAGATATAGTAATAGATGGTGACGAAAGAACAGCTATAAAGTTAATCGTAGAGGCAAAATAAGCCTCTTTTTTATATACAAATTTATTTTAAATTTAACAATATACATGATATAATAATTATAGGTGGAACAATGAAAAATATATATGGAATAACTTATAATGAATTAGAAAACTATTTTATCAACATTAATGACAAAAAATATAGAGCAACTCAACTATATGAATTTTTATATAAGAAAAAAATTACTGACCTAACACAAATGCCCAATATACCAAATAAAATAAAAGAAAAATTATTGGAAGACTTTGACTTTTCTTTTATAAAATTAGTATTAAAACAAGAAGATGTTAACGTTAAAAAGTACCTTTTTGAACTAAAAGATCATAAAAGAATAGAATCTGTTCTAATGTATCATGACTATGGCATAAGCATCTGTGTCTCTAGTCAAGTTGGATGTAATATGGGCTGTGCTTTTTGTGAAAGTGGAAGATTAAAAAAAGAAAGAAATCTTGAAACATATGAAATAGTAGAACAAATACTATTAATTGAAGAAGACATAAAACAAAGAATATCACATGTCGTTGTAATGGGAATAGGAGAACCATTTGATAATTACGAAAATGTCATGAATTTTATAAGAATAATTAATCATCCAAAAGGATTAGACATAGGATCAAGACATATTACCGTATCTACTTGTGGTATAGTTCCAAAAATTGAAACATTTATGAATGATTTCAACCAAGTAAATCTAGCTATATCACTACATGCTCCAAATGACAAAATAAGAAATAAAATAATGCCAATAAGTAAAGCATATAAATTAGAAGAGTTACTAAATGTCTTAAAAAAATATGTAGCAAAAACAAATAGAAGAGTAACTTTCGAATATATTATGTTAGAAGGAATAAATGATACTAAAGAATGTGCTATAGAATTAGCAAACATTCTAAAAGGTATGAATTGTTATGTAAATTTAATTCCATACAATGAAACAGAAAATATTGAATTCAAACGCACAAAAAAGATGCAAATATTAACATTTTATGATATACTTAAGAAGAATGGAATCAATGTAACAATAAGAAAAGAGTTTGGTGGAAAAGTTGACGCTGCCTGCGGACAACTAAGAGCTAACCACCAACATGATTAGGAGGAAGTATGCAAACATTTTATTTTACAGATCCCGGAAAAGTTAGAGATCATAACGAAGATAATGTTATAATATTAAATAATACAAATAATGAATTTGTTCTAGCCGTAGCTGATGGAATGGGAGGACATAAAGCTGGAGAAATAGCATCAAAAATTGCTATAGATACCATAACAAATAACTTTGAATCAATAGAAAGCCTTGGCAAAAAAGAAGATGCCATAGAATGGATAAGAAATACAGTACAAGATATTAATCATAAAATATTTGAATATACTGACAAAAATCAAGAAAGCAAAGGAATGGGAACAACGTTAGTAATAGCGATCAAAACAGATGATTATATATTATATGGAAATATAGGCGATAGTTCTGGATTTGTCATCAAAAATGAACAGTTACACAAAGTAACAAAAGACCATACATTAGTAAATTTACTCGTATCAACAGGAGAACTAACTGAAGAAGAAGCAAAATACCATCCAAGAAAAAATGTATTAATGCGAGCTCTCGGAGCCAATAACCCAATTGACATAGATATTTTTGATGTTGATACATCTGTAAAAGGATTATTTTTATGCAGTGATGGATTAACAAATATGCTAACTAATGAACAAATAGAAAAAGTTCTAAACAGCAAATTATCTATCGAAGAAGTCGTTTTAAAATTAATAAATAAAGCAAATATGCGTGGAGGACACGACAACATATCAATTGCATATTTAAAAAAAGAAAGTGGTGAAATATAATGCTAACAAAGGGGCAAAAGATTAATGACAGATATGAAATCATTAAAACAATTGGCGAAGGTGGAATGGCTAACGTATATCTAGCAAATGACACTATACTAGATAGAAAAGTTGCAATAAAAGTATTACGTGGAGACCTATCTAATGATGAAAAATTTATTAGAAGATTTCAAAGAGAAGCCTTATCCGTATCTAATCTATCACATCCAAATATAGTAGAAGTATATGATGTAGGAGAAGAAGACGGACAATACTATATTGTAATGGAATATATAGAAGGAAAAACATTAAAACAATTACTAAAGAAAAGAGAAACATTAACTTTACCAGAAGTAATTGACATTATGCTTCAATTGACTGACGGATTAGCACATGCTCATGAATCATATATCATACACAGAGATATAAAACCACAAAATATAATGATTCTAGATAATGGTTTAGTAAAAATAACTGACTTTGGAATAGCAATGGCTCTAAATGCAACACAATTAACACAAACAAATTCAGTAATGGGAAGTGTACACTACCTACCACCAGAACAAGCCAATGGAAAAAGTGCAACTGTAAAAAGTGATATATATTCATTAGGTATATTAATGTATGAATTAATAACTGGTTCAGTACCATTTAAAGGAGATAATGCCGTTGAAATAGCACTAAAACACATGAAAGAAAAAATACCAAGCATAAGAAAACAAAATCCTACTATACCACAAAGTGTTGAAAACATAGTAATTAAAGCAACAGCAAAAAACCCAAGAAATAGATATGATAGTGTAAAAGAAATGCACGACGATTTAGAGGTATGTATGGAAAAAGAAAATGCTAAAAAAGTAACATTTGAATATCCTGAAAATGATATAGATGATTCTGAACCAATAACAAAGAAAAAAGAAAAAAACAAAATAGAAAAACCAAATGTAGAGTATACAGAAAAGAAAGAAGAAAGTATTGAAGAAGATATCTTAGAAACACCTAAAAAAAGAAATACTGTAATACTACTATTAACAGGAATTGTACTATTCCTACTAATTATTGCAGGTATATTTTGGCTATCATCAACCAAAGAAGTAAAAGATGTAATTGTACCTAATGTCGTAGGTAAAGAAATAGAAAAAGCTATAAAAGAACTAGAAAAATTAGGGTTTAAATATACCATTGAATCAAAAGAAAGTGAAACTGTAGCAGAAGGATTAGTAATAAGAACAAATCCAAAAGCAGGAAGTACAAGAAAAAAAGGAGATACTATAACAATAATAGAATCACTTGGTGGTGAATATCACTACTTAGAAGATTACACAGGAAAAGATTATACAGAAATAAAAGCAAAATTAGAATTAATAGGAGTTAATGTAAATATAGAAAAAAAAGATGTAGAAAATAAAGACGAATATAAAGGAAAAGAGCAAAATATAATAGACCAAAAACCAATTTACAATAAAGATGAAAAGAAAGTATTAGAAAAAGGAGATACAGTTACACTATACATCCCAAATATTGTAAATGAATATCCAGATATGATTGCTGAAAATTGGAGTCTAAGTGATGTAATGTCATTTGCTGAAGAATATAAAATTAATGTAAGTGTATTAGATAAAAACGGAACAATCATCCCTAACGATAAATTAAATGATTTCTTATCAGCAAGCATCATAGAACAATCAAGGCCACCTAAAGACACTATTATTGAAGGAATAACATTAAAAGTCAAAATATTAGCAACATATGAATTAGAATCATCATCAAGTAGTGATGAAGAAACAGAATAACGGACGTGATTTATGAAAGGTATAATTATTAAAAATATAAGTAATACATACTTAGTTGAAGCAAACGAAAAAAAATATAATTGTCTACCAAGAGGAAAACTAAGACTAACAAAATCCACACCTCTAGTAGGAGATCATGTAATATTTGATGAAAAAAATAATTATATCTTAGAAATATTAGAAAGAAAAAACAAATTAATAAGACCCCTTGTATCAAATATAGATTATGCTGTAATAGTAACATCAGTAAAAGAACCAACACTTGATACAGTCCTATTAGACAGAATACTAACAATAGTCTCTTATAATAATATAGAACCAATTATATACTTAACAAAACTTGATTTAATGAACAACGAAGAGACAGAAGATATACAAAGATATATTAATTATTATAACAAAATCGGATACATCGTAATCACTGATAAAGATACATTAATAAATAAAATAAAAAACAAAACTGTTGTCTTTACAGGACAAAGTGGAGCTGGAAAATCAACACTACTAAATAAAATAGATTCCACACTAGAATTAAAAACAAACGAAATATCAAAACACCTCGGAAGAGGAAAACACACAACAAGACATACAGAACTATTTAAAACAAATAATTGTTACATCGTAGACACCCCAGGATTCTCAAAAATCGACTTTATAGATATGACAAAGGAAGATATTAGAGATAACATGAAAGAAATGTTTAATAATTTAGAATATTGTAAATATAGAGATTGTATGCATTATAAAGAAGAAGGATGCCATGTAATAGAATTAGTAAAAAGGAATGAAATATTACCATCAAGATATAATAACTATATAAGTTTTATTAAGGAGAAAATAAATGATTAAAGTATCAACTTCTATACTAACATGTAATAACAGAATACAAGCAACAGAAGAACTAAACAAAACAAATACAGACTATATACACATAGACTACATGGACGGAATATTCGTAGATAATAAAGAATTCACTATAGAAGAAATTAAAACACTATCAAAAATTTCTACAAAAAAATTAGATATACACATAATGGCTGAAAACCCAGAACCAATAATACAAGAATTAAAAGGTTTAAATATTGAATATATCACAATACATTATGAAATAAATAAACCATTAAACAAAATAATAAATTTAATACATAATCAAGGTTATAAATGTGGTATATCGATAAAACCAAAAACAAATCCAAAAAACATTATAGAATATTTAAAAAAAATAGATTTAGTATTAATAATGAGCGTAGAGCCAGGAAAAGGTGGACAAAAATTTATACCAGATGTTCTAAACAAAATAAAAGAATTAAAACAAAATAATTTAATAATAGAAATAGACGGTGGAATTAATGATACAAATATAGAAGAATTAAAAAATATTGTAGATATAGTGGTTGTAGGAAGTTATATAACCAACAGTAGTGACTATAATAAGCAAATAAACAACTTGAAAAATTAGTTGTTTTTTTTAGTGTTTAAATTATGAAAAAACAGAACATTATATACATAGAATTATATGAAAGGAGCTAATATGATAAGTAATTTTAACGAAGAAGCACAAGAAATATTAGTAAATGCTAAAATAGAAATGCAAGAATTAAAGCACCCATACGTAGGAACAGAACATCTCTTATTAGCAATACTAAATTCAAATACAAATTTAAATAAAAAACTAAAAGAATACAACCTAACATACAATTCATTTAAAAAAGAACTAATAAATATCATAGGAAAAGGAACAAAAAAAAGTGAATTCTTTCTATACACTCCACTATTAAAAAAAGTTCTAGAAAATGCCATCATGGATAGTAAAGATAATAATAATGGTCTAGTAACAACAGAACACTTATTCCAAGCAATATTAGAATTAGGAGAAGGAATAGCAATAAGAATACTAATAGGTATGGATATAGATATAGAAGAAATATATGATAATTGTAGTATAAAATTACTTAATAAAAAAGGAAAAAAAGAAACAACTTCCATACTAGAAAGTATCGGAGAAAATCTTACAGAAAAAGCAAAAAACAATCAAACAGATCCAGTAATAGACAGAGAAGAAGAAATAAATCAAATTATTGAAATACTTTGTCGTAGATGCAAAAATAATCCTTTATTAATTGGTCTAGCTGGCGTAGGCAAAACGGCAATTGTAGAAGAACTATCAAGATTAATCATAGAAAATAAAGTACCAAATAACCTAAAAGGAAAAAAAATAATATCCTTGGATATGGCAAGTGCAGTAGCTGGAACAAAATATCGTGGAGAATTTGAAGAAAGAATGAAAAAAATAATAACAGAAATAGAAAATGACAACAATATAATTCTATTTATAGATGAAATACATACAATAGTAAAAGCAGGAGGAGCTGAAGGTGCAATAGACGCCTCTAACATATTAAAACCAGCACTTGCAAGAGGAAAAATAAGATGTATTGGAGCTACAACTAATGAAGAATACAAAAAATATATAGAAAAAGACACAGCATTAGATAGAAGATTTCAAAAAATAGAAATTAAAGAACCAACACTAGAACAAACAAAAAACATACTTACCAAAATCAAACCAATATACGAACAATATCACAATGTTAAAATAAGTGACGAAATAATAAATGCAATAATAGAATTATCTGAAAAATATATATACAATAGAAATAGACCAGATAAAGACATTGATATTTTAGACGAAGTATGTTCAAAAACAAGCATAAAAAAAGATAACAACACTTCAACCATAGAAAACAACCTAGAATTAATACAAAAAAACAAGAAAAATGCTATAAAAGAAAAAAATTACGAAAAAGCATTAAGTTATAAAATAGAAGAAAATAACAATAATAAGATACTGCAAAAAAAAGCTAAAGAAGTTACTTTATTAGACTTAGCAAAAGTAGTAAATCAAAAAACAAATATTCCAATATATGAAATTATAAAAGAAGATACAAAAATAATTAACAACATAAAAATCACATTATCAAATAATATCATCGGACAAGATAAAGTAATAAATAGTCTAATAGACATAACAAAAAGAATAAAATTAGGATACAAAGATAACTCTTGTTATTCACTAATGTTTGCAGGTCCAACAGGTGTAGGTAAAACAAAATTAGCTGAAACCTTTGCCAAATTATTAGTAAAAGATAATATAATAAAACTAGATATGAGCGAATATTCTGATTCAACATCAATAACAAAAATTATAGGTTCAAGCCCAGGATATATAGGATATGACGATAACAAATATATCCTAAATACAATTAAAGATAAACCAAATTCAGTTATTATATTAGATGAAATAGATAAATGTCACCCAAAAGTATTAAATTTATTTTATCAAATATTGGATGATGGAAAAATAAAAGATGCCAAAGGAAATACCATCTATTTTAATAACACAGTAATAATAATGACAACAAATATTGGACATGAAAAAAATACAATAGGATTCAATACACAAAATAACAAACAATTAACAGAATTAAAAGAAGAATTTAATATATCATTAATAAATAGAATTGATAATATAATTTCATTTAATACATTAACCAAAGATAACATAATAGAAATTATAAATATACATATTAAAAAATTAAAAGAAAAATATAAAAATATAAACATAACAATAGAAAACAACATTAAAGAAGAGATATTAGAATTATCTAATTATGAATTATTTGGAGCAAGAAAAATAGAAAAGATAATAAAAAATAATATTGAAAATATAATTATAGATAAAATCATCAATAATATACATGACATAACAATTTCTAGTATCCTAATAAAAGAATAAATGATATAATATAAGTTGGTGATATTATGAATTATCATAAAATTTGCAAAGAAATATTAACAAATTTAAATTATACTCCAAAAATACTACTACATAGTTGTTGTGCCCCTTGTAGCAGTCAAGTCATCACATTACTAACAGAATACTTTGACATAACTATATTATATTATAATCCAAATATATATCCAAAAGATGAATATATTAAAAGAAAAGAAGAACAAATAAAATTAATAAATGAAATAGAGCATAAAAATAAAATGGATATTATAGACTGTGACTACGAAAATAACATATATGAAAATACAATCAAAGGCTTAGAAAATGAACCAGAAGGTGGAAAAAGATGTCAACAATGTTTTATCTTAAGATTGGAAAAAACAGCACAAATAGCAAAAAAATTAAACTATAATTATTTTTCAACAACTCTAACTGTATCTCCTCATAAAAACTCAACAATAATAAACAATATAGGATATGAACTAGAAAAAAAATATAATATAAAATGGTTACCCTCAGATTACAAAAAAGAAGAAGGATATAAAAAATCTATTGAACTATCTAAAAAATACAACTTATACAGACAAGACTACTGTGGTTGCAAATACTCAGTAAGAAAAGAAACACAAGAAAAAAATAACTATTCTTGAGGGGAATAGTTATTTTATTTTTCTAAAGTAAAGAAACTAAACATTTCATATCCTAAAAAGACACAACTTGCTAAAAAGAACAAAATAGCAACTACCATAACAAACTTATTATTCATAAATCCTTGCATAGCAGAATTTTTAGGCTGAACAATACTTTTTACTTCCTGAATAGGTGCTCCCTGAAAAGTAACATTATCATCAGTTCCAAATTCTCTAACCGTCTCCAAATTTTGTTCACTAACAGAAATATTTCCTTTATTAACTTTATATTCTTCCTTTAAAGCTCCTAATAAATTTGTTTCTTTAGAAGCATCAAAGAAAACATTATTATTCAAAACTGAAGACGTTGTAGTAGACTGAACATTACCATTAACAGGAGACATAACTTGTGTCGCTTCCACATCATTAGGAATATTATTATTTAAAACACTAACAGTTGAAGAAGAAGTTTGTTGAACCCCAACATTATTATCAACTGTTTTAACATTATTATCTAACACAACAGGATTGATTATATTTTCAGTAGTAACATCATTTAGAGCAGAAGAAACAATAGTATTATCAACAGTTTGACCACCTAAAGAAGAAGGATTAGGATTAGGATTAGGAACAGCAACTGCTTCCGTTGCCAAAACATTAGGAGTAGAAACATTCAAATTGTTTGATTCAGGCAAAACATTACTATCCACTTTTGGTTCCTCAAAAATAACACTACTATCACTAAAAATAGAATCTGTATCTTTTATAGATGTAAATTTATCACTATAATAATTAATAGCTTTAGTAGCTATATCCTTTTTAATCGTTGCAACATATGTCTCTTTTACATTAATTCTTTGACCATCAACAACTTTAAAATTCGTAAATTTTACATCATCAAGAGATGAATTATCAACAGATCTCTTAATAAGATTTTTGACAAAATTATCTAATTTAAATTTCTCATTAGCATCAGTTATATTAACAAAAGAAGAATTAATAACCTTTGAAACAAAAATATTTGCATTTTCTTCATCCCTAGAAATAGTATAAACAGCATAATCATTACCATCTAAAGAAATATAAGTAATAATCTTAGCATCCCTATTTATCTCATGTTCATCTATAATTTTAATAATATTATTCATAGTTCCTCCTTATCATCATAGAACTCTCTAGCATAAAAATTATAACATAAAAAAAGCTAATAAACAATAGTTTTTATAAAATTGAACATATTAAACACTTTATTTACATTAAGTTAATAATTAAATCTATACTTTCTCGTTTAATTTTTTAACTCTAATTAAAGTTTTTACATTTACTTTCTTATTCTCTTTCATTTTTTCATTAAGAAAAACTATTTTTGCTTGATTATTAATCATTACCTTTCTTAAAGTATTTATCTTTTTCAAATAATAATTATAATTAGGCAATTGTTCTTTATATAAAGAAAACTTAGAAATATATTCATCCCTCAAACTATCAATATCACTTATTGTAGAAGAAATATATTTATACATATCATCCATCTCATTAATAGAATAATTTAATTTATCAATATAATCATCAGCCGTATAAACAATTTCAGTCTTCTTCGTAGAAGCAATAGACTTACGCAAATTAGAAACCGTCTTCTTAGTTAAAGAAGTTTGTAAAGAAATACTAGGAAACAATCCCTTAAAAGGAGACAAAGCAAACAAACCAATCAACTTAATTCCATTTAAAAGTAAACTACCAAAACCAGACAAATTATAACGAACAGACTCATAAGAAGAAATATTACCTACTTTAGAACTAATTTCCTTTAATAATTCTTCCTGCTTACTATATATAAATTCACACCTAGAGACAATATTTTCTTTATTAAAAATATCATTTTGATATTTTTTAAAGTCAATATTAGCATCTTCTAATTTCTTAATTTTTTCCTCACTTTTTTCTTCTAACAAAGCACATTGCTCTTTAACTTCCTCTAATTTAGAATATAAATATTTGTAAATATCTAAAACTTTATAATCTTTTACTAAATTCCTTCTATCTTCTAAATTACAAAGTTCTCCAAACAGTAAAATCTTATCCAACAAATTCTTATCATCCATATCTAAAATATTTTCAAAATAATAATTTTCTTTATATATATTATATTGCTTATTTAGCTTATTTAACTTATCAAGTAATTGTTTAACCTTTTTCAAATAGTCATTACACTCCTGAAGCAAAGAAGAATCTATATCAAATTTACTCAAAACGTATAATTCACTATTTAAAACTTCTAACTTATTAATTTCATCAATAAAGTTCTTCCTTATCCCTATCAAAATATCTTTTTTTAATTCTTCTATATCTGTCAAAGAAGAAACATAATTAAAATTATAAAAAGATTTATTCTTAAAATCATCATAATCATTTCTTTTTATTTTGCTCTGAGAAACGTTTATTTTTTTACTTTGTATATTAATATGCTTAGTTCTGTCATCCTCAAGCATTTTTTTATCATTAAAAATTTTATTATCTTTATCGTTAAAAGTTATATTATTACTTTTATCTTTATTAGTAGTTTTTGTTAAATCCTCAATACCCTTCCCAAACAGCATCAAAGGAACAAGCATAATTCTCTTAAAAAAACCAGTATTTTTTTCCAATTTATTGTCTTCATTATTTTTATTTTTTTTATGCTTAAATTTAGCAATTAACTTAATTCTATCACTGAACCTACTCTTTCCCTGTTTACTCATAAGATCACACTCAAAAAAATTATAACATTATATAAAAAAATAGTAAAGAAAAAGACTAGAAAATCTAGTCTTCTAAAAATTCTTCTTCCAAAGCTTCAGAAGGTTCATCATCAAAAAATTCCTTTTCTAATGTATAACCAACATCCATATATTCTTTAGCCCCAGTACCTGCAGGAATAAGTTTACCAATAATAACGTTTTCTTTCAACCCATGTAAATAGTCTGTCTTCCCCTTTACAGCAGCTTCAGTCAAGATTCTAGTTGTCTCTTGGAAAGAAGCAGAAGCTAAGAATGAATCTGTTTGAAGTGAAGATTTAGTAATACCTAACAAAATTGGTTGTCCAATAGCAGGTTTTTTACCTTGTAAAATAACATCTCTATTTCCTTTAGTAAATTTACTAATAGAAACAACAGTACTAGGCAAGAAATCAGTATCACCAGAATCTACTATTCTAATTTGTGAAATCATTCTTCTAGCAATAAGTTCAACGTGTTTATCATTAATATCAACACCTTGTGAACGATATACTTTTTGAACTTCTTTCAAAATATATTGTTGAACAGTATTAGGATCAGTTACAGCTAAAAGTTCTTTAGGACTAATACTACCTTCCGTAAGTCTATCCCCAGCAGAAACTTTATCACCTTTTTCAACTCTAAGTTTAGCACCAAAAGGAGCTAAATGTTCTCTAACCTCGTTCTGATTTTTAACAAATATCTTTGTACGACCTTTAGAATCATCAATTTTAGAAACAGTACCATCTATTTCACTAATTGTTGCTTTACCTTTAGGAATACGCGCTTCAAACAACTCTTCAACCCTTGGCAAACCTTGAGTTATATCCGCACCGGCAACACCACCAGTATGGAAAGTTCTCATTGTAAGCTGTGTACCTGGCTCACCTATTGATTGAGCCCCCATTGTACCAACAGCTTCACCAATTTCAACAATATTTCCAGTAGCAAGATTTCTACCATAACATTTACAACATACACCATGTTCAGTACGACAAGTTAAAGCTGTTCTTATTTCAACTTCTTTAATACCTGCAGAAATAATTTTATCTGCTATTGATTCAGTAATAAGTTCATTCTTATCAATAATCATCTCATTATTATTTGGATTAATAACTTTCTTACTAGTAAATCTACCTAAAATTCTATCATAAAGTGATTCAATAATACCATCTTTGTCATCACGAAAATCCGTAACCATAACACCTTCGGTAGTTCCACAATCCTCTTCCCTAACAATAATATCTTGAGCAACATCAACAAGTCTTCTAGTCATATAACCTGAATCAGCTGTCTTTAAAGCAGTATCTGCGCTTCCTTTTCTAGCACTATGTGTAGAAAGGAAGAATTCAGAAACAGAAAGACCATCTTTAAAAGAAGAGAAAATAGGAATTTCAATAGTATCACCATTAGGTTTAGCCATCAAACCACGCATACCAGCAAGTTGAACAAATTGTTTTATAGAACCACGAGCTTTAGAATTCATCATTATAAATACAGGATTATCCTCATATTCTTTAGCAAATTCTTGTAACTCAGCTTCTATTTCTTTCTTAGCTTTATCCCAAACACTAATTACTAGTTCAAGTCTTTCAGCTTCAGTAATAAGTCCTCTCTTAAATTGTTTATTAATCTTTTCAACTTCTTTATTTCCATCTTCAATAATCTTAGCTTTCTTTTTACTAGTAATAACATCACTAGTAGAGAAAGTAATACCTGAATAAGTAGAATATTTAAAACCTTGATCTTTTAATTTATCCAAGAAAATAGAAGTTTCTGTAGTTTTATATCTCTTAAACATTTGAGCTATAAGTTTTTCAAGAGTACCCTTTATAAAAGGTTTAGCTCTATCCAAATTTTTAATATATTCCTTAATATCCGTACCATAATCAACAAAATATTTACTTGGAGTAATTCCCTCAATATTCTCATCACTTGGTTCATTTACATATGGGAATGAATCAGGTAAAATTTCATTAAATATAAGCTTACCAGGTGTAGTAATTAAATATTTATTTTTATATTTATCTATGAAAACTTTATGTTTAAATGAATTAACTGGAAGAGCAATTCTCGTATGTAAAGTAATTTCACGTCTTTGATAAGCCATCATTGCCTCATTAGCATCTTTAAATACTCTACCTTCTCCTTCAAGACCAGCTTTTTCACAAGTAATATAATAATTACCTAAAATCATATCTTGTCCAGGAGTAACAATTGGTTTACCATCTTTAGGACTCAATATATTATTAGCACCTAACATAAGAACTCTAGCTTCAGTCTTAGCCTCTTCTGACAATGGAACATGAACAGCCATCTGGTCTCCATCAAAGTCAGCATTAAATGCAGTACAAACCAAAGGATGTAACCTAATAGCCTTTCCAGAAATCAACTTAGGTTCAAAAGCTTGAATACCAAGTCTATGTAAAGTAGGAGCACGATTCAATAATACTGGATGTTCACGAATAACATCTTCAACAACATCCCATACTTTAGGATCTCTATTGTCAATCATCTTTTTAGCAGATTTAATATTAGTAGCTAACTCTCTTTTAACAAGACCATTTATAACATGTGGTTTAAATAATTCAAGAGCCATATCTTTAGGAAGACCACATTGATACATCTTAAGATCAGGACCTACAACAATAACAGAACGTCCTGAATAGTCAACTCTCTTACCAAGTAAATTCTGTCTAAATCTTCCTTGTTTACCCTTCAACATACTAGAAAGTGATTTTAACGCTCTATTACCAGCACCAGTTACACTTCTACCTCTTCTACCATTATCAAACAAAGCATCTACAGCTTCTTGAAGCATACGTTTTTCATTTTGAACAATAATTGAAGGAGCATTTAATTCAACCAACTTTTTCAAACGATTATTTCTATTAATAACTCTTCTATACAAATCATTTAAATCGGAAGTAGCAAATCTTCCACCATCCAATTGAATCATAGGTCTAAGTTCAGGAGGTATAACAGGTAAAACATCTAGAATCATCCATTCCGGTCTATTACCTGAACTAGCAAAAGCATTAAGAACATTAAGTCTCTTTACAAGTCTAATTTTCTTTTGACCAGTAGCACCTTCAAGTTCTTTCTGAATTTTTGCAAGTTCTTTCTCTAAATCAACTTCACTAAGCAAAGTTTTAATAGCTTCTGCACCCATTCCTACTTTGAATGTATTGCCATACTTCTCATAATATGCTCTATATTCTTTATCAGATAAAGTCTGATTCTTAACTAATGTTGTAGAGCCTGGGTCTAAAACAACATAAGATACAAAGTAAATTATCTCTTCCAAATCTCTAGGAGACATATCAAGGCATAAACCAATATAAGAAGGAATACCTTTAACAAACCATATATGACTAACTGGAGTAGCAAGCTCAATATGACCCATTCTCTCTCTTCTAACCTTAGATTTAGTAACCTCAACACCACATCTATCACAAACTATATTCTTATATCTTAATCTCTTATACTTACCACAAGAACATTCATAATCTCTTGTAGGACCAAATATTTTTTCACAAAATAGTCCATCTCTTTCAGGTTTTAAAGTTCTATAATTTATAGTTTCTGGTTTTAAAACCTCTCCATAACTCCAACTTCTAATAACATCAGGAGAAGCTATTCCAATTTTTAAAGCCTTAAATTTATTTGCTTCCAACATTAGAAATCACCTCCTATATTATCTTCTTCTTCAAATGTTTCAAATTCATCACTAAATTCATCATCATAATCACTATCAAAATCTTCATCTTCAAATTCATCATCCAAAGCATCATTATCATCTTCTATGCCAGAGAATAAATCAGGTTTAGGTATTTCCTCAGCAATAGGAACTTCATCGTCATCATCATCACTCTCAAGTTCATTAATACCTATAACTTGATCATCATTATTAATAACAGAAATATTTAATCCCAAAGCTTGAAATTCTTTAATTAACACTCTAAATGATTCTGGAATACTTGGTTCTGGTAATGGATTACCTTTAACAATAGATTCATAAACCTTAACCCTACCCATAACATCATCAGATTTATAAGTTAAAATTTCTTGCAATACATGTGAAGCTCCATAAGCTTCCAAAGCCCAAACTTCCATTTCACCAAATCTCTGTCCACCAAATTGTGCTTTACCACCCAATGGTTGTTGAGTAACAAGTGAATATGGTCCTGTAGCTCTAGCATGAATTTTATCATCAACCATATGATGCAATTTAATCATATACATTACACCAACACTGATACGTTGATCGAATGGTTCACCAGTTCTACCATCATATAGAACTGTTTTTGCATCTTCATCCATACCAGCCTCTGCAAGCATATTAGCAATATCATCACTCTTAGCACCATCAAGTACCGGAGTAGCAACATGAACGCCTAATTTTTTGGCAGCCATTCCTAAATGCAATTCAAGTATCTGCCCAATATTCATACGAGAAGGTATACCTTGCGGATTTAACATAATATCTACAGGTGTACCATCTGGTAAATATGGCATATCTTCCTCTGGTAAAATTAATGATATAACACCTTTATTACCATGACGACCAGACATTTTATCTCCAACTTGAATCTTTCTCTTTTGAATAATATATACCCTAACAACTTTATTTACACCACTAGGCATATCATCGTTATCCGCTTTAGTATATATCTTAACATCATGAACAATACCATCACCACCATGAGGAACTGTCAAAGATGAATTTCTAACTTCTCTAGTTTTTTCACCAAAAATAGCATGTAATAATTTCTCTTCACTAGTAAGATCAACCATTCCCTTAGGAGTAACTTTACCAACTAAAATATCTCCCTCTTTTACCTCAGTACCAATCCTAATGATACCATTTTCATCAAGATTCTTTCTACTTTCTTCACTTACATTAGGAATATCACGAGTAATTTCTTCTGGTCCAAGCTTAGTATCTCTGCACTGAATTTCATAGTCTTCTATATGAAGTGAAGTATAAACATCATCCTTAACTAATTTTTCATTCAAAATAACAGCATCTTCATAATTGTATCCATTAAATGTAGTAAAAGCAACAACAACGTTTTTACCAAGAGCTAACTCTCCTAAATCTGTACTCTGTCCATCTGCTATAATTTGTCCTCTATGAACCTTATCTCCTACTCTAACAATAGGTCTTTGATTTGCTGTTTCACCTTGGTTGCATCTTTCAAAAGTAACCAAATTATATACATCTCTATCTTTAGCATTTTTAACAATAATTTTCTTAGCATCTACATATTCAACAATACCATCTGCTTTAGCTAATACACAAACACCACTATCACGAGCAGCAACATATTCAACACCTGTACCAATTAAAGGTGCCTCTGTAGTAAGTAAAGGTAAAGCTTGTCTTTGCATGTTTGCACCCATCAAAGCACGAGTAGCATCGTCATGTTCCAAGAAAGGAATTAAACTAGTCGTAATAGATACAACCTGTTGAGGAGAAACGTCTATATAATCGACTTTATCTGCTGAAATAATTACATTTTCTCCATTAAATCTACCAGAAACAGTGTCATCTGTAATATATCCATCATCATCAACATTAACTGTAGCCTGAGAAATATAAAAATCTTGCTCTTCAGTAGCTGTTAAATAATCCACTTCATCAGTTAATTTTCTATCAATAACTTTACGATATGGTGTTTGAATAAAACCATATTCATTAACCTTAGCATAACTTGCTAATGAAGTAATAAGTCCAATATTTTGACCTTCTGGAGATTCAATAGGACATATTCTACCATAATGTGATGCATTAACGTCTCTAACTTCAAGACCAGCTCTATCACGAGAAAGTCCGCCAGGACCTAAAGCTGATAATCTTCTCTTATGAGTAAGTTCAGCGATTGGATTAACCTGATCCATAAATTGAGACAATTGGCTTCCACCAAAAAACTCTTTAATAACAGCCGTAACTGGTCTAATATTAATTAATGTCTTTGGAGTAACAGTTTCCATATCTTGAGTAGTCATTCTCTCACGAATAACTCTTTCCATTCTACTAAAACCGATCTTAAATTGATTTTGTAAAAGTTCACCAACTTGTCTAATTCTTCTATTACCTAAATGATCAATTTCATCATCATGTCCAATACCATCCATTAAATTTAAATAATATGATACAGTAGCATAAAAATCAGAAATAGTTAAAGTCTTTTCAGTAATAGTTTGATCATTACCAATAACTTTTACCTTTTTCTTAGGATCTAATGGTGAATAAACATATATAACTTGAACAACATTTCTATCGTTCAATTCTTCATTAATCTTAACCTCACATCTACCATATCCATCTTGTAAATATTTATTAAGTTCCAAAAGAACATCTTTAGTAATTAAAGTCCCCTCACTGAACTTAATATCTCCATCTACAACAATATCCTCTGCTAAAATAGTATTAATAAGTCTATCACTAACATTCAATCTCTGATTAAATTTATATCTACCAACTTTAGCTAAATCATAACGAAAATTATCAAAAAATCTTGTTATTAATTGATTCTTTGAACTATCCAAAGTAGTAGGTTCTCCTGGTCTTAATTTTTCATATATCTCAATTAAAGCCTCATCAGTACTTTTAGTAGAATCTCTCTCTATAGTATTCTTTAAATAAATATTATCATCAAAGAAGTCTAATATTTCCTTATCACTAGACAAACCAAAAGCCCTAATTAAAGTAGTCAAAGGAACCTTTCTTGTTCTATCAATTCTAACATATAAAACATCTTTAGCATCTGTTTCATATTCTAACCAAGTACCACGAGTAGGAATAATTTTAGAAGCAAAAACAGGTTTACCATTTTTATCTATTTCCTTAGAAAAATATACACTTGGTGATCTAACCAACTGTGATACAACAACTCTCTCAGCACCATTAATAATGAAAGAACCACTATCCGTCATTAAAGGCATATCTCCCAAGAAAATTTCTTGTTCTTTAACTTCTCCAGTTTCATTATTAAAAAGTCTTGTTTGAACTTTTAAAGGAGCAGCATAAGTAATTTGTCTATCTTTGCATTCCTTAATAGAATATCTTGGCGTATCAAACGAATAATCGCCAAAATGTAATGAAAAGCTACCAGAAAAGCTTTCCACTGGTGAAAAATCCTCAAGTACTTCTTTTACCCCATCAGTAATAAACCATTGATATGATTCTTTTTGAATTTGCAATAGATCATCTAACTCTAATGCATTCTTAATCATAGAAAAATTTCTTCTTTTTCTATAATCGCCACTTTGCTTTAACTTATAAGCCATTAACTTTCTCACCCCATACCTAAATTAAATTTTTAGTACGCCTAAAAAGACGTGTTACCAATATAAAATGTTATCACTTTAAAAAGTAAAAGTCAACGAATAATTATTATTTTTACAAAAAAAACATATATATGTATTTTAAAAAAAGAAGTGCACAATTGTTGTGCACTAAGATTTATAACATGATATAATATCTTTCAAGCA
>ENA-OPDZ01000032-OPDZ01000032.1-human-gut-metagenome-genome-assembly--contig:-NODE-32-length-45603-cov-10.003623_pt1 | contig 45603 bp, 32 predicted proteins | sample MGYA00241628_ERZ501519 | MGnify/ENA primary metagenome ERZ501519 (study PRJEB25962, sample SAMEA2042384) | human gut metagenome | biome: human gut; feature: human-associated habitat; material: faeces...
TCTCAAAGGTCGTTGCTTCGTCCCAAGAGTATACCGCAGGGGATCGGGAGCTTATACTTTTCAATTCTTTACTTTTCTTCCGCCTCGCAATCTAAAGAGACGGACGGGACGTATAGGAGAACCTCAACGTCGTTCGGACGGAAGACTTCGAGCTATCGCTTCCTCAACAAAGTTATTCAAGGTCTTTCCTTGCGAAAGAGAATAAATAACTGCCTGCTTGTGAAGTTCGGGAGAAACCCGAACGTTGAAACTGCCTTTATAGGCTTTTTCCGGTTCCGTATCCTGCGCTTTGCAGGTTTCGAGATAATCGTCAACCGCGCCGTGAAAATCTTCCACAAGCTCGACGGCGTTAGTCCCTTCATAAGAAATCAACGCGCGGATTCCCATTACTTTTCCGTAAAAAACTCCGTCGCTTTCGGAAAATTCCACGGTTCCGACGTAATTCTTGTATTCCATAGTATTATTCATATCAGTTCCTCCTGCTCCAAAATTTCAACGAGCTGCTTCACCTGATAACTTAAAAGCTCTTTCCTCGGATGCGGCTTGTGCATCGTTATCGGCGGATGTTTGTCGCTTATAAAAATAACTCTCGAGCCGCTCGTTTTGCCCTTGTGGGACAACGTGTATGAAAAATATCCTAAAAGCGTAGTTACTTCGTCGAAGGTCATATCTTTAGGAAGAGATTTAAGTTTTGCGATGAGTTTTTCTTTCTATCCCATATTCAGCTCCTTTTCGTAATATATTATACCATACTTTTGAAATTATTGCAACTATTTACAGTTGCTTTTTTTATATTAAACTATACATATCCACATATTAAAGAGAGCGCGCAGCAGGCGTTTCTGCGCGAATTCGTCTTCGGGGACCTTTTTCCGATAATTCCCCTCCGCGATGAGATAGTCCGTCAAATAACGTCTTCTTTCTTCCTGATTCATATATAACTCCTTTGTAAACAAAATTGCCTGATTTGTCAAGTCTTGCTTTTATGACGAAAAAATTGCCATTCGGACAGAAAATCCGTGCGATTTACGGGAACCGCCTTATTTTGCATATTATTACGTTCATTGGCGATTGTCAAGCGGATTTTTCGGTTGCGGACGGAGTTAAAAATAAAAAACAAATCATAAATTTCGCCGAAAGACGTTGGACATTACAGACGATTTATCGTATAAAATAACGTAATACCCGTTGGGGTTACAAGAAGCACGCAAGGAGACAAAAAATGGAAAAAAATAAGTGCTGCTGCAAGGAAAATCACGAAGTCAACGAAAACAAGCTCGAAAACGTTACAGGCGGAAGCATCAAATCCGCGCCCGTAAAGAAATATAAGTGCCCGAAGTGCGGTCACGTCGGCGGCGAAAACGAGCAGAATTTTCTCTTCGGACAGGGCGGAAAGGTGAAATGCCCGAAGTGCGGATACGAATCGAGCGAAGCCGACCTTTCCTATCTGCTGTTTATTTAATAATCGGAAGCGGTCGCGGGACAAATCCCCGCGGAAAAAACCGGGAGAGCGGAGTAACGTCCGTTCTCTTTTTCATTGTAAAGCGATTTCCCGCGGCTACGGCGATTTTTGGTAAAAGTAAGTCGATTTTCGTTTCGAATAAGGAGTTTTTTTAGTCCTAAACCGTCGAATCGCCCTCCGACCAATGTTAAAACAGAGTTAAAAATTTATTAAAAAAATCGTTTAAAACTGTTGACACAAACGGGTTTATATAGTATCATAGACGGGAGAAGGGAGAAAATTAGAGTAATTTGTACGTTTGAAAACGATTTTTCCGGACGGGAAAATCGGAGTAAAAACGATTTTTGCCCGCTTTTATGAGGATTTAAGGGCATTTTTAACCCGAAAGACAGGTGTTTGTCAGCATATTGACGGCGGAGTTTTGCAAAACCGCGGAATCCGCCGTTTGAACGTACGCGACCGATATAATGCGTTAATGAAATGACGCGTAGGAAGTCGTAGCGATAACGATTTCAGTCGATATTGCAGCGATTGAACGGTCGAAAACGCGCGCTAAGGATCGTGCGTCCGAATCGGTAAAGTTCAGTCTTTTTACGGACTGTCTTAAAAAAACAAATCGGAGGTATTTATGAAAAAACAATTGCTGATCAACGTTTTGCTGATCGTCGTTATGCTGCTTATGGCGGCGTGCGGAGTCACGGGCAAAACAGTCGTTCCGACTCAGCCGGGACAACAGGTTGTGAGCGACAGGACGCCGGTCGAGTATTACCCGATCGATGAAACCTTATCGACAGAGCTTGTGTCGATCGATACGCAGGCTGCCGAAATGGGGATTTCCGATAACGACGTAGTTTCGATTATCGTGAATCTCGGCGGCGTCAGCCTTTACGAACAGTATCTCGACGACGGTTCCGCTCAGTCCATCGCGGCTTATGCGGCGTCCGACAGAGGCGTCGAGGTTCTCGGCGAAATCGCGAGAATTCAGGACGAATTCGAAAAATCCGTTGCCGGCCTCGGAATCGAACTCGAATACAAGTACAGATATTCGGCTCTTACGACCGCAGTCGCGGTAAGCACGGCTTATCGTAACGTCGCTCGTCTTCAGGAACTCGATATCGTCAAGGGACTTGCGATGGATACGCAGTACGCTACTCCCGACGTTGCGGTGAGCGTAGCTTCTCTCCTTACCGAAACGGGCGTTTACGCGAACGACACCGAATTCGACGGTACGGGCAGAGTCATCAGCGTTATCGATACCGGTCTCGACTGGAAGCACGAAGCTTTCACCGTAATGCCTTCGGTTTCTCAGATCGGTCTTTCCGACGTTGAAGATCTTATCTCCCTCTTCTCCTTCAACTCCGCTCTTCGTTATCAGGCAAGCGATCTTTACATAAACGGAAAGGTCGGCTTCGGTTACGACTACGCGGACAGAGACACGGACGTCATTCCGTCCGAAATAGGCGTTCTTCAGGCTTCCGGCTATCACGGAACCCACGTTGCCGGAACTGCTGCCGGAAACGCTGAAAGCGGATTCAAGGGCGTTGCTTATAACGCGCAGCTCGTTATAATGAAAGTATTCGGCGACAACGGCGGCGGCGGATATATGTCCGATATAGTCGCGGCGGCTTCCGACGCCATGCTTCTCGGAGCGGACACCATCAATATGTCACTCGGTTCTCCTCTCGGATTTACCTACGAAGCAAGCGAGAGCCAGCTCTTCATCAACGAAATCTATGAAATCATCGACAGAGCGGGCGTCAGCATCGTCGCTTCCGCAGGCAACGCCTATAACACCGGTCTCAGATCCACGAGCGGCGCGAACTATACGTCCAATCCCGATATCGGTACGATCGGCTCCCCCGGCTCCTATACCACGAGCTTTGCGGTAGCGAGCGTCGAAAAGAATAAGACTCCTTATCTCCTTTCGGGCGACGGAAGACAGATCTTCTTCGACGAAGCGGTCGACGCGGCTTCTTATTATATGGACTTCCTCGGCGATTTCTACGCTAAGAATCCCGAAGGAACGTACGATTACGTAGTAGTTCCCGGAAACGGCGAAGAGGCGGACTACGAAGGTCTTGACCTCAACGGAAAGATCGCTCTCGTCAAGAGAGGCGGAACGACCTTCGTTTCCAAGGCTCTCAACGCGGCTAATCACGGCGCGGTAGCCGTTATTATCTATAACAATCAGGAAGGCACGATCGCGATGTCCATGACCGAACCGGTTGGAATCGCAATCTGCTCGATATCTATGGTCGACGGCGCAGCTCTCGCTAACGCAAACGTCAAGACCATCAATATTTCCAAAGCCAACGGCGTAGGTCCTTATATGTCCGACTTCTCCTCCTGGGGAGTTCTTACCGACCTCACCATTAAGCCCGAAATCACCGGCTTCGGCGGCGACATTACCGCTCCCGTTCCCGAGACTTACGGCAAGCTTTACGAAACCATGAGCGGAACGAGTATGTCTTCGCCCAACGTTGCCGGCGTAGCAACCGTAGTAAGACAGTATCTCAGAGAACGCTATCCTTCCTATACCAGCAAACAAATCCAGAATCTTACGTATCAGCTCCTTATGAGCACGGCTGCAAACGTTCTCGACGAAGCAGGAAATCCCGCTTTCGTCCGCAAGCAGGGCGCAGGTCTCGCTAACCTCAGCAACGCAGTCAACACCAAAGCTTACCTTTCGGTTACCGGAAGCAACAGAACCAAGATCGAACTCGGCGACGATCCCGACGAAAGCGGAATCTATACCCTTCGTTTCAACCTCGTCAATATATCCGAAGACGTTCTTTCTTATACGTTCAATACCCTTACCTTCACCGAAAGCGTAGCCGATAACGGTTATAATGTCGCTTATCTCGCTTATATGCTCGATAAGGGCAACGTCGAAATCACCGTCAAGAACGGAACCCTCGAAGGCGACAAGATCACCGTCGAAGGCAATGCTACCGCTTTCATCAAGGTTAAGATAACTCTTGCGGAAGAGGAAAAGGAATATATCAGAGATAACTTCGAAAACGGTTATTACGTGGAAGGTTTCGTACAGCTGCTTTCCGAAAACGAAGACGGAATCGATCTTTCCATTCCGTGGCTCGCTTTCTTCGGCGACTTCACGAAGGCTCCCATTCTGGAAAACAGCATTTTCGACGAAGACCAGACCACTCACTTCGGTCTCGTTATGCCTCTCCTTAACTACGGCACCAATCAGGCTATCGTAGCAGGTCAGTATCCCTTCGATCTTCCCGAAGGAGCGGAACCCGTCGAAACTTCCGAAGACAACATCGCAACCAGTATCTTCACGAGTACCACCAACGGTATCTACAGCGTTTATCTCTATACGCTCAGAGGTATCAAGTATCTCGAGTACGTTCTTACCGACGATATCACCGGCGAAATTCTTTGGAGCGGATACGCTTATAACGTCAAGAAGACTTTCTATTATCCGAATACCGGTAAGGTCGTTGTTACCAGCCACAACCTTAACATCAATCCTTACGAACTCGGTTTCGCAAACAACCAGACCGTTCGTATGACGGTAAAAGCTACTCTCGACTTCTATCGCGAAAAGGTCGAAGAATTCTCCTTCCCGGTTTACGTTGACTTCGAAAAGCCGCAGATCGCGGACGACGAAGCGGTTGACACCTACGTAAAAGACGGCAGAGCTTATCTCGAAGTTCCGCTTTACGATAACCATAAGGTTATGAATTACGGTCTTTATACTCTCGACGAGGCTAACAATGCGGTAGGCGACACTCTTTCCGGCTGGATACCCGCCCGCAATTGGGTCAAGGGCGAAAACAACACCGTAGTTATCGACATCACCGATTATCTCGGAAAACTTAAAGAACTCGGCTCCAGCACCATCGTATTGTACGTAAACGACTGGGCTCTCAACGCGGCTGCATGGGGATTCAACGTCAAGAAGTCTATGGATGAACTCGAAGCTCCCGAAGAGGGCGACGAAGGCGCTAACTCTCTTAACAAGAATAACAACAACGGCAGCGACAAGGTAGTCGTTATGAGCGAAGACGGTGAATTCGTAGTCGAAAACGGCGTTCTTACGGCGTATAACGGCACGAATCCCGAAGTCATCATCCCCGACGATCTCGGCATCACCGAACTTGCAAAAGGTCTCTTCGACGGCAATACCTGGGTAACCAAAATCGTCGTTCCCGAAGGCGTCGAAATTATCGGCGGAAACTGCTTCAGAAGATGTGCGGCTCTCACCGAAATAAGCCTTCCCTCTACGTTGAAGGATATCGGTTACTACTCGTTCTCTTACCTTCCCTCTCTTAAAGAGGTTATCATTCCTGCGGCGGTCGAAGCTTACGGATACTGCGTATTTATGGGCAGCTCGGGCGTAGAAAGAGTTATCTTCGAAGGCGATAAGGTTACCGATCTCGGTTCCTTCGCATTCTATGAGTGCAGCTCTCTTAAGGAAATAGTTCTTCCCGGCGGTCTTACGAAGTTCGATTACGCGACGTTCTATAAATGCACGTCTCTTACCAGCGTTACCGTTCCCGCAAGCGTAAACAGCTTCGGATCCACGAACATTTTCGACAGAACGACATCGCTCGTTTCTCTCGTATTCCAGAATCCCAATCCCATAAGCCTTACCACGAACGCTCTCGCAAGAGGCAACGCTCAGAGACATATCTACGTTCCCGCAGGTTCTCTCGAAGCTTATAAGGCTGCTTGGCCGGATTATGCAAGTCAGATTCGCGAAATCACCGAATTCGATATCTCCGAAGAAGGCGTTCTTAACGGTTACACCGGAACGGATACCTATATGATTATCCCCGACGGCGTAAAGGAAATCGCTCAGGGCGCGTTCAAGGGCAACGAAACAATTACCGGCGTATTTATGCCCGTAAGTCTCTCCAAGATCGGCGACCGCGCATTCGGCGGAGCAACCAATCTTTCCACCGTTACCATAAGCGAAAAAGTAACCGATATCCCCGAAATGGCATTCTGCGACACGGCTATCGAATCTCTGGTTCTTCCCGTTAACGTTGCGACCATCGGCGAATCCGCTTTCGCTAACTGCTCGAAACTCAAGACTATCGAAGTCCGCAACAGAGTTCCCGCGAAGCTTGCCGCAAACGCTTTCGAAAATCTTCCCGAAGGCGCGGTAATCATCGTTCCCGAACATACCCTCGAGCTTTATAAGACCGAATGGTCCGCTCTTGCAGACAAGTTCGTAATGCAGGAAGTCGATCCGTTCGTTGTCGAAGACGGCGTACTCAAGGGATACCTCGGTGTAGGCGGAGACATCGAAATCCCCGCAGGCGTTACCGAAATCGCAGCCAGCGCGTTTGCGTCCAACACAGTCGTAACCGGTATCGTTCTTCCCGAAGGCGTTAAGAAGATCGGCGACAGAGCTTTCAGCAGTATGACCAATCTTACGAAGTTCTATATGCCCGACACCGTAACGACTATCGGACAGTATATCTTCTCCGGCGACGTTAAACTCACTGACGTAAACTGGTCGCACGGTATGACCGTAATCCCGTTCGGAACGTTCGAAAACTGCAAGACTCTCAAAGACTTCCAGATTCCCGATTGGGTAACGATTCTCGAACACTACGCATTCTTCGGAACCGGTTTCGTAAACCTCGTCGTTCCCGAAAGCGTAACCTCCATCGGTATGTTCTGCTGGATGGATTCCCAGAACGTCGAAACTCTCGAAGTTTACGGCAATATAACCACCGAATTCTCTCAGGCATTCGCTAAATTCTTCAACCTCAAATGGGCTAAATTCTACGGCGACGTATATTCCTTCACCGGTTACGATTTGGCTGAATCCAGACTCTGCGAAGAGGTCATCTTCTACGGCGACGTTACCGGCGAAATCGGAAACTGGTGCTTCAACAAGATGTTCTCCCTCAAGAAAGTCGAATTCTTCGGAAACGTCAACTCCATCGGCGGTCTTGCGTTCGACAGCTGTACCGCTCTTACGGAAGTTATCTTCCACAAGAATTTCGGCGGTATCAACCTCGACGGTACCTATCCCGGAGCGTTTGCGGATTGCCCGCTTCTTACTCACTTCACGGTATCCGAAGACAACGAATATCTCACAGTTGACGAATACGGCGTTCTTTACAACAAGGATATGACCGAAGTATTCGTTCAGCCCAGCGCGTGGGACTACGACGGCGTTTACGTAATGCCCGACACGGTTACCTACGTTCCCGATTACGCATTCAGCACCATTCCTTGGTGGACCTCCAACTTCGAATACACCGCAGGCGGCGGCTGGACCGCATCCGTTTCCACTTACTGGGCGGTTAAGCCTCTCCTTAAGGGCGTTAAGCTTTCCGGCAACCTCGAATATATCGGCGGTTACAACTTCAGAGGCTATCACAGCTACACCAATAATGGCGAACTCCTCGAAAGAGGCTTCACCAATCTCGAAAGCATCGAATTCGGTGAAAACACCAACGGAACGCAGCTCTATATCGGCGAATACGCATTCGCTTATAACTCCGGCGTCAAGGATCTTAAGATGCCTTCCAATCTCGTAGAAGTCGGCTCTTACGCGTTCGCTAACTGCGGATTCGAAGAACTCGTTCTTCCCGAAGGCTTCGAGAGTCTTGCTCCGATGAGCTTCGGCAACAACACCGCTCTCAAGAGCGTAACGATTCCCTCCACGATGCTTCCGGATAACTTCTCGGCTGCATTCGTAGGCTGCACGAATCTTTCCAATTACATCATCAGCGAGAACAATCCTTACTTCATCCTCGAAGACGAATTCGTTCTCAACGCCGCAAAGACCGTGGTTTACTCCTATGTCGGCGACGCAACCGAACTCGTAATACCCGAAGGCGTGGTTTATATCGCTGCGAACGCATTCCTTAACAACGAACATCTCGTTAAGGTTACGATGCCCTCGACTCTGAAAGCAGTAGGCGACAAGGCATTCTTCGGAATTGCAACACTTGAAGAAGTAGTATTCCTCGGCGATAAGGCACCCGTGCTTTACTGTCTGTACGACGCAAGTTATGAAAGCTACAAAATGATGTATCAGAACTTTGTGGATTTCATCTACAATCTTAACAGAGTTCTCAGAATAGTCCACAAGGCTGACAGCAGTTACGAATCTCTTCTGTGGAAGACGTATTTCACGGAACATTACCTCCTTCTCGAAGACGGCAGCGTAGTTCCCGAATATACTAAAGAAACCGAAGAAGAAAACGATGCGAACGCTCTGAACGAAAGCGTGGCTGCTCCTTCCGCAATCAGAAGGAACGGTTTTGAAGATAACGCGGTTGTTTTCGCAGTTATCGACGTTGCCGAAAACGGAAAGTACGGTAAACTCGCAAGTGAAGCCGTTTCTGACCGCGTAGTCCACATTCCTTCCAACGTCTGCGTGTATTAAGAAACTTGACTATTTGAATCGATTTGTTTCGATGCAAGTATAGTTTTCCTTAAAAAAGGCCCCTCTTAGTTAATTATTCGTGGGGAATTTTCGGGTAGGTAGGTTTTAACTGCCTACCCGTTTTACATTCCCGCGTGTTTTAATGTGAATTATACTGCGGTAAATTGATTGCGCCTATGAATTTGTAGATAATTTCTACTTCCTGCATTTTTCTGCCGTCGTATTTCTCGGTTTCGCCGATATAAATCTTTTCGATGAAACTGTTGAGAATTTCGGGAGTCAACTCTTCGATTTTCGTGTAACTCTTTACAACTTTCAGGAACTTTGAGAGTTTTTCTTCGTCCTGAACCGATGAAGCGAGAGCGTTTTTGAACTCTTGAATTTTCGTTTTCAGCTCGTTACCTTCGTCCTCGTAAGATTTTGCAAGAAAGTCAAAGCGTTCGTCGGTAATTCTGCCGCTTACGTTGTCCTCGTAGAGTTTGCGGATAATTTTACCTATTTCTTCCTGTCTGTCGGAAAGCCGTTTTATCTCGGATTTCGTTTTAGACTGAAACTTTTCCGTTTCCTTTTTAGAGCCCGACAAATATTCGTCCGTAAATTCTTTTTCGTGAAGGAAAACGTATTCGCATACCTTTTGTAACTCGCTTTTTACAACTTCGGTAAGTTCCGACACCAAAATTCGATGACTGCTACATAGACCTTTCTTTTTCTTTCTATAAGTAGCACATGAGAAATTGTCTGCTTCCCGATGTTTTGCAATTCGTTGTATCGTGAGACGATTGCCGCAATCAGCACAGAAAAGCAACCCCGAAAACATATTCGGCTCGTTGAATTTCGTATAAGCGCGCTTTACGTTTCTCATCTGTTGCACCGTTTCAAAAGTTTTTTCATCTATAATAGCCTCTTGCGTGTTACGATAGATTACCCAACCTTCTTTCGGTAAGCGAACTTGTTTCTTGTTTTTATACGATTTTTTCGCTGTTTGAAAATTTACCGTATGCCCGACATAAGCAACTTGGTTAAGCATATTTTTTATTGTGCCGACACTCCATATTTCCGGATATTCGCTCAGTTTATGTATGGAACGACCGCGATGAATATTGTATAGTTGCGGCGTTTCAACTTTTTCTTCCGTTAATTTTCTTGCAATTTCAGGCATCCGAACGCCGTCAACAAACATTTGGAAAATTCGCCTTACCGTAGCCGCGGCTTCATCGTCTATAATCCATTTATCTTTGTCATTCGGATCTTTTTTATATCCGAACGGGGGATTAGTCATAAGATGTTTACCGGAATTTCCTTTCGCTTTGAATACTGCGCGAATTTTCTTCGACGTATCTCTTGCATACCACTCATTGAATACGTTTTTGAACGGCGTCAGGTCGTTTTCCGTCTGAATATTGCTGTCTACGTTATCGTTGATCGCAATAAAGCGAATGTCAAGATTCGAGAAATAGATTTCGGTGTAATACCCAACCATTATGTAATCTCTGCCGAATCGCGACATATCCTTTACGATAACAGTAGAAATTTTGCCTTCTTCCGCGTCAGCCATCATTCGCTGAAAGTCGGGACGATTGAAATTCGTACCCGAAAAGCCGTCGTCAACATAGAATTCAATATTGGTAAAGCCGTGTTCTTTCGCATATTTTGCGAGAATTTCCTTTTGATGAACGATACTGTTGCTATCTCCGACAAGGTCGTCGTCTTTGGATAATCTTGCGTATAATGCCGTTACGTCACCTCCATGATTGTATTTTTTGTTATTTTTAATCGCCGTTTGTCCTATCATAATTGTTTACCTCCGTTATGCGGCAAACAGCGAGTTCGTACCGGTTCGCCCGATTGTATCCGCGCGCTTTGGCGGGTTATCAGGCGTTTCATAATATCGAGCGGAGTATCTGTTGCGCCGAGTTGTTCCCGCGCTACCACAACGAAGGTTTTATCTCCAATGGGGTGATACTCTAATCTGTAATTGTAATCATTTTCTTGTCTTTTAGCCGTGTTTTCCGTAAATATAATCTCCTTATCAATGATTTATTTACGTAAAACGGCAGGAAGCGGCGGCCTATAATTTGCCGTCTTTTTTCATATTTTCTAAGGCTTCATAGCCTTCTTTTATCAAACGGACTTTTGTAATCCCGTTTTCTTTGAGAAATGCGTTTATTTCATCATACAAGGCTCTCGGTATCATCGTTCCGAAATTGCCGCTCGCTTGCTTTCTCTTTTCTTTATTCTTTTCTTCGTACTTCCTGCGCGTTTTACGCACGGGCGTATCTTCTTTCCGTTCCATTGAACTGTTCCTCCGAAAATAATTCTCGTATCAATACATATTATAGCGATTTTATTGTCCGAAGTCAAGCTCATTTTATGAACGGGGCAGAAAATATCCCTTTATTTCTTATAATTGTCGTTATTGTTGAGTTTTTCTTGCTTTTTGCGTTCTTCTTCGATTTCCGCTTCTATTTGCTGTAATCGCGGGACTTGCCGAACGACGTCGGGAGTAAAGAGCGAAAGAACGGAATCGAAAAAGTTATTGATTGTTTTCCGCTTTCCGTGGACTATACGTCTATATTCGATCGGATTTGTCCTTGCAAGTTCTTTGCCGACTTTTGTGTAATGGAAATTATTATCCTTTTCTTTTTGCAAAGTTTCTGCTTTTCGGGCATATTCGAGCGTTTCGCCCATAGATTTATCCAGCCGTGCCGTTAAGTCTTTGTTTTCGGCGGTAAGGGCAATTACCTGTTCTTGTAGTCGTCCGCGCTTGCGTGGAATATTCCCACCTTTCGCTTCTTCGAGAGCGTCCGCGTATACCTGATTTTCTTCCCGTATGGCTTCCGCTTGCTCGATTATCTTTTTTGCTTTAAATTCTGCGGTGGAAAGATGTTTTTTCTGACTGCCTTCTTTGCCGCGCTGTAAGCCGTATTTCTTTCCGATTTCTTCGTAAAAATCCGTCTGCAATTTTTGCAACTGCGGTTTGTCGAAAAGTTGCTTACTGCAAAGTCTGCCGTCTTTCGTGACGGGCATCAGATTTAAGTGCATATGCGGGGTTGTTTCATCGGTATGTACTACCGCAGCGATAATGTTTTCTTCGCCGTAACGCTCCGCAAAGAATTTGTAACAGTCCGAGAAAAAGTTATACTGTTCGACTTTGGCTAAACCATCGAAAAAAGTTTTATCCGAGCCTAACACGAAAGAGTTCATAACAACCGCGTCCTTGCGCGGGGATAAGTTTAATTCTTTAATTCTGCCGTTTATAAACTCCGTATAAGTTTTCCCGAAATGCGGCGTGAAGCGATAATTGTTTCTCGTCCGCTCGCTGTCTATCTGTGGATTATCCGACTCGTAATTTTCGTCCCGTTCGTTTTCCTTTTCGATAGGTGCGACGTCTTGTTTATGGTATTTCTCCATATGGCACACTAAAAATGAAATAGTGGTTTTCCTCCTTAAGTTTGTGATTTTTTTACTCAGGCAAAGTGTATAGAATTTTTTCTGCCGACTGCTTTATTAGTGGATTTACAGCCTCGCAGAGCCCACACTTCCGTTTCGGAAGTATAGTGGGCTACACTTTGCTCAATGGTTGTCTGTTTTGCTTCGCATTTTCCTCAAAGTTTTTCTCCGCTTATGGCGGGCGATATTGATTGTAATTTGTCATTGTTTAACCTCCCGAAAGACGACAAAAAGCCGCTGATAATTTTTTCTATCACCGACTTAAAACACAAGTATTAAGTTTTAGTTTTCGTTACATAATGCACCTCCGGTTTTGCATTTACTGACAAAAAAATCCGTGCGATTTCGAGTGCCTTTTTAGGCTCCTTCTTCGCACGGACTTCAATCCCGATTATTTAATTTTAAGTCGATTTCATCTGAAAAATCGTACCACAATAAAACCCACGCCGAAATCTCTCATTTTTAACGATTTCAACGCCCGTCGCGAAATTGCCACACCTAATAGCAATTCTATGGTAAACGACGGTAATTATCCTGTCCGAGTCCACAAAGGGGGAACGGAGAAATCGGGCAACGTTTTCACTCCCGACAACGCCTTTTCTTACGGCGCAATGCTTGACCTTATACCAAGCCTATTATAGTATAACACACGAACATTTGTTCGTCAAGTGCTTTTGCTTATTTTTCTTAAATATGCTTTTATTACTAAATCGGCAATAATTTTAACATATGGTACAAAAGGGACAATATAAGAGACATTTTATCTTGACATTTGTCCCTGATTTTGATATACTATTGTTGAAATCATAGAGTGGAGGTTTGAGATGATAAATTTCGGACACGAAACGGAAGAGCTTGAATTTAAGAAAAGTACAAGTGAAATGCACGATGCAATGAAAGACATTGTTGCAATATTAAACAAGCACGAAAAAGGTATTTTATATTTCGGCGTTGCGCCAAACGGTGACGTAAAAGGCTTGCAGGTTGTTGAATCGACTTTGCGCGATGTTTCGAGAGTGATTTTTGAAAGTATAAAACCGCAAATTTATCCTCAAATTCAAAAAGTCACGATTGACGGGTGCGATATAATCGAAGTGAAATTCAGCGGGCGAAATAAACCATATTCGGCTTACGGGAAGTATTATATCAGAGTTGCCGACGAAAGTCGCGAATTGGCACCTGCCGAACTGAAAGAAATGATGGTTGCAAGCGAGTATTCCGAGAGATGGGAACAATTTGAAACTCCTTACACGTTTAAGGATATTGACGAGTCGGCTTTGAAAGATTTTTATAACCGCGCCATTGCTTGCGGAAGACTGCCCGACGACGGATATGACGCAGAAAAGTTGCTTAATAAACTGGGTTTATTAAAAAACGGCAATTTGAATAATGCGGGATACGTTCTCTTTGGAAATAACGGTCCTGTTACACTTAAAATGGCTGTATTTGCGAGTGATGAAAAGTTGACCTTTTTGGATATAAACCGAACCGAAGATAATATTTTCAGATTAGTTGATACCGCTCTTACTTATATCAAAAGGAATATTCGCTGGCGTGCAGAAATCGGGAATGTTACGAGGGAAGAGATACCCGAAATACCGCTCAAAGCATTGCGCGAAATTGTAATAAACAGTTTTGCACACGCAGAGTACGGAACGGGTTCTCAACACGAAATTGATATTCACCCCGGTAAAGTTGTAATATATAACCCCGGAACGTTTCCCTCAGAATTTTCTCCAGAAGATTTTGCGACGAAAAATCTATCTTCGATTATACGAAACGAGTTAATTGCAAAAGTGCTGTATCTCTGCCACGATATTGAATCTTTCGGCAGCGGGTTTAAGCGTGTGTATACTCTTTGTAACGCCGAAAACGTTTCTTGTTCTTATGAGAAAACACCGATAGGTTTCTCGTTTATCTTTTTGAGAAATGACCCTAATGCGCTAAAAAACGTCCCTGAACCGAACCAAACTGTCCCTGTTGTTTTGTCCAAAACAGAAAAAGCGGTTTATCAGCTATTGAAATTGCAACCGAACCTGACGCGTGAAGAACTCTCAATGGAAATTTCTAAAACCGTCAAAACGGTTCAGCGCGCTCTTGATGGATTGAAAGAAAAAGGGCTTATTGCTCGCGTTGGTAATACCCGTACGGGGTACTGGGAAATTTTACAACAATAAGAAAAAGGAGTTTATTATGGTTTCAAGTATAAAAAAATCCAAGGCACCAAAGAAAGAAAAAGAAGTTACGCTGGAACAGGTACTATGGAATTGTCGAGTTGCTCTGCGTGGCTTTGGTAGTTTTGAAAAGAATAGGGATTCCGTTATCGGCTTGGCATTTCTTAAATTTGCCGGGGATAAGTTTGAAAAACGTCGTAAAGAAATAATTGCAGAATACGGAGATATTCCCGTATTTTTGGAAAAACCTGCGTTTTACAATTCACAAAACGTTTACTATCTTCCTGATCATTGCAGATGGTCTTTTATCGTAAAAAATGCCGGAGATAACGATATTGCGGTAAAACTTGATACGGCGATGAAAGATATCGAGGATGCGAATCCTCCGCTTAAAGGCACTCTCCCGCAAAATAACTACGCTTCTTTGGGCGCGGATAAGAACGCAATAAAATCGTTGATTGACGAAATAAACAAGTTGGACGAAAGTCGTTTCCACGAAGAAGACTTGATAGGACGTGTTTACGAATACTTTTTGCAAAACTTCGCGGCATCGGCATCAAAGGAAGATGGCGAATTTTACACGCCCGCGTGTTGCGTAAAATTGATCTCGGAGCTTATTGAACCTTATGACGGAATCGTTTACGACCCTTGTTGTGGTTCCGGAGGAATGTTTGTTCAATCAATGAAATTCGTTGACCAGCATAAAGGCAATCGCAAAAAAGTGTCCGTTGTCGGGCAAGAATCCAATCCCGATACTTGGCGTCTTGCAAAAATGAACTTGGCTATTCGCGGAATCTCGTGCGACTTGGGAGAAAAGAATGCTTCGACATTCACCGATGACCAACATAAGGACACTATCGTTCAATACATAATGGCAAACCCGCCGTTTAACCTTAAAAATTGGCGTGGGGAAGACGAGCTTGTAAACGATCCTCGCTTCAAACCATATAAACCGGCAATGCCGCCCGTTGCAAATGCAAACTATGCTTGGATTTTGCATATGCTTTCTAAACTTGACGTTGAAAGAGGTATAGCAGGATTTCTGCTTGCTAACGGAGCATTGAATGCCGGTTCAGGCGGCGATGACGAGGATGATGCAGGTGGAGCGGCTCAATATCAAATACGCAAAAAACTACTTGAAAACGATAAAATCGAAGCAATTATCGTTTTGCCGAGAGATATGTTCTACACTACGGATATTTCCGTTACGCTGTGGATAATGAACAACAACAAAAAAGCTCGTATGCTCAACGGGAGACAGCTTCGCGACAGGACGGGTGAAGTCCTTTTTGTAGACCTTCGCCGTTGGGATGAAAATACGGAAGAATACGTTATCGACAAGGGTAAAAAGAAAAAGAAAACCGTGCTTACGGATAGCCAGATCGCGGCAGTTAAAAAGATATACAACGATTGGCAATCAGTTGAAACGGTTGATTCTTCAACATACGCCGTACCTGAGTTGTATCGTTCGGTGAAAATAGACGAAATCGGTAAAAAGAATTACTGCCTTGCTCCGAGTAAATATATTGAATTTATCGACCACGATTTGGATATAGATTTTAATTCCGAAATGGCGCGTATTCAATCGGAAATGCAAAATTTGATGGAGCAAGAACAACAATCGCAAACAATGCTTGTTGATGCTTTTGAGGGAATAGGCTATGGCATTAAAAAAGGTTAAGTTGGGCGATTTGCTTGAACTTTGTGATGAACGTAATTCTGATTTAAAATATGATTTATCTGATGTTAGAGGAATTTCCATAAAAAAGGTATTTATTAATACAAAAGCGGATATGGATGGTGTCTCATTAAAGCCATACATTTTAGTGAAACCTGACAGTTTTGCTTATGTTACTGTAACATCAAGAAACGGAGAAAAAATCACGATTGCACACAACGACACAAAAGAAACGTTTATTGTGTCTTCTTCGTATGTAGTTTTCAAAGTCAAACGTACCGATTTAATTTTATCTGAATATCTTTTTATGTATTTTAATCGAACGGAATTTGATAGGTATTCGCGCTTTAATTCATGGGGATCTGCGCGAGAAACTTTTTCTTGGCAGGAAATGTGTGATATTGATATAGAATTGCCGCCGATTGACGTGCAAAAAAAGTACGTAGATATTTATCTTGCAATGCTTGCAAATCAACGTGCATACGAGCAAGGTCTCGACGATTTAAAACTCGTCTGCGATGCGTATATCGAAGATTTGCGTCGTAAAATGCCCAGCGAGGAAATTGGACCCTATATCCAGCAAGTGAGTGAAAAAAACGTATTGGGGTCTGTTGCTGATAATAAAGCTGTTTCAGTTGAAAAAGTTTTTGTTTCCTCGCATGCCGAATTGGAAGGTGTTAATATAAAGAATTACTTGATTGTAAAGAACATGGAGTTTGCTTACAATACGGTTACGACACGAAATGCGGATAAAATATCTATTGCTATAAATCACGACAGCACTTGTCTTGTTTCTCCGATTTATACTGTATTTAAGACAAATTCAGAAAAATTGTTACCAGAATATTTAATGTTATGGTTTAAGAGAACTGAATTTGATAGATATTCTCGTTACAATTCCTGGGGGTCGGCAAGAGAAATGTTTACATACGATGATATGAAAAAAGTGAGAATACCTGTACCGAATATACTTATTCAAAAATCAATTGCAGAAATATATAGTGTATTTATGGATAGAAGAAAAATAAATGAAAAGTTAAAAGCACAAATCAAGGATATTTGTCCCATATTGGTTAAGGGGGCCATAAGCGAAGGAATATAAATTATGACAATAGAAGAGCTTGGTGCGTATATAAAAGATTATACAAAAAACGACAAAACCAATCGAGCGGTAATGTTAACCGCACCTTGGGGCAGCGGCAAAACTTATTATATAAAAAACGAGTTGGTTCCATCTTTAAAAAGAGATGGGATTGGCACGATTCTCGTTTCCTTATATGGAATTGAGAGCCTGGCGGAACTTAGTAAAAACTTATATATTGAAGCTAGGGCAAAATGGATAAATAAAAAATCCGAAAAAAGAGAAATTGGAAAAATTATCGCAAAAACTATTGTTAAAAATGTCGTTGGCCATTACGGAATTGACTTATCTGTTGATGAAAAAGATATGCAAAAGTTATATGAGTCCGTCAATCTAAGCAAAAGGCTCATTATTCTTGACGATTTAGAACGATGCAGAATCGATATAGTTGATGTTCTTGGGTTTGTAAATGATTTGTGCGAGCAAGACGGTGCAAAAGTCCTTTTTGTTGCAAACGAAAATGCTATTAAAACTTACGAAAAGAAAGAATCTACATCGCAAGATGGCAAAAAATCAACAGATTTGGTTATGACTACAGAATGTGAACGATACATTCGCATTAAGGAAAAAACCATTGGAGATACGATTACCTTTTTTGAGAACAAAAAGAACGTTATAAAAGGGATTTTGGAAAACTATGACAACAAGTATTTTAAGTGGTTTTTGAAAGAAACCGCTGATTCTTCATATAACATAGTTGCAAAAATTTCCGATATTATGGATATGAATAAGAGCAATAATTATCGTTCGTTGCTTTATGCATGTCAAAAAACCGACGATATTATTAGGAAGATAAGTAAGTCCGACTATAATTTTGATAACGATTTTATTGAAAACTTATTCCTAGGAAGTGTGGCATATTTAACCAAAGACACAGTTGGTGTCGTATGGGAAGGAGATGACAATACTTCAGCGAGCCTTGGTTTAGTGGCATATCCTTTATATCGTGTGATGTATGATTTCGTAAACTTCCAGTTTTTTAATGAGCATAGTCTAAAAGCCATGCAAGAGCTTTTTTTAAGAGCCAAAATGGTTTCTGAATTGGATGAATATCTTCAAAAAATATATTCATGTGATACGTGTGCTGAGGTTGAAATAATTGAGGCAATAGATAAATTGGAAGAAGGATTGAAAAAAAATATTCTACCGGATTCTGATTTTATTAAGCTTGCGAACTATTTGATTTTTGCAAAAGGCATTATAGGCTGTGAGAAAAAAATAGATAATTGTTTAAACCTGATGCTTAGCAATGCCAGAACATTAACGGAAAAGGGAAATAAAATAGCCACAGAATCGTTCTCAGGTATCCAACTTGAGACAAAAGAAGAATGGAATGCTTTTGACCAATTCAAGCAAGAAATAAAGAATATATCCAATAAAAGATATGAGGTAGACAAAAACGACTATTCGGCAGCAGGTTTATCTGCCTTTTACGATAAAATAATAAAAGAACGGGCAAGTTTTATCAATTATGGTGGTTTTGCAAAACATTTGGATATACCTATGCTTTTGGAACAAATAAAAAATAGCACCGCTGAGGAAATTCAGAAAATTCGCGGATTGTTTCTGTCTGTTTATCAAGAGTTTTCAAATATTAACGAGTACTACAAAGGCGATCTTGACAACCTACGCGCTTTATATGACGGTATTGATAAAATCAACGAAAATTCAGGAACGTTGGACAAAGTTCAGAAAAAACAACTGCAGTGGTTTTCTTTGAACCTAGATGATGTAATTAAGAGGTTGGAGCAATAATTAAAAGTTCGTATATGAAGTCTAAATAAAACAAGGAGAATAGCCGTGGATTACATATTTGAAAAAGGAAAATTCAAAGAGTCGGAACTTGAATCTGCTATAATCAGCCTTTTCGATCAATACGAATACTACAACTATGTATCGGGAGAAACAATCGAACGTAAATTCAAAGACGTATTGATTTATTCAGATTTAAGGGCATACCTGTCAAAGAAATATTCGTGTTTAACTCAGAATGAAATAAGTCGCGCCATTGCTCTTTTGGATAATATTCCTTCTGTTCCGCTTTACGAAGGAGCAAGGGCAACGTATCGTATACTGTCGGAAGGGTTTGATCTTTTACGGGATGACGTAACTCAAACCGCAGTTCACATTGACTTTATCGATTTTGACAATATTGCAAATAACAATTTTAAAATCGTAAATCAGTATACGGTTGAGGACGTTCAGACAAGACGTCCCGATATGTTGGTATTTATAAACGGTATTCCGGTTACTATATTTGAATTTAAGAGCGCAATCGAAGAAGATGCCACGATACATAATGCATGGGAACAAGTAACGATTCGTTATGCAAGGGATATTCCTGCGCTTTTGAAGTATTGTACAATGGCTGTAATATCCGATGGAGTAAACACTAAACTCGGAACTATTTTTACGCCGTATAAATTCTTTTATTCATGGAACAAAGCGAATGAGACGGATACTGTTGCTAATGGAATCAGCTCGCTCTTTACCATGATTGAAGGTGCTTTTGCTCCCGATAGGTTGTTGCAAGTATTTCGTGATTTCGTATTTTACCCTGATGACAGTAAGAAAAACGAGGCAATTATTTGTCGTTATCCTCAATTCTTTGCAGCAAATAAGATGTTGGAAAGCTTGAGTCAACACAAGCGACCGGCTGGCGATGGTAAGGGTGGTATTTATTTCGGCGCAACAGGTTGCGGAAAAACTTATACGATGCTCTTCTTGTCGAGACAATTGATGTTGCGGAAGAAAGACGTTTTTCATAATCCCACGATTGTATTGATAACCGATCGTGAAGATCTGGATACGCAAACTTCTAAATTGTTCGTTACGGCGAAAGAATATTTGCACGATAAGAATATAAAGAGTATAGAGAGTCGCGATGACTTACATGATACTTTGTCTAACTGCGAAAGCGGAGGAGTCTACATTACAACGATACAAAAGTTCTGCGAAAGTACAGGACTGTTGTCGGATAGAAGTAATATAATTTGTATATCGGATGAGGCTCACCGTTCAAATGCGGGTGTTAACGCAAAATTAAAGAAAACAAATAAAGGGGTTTTTACGACTTATGGTTTTGCGTACTATCTGAGAGAAAGTCTTCCGAATGCCGTTTATTGCGGTTTTACCGGCACGCCTGTTGACGAAGCGATTGCGGTATTCGGCGATGTCGTTGACGCATATACGATGAAAGAATCTTGCGACGACGGCATTACTGTTCGCATAGCCTATGAACCTCGTCTTGCTCCGGTAATGCTTTCCGACAAAGACGCAAAGGAAATACAAAAATATTATGAACGTTGTGCCGAGCAAGGTGCAAATTCTGAGCAGATAGAAGAAAGCAAACGGGCAATGAGCAAATTGTCTGCAATTTTAGGCCACCCGGAAAGGTTAAAAAGACTTGCAAAAGATATTGTTACGCACTACGAAACCTTATGCGCCGAAAAACCGCAGATTGTTCAAAAAGCTATGATTGTTTGTGCCGATAGAACGCTGGCATTCAGGTTATATAAAGAGATTGAGGTTTTACGTTCTGAGTGGACGATAGCTAAAAAAACAGAGGATGATTCTGTTTTATCATCGGATAAACTCGATGAGCTTGTAGCAATTCCAAAAATAAATCTCGTTGCGACAAGGGGAGATGACGACGAAAAGGCATTGTATGATTTATGCGGAACGAAAGAGCACCGCAAATTCCTTGATGAACAGTTTAAAAACAATGAATCCAATTTTAAGATTGCAATAGTCGTAGATATGTGGATTACCGGTTTTGACGTACCATCGCTTGCGGTAATGTACATTGATAAACCGCTTCAAAAACATACGCTTGTGCAAACAATTTCTCGCGTAAATCGAGTTTTTGACGGAAAAGAAAAAGGTTTGGTTGTTGATTATATCGGCATTAAAACCGAGATGATGGAAGCAGTCAAGATGTATGGCGGGCCGCAAGAAAGCCCCATAGACGAAATCGGAATTACACTTGGAATTTTCAGGAATCACTTGAAGTTGATAGATGATTTGCTTATTAACTTTAATGCGACGGATTTTTATGTCGGAAATCCTTTGCAGCGTTTGCAATGTTTGAATCGGGCGGCGGAGTATGTTCAATCATCAAAAGAGATGGAATTGCGATTCATGACGTTATCGCGCAAACTTAAGGCGGCGTATGGGATAGTATGTCCGTCAGGTGAACTTACGAAAGAAGAACTTGCTAAGGCACAGTTTTATATGGCTGTTTGCTCGATTATTTATAAGCAAACAGTCGGCGACGCGCCTGATGCCGAAGTAATGAACGAAGTCGTAGAAGAAATGGTTCGAAAGGCAATAACCGTTACCGGAGTTGAAAATGTCGTCGACGAGGATAAGTCGATTGACTTCTTCAGTGAAGATTTTTTGAAACAACTGAATTCGGTAAAAATGCCGATTACGAAGTTTAACGCCCTGATGAAACTTTTGAAAAAAGCAATAATTAACTATGGAAAAGTAAACAAAGTTAAAGCTATTGAATTTGACGAAAGGTTAAGACGGGTGGTTGAAACTTATAACTCAAGAGATAAGTTGGTATTCGCAACTGAAGTTGTGGCGGATTTTGTAAATGATTTGTCTGATGAGTTGATTAAGATATTGCACGATTTAAAAGACGATGAAACGTCTTTTGAGAAAATGGGTGTTTCATACGAAGAGAAGGCTTTTTATGATATTCTGGTACATGTAAGGGATACTCACAACTTTGTATTTGAAGACGAGAAGTGTGTTGATTTGGCAAAGAAAATTAAGTTGCTGGTAGACGACAAACTTCAGTATGCAAATTTCTTCAACAGGGATGATATAAAAAGTCAGTTGAATCAGGATTTGACGGTACTTCTATATAAGAACGGATATCCTCCCGAATGGGATGAAGAAGTTTTTGAAAAAGTTATGGAACAAGCCGAGAATTTTAAGCGATATAATTAAGGAGGAAATGCCATAATGGTAGCATGTTGGATGATATTTGTCGCACTGATAGTGTTGATTCCGGTTGGATTTGGTTACTTTGGTGTGTTATGCACAAAAAAATTTAATCCGGACGAACAGCAAAAGAAAAATATGAATGTAACGCTCGGAAAAACCACACTTTTATTTTGGTTGTATGATCTGTTGTTTATGGCAATATTTAACCAGTGGCGTGTAATGATTTATATTTTCGGCTTGCTATCGATTGTAATAATATTCACCAACGTAATCGGCGTGTTTTTAAGCGAAAACAAATTGTTAAACAAAATGATTTCGTTTGATTTGTTAATTGGTATTGGGTTAAGCGTATACATGATTTATATACTGCCCGATGAACAGTTGAAAACTATCGTAACAGCTGTAGTTGCTGCATTGTACGGAGGAATTTTGACTCTTGTCGGTGTTGCGTGGACAATTCGCCATTCCGATAAAGAAAGAAGAGAGGAAGAAAAGAAAAAGGCAAAACCGATATTTACATTTAATATGGTTTTGGAAGAAATAAAGGATATACGGACGAAAAAAGTTTGTTTTGATGTTGCTGACAATGGAATTGAATACGAATGTCATGTTGTTGCCGAGCTTGAAAATTCAGATCACGCTCTATTCGAAGTAAAGCGAGTATTTCTTGACGGTAAATGGAATGAGATTGAAGGCAACACCGTTGTTTTACCAAATAAATCGGTATATTTCGATTTTAGGTTCAATTATGATGTGAACAATCTTTTCTTGGAAGTAAAAGATGGGTTGGATAATTCTTATTACTATGAAATAAAAGTGTTGTCACTTAATTTGTTGCCAAGCGTTGTTCAAAATTCTAATGCTGTATTATTACATACTATCAGAGAATTAAAAGAAATATCCATTGATGAAATAAATAAAAGGACTATGAAAAGGTAAAATTGTTTTTGGGGGTAATATTTGCAAAGATGGTTATATTTCCTTGAAGATGAAAATAATCCCACATAAAAAATGCAAAAAATGACGACCGAGAAATTCTCGGTCGTCATTTTACGAACTCGCTGTTTACGCTGTTTTGATTTAATATTCTTGAAATTCCCCAAGAGTGTCTAACATTCGGAGGGGCTTTTTTGCCTGTAATGTAAAAGATTATCCGATTGTACCGCCTGGTAATTGCGACCTATATCGGAAATACGGAATCTTCCGTAAAATCGCAGACTCTCGGCACGGACGGATATTCGGTTAAGAGAATTTCCGACAGGGAAATCGGACTGACGATAAAAGCGGCAGGCGAAGGTCTTACGAATTACGCGGTCGGAATCCATAAATCCGCGACTAAAAACGGAAAATTCGCTCAGGCTTTCATCAAATCGGACTGCGTTGCGGAAAGCGAAGGAATAAAGCAGACTCTTTCTTTTGGCGTTTCGTCTTTCGGAGAAAATCCCGAAATAACCTTTACGCCGATAAAATCTCTTCCCGACGAGGCGGTTTCCCGCGCTCTTGAAAACGATTTCTCTTTTATAACCGCATACGGCGCGTTTTTCGGAATGACCGTGAGTTCCTTTTCGGTAAACGGAGATAAGGTTACGGTAGGTTTTTCGGGAAAGCCAAGGGAGAAGGTTTCGGAAAAATCGGATTCGGTGACGGAAAAGCCGAAAAAGCTTTCGAGCTTACCGTTCCCGTATCGTGCGACGCAATTATAGTCGGAGATTCTTCTTTCGAAATGAAAAACGGAAAGCTCGTTTTCGACGCGGACAGTCTCGACGGCCGTTTCACGGGAAACGAGAAAGGAAAGTTTTTCGTCGGAGAAAAAGAAGCCGAGATTATCGGATTATCCGAAGACAGGAAGAAGGCAACTCTGAGTCTCGAAACGGGATTCGACGAACTTGACGAAGCCGTCGATTACGTCAGAGGGAAAATTCTCTCGGTTTCAGCAGATGCTATGGATTACGGCCGCGGAACGAGTACCGTTATTCACGCGTATAAGCCGACGCTCGTAGTTTCATTCAACGAAATACTCTCCGACGAAGGTTACCTCAAAGTAAACATCAGCCTTTATCCCGATAACGGAATATTCAACGGATTTTCGGCGGAGGATTTGTCCTTTTCGGGCGAATTTAAAGACTCGGAAGTAGTTTCCTTTACGAAGATTTCGGAAAGCAGAACAGACGCAATCCTGAAACTGCGGTCGAATAAAGCGATAGTCGGCGATAATTATCTGACCGGAGGTCTGACCGTGAAGGGAGATTCTCTCCGCAGCAGCTGGGGTACGGTCAATTCTTCGGATATAAACGCGAACGTTCATTCTGCAATCCGAGGCGTATTGGGAGAACCCGATACCGGTAAAGCCGTCGCAAAGGCTGCGGATTTCGTGAAGGAAAGCGGAACTTTGTCCTTTATCGGAGGTTCTCTTATCGACGCGGCGAAGGCTTTCCTGCCCTACGCACGGACGCAGATTTCCTCAGGTCGGTAGACGAATTCAATACGGCTAACGGACTCTGCCTTTCGGTGGACGAATTCGTTTCCGCAATCGAAAACGCCGCCGCGGCTTATGCGATGAAGCAGGTCGGCGCAAGCGAAATAATTCTCGCTTACGACAACTTCGCAAACGCGCTTCTCGAAAGGGATGTAAGATACGGAAATACGGTCGAGATATACATTTCGATGCTTTCCTACTGCTATAACTTCCAGAGCGAAGCCGAGGAAGACATAATCGCTATGACAGAATTCCTGACCTCATTCACGATCAGGAGCGCGTCTATCGCAAGCTACGCGAGCTGGTTCAATCCCGCCTACGACAGAAAAACCAACGTTATCAACGAGCGGTACGAAGCTTTGATGAAGATTCTTTCCGCGGATTATCTTCACGACCTATCCTACGAAACCGAAGTAGACGGCAAAAGAGAGACTCTCGTTAATTATTACGACTGGTCGTACGTAGCCGGAGATAAGATTCACACGGTTTATTATCACTTCGACGGAAGCTCCTATATGCGCGCTTACGACTACACCCGCGCACGAGTTGTAACTCAGCAGGAGCTTCAGTGTATGTTCAAGCGTTATACGAATCTTTACGAGCGCGGAGCTACGGAAGCGGAAACTTTCGGCGAATACCTCGTGGAAAGGAACGTAATTACCGAGGCTCGTAAGGATTGGACGGACAAGTGCGTTTATCTTGCGCAGCAAAGCGAAGCTTCTATTACGTGGAACGAGTATTTTTACTGTGAAACCATGGGCAAAGGCTCGAAATACTTCACCGCCGGTCAGACTTATCTTATCACGCAGTACGGCTGCGGAAACAAAGGAAAGGCGGAAGCGGAGTATTTTACGAACGCGTATACGCTTTACGCGCAGACTCTTAAACTTAAAAACGTCGACGCTGCGCCGGCTTGAACCGAAGTAATCGCAAGCATCGTCTACGTTGAAAATCATTGGTATTGGGAGGCGGTTAAAATTGCGAGCGAATACGCGTACCTTACGAGGAGAATGGAAAACGATTATCTCGTAATCGTCATAGGAAATCTGAACAACGCGAACGACCGCTTCGACGACAGAGACGTTTCCTGCTACGAAAGAGCGGAGAAATAATCCGTTTGCGGACGATAACGCAAAAGACGAACCGATTGCGAATGGCTGCTTTTTATAAATAAAACCAATGAAAAATCGGAGGGGATTTCCCTTCCGATTTTCTGTTTGCGCTATTGCGGGACGCGCGCTCTTGTTTAGTAAAGCGAGCAAAAAAGTTTACTAAAAACGGGCGCTATTTGAGCGTTTTTCACCGAAATTTCCCGAGTTTTTATATTAACTCATTGTTAAAAAATCGGCGATTTTTGAGGTTTTCGGACGGTTTAACCTATAGGAGCAGTGCAATTATCCGCCGATTTCGGCAGTTCCGTCCGTACATACGACCGTTGTAACGGGGACGTTGTCGAAAACCGGGATGAATTTTACGATCGAATTCCATTGCTCGACAGTACCGAGAAAGACGATTTCCGTGAGATTCTCGCAGCCGTCGAAGGCGTAGGCACTGAGTATAGTGAGAGTCGACGGCAGAACCACGCGGCTGAGCGACGAACAGTTTTCAAACGATTTGTAGCCGATAGCGGAAACGTTTTCGCCGACGACGATCTCGGTCAGCTTTTTGCAGCCGCTGAAAGCGTAATTGCCTATCGTCGTAACTTTTTCGGGAACGGTGAAGGTCGATTCGGTTTTACCGGGAGCGTAGATATGAAGACAGGTTGAGTCTTTGCTGTAAAGATTTCCGTCTATCGTGCGATAGGCGGGGTTATCTTTGGAAACGTTGATTTCGGAAAGAGAAACGCAGCCGTCGAAGGCGTTGGGGGCTATGTACGAGATTCCTTCGGGAATATATATGTCGGCGAGCGCGGAGCAGACGGAAAACATACCGTAAGAAACGGATTTCAGCCCGTTCCCGAATATTACGGAAGTCAGGCTTTCGCAGTGTCCGAAAACAAGACTGTCCGTTTCCGACACGCTGTCGGGAATGACCGCTTCCTTGAGAGCCCTGCACCACTGAAAAGCTCCGTAACCGATGTAAACTACGGAATCGGGAATAATTACTCTTTCGAGCAAATGCGGCGTAGAGAAGGAACTTCTGACGTTGAGGATAATCCGGGCGGAAGACTGAATCGTATATTCGGTCAGTTTGTCGTCGATTTTCATCAATACTACGTAGGGATTGTTTGCGTTGCCTAAGTAGAAGCCTTTTCCGTCGGTATTATAGGACAGGGAATGACAGCCGAGTAAAGCGTGAGTATCGATTTTGGTTATAGTATCGGGAACGCTGACGGTCTTCAGGGCTTCGCAGTTGTAAAAAGCGTATTCGTCGAGGTATGTCGGAGCGGTTCCGAGATTTGCGCTTTCAAGCAGAATACAATTCGAAAACGCATCCGTTCCGACGTAGCGCACGTTCCCGAGGTCAACGGATACGAGCTTCGGACATTCGTGAAAAGCGCCACCGCATATTACCCGAGCGTCCGGATGAACGGTCAGATTCTTTATGGCCTGACTTGCGGTCCGGACAAGCACGAGATACGGATTACTTTCGTTTCCGAGGTATTTCGCATTTTCGTAGAGATTGAATTTCAGAGCCGTGCAGCCCGAAAAAGCGTCGTCCCCCACGATTTCCGTCGAGTCGGGCAGAGATATTTTTTCAAGTGCGGTACAATCTTTGAATGCGCCGTAAGAAAATTCCGTTACGCCTTCTTCTACGATAACCTCGGTAAGGTTTTTCATTTCCGAAAGATCGTTGACTACGCCGCCCGTTATCTTTAAACGACTGATCGACGAGTGGCTGAGATTGGAGATTATCCGCATCGGAGCTTCGACGTAGGTAAGTTTGTCGCACGACAGGAAGGCTATGTGCGAGCATACGGCGTTCGTATTCCGCACGACGATTTCGGAAAGAGAGGAGCAATTATAAAAAGCCCAATCGTTTACGCTCGTCACCGATTCGCCTAAAACGAGAGTTTTCAGGGATTGAGAGTTTTCAAAAGAGTTTTTCGGGACGGATTCTCCGCCGTTGATAGTCAGTTTTTCGATAGATTGAGTCGGAAGAAAAGAGAGCGCACGAACCGGAACTACCGCGCTCGTCAATTTATCGCAGCCTTTGAAGACGTTTTCTCCTATCGAAACGAGCGACTCGGGAAGAGTTACGGACGTAAGTCCCGAACAGTTCCCGAAAGCGAAAGAGCCGAGGGATTTCAGATTGTCGGGAAGAGAAATTTCAGAGAGAGAAACGCAGTCCAGAAAGGCGGAATTTCCGATAGAGTTTACCGACGAAGGAAGTTTCACCGACACCAGATTCGGGCAGCCGCTGAAAAGCTTGTCGCGAACGACGTCTATTTCCGCAAGAATATCGACCTTTTTAAGTTTCGAGCAATCGGAAAAAGCTTCGGCTCCGACGGAATCGATTCCTTCTTCGATAATTACGCTTTCAAGAAGAGGACTGCCGGCAAAGGCTTTTTCGCCTATCGCGATTACGGGGCCGTCGGACAGAGCCGAAGGAACGGTCAGATTGACTAAATTGCCGGTTAAACCCGTCGCAATATAGGAGCCGTCGGCGGTTTTTCGGTACTTAACGTCGTTTTCCACGAATATATCTTCGTTTTTGCTCGGAATAAGCCAGTCCCAGTTTACAAAGCCGCCCGAGAGCCACCCTACGGCCGCCGTCATAACGAGAAGAACGGCTGCAATTATCATTACGGGAGCAAGAGATTTCCGAGGCTTTTCGGTTGTCTTTGGTTTTTCGGAAGCCGTTCCCGAAGGCTTAGCCACGTAAGGAGGCGACGGATTTTTCGATTTTTCGGCTTCTTCTTTCAACGCTATTATGCGTTCTTTCAGTTCTCTCTTATCCTGACCGGAAATCCAGACGAGACCGCCGAAAAAGTCTTTAAACTTATTTATATTATCGGGCTTTTCTTCTTTATAGTCATAATCTTCGAGAAGATATTCGACGCGAGGCTTTTTCGTTCCTCCATTGGAAAGCTCGGTAACGAATCTCATCTCATCTCGTACGTCGGGGCTGTTACGGGAGTTTTTCGACGAAATAAGAAGAAAGACCGTGCAGTTTTTGATGGCACTTTTCAACTCGTTTTTGTAGTCTCTCGTCGCGCCGCTGCCTCGCTGAAGATTTCTGTATGCGACGAAGCAGCTTAATCCGCAGGATTCGAGATATTTTACGATTTCGCTGACCTTGTTTTTATTATTTTCCTGGTCTTTGGAGGAATAGGCAACGAAAACGTCGCGGGGCTTGTTTGCAACGAAAACGTCGCGCTCTTTAAGTTTTTTCTGATTCTCTAATTTATTACGAAAGTCTTTCCAGCGTTTATCCGATCGGGGATAAGTCTCGTCGATCAGGTGCGCGATATTTAAAACTACTTCGTCGTTTACAAGAAGTGTGGGCGACCTGAGAAGAAATTCGAGTATTTTATCGATGAACGGACGGTTTTCCTCGACGTTGATTTTTTCAAGGAAATCGTTAAGTTTCTTGAAATCTACGGAATCGGAATTCGCAATCAAGAAAAAGTTCGCAAAAAAGTCGTTATCGACCTCACTTCGAATCAAGCTGCAGATCCGAAGAATCTCCGGGCTGTCAATGAACGGTTTATCATCCCTGATTTCTTCCCATAACTCCCGTTTCAGTCTTGAGATTTTTTCGATTTTTTGTCCGGCGAGCACTTTGCCGACGACGTTTTCGACGGTTTTTATCAGCGTCGCCTGATAGTCGTCCGCAAAACTCGGAGTAAAATGCGAGCCGCAAGATTCGCATTCGTAGTCATTTTCCGTTTTTTTAAGTTTTCCGCCGCATTTCGGGCAAATAGATTCTTCCAATTTCATATCGGTTCGTCTTCTTTTTTATTAAAATACGTCTTAAAGCCGACCGTTCCCTCGAAGCGGTCGGGGTAGTTTTTTTGTAAAACACTGCACGAATTTTTTTGTAAAACGAACGGAGACCGTTTTTCGTCGGAGTGCGGCGATTTAATCAAAAAAACTCGGGTTTTCACGGTTATAGTTAAAAAGTTCTCGGATTTATATTATAACACAGGCATTTTTCGTTGTCAATAGCGGAAGGAACAAAATCGACTTATTGCGGAAGATTTTTGTGGCTTTTGGGAATCCGACTATGAAAAACCCCGATTTTTTGGCTTAATTAAAGGATAAATTGAACTTATATGTAAAAAAACTTTGTAATAAGTTAAAAAATATTTTAAAATATCAAAAAAATTTGTATATAATACTTGACTTTATTTGTAAACGGTGATATACTGCGAAACGTAAGACGAATCGAAGACGCCCTCGAAAGGATATAAAGGGCAGTCCCGTGAGCGGAAGGCAGGTACGACGAAAAGGGGGAAAGGTTATGACGTACAGACAGTATCGCAAGGATTTTGAGAGAAGAGCGGAAAGCAAAAAGGCGTTACAGCGGCTCGAAAGAGCGGAAAGCTCGCTTAAAGAGAAAGAGAAGAAGTATTATGCCGACGCAAGAAAAGCAAAGCTCGAAAACGACGCCGTCGGTTACGCTTCGAACGTTATGCTCATAAAGAACGTAACCGCGCAGAGAATTCAGATTGCGGATATGCTTTGCAACTTCAGAATGATTCTGGATATGGCAGAAATGCAGTCGGTCGGAAGCTCTTTTCTGAAGGAGAGCGAGAAGATTATGAAGCGTATAACGAGTTCGGATTTTTCCGAATCGGTCGTAAAGAACGGTTTTCTTTTCAGAAAGAGCGTGGATTCGCGTAATTCGGTGTACGACCTTATGCAGCAGCTTTTATCGTCGAACAACGCCTGTTTTTCGGACAGACTTACGGAAATGTCGAAAATGAGCGACGGCGATATAGACGCTATAATCGAACAACGCATATCCGCGGATAAGGACGAGTTCATAGATTCGCTCGGAAAGCTCGAGAATGAGTTCGGGGTTTCGGAGCCGACGAAAAAAGTCGCGCAATACGATACGTCCGGAGGTTCATATCATCTCGGAGAGAATAAACGAGATCGTTCGGACGGAATCCTCGGAAAAAAGAAAGAAAACGAATCTTACGGAGGAAATTGCGAAAAGGGTAATTCTTACGGAAAGGGAGAAGAGGATTTGACGGGGGAAGACAAGTCCGAAAATAGCGCGGACGGAAAATCCGAGGAGAGAGATTGTTCTTGCGAGAAAAACGACGAGGAAAAGGACGCGGATTTCTGCGGAAAAAACGACGGAACCGAGTATCCCGAGGATTACGGAAAAGGAGAATACGAATTGCCGCCGACGGGGCTGCTTTCCAAGAACGAGGACGACGGGGCAGAAATCCGCAACAGGGAAGCGGCGGAAATTGCGGCGAAACACATAGAGGAGAAAACCAAAGTTTTCGGGGTAGAGCTGAAAACCGAGGATATTATAGTCGGTCCGTCTTATTCGCTTCTGAAATTCGGAATAACGAATAAAATTCGGGTATCGGAAGTCAGAGCGCTCAGCGACGATATAGAATTCGCGGCGGAATTCAGATCGAGATTGCTTTGTCCCATACCCGGAACGAATCAGGTGGGAGTGGAGATTTCCAACAAGGTCCGTTCGGAGATTTATCTTCGTTATATGATTGACGAAATGAGAAAAAACGACGACGGAGTTTTCAGGTTCGGATTCGGATTCGACCTCGAAAAACGCATAGTATCGGCAACTCCCGACGAGTTCGTTCATCTTCTCGTGGGAGGAAGTACGGGCTTCGGAAAGAGTATGTTTATGCATTCTCTTATTCTTCAGACGATTTACAATTATTCTCCGAAACAGGTCAGACTCGTGCTTACAGATATGAAAATCGTGGAATTTTCGGCTTATGCGGGAATTCCTCATCTTTGGAAAAAAGAGATTTATACGGATTTTGAATCGACGGTCGGGGTTATCGATGAGCTTGAGAAGGAAATGACGAAGAGATACGAGATGTTTATCGAAGTCGGAGCGAGAAATATCGCCGAATATAACGCCATAGTGGACGAGAAGAACAAAATGCCGCTGATTATGGTGTTTATCGACGAATACGCGGATCTCAGGATTATGAACGAAGACAACGGCTTGAAAAGAAATCTTATGAGACTCGTTTACAAATCGAGGGCGTGCGGAATTCATTTTATTCTTGCGACGCAAAGACCGAGCAGAGAAGTGATAAGCGGGGACATCAGAGCGAATTTCACGACGATGATATCTTTCAGAGTGCCTTCGTCGGTGGACAGCAGAGTAATCCTCAGCGAAACCGGAGCGGAAAAGCTTATGCAGCCGGGAGAACTGCTTTATAAGAATAAGGGAACGATTCGTCTGCAAGCTCCGTTCGTGTCGAAGGAAGATATTCGTCGTACGGTCGCATTCGTCAAAGGCGGTAAATAAGATGACCGACAGGAGCGATTTTAAAAAGGCTTACGACGAGGCTTTAAAGGCTCGGGAGAGGGGCGACGGAGAGATGTTTATAGCGCGGCTGGAAATAGCCTGCGCCATAATGAGCGAAACGGCTTCGTCGTCGTCGGGAGAGGAAAGAGAAGAAAGACTCGAGCTGGCGGGAAGGCTCAGACGCATTCTCGATAAGGCGAAGTCCTCGGTGCGCGGAAGAGATTCAGTCTCTTCCGGCGAAAAGTCCGACTGCGAGCTGTACAGACTATATAAATCCGACGACCTTTCGGGTTTTGACGATATAGTCGGAATGGAAGAGGCTAAGGAGTCGGTCGATAAATACGTGATAAGACCGATTCTTTATCCCGAATTCTATAATGGGTATAAGCTCGGCGGAAGCAAGTATATTCTTCTCGAAGGTCCTCCGGGAACGGGAAAAACCTCCTTTGCGAAGGCTCTTTCAAAGGAACTTGAAAGACCTTTCGCGGCGGTGAGCTGTTCTGCGCTCATAAACGCCTATATAGGGGAAACGGGAAAGAATATAGACAGACTTTTCTCGGAGCTGAGGGATTTATCGGCAAAAAGCGGAGGAATAACGGTGTTTTTCGACGAATTCGACGAGATAGCCTTATCCGCGGCTTCGGGCGATAAGGTTTCGCAGGCTTCCGTACCGGCTTTGAAACGCAATCTCGACGGACTCGAAAAAAACGAGGATATGATAATCATCGCGAACACGAATCACGCGGATATGCTGGATAAGGCGCTTCTCGACAGATTTATCCGGAAAATAGAAGTCGGACTTCCAGACGAAAGGGACAGGGAGAAGCTTTTCAGAGCCAAGCTTTCGGACGTAGAGAAAGAATACTTTGAAAATACGGATTTTCCGAGACTTGCGGAGGCTTCGGAAGGAATGAGCGGAAGGGATATAACGATGATATGCGAGGACTTTAAATTCGGGCTTGCCGACGTTAAGCGTCTAAAGTCGGAGAATTTCGATCCGACGGAGGCTTTGATTTCGGGAATAGAAAAAAGACGCTCTGGGAAGTGAGTGTCCTTGGCGAAATAAAAGAATCGGTTCCTATGAAAGCCCGTAAAGACGAGGAGTAAAGAAAAATGTTTGAAAAAATCAGAAAAGCGGTTAAGAGCCTTTCTCCGGAGGTCAAAGCGGAGCGCGAGAGAGAAAAAAGCGCAGAGCAAAGACAGAAGGTCAAAGCCGTTATCGACGAAATGGACGAAACCATCGCGACTATCGGAACGAAAAAAAGCGCACTCGCGGTTCGGGCGAGAGAAGCGAAAATCAAAAATCTTCCTACGCAGGAAAAGAGATTTCGCAGCCAGATTGCTCAGTATTTAAAGCAGGAAAGACAGATAGAAGCGATGAAGATGAATCTCGAACTTATGCTGAGTACGAGAGACCTTATTTCCGTTCAGAGCGGATTCGCGCAGACTATGCTCGGTATTTCCAAAGAAATATACGGCAATACCGACGATAAAAAGATATACGACGCGAACGTAGGTATGCAGAAGGCTCTTCAGAAGGTCAATTATCAGACGAGAATGATAGACGAGCTTTTAGACGAGGGACAGACTCTGACCGACGAAAACGTCGACGAAGAGCTTCTCTCGGAATACGACAGTGAAATTGACGAACTGATAGGTTCCGAAACGGAAAGAATCAGATGACGGAGGTAATATGAAAAAGAGCGACACCGAAAAAGAAAAGGAAAAGGGTTCGGAGAAAAAGTCTCTCCGGACGAAAGACTCGGGAGGACTTTCCGATAAGCTTCGCGAGCTTCGTACGGCTGCGCGCTATTCTCAGAATAAAGTCGCCGAAATTTTAGGCGTTTCGCAGCAGACTTATTCCAATTACGAAAAAAGAGATCAGCCGGTAGGCAGCGATATGATTATAAAGCTGTGTAAGCTTTACGGCATCACGGCGGACGAGCTGCTCGGTCTCGGAAATCAGGGAAAAGACGAAAGTACGTCGGTAAGGAACGACCTCGGACGAATCGAGGCCGAAAGCAAAAAGGCTCTTATGGAGGAATTCACGGCTTCGGAGGAATTCCGTAACGGAGTAACGAGGGCTATGGCCGAGTTTTTTTCGGGTAAAAACGACGACAACAAAGATAAATAGAGACGATTCTGCCGAAAACGTACCGGCGTAGGGTTTTTGCGGAAGAACGGGGAGAGTAAAATGAATAAGTGCAGAGTTTGCGGGGCGAGGATTACGGAAAATTGCGGAAAATGTCCGGCTTGCGGGGCGACCGTCGGTTCGGACGAAACCGTTACGAGCGATCTCGAACTGCTTTTTAAAAACGCGGCTTCTTCGGATAAAGAAAAGCTTTTTAAAGCCGTGATGAAATACAAAACGCTCGCAGCCGGCGACGAGCAGAAAACCTATATAAAAAAGCTGCTGGAAATTATCGCGAATTCCGGACATTCCGCGGGAATGTACGAATATGCGGAGCTGCTTCTTTATGGCGGTGAAGACGAAAAAAGCAAAGCGGAGATTTTTCTGAAATTATCCGCGGAGAAAGGTTACGAGCCGAGTCGGATACGGCTTATTCTTCTTGAAGATTCGAAAAAAAAGACGGAAGAAACGTCGTCCGGAGAGGAGAAAACCCCTTCCGCGAAGAGCGAATCCGATTGCGGAAAAGGAAGTTTCGAGGAGCTTTGCGCAAGAGCCTTGAAAAGCATTCTCAGCGTGAACGTTTGCGACGGGAATTCCCTGTCGTCGGGAACCGCGTTTATCGTCGATTCGGGATACGTTGTCAGTAATTATCACGTCGTAAGCAATCTGAAAAACGGCGGATACGTCCTTGCTTCTTTCGACAGGTCGATAGACAAGACTCCGTATAAGCTCGACGTCGTGGCGACGGATTCAGATTCGGATACGGCGATTATGGTTTTCGACGACGAAGAAAAAAGAGAAGCGGTGCGCGGCGAAGAGCATTTGAAGCTCAGGACGGCTCACGTTACTCTCGGAGAAGATGTCTATACGATAGGAAATCCGAACGCCGTCGGGTTAAGTCTTACGCGGGGAGTCATAGCCAGCGCAAACGAGGATACTTGCAGTAAAATCGCTACCATTCACGCAAATCTGAGTATAAATCCCGGTAATTCGGGAGGACCTTTGCTGGATATGCAAAACCGCGTATTGGGGATAACGACGTTCGTCAGGAATATGGACGACGGAAGCAAAATGGAAGGACACGCTTTCTGCGTACCTTCGGAACGCATAGAGAATCTTTTCGGAAAGCTGAAAAACAAAAAGGAGAAATGGAAATGATACTGAAGTTGGAAAATCCGACAAGAGAAAGCCTTTTATGGAAAGAAGACGACGATCTTGCGGCGCAGTGCGGAGAAATCGAAGTTCCCGAAGGCTTCGCGGCAATCGTGGAAAGCGACGGAACGGTTACGGAATTGCGGAGCGGAAAATATCGCGTCAGAGGAGCTTTTGCGAAGGGACTTGACGGAAGAAATCTGAACGGAGCGAAAAAAGTCTCCGTTTTCGGAGTGAATACTGCCGTTTTTACGGGGCTTTGGGGATGCTCCGTTAAGCTTTACGACAATCCTATCCTCGGAAGAGAGGAACTCGGCTGCAACGGGACTTTTTCCTGTCGTATTATTTCGGCGAAAAACTTCAGAAGGGAATTCCCGGACCGCGATTACGTCAATAAAACTCAGGCAGCCGAAAAGCTTGCGGGCATAGTCAGGGAATGCGTCGCGAAAGAGCTTTCGGAATGTATAGGAGCGGGAACCAGAAGCAGAGACAGAATAGAGAAACTCTTCCCCGAAATCGCGGGCAACGTTCTCGAAAGAAAGGAATTGAACGAGTTTACGTCAAGACTCGGGGTTTTCGCGGAGAATATTTCGCTCAGCGGATTCGTCGGCGACGACAAAAAACGCCTCGGTGAGATTCTCGGCGATTAAAGCGGCGGAATGGGAGAATAGTAGCGATGGTTTATGAATTGAAGCGTCCGGAGGAGGTCGTCGCGTGGCGGGAGGATAAGGAAGTTTTAAAGGCTTCGCAAATCATCGTTCCTCGCGGAGTCGCCGCGGTAGTTCGTTTTTCGGACGGCACGGAGGAGGTTTTCGGCGAGGGAATTCAATCGATAAAGACTCCGTCGGACGTTTACGGCGTGGCGAAAAAGCAGTTATCGGCTTTATGGGGAGCAAACGTTTTTTGGAAGAAAACGGATTTTTCCGACGAAACCGATTTCGGCTGTCACGGAAGTTTTTCTTATATAATCTACGCGCCGAAAAAACTGATAAAACAATTCGATAGTTTCCCCGTAACCGAAAAGGCCCTCGGCGAAAAAGTCAGGGAAGACGTAAAGGCTTCGGTGAGAAACGAAATGACGAAATGCGTCAATCAGGGCAACCGCACGCGCAAACGAATGGAAACGTTTATGAAGGAAATTCTCGAAAATGCGCTGAAGAGTTCGGAACTGGACATAAGAACCGATTCCTACGGAGTGTTTGTGAAAGAAATCCTTCTCGACGGGGAAAATCCGATGAAACGTAATTCGGACGACCTTCCGATAGCGGAAGAAGCCGAAAGTATTCCATCGGACAATCCGAAACCTCCCGCGGAAAAAGAATTCTGCAAATTATGCGGACGAAAATTTGAAGACGACGAAAAGACTTGCCCGATCTGCGGGTGTAATCGATAAAAGATAACCGACGAGAAAGGAGGAATATTTCATGTTGTTATTCGGTAAAAATAAAGAACTCAATTATCTGAAAGAGGCGGAAAAAACGGTTTCGGATATCCTTGACGACAACGAAGGACTCGGTCGCAATCTCAAATTGCAGCTGATGAAGATTCAGGAGGATATACGGCGCAAAAAAGCCGCCAACGTCGGCGACAAATCCGCAGCCAACGAAGCTAAAGAGATTTGTCGTCTTCTCGGCGAGGTAAATTCGGACGTCAGAAACGGCCGCCATATAAGCGCGAATCTGAAAATCGGCTTTTATAACGGCGGAAAAAACGACGGAATCGCAGAAGAAAAAGGATTGGTTCTAAGGATTGCGGAACTCGAAGACGAGCTTAACAAGCTTCAGAATTTAGCCGATAATTCGAAGGGACTTACGAGCGCGGCTGTCACGATGATAGGTAAAAACGAGACTCAGAACACTCTTATCCGGATAGATAACCTTTTCAATCAGATAAACGACGCTGCTTCCGTTAAAGAAAAAAGCATTATTCTTGAATGTATAAAGGAAAGACTTGCCGCTTACGAAAAAGCCAAGGAAAAATACGCCGTAGACGATTCCGTTATGAGTATGTATAGCGATAAAATCAGAGAGCTTGAAAAAGAAGTCGACGCGTCCGCTTCCGATTACAGAATCGGTTCGGGTTTTTCGAAGGTGGGGATAGATATAAGTTCGGGAGTGTCCGCAGGCGAAACGTATCGGCAAAAATACGGAACGAAGATAGATTCGTCTTCGAATAAGGATTATACTCATATAAACTCGGGAGATTACGGCGTCGGAAAGGCTTACAGCTGCGGAGAAAAGTCGGATTACGCAAAAACGGACGGAGAAACGACGTCGGAAGAAATAGAAGAATATCTCGCAACGAACGAAACGTACGGTCGGAAACTGCTTGAAAAGATAAGGAAGGATCAGGATAAACGCGAAGAAATCAAGCGGAATCTTACGATGTATCTTAAAAAACGGGACGAAGAAAAAACCGACAGATTCGACGCGGACATAGAAAGGCTTACTACGGAGTATAACGTAATATCGGCGAATATCGAAAGGTTTCGCAACGAACAGATTAAACTCAATCAGGCGAGAGAACTTCTCGAAAAAGTCCGTACCGAAAGGGAGCTTGGCGAGGTAAACGAGATTCTCGGCGCGGCAGTGTCCGGATTGGATTTTGAGAAGTTCGCTCTCGAGCTCAAAGATACTTATAAAAGGCTCAATAGAGAACTCGACGATATGGAATCTTATAATCTCGTAGCAGGAAGCGAAAAACTCAGGACACGCCGTTCGGGAGATATCGGGGGCATCCGACTCGAGTCGGGATTCGACGCGAATAAGTACGACGAGCTTAAAGAAAGTCTCGGAATGAAATAGGCGGGAGAGAATATGAACGCGGAATATTTAAAAGCAAAGGCGAAAATTTGGGAGGATAAGGCCAAAGAAGCCGCGGAAAACGGAAAAATCGAAAACGCAAGGCACGGTTACGAGGTAGCCGCAAGGACCTACGAAGAACTTGCGGAGATGTACGACGCCGACCGCGACGAGTATTGCAGGCGTTTGTTCTTCTGCGATGAAAGACTTAAAGAAATCGAAGAGGAGATTTCTTCCGGAAAATCCGAGGTTCCCGTCAAAGCCGAGAAAGTCCCCCCAAAAGACAAAAAGAGCCGAGAAAAAGCCGAAGTTACGGAAATACGGGAAGATCCGGAAGAGATTCTCAAGGAGCTGGATTCCTATGTAGGAATGAAAGAAGTCAAAGAACAGGTTTTAAGATGGGTAGGAGAGGTCAAGAACGCGAACGACAGAAAAGCTCACGGACTTCCGATAGTCAATATGAGCCGACACATGATTTTTTCGGGAAATCCCGGGACGGGAAAAACTACGGTCGGAAGGCTTATGGGCAGAATAGGCAAGGCTCTCGGACTGGTTTCGGAGGGGAAATTCAAGGAAACCAAAAGAGCGGATATAGTCGGCCGCTATATAGGCGAAACGGAAGCCCGAATGAAGGAAATCATAGACGAAGCCGAAGGAGGAGTTCTTTTTATCGACGAGGCTCATCAGCTTGCCGAGGGCGGCGACAACGATTTCGGCAGGAATGCGATAGGCGTCCTCGTTCAGGCAATGGAGGATAAACGCGATAATCTTATCGTTATAGCGGCGGGATACGTCGGCGCGCCTATGGAGAAGTTTTTAAAGTGCGATTCGGGGTTGGAATCGAGGTTCAGAACGACGATCACCTTTTCGGATTACGACGATAAGGAGCTTATGGAGATTTTTAAGGTCTTTTGTAAAAAATACGACTATATTCTTACCGAAGGCGCGGAAAAAATACTCGAAGAGAAGTTTAAAACGGCTTATGAGAAAAGAAGAGAGGATTTCGGCAACGGAAGATTCGTCAGAAACCTTTTCGAAAACGCCGTTTCGAGAATTGCGGAAAGGCTCGCGGGCGTAGGGAATCCGACTTCCGAGCAGCTTAGGACGATTACGGAAGCAGACCTTACGGAGCTTAAATTACAATAAATACGGACGCGCAGGCGATTTCGGCGGGTTCAGGCGCAAACGAAAGATAATCGTTTGTTCTTGAACCCGTCGTTTTTTGTTATGAAAATCGGTATCGCTTTTTATCGTTAAAATTCAAACGGCTTTTAATTTTCACAAATCTATTTTTAATTCCTATAAATCCCTAAAAACTTCGGCGCATTCGTAAACCGCGTCGATAAACCTTTTGCGGAATTCCGGAGTCATACTTTCGAGAAAATCGGAGACTTTTTTGTCGTAAGCCTGCCCCTGAGTCTTTACCATCGCTTTTCCGTTTTCGGTGAAAGTAAGATAAATCGAACGCCTGTTTCCGTCTTTCTGAAAACGTTCGAGAATTCCCATATCGACGAGCTGCCCGACAGGCCGCGTAACGTAAGCTCTGTAAAGATTGAATCGTTCCACGATTTCTGTCATATTCTTGGGGCCTTCCGCCGCTATATATATAAGAATATTCTGCTGTAACGGCGATAATCCCAATTTATAAAAGGGTAATTCGTCGGCCCCGAAATTGGCTATTTTTGTCTGATAGTCCGAAATCATCGAGTTGAGCCGTGCCGTAAATTCGTGTAAGTCGTAGTCTGCCATTGGTTTTTGCGCTCCTTTTGAACTGTAAATCTCTGAAATTATCAACGTTTTATATTATAAAAAACTTTTATATTTTTGTCAAGAATCTGTTAACGACTTTACTTCGATGTGCTAAGATAAAATCGTAATGTAAATATTGCAAACAATCTAAATCTTTTACAAATTTTCCGAAGCTTTCGGTAAGGTTAGTCCGAGGCGGAGGAAAGCAGGGGCGATTTTGCGGATGAACGACCGAAAGATTAGCGAGAACGAACGTGTGGATATCCCCGAAAACGACGTGTTCGTCGGGAGCGAGAGGACTTTTGTAGGGGGATTTAATCTTATTGCTCCTTACAGACCTTTAAAGGGCAGACAGCACGCGAAAGAAGAGCTTGAAAGTATTGTCAGCGGAAAAACGGAGAATGTGAGCGGCGACGATTCAAAAGAATAAAGGCAAAAAGAGAGATAACAATCCGTTTCGGCGGGTTAAATTATAAAAAGGAGAATAAACCATGAAAAAGACACAACTGATTTTAGCGATAGTATTATCGTTGGCGATGATACTCACACTCAGTGCCTGTAAAACGACGGCTGCGGTGTCGGCGGAAGCTAAAAACGGCAGCGTTGCGGGCGTCGGTTCGTATTACGCGGGCGACTCGGTAACTTTGACGGCGACTCCCGACGAAGGATTCCTGTTTGCGGGCTGGTTTAAGGGCGAAGAGAAGGTTTCGGACTCGGCGACTTACGAGTTCGTTATGCCTGCGGAAGCTGTTGCTCTTACGGCTAAATTCGAAGTCAAACCTGCCGAAAAATTCAGCGTCGTTTTCTACGATTACGCGGGTAAGGTTATTTCCGCGCAGGAGATTCTTTACGGCGAAAGTGCGGAAGAACCCGATTCGAGACTTACGGCGCACGCTTATTCGTGTTTCGAATTCAAAGGCCGGGATAAGGATTTCGAGAACGTAACCGAAAATCTCGAGATTCGTCCCGTATACGATTACATACCCGCTTCCGACGAGCATTTCGAGTTTACGGCGGTTGAAGAAGACGGCGAAGTCGTGGGTTATACCATTCATTTCCTCAGCGGAATGAATCCTGCCGAAGACGGACTTTTCGCATTCCCCGAAAAGCACGAAGGCAAGCCTGTCATCGGTTTCGACGCCGCACTCAATCTCGTAGGTTGGAGAAAATCCGGAGTCAGATACTCAGAGATGAATCTCAGTCTTTATATTCCCGATTCTTTCAGAAGTTTCGGCGAGGATACCTTTACGAGCTGTGTGCTTAAGAGAATAATTATAGGCAAAGGACTCGAAAAAATCGATGAAAAAGCTATGTGGAAGAGCGTAAGAGTTTACGAATATGGGTGGTTTCCGAAGATAACCCCAATTTCTCGGCGGATTCCACGGGTCTTTACAACAAGGACAAAACGACTCTTATTCACGTAGGAGATACTTCCGTCGAAAGCTATACGATAGTTGCGGGAGTCAAGAATACTTATCCGTATCTTTTCTGGAATATGTACGTCCGCACGGTAACGATAGACGCGGACCTCGAATCCATCGGCAGAGCTGCGTTCGCACGTTCCTCTCTCACGAATTTCGTCGTTAACGGAAGCGTAAAGCGTCTCGAGGACGGAACGGGAGGAGATACGGGCGAAGAAGGCGTTTTCTCGCTTTGCAGCAATCTTATGAGCATTTCAATCCCGGGTATCGAATACGTCGGAAGAAGTGCGTTCGCAGATTGTAACTGGCTGGAATCGATAACGCTCGATACTACGCTCAAAGAAATAGGCAGAGACGCTTTCGTATCTTGCCTGAACCTTATTCAGATAGCTTATAAAGACGGCGCGACCGTTAATACGGCGGGCAATATCCTTATCGAGAACAACGCGGTCTCGTTAAAAACGGCAGCGAGATTCTTCTCGAGGACGGCGTAACTAAGGGAGACCTTTTCCTTGCCTACGCGGCGGGAATCGACGAAGAGTCTTATACGGTTCCCGAAACCGTCCGTGAATTCGCGCTTTTCGCGTTCGCATATTCCAAAGTCGGTGAAGTCGTGATTCCCGAAGGCGTTACAGTCATTCCGGGCGGAATGTTCTACTCTGCTTACGTCAAGAAGGTTTCGCTTCCCGAGAGCGTCAAAATTCTCGACGAGGTAAGCGGCTCGATGGGAGCGACGAATATTATCGGAAGCATAGGCGTATTTACGAACAGTTCTCTCGAAACTCTCGAGATTGCGGAAGGTAACGCTCTCGAAAAAATAGGAACGTGTGCTTTTTACGGAACTTCTTTAACTTCGTTCACCGTTCCCGCAACCGTAACTTATTTCGGAGAGTCTGTTTTCGGCGGCTGTTATTCTCTTTCGGAGGTCAACGTCGATGAAGGCAGTACGATTCTCAAATCGATCGGCGGCGTTCTTTATAACTTCGACCTTACCGAGCTTATAGTATTCCCCGCGGCAAGCGCGATAACCGAATACGTTGCGCCCGAAACTCTCGTAAAAGCAAGAACCGAAGCCTTCGCTTACGCAAGAGCCGAATCGGTTACGTTTAACGAAGGGTTCCTCGAACTCGGAGAAAGAGCCTTCTTCCTGAGCGGCGTAAAGAAGATTGTTTTCCCCGAAAGCTTTACGACTCTTTACGCGACGGCTTTGAACAGCTTTATGTGCGATACGCTGACTCTTGAATTCAGATCCGCAACCATTCCCGAAGTCAAAGGTGAGGACACCGAAGAAGTCATCAGAGTCGCTTACGCGGAATCGATAACGATTCGCGTTCCCTAAGAAGCTTTCGACGCTTACATCGTATGGCTCGATTCCGTGACCGAAAATTATTCCGGATATCTCGATACGACGGGTTACGTAAATCTTTCCACCTTCGAATTCTATACGGGCGACGGCGAAACTCCCTATCAGACGATCGAATCCAAGAGACTTATGAGTTATCCCGTTCCCGAATGGACGGGCGAAGGCACGAAGTATTTCACGGGTTGGTTCTTCGATAACGGAACGTGGGAAGAGGAACTTATTACTCCCTGCCGCCGCGAAGACAACAAGACATATAAGCTTTACGCAAGATGGTCGGATACCGCGAGAAAAGACGGAACGACGGAATGGTGGGCTTACGACATCAGAGTTAACCAAAGTCTTACTATAACGCTTAAAGACGATCAGCCCACGGTTTTTTCAACGTCAAACTCGACAAGAGATATACGGGTTATTTGTTCATTCTCGCTTACGTAAACGGTAAGCAGCAGGGACAGGCGCAGTTTATCGGCGAAGAGATTCCCGAGAACGATATCGTTAAGATAAGTCTCGATTTCAGTCAGTTTATGGCAAGTACGGACGTCAGGAGCGTAGAGGTTCGTTTCGATACGTGGGATACGGCGGCTTCGACTTCGCTTGATTCAAAAGAATTCTTGTAAAATAAACTCTCCCGAGAGGAAAAAGATCAGCGTTTCCGAGAATTGTTACTCGGGAACGTGGACCTTGTTTCGGAAAAAGGTTCCGTTTTCTTTCGACTACGGCGACAACGATACGGACGGAAGGTCTACGGAAACTCTCACGGTACGCACGTTTCGGGCATAGCCGCAGGAAATAACGGCGTTGATTTTTACGGAATAGCCTGCGACGCGCAGATAGTCAATCTTAAAGTATTCAGCGACAAGTATTCGAACGCCTCCACGACGAATATACTTGCGGCTCTTTCCGACGCAGTCGTACTCGGAGTGGACGCGGTAAATCTTTCTTTGGGTTCTTCCGCGGGATTCGTAACCTCCGACTGGATGCAGCCGTATTACGAGGCTCTCGAAGGTCAGGGAATCATAACCGCTGTCGCTGCGGGCAACGAATTCAACGTCGGTTACGCCGGCTACGACCAGAAGCCTCTTGCCGAAAATCCCGATTTCGGAGTTATGGCTCTGCCGGCTTCTTTCAGGGAGAGCTTTGCGGTCGCGAGCATAAACGCTTACAAGATGAACGAAAGCACCGTTACCGCAGCCGGAAAAACGCGCCGATACGCGGATATGGAAAACAGAGATTTTTACGAGGAGATGGGTAGCAAGCTCGGGACGGATTTTTCGGAGCCTTATGACCTCGGATACGTCGTTATCCCCGGAATCGGAAGCGAAGGCGATTACGAAGGACTCGACGTAAGCGGAAAAATCGCGCTTATAAGAAGAGGAACGATTTCTTTCGACGAAAAACTCGTTATAGCCGAAGCGCACGGAGCGATTGCGTGGATTATTTACGATAACGTCAGCGGCTTGTGGGTAAGAATGCAGGTTACGGAAGCTAAAATTCCCGCCGTATTTATATATAAGTCGGACGGAGAGGCACTTGCAGCCGCAGAGGATAAGATTATTACGCTTTCAAAAGAGCAGCATAAAGTTATCGATTACGAGATGTCCGAGTTTTCAAGCTGGGGAGCGACTTCGGCGTTGACTCTTAAACCCGAAATAACCGCGCCCGGCGGAAATATCTATTCTTCGCTGAGTATCGACGAGAACGGAGGAAACGTTTACGGCTATAACAGCGGAACGAGTATGGCTTCGCCCAATGCTGCCGGCGGTCTTACGCTTATACGGCAGAGAATAAACGAATTATATCCCGACCTTTCGGCGAAAGAAAGACTTGCTTTGACCTATAAAACGGCTATGAGTACCGCGGAGATAAGAAAGGACCCGGATGGTAGGGTTTATTCTCCGAGAAAACAGGGCGCGGGACTTCTTGACGTCGCAGGCGCAATCCAAACCAAGGCTTATATTTCGGTCAAAGGGACGGACAGAGCAAAAATCGAACTGGGCGACGACCCCGAAAGAATCGGAATTTATACGCTTGATTTTGACGTAGTAAACCTTTCCGAAGAAGAACTTCGTTATACGGTTGACGTTATCGCTCTTACGGAGGCTCTCGAAGAAAAGGACGGAAAGAGCTTTTTCGCACTTGCAAGCGAAACCCTCGGAAGAGAATTTTCGATTTCGGTCGAGGGCGGAGGACGCAAAGAAGGCGAATTCGGCATAATCGTCGAGGGCGGAAAAAGCCTTTCGGTTTCAGTTTCGCTCGTTCTGACCGAGGAGGCGAGAGAGCTTCTCGAAAAAGCGCCGAAAGGTAATTTCGTGGAAGGATTTATAACGCTCGAATCGGAAGATGAAATCGGTCTTTCTTTGCCGTATATGGGATTTTACGGGGATTGGACGGACGCAAAAGCCTTCGAGTACGACTATTTCGATGAGAATTCCGATCTCGTTCAGAGTTTTCCGATAATTCTTTCTGGCTATTATATGACGGCGTCGCAGACGGCAAGCGTATATTATCTCGGAACCTACGCGTTTGAAACCGAAGGCGGAAAGACTATCGAAGCCTAAGAAAAGCGTATTGCTCTTTCTGCCGAAGGCGGCGGAGTTTTTAGCGTCGATACCGTTTATTTCGGACTTCTTAAAAATATGGATTACGTTACGGTTTCGGTAAGGGACGCCTATACGGGCGAGGTTTTGTACGAAGTGACCGAAGAGAAGCTCAATAAATCCGTATATAATTCTTCCTACGATGCGATAATTCCGCAGATGATGGAATACGGATTCAGAGGGAAAGTCGATAAAATAGGAACGGATAAGCTTCCGAACAATGCGCGGCTTATCGTCAGAATAGAGGGAAATAGCGAA
>ENA-OPDZ01000046-OPDZ01000046.1-human-gut-metagenome-genome-assembly--contig:-NODE-46-length-40027-cov-9.507780_pt1 | contig 40027 bp, 37 predicted proteins | sample MGYA00241628_ERZ501519 | MGnify/ENA primary metagenome ERZ501519 (study PRJEB25962, sample SAMEA2042384) | human gut metagenome | biome: human gut; feature: human-associated habitat; material: faeces...
CTGTGCGCACGTGCGCACACTTTTCAGAATTTCTCCTCCTTTTTAAGGCTTAGCGGTATCCTTTCTAATTACCGCCCCAGTACGGTTCCTTGAGGACCGAAATAAATAATTCCTTGGAGGAAAAGAAAATGATCAGAAAGAAAACGGAAACAGCAACCTTTTACGGCAGATTCGTAGGCAGTTACGTTCGTCCGGGCGGAAGCCGGAACGGAAACTTCGTCCCCGACCGTGAAATAATGCAGATCGAAGTCGGATCCAGAGGAAGACTTTATCTTCTCGAATCCGAACCCGTAACTATCGGCAGTATCTTGTATCAGCTGGGGGACGTAGTGGAATTTAACGTTAAAGTCGTAAGTTACGGCGCGCCTCGGCTTATCCCCGTAAACGTCAGAAAATCAGACCGAAGCGCAGCTCCCGAAATAAACGATATAGATATATGCGACGTTTACGCGGGCTGTATAAGCGCCGAAGAGGGCAAAAGCAGCGTTCATCAGGTCTATTTCACTCAGGCCAACGGCGCAAAGATACTCGTAAGAACTTCCGTCCCTGCGGATTTCTCTTTGCTTCTTAAACCATACGATAAATGCCTTTACGAATTTTCGCTTACTTCGTCGCAAGGTCAGACTTCGGTCTATGCCAGATGTCTAAGGGGCGAGAACGACAGTAAAGCACAGATTTACGGTATAGACTTGTCGGACGATTCGGATTTTGCGGGCTCCGGCTCGTCCGAAGATGAATAACAATATAGATTGGCAGCCTTAAGCTGCCCCCATTGTCGGAGGACGCTCCGACCGTAAGCAGCTGCAACAAGTACTTTTTTAAAGGAGGCTATTATGCCCAGAAAGAAAACGAATACGTATCCTAAGGGAAGGTACAAATCGTACACAAACACTCAGAAAGCGTATCAGGGGCTTAAGCAGAGATCCTTCCGTCTGCATCAGAAGATACGGGCCAATAGCGATAAGCTCGAATCCGGCAGAACACAGGGCGGAAACGTTCTCAGCAACACCAATAGAGAGAAGCTCTTCAAGTCTACGAATGCTATGAGAGCATCGAAGAGACGTATCGACAAAACCATCTCTGCTATGTCCAAAGTCATTTACCACGATCAGGCATACGACGCAAAGCTCAAACGTAAAGGGGCTCCCGGAAAATACCCTATGAAAGCCGTCGTTAAGGATCGCAATATGACTAACTATCACAATTACTTAAACAGTCTTAAAAAATAGTCCTATAGGAGGAAATTATGGACAAGAAAACTATTACAATCATATTTGCCGTAGCTTTGGCAATCTTTTTTACGCTTTTCTGCGTATGGTCTTCCAAGACCAAAGATACAACTTCTAACCCCCCTGCCGAAGAGCAGACTTCCCCGTCGTCTCTTCTTAACGTAACGCTTCTCTCCGCCGATACCTCGACCGAGCAGTCCATTAAAGACAAGAACGCCGAGAACGTCAATAAGTTCGCCGAAAAGATTCAGAAAGAGCCGTTTCTTTTTACTCTTATGTGTATATTCGGCGTGGTTGCATTGGTTACGGGTACGATGCTCGTAGCCCCGAAGTTTATCCGCAAATCGTACTGATTCGTCCGGCTAAACGAACTAAATCCCCTATAATAGGGGATTTTTTAATATAGGAGGTTTTAAATGCGTAAAATATATTTTTTGATTCTTACTACATTTTTAATTTTGCTGACCTGTTCGGTAGGATTTTTGCCGGATGCTCATTTTCATTCGGCGTTTGCTGATACTGAGAAATGTCAAACTTGTAAAGGCAGTGGACAAGTCTCCGTGTCTGTTTCTTGTTCCGCTTGCAGTGGACAAGGTAAAATTGGTGAAGTTCAAACTTGCGTAGGTTGTAACGGAAATGGAACTATCACACGTTCTTGCGACTCTTGTGGGGGTAGTGGAATGGTGGAAACACCCTGTTCTGCTTGCGGCGGATCCGGTATGATTTCCGGCGGTATGGATGCAGAAGGTAATCCTGTCGAAGAACCCTGCGGTTGCGGTGGAGGAATGGTGTCTGAGTCTTGTGGTGTGTGCGGCGGATCCGGAAACTTTTCCGAAACCTGCAGCGGCTGTTCCGGCAATGGTTTAATTGATGAAAGACCAACGTGTGAAGAATGTTCCGGTTCCGGAAAGTTTGAAACCGAAGTTAGTTGTTCGTCCTGTAGCGGAACGGGGAGTAAAAGTTATAACCTCATTAATACAGTCAGACTCGTTGCAACAGTCAAACCGGCAGATGCAATAAATAAACTTGTCGATTGGACGGCAGTCTGGGTGAATCCCGAGTCCGAATGGGCAACGGGCAAGAGCGTAACGGATTACGTGACTCTGACTCCGACCGCTGACGGCGCTCTGACTTTAGACATAACACCGAAGCAGGCCTTCGGCGAGAAGATTAAAGTAAAAGCCGTTTCCCGGGACAACTCGTCGGTTTATGCGGAAACAGAGTTGCATTTTTCCGCGAGATTATCTGTCGTAAAAGTCTTGGCAAAAGTAGAAGGCAATCTGCATAAGGAGCTTTCTTCGACGCCAAAGCTTCTTCCGGTAACCGATCAGATTGTTTTTACGTTTACGGAGAACTTCCATAAAATTCCTTGGACCGTAGGTACTGCGTCCGAATCTTTGGGCAGTCTGGATTATTGGGTTTCCGGGAACAACGATTTGCCGTATAGCCTTGCGATGGCGTTATCTTTAACGGACAGCTTTATCGAAGCGCTTCCGTCGGAAATTGACGGGACTGCCCGACCGGATTTCACAAGCAAAAGCTTTTTTGAAGAAGGTTCGTTGGGTACCGACGGAGCAAATACGTCTTTATACGCGTTATTTACGTCCGGAGTCGAGTTTAAGACAAAATTAAGACCTATCATTAAGTTCCTGTCTTCCGGCAGCGGTTATGCGGATAAGCTGACCGATGCTCAGATTTATTCTGCGTTACAAGCCGTTCAAAGTTTAGGTATGATGAAGATAAATCTCAACTATTCTTCGAATAATAAGGCATTGGAATATTCGACCGAGAAGGTTTTTACGCTTGACCCGTCGTTTTTCGCAACGAGTTTATCTTCGGTGGAAACGGATAAGTCCGTGATATATCTGTGAGGTAACCTATGGCAAAGCGTGTAAGTAGCAAAAGCGGAGTATCTTTAATAATTATCGTCCTGATTGTAGTCGGCGTCCTCGGCGTATGGAGCTTCTTTACACGCGGAGGTACGGAAGCTCCGTCTGTTTTTATGGTTAAATACGGGACGCGGCTTATCAGCTCGTCGGCAGAATTGGAGCTTCCTTCAAGAAAGGTCAGGTTTGACGTTCTGACGTTAAACAACGGTACTTACAAAGTTGCCGTTCTGCCCGTAAAGCAATCGGATTTCGAGTATACCGTCGACGGAGAGATATACAGTTTTACGGGTAACGAGTATACCGAGTGTTTTGACCTGAGTCTCTACGACGGTTATTTTACCTTGGATCTGACTTATGCAAACGTTGAAAAAATGTTTAAGAGTCTTTATCACGGGAAGACCGTAGTTCTTCCGGAACTAAGTCAGGAAAAGACGTATTTCGAACTGAGAGTAACGAGCGGCAGTTCTTCGGTAAGTTTGTTCATCCGGTTCAATTCCGGTAAAGTAGTCGAGGAAATAATTCTTCCGGAGCGTGTGGTGTTATGAAGACGAAGATATTTGTATTGACTTTTCTCGTTCTTGTAAGCGTATCGTTAACGTTGACGCCCGTAGGCAGCGGTTATGCGGCGACTTCGGATTTTTCCGAATCGGACGTCCTCAGCGATCTTGAGTCTTCGGTAATAAACGGCAAGTCTTTTGACATTACGGATTTTCCGTACGACGATACGCTTGACGCGCTCGGAAGCGTCCGCATAATAAACTTCGTCGAATATTGTTATTCTTATAAAGTTAACCTTCGGAGTAATTACGGCTTATACGTATATCTGTATAACCCAAAGGCTCTTGATTTGCGTGTCGGAGATGCCGGCAGAATCCAACTTGCAACGGCGTGGAAGAACGGAGTCGCTGTCGATTGGGAAAAGTTCGGGATCGAGCTTTGTTCGGTTTCATCCGGAGATTACGATAAATTGTTTTATAAGTTCCGCGTCGTCGACAGGAAGTCTGAATCGGACGGGAAGAAGATAGCAGAGAGAGTCAACAGTAATTCGAGACGTTACGATATATCTTCGATAGAGCTTCTCGTCGGGGATAGCGATACGGCAACCGATTTCGGAACGGGCTGCAGCTATACTTTTGCCGGATATGCAAAGGGTTACGGAAGCGGAGAAGAAAGTACTCTGAGGTGCGTAGACTGTCGTAGTCTGGAAACCCTTAAACTTGATCTGAAGAGTACTTATTATCGTTCGGACAGCTCGTCCGTAGGCGTAGGATACAAAGACCAGTTGAGCAGCGTGTATTTTTCCGTGCCGGGAGAGTATTTTGAAAGATACGACGGCATCCAGAGCGTAAAGTGCGAGTGGTACGAGTATATGACTTCGCCCGTTTTCATAACTTCGAAATCCGAGGTTTACGCAGGACTTAAGGATAAAGTAGGAAAAGTTACGGACGGCTATGATTCGACAATCTCCTATTCTTTTCTGGAATCGTATAACGGTCTTGCGGGAGCGGCAGGATTTTCGTATAATTTCGATTTCGGAAAAGATGTGGTAGACGTTATAGATCCGCTGGCTTATTGCTTTTATACCGGCGGAACGGATATAAAGGATTTTACGCTTTCGGGAGAAACGCTCAGAAATTACATATATAACACGAGTCTGAACAAAGTTAATCCGTATTATGAAACGGGGACCGGAAAAGTAAGCAAATATCTTTTCGAGTCCGGATCGGATCCGTATTATACCGACGGAAATAAAGCCGGATACGGAACGTACGAGGTGGACGTAGGAGATAAATACGATCTTGTAGCTCTTGATCTCGGAAAGATAGGGAATCTATGGCATAAGCTTGTTTTCGGTTCTATGGGAAGTACGTTCAGCAACATTCCGGCTATTGAATATTTGACCGACACGCATACGGCAATGACCGATTCGGATTTCGCACAGTCGCTTTTTGTGAATAAAAACGACGTGTCGGACATAAAGAGCTATTCGAAGCAGGCATTTTTGAGCGGGGACAGAGTAATAATACTCAGATTTGCGCTGAGGTCGTATTTATCGAAGAACGTGTACGTTTACCGCAGCGGAAACATTAACCGATCTTTGGGTAACGTCGGATACGTAAGCCGTCAGACGGTTTTTCTGAACTTTGACGTAATTTATCTCAAATTCAGCAGAAACGGAGAGTATTTCGTTATTCCGACGGTGACCAATCCCGTGGATATAGTCGGAGATATAGATCCCGCACCCTCGGGTATTTTCGGAACGTCAGACAACTTCAGACTTATACTTATGCTTTTTGCACTTTTGCTTATAGTAATAATTCTTGCGCCGCTTCTTCCGACCGTGCTGAAGCTATTACTTTTCCCGATAAAGCTGCTTATTGAGCTTATAACCGGTAAAAAGGAATAATTATGCGCAGATTCTCTATAAGGCAACTGATTATAAAAGCCGTAAGAGTTTTTCTTCTCGTGTTTACGGTAACGTATATCGTCTACACTTTTGGTCGGTTATGAAAAAAATTTGCAGTATCGTTTTAATGGCGGCAGTGGGAGCAAGCCTTTGCTGTACGTTCTTTGTATTCCCTTATGCTCTTCCGAGATTATTGGAGAGCGTAAGGGATTTAGGAACGAGTATAGGTTTGTTCTTCTGTGTCTTTTTTGAAATACCGAACGATATAATCGCCGGTGTAGTCCAGAAGTCAGGTTCCGGACTCAGTATCGTATTTCCGGAAAGTCTTAAGGAGTTTATTAAAAATTCAGACAGATTTTTCGGGCTTATAATATCTCCGGATAACTTCGAAGGATATCTTTCGGAAACGGGACGGAATCTGAACGGAATCCTTAAACTTTCGATAATTCTTATTCCGATGGCAATAGCCGTAACGATAATAGTAAAGCGCGGTATAGAAACCGTAAACACCGATCATAACAGAGACAGCCGTTTTCTTTCCGTATGGCGAAGGTTCAGTTCGAGGGTTATTTCTCCGGCGGAGAAAAAAATAATCGGAATGGCGAATGAAATCAGGGAGCGGAAGATATATCTTAAGCTTCTTGCATTTATCTGGCTGATAAATCTGAATTTTCTCGTTATAGTTACGGAAGCTTTGGCTTATTATTTCTATTTCGTAACAACGTTTGACCTGTCTTCGGTTTTCGTTCAGATTTATAAGTTTGCGGCGGATCTTTCGGTATCCGTAACTTTTATTCCTGGCGTAGTCTGGATTATAGGCGGATATCTTCTTTTTTGTTATGTCCGTAAGGAAAGAGCGCTTAAAAAGCTTGACCGCAACGAACGTCATAACCGAGAGATAATAGACAAACTTCCCATAGTTACTATGGTTTGCGGAACTATGGGGAAAAGAAAGACGACTCTCATAACCGATATGGCTTTGAGTCAGGAAGTAATTTTTAGGGATAAGGCGTTTGAAAAGCTTCTGGAAACGGATATGACCTTTCCGGAGTTTCCTTGGATAAGTCTTGAGACGTCTGTCCGCAGGGCTATGGAAAGGCACGAGATATATAATCTTTTGACCTGCCGCAAATGGGTTGAAAAAAGGGAAGCCTCATTTAATCGTCGGAAGACGCGTAATAAGCTGTTCGGTTATGATTACCGTACAAAGAAAACGGACCATAATGACGGATTGAAAATAACGTCCGTATGGGACGCGCTGAAAACCTATGTCCAGTTGTATTTCATATACGTTATGGAATCTTCGCTTATAGTATCCAATTATTCGATAAGAGACGACGTCCGTCTTTCGGATATGGGAAACTTACCGATATGGCAGAATGATTTCTTTGACGGTAAACCCGAGCTGAGAGAGGCTTACAGCCGGCACAGTCATATTCTTGATTTTGATTTTCTTCGTCTGGGAGAAACCGTGCTTGAAAATAATCCGAGAAAGGATATGTTTGAATTCGGAGTTGTGGTGATTACCGAGATAGGAAAGGAAAGGGGAAATCAGTTGGAGCTGAGAGAGATAAAGAAGGCAAGTTTCGAAGCCAATCAAAAAAACGACCTGTTTAATTCGTGGCTCAAAATGTGCAGGCACAGCGCAACCGTGGATAATTATCCTTTCGTAAAGGTATTCGTAGATGAGCAAAGACCGGAAAGCTGGGGAGCGGACGCAAGGGATCTTTGTGATATAGTCAATATCGACGAAATAGGAAATTTTGAAAGCAGTCTTACTATGACTTCGGCGGAAGATCTGATTTATGCTTTGATGTTTCCGAGATTTTTCGAGTTTTACGCAAAGTTCAGGTATTACCACGGGAATAATACGCTTGCGATGTATTTGCTGAAACGGATATGCGGTAAGACGTATAACTTTTTTGGAAGACTCGATAACGTTTACGGATACACGCCGGTAACATTGTCCGTGCAGAACGGTACAATGGCCGGAAGGAAAACGGATTACAGGTATTTTCTGAATCACGGGAAGATTTATGCCGACAGATTTTCGACCGACTGTTACAGCGATTTCTTTGCGTCGAAGGTTTCCTTTTCGGAAATGGGGCTTGCCGATCTTGAGGAATACGGAGCGACCAGAGCGTCGGTTGACGAGCTTAAGAAGCAGAACAGTTATTTTGTACGGGACATAAGCAGTATGGAGGACAAGCGATGAACGGGATTTTATGCAGAGTATATAACGACGGAAGCCATTACGTTGCTCATAAGCTTGAAAATGCAGCCGAAAGGTTAGAGCGCAGGGAAAAAACCGATAACGGTGAATTCGACAAGCTTTATTTCGGTTGCCTGAAAAACGGAAAAAGTTCATCCGAAGCCTCCGATGAGATATACGCGTATTATGGCGGTCTGATGAGCCGTGAAGAGATAGCCGAAGGTATAGAGCGTATTCGGCGCAATATCTGGTTGCGTGTGAAGCGTTTCAAGCGCAAGGCATATATGCAGCTCAATAAATGGAATTATTTTGTAACCGTGACTTACGATGATAAAAAGCAGACAGAAGAGAGCTTCAGAATGCGTTTGAGTAAGTGTCTGTCCAATTTGCATACGAGAAGAGGATGGCTGTATATGGGCGTATTCGAACGTGCTCCGGAAACGGGAAGATTGCATTTTCACGCTATAATGCACGTTCCCGCAGGTCAGCTTGTGGGAAGCGTAGAGCTTACGACCGAATATAATCCGCTTCACAAGAAAAAAGAAAGCTATTATAAAAGCAGTTTTTTTACGGAGAGGTTCGGAAGATCCGAAATGAAGCCGATAAACGGAACGACGCTTAAATTCACTTCTGCACTGGACTACATAGTGAAGTATATAAACAAAAGCAACGAGAGTATACGTTACAGCAGGGGAACGCCCGAGAGTTTAATAAAGGAAATAAGCGAAGACGATTTTGCCGCGGAGTTTATGGATTTTGTGGTGAAGTACGTATTGTTCGACGACGTTATCTGTGATCCGACCGAGATTGTCAACGACACGGAAGATTACGGGCTGCCCGAAAGTTGACGGGGACCGAATAGTCTATTTTTCTAGATTGCGAGGCAAAAAAGAAAAGTAGGATTTCGAAGAAAGCAGTGCGTGTTTTTTTGCCTTATGATCGAAAACCGAAGCAACATCTTTTGAGAAGGTCTATTTTCCTGAGTTGCTTCGGCAAGGCAAGAAGAAGGCAAAAAATACGAGGAGTCAAGCCGAAAAGACAAAAGAAGTTTAAAAAGTTTTCGTCCTTACAGCCGCAAGGCGGCATTATTAAACGGTATGAAAAGTTTTTCAACTTGTTTTGCGGGGCTTGACTACACGTAAACGCGCGGAGAAAACATTGAATTTTTCCCCGTTAACGGAAAAATTACCGAAAGGTCGCAGAATTTCGGCAGAGAAGCACACTAAGTCAGACTTAGTGTGCTTTGTGCTGCGTCGGAAAGCCCAAAAATATACACAGGAAATATCTGATACCTTGTCGGCGCGCTTGCGCGCCGCTTGTTAAAATACAAGGTATCGTCTAATACTCTCGAGTTGAATTTTTGCCGATTTAATAGGCTTTTAGTGTATATTTTTGGCTTGTCCCCCTTCGAATCCACCTCTTCCCACCAGAAAACCCGAAACTTTATCCGAGAGGAGATTGTTTCGGGTTTTTCTTTATTTCGGTTGCAAAAAGGTCGGGGCGTGGTATAATCGTCAGGGACGAGAAAACGAAAAATTGCGGGCAAGCTTCACCCGAGAAAACGAAAAATGGTGAGCAGACTTTACCCGAAAAACGAAAGAATGCGAAGAGTTTTCCCTTCGCAATATATATTAAAATATACAGGGACGGAATAACTTCGGTTTTTCCGCCTTTTTCGTTGCAAAGAATACGAAATCGTGTTATAATTAAAGGAGTCGCTTTTTGTGCGCGGGGAAAATCGCTTTCCGCAAGCCGCCGTTAAGAAAGAATTAACTTCCGTATCCGAAAATAAAGAAGGAAACGGGCTTTCTCGGCGCAAAATCGGGAAGAAAGGCTTTCCGCAACTTGAAATCAGGAGATTTTTTATGAAAAAAACAATAATCACGGCGATTATCTTGCTTTTCGCGCTCTCTCTCGCGGCCTGCACGCAGACCGTTCAGGTCTTCAGGACGATTCGTTGGGAGGAAGGAGAGGAACTCGTTTACGATATAACGAAGGATTCTCAGGGCAGTTATAAATACGAGGAAGTGGACGGAGCGGTCAAAATTCCCGACAACGTCGTCGGAACGATGACTATGACCGTCAACAAAGCCTATAAGGACGATTCGGGTTCGGTTTCGGAAACGACTGTCGAAATCGACGTCTGGAATACCTATCGGGTTTCCGCACTCAACGGTTTCGACCTTACGAAAATCGATTCCGAATACGTGCGTTACGACGAATCCGATACCGAAGCCGTTCAGTTGAGAACGACTCTCAGATACGAAACGAAATTCCCGCTTTACAGCTGCGCAAGCGTCAAGGTTTCGGGAAAGGGCGCGGTTATCGTGGTTTACAAGTCCGGTAACGAGGTCGAATTCAACGATTATACGGCGGTATGCGAGAAATTCGCCGATAAGAAGGCGACCTACAGCCTTACCTTCAACAACGGCGCGCACGAGAACGTAGAAAACGCGGTCATCGACCTCGGAAATACCGAATTCACCGACAACACCGCTCTTATGTACGTTATAAGGAGTCTGGACCTTTCCGCGCTCAAAAACGCGGGTTCGGTTTCTTTCGTGGCTTCGGATATAGTTGCGGGCGCAAAGAGAACGGTTACGGTCAGGACTTCGGCTGCTTCGGACAGTCTGAGACCCAAAGCCGTGGAAAATCTTCTTCTCGAGAGCATAGGCGAGGAAGAGAAGAATAAGCTCACCGTAGTCAGGGTTTCGGGCGGAAATACTCTTCGCGGAAGCTATAATTACTTCTATTTCGACGTAAGCGAAGACGAAGCCGGAAAGAACGTTATCCATTCTTCGGGCAAGACCGTCGCCAAAAACAGAATCGTCGCGATGCAGCAGGGTTATATGGTCTTTATGCTCCGCAACTTCCGATAACGGAGGTGAATTATGAACGATTACGCCGCATACGTACGGGCCGCTCTCGAAGCGGGCGCGGATAAAGCCGAGGTTTTCGGAATCGACGATATAGTTTTCGATCCGAGAACCGTTCTGAAATGCAGATTCGGCTGCGACAATTACGGAAAGCATTATTTCTGTCCGACCGATCCGAGAATGAAGGATATCGAGCAGTCGATAAGGATTTTCAGACATTATAATGGCGGAATCGTCATAAGGACGGAGGATAAGCATTCCGCGCAGCAGATAAGCCTTGCGATAGAAAGACAGGCTATGAGGGACGGGCATTATATGGCTCTGTCGCTCAGCAGCTGCGATTTGTGCAAGACCTGCGCCTGCGAAACGGACAGACCTTGTCCGCACAAATCCGACGCGCGTCCGGCTTTTCATACGGTAGGGGTGGACGTGGTTTCCACCGTTGCGAAGATGGGAATGACGATGAAGGAAGAGAAGGACGGAAAGACAGTGTATTATTGGTTTTCCGCCGTATTTATAGACTGATTGCTTTTGCGGCGGCTTTCCGGCGAGGGGAGCGCGGATTGAAATACGAGGGAGAAAAAGATATGGTACTTGTCGCGGATCTTGGGACTCAGAGCCTTCGGGCGATGATTATTGACGAAAGAGGAGAAACGCTTATCCGCAAAAAAATAGCCTTCGACGCTTCGCGTTATATGAAAGACGGAGGCATAGCGGAGGAGGATCCCGCCGTATATTGGGAAGCGTTATGTTCGGCTTGCCGCGGCATAGCGGAGGAAAGACCGGATTTGGTGAAGACGGTCGAAGCTATGTCCGTTACGACCTTCCGCGACAGCGTCGTATGTCTGGACGAAAACGGGGAGCCGCTCCGTAAAGCCATTCTCTGGCTGGATCAGAGAACGACCGATTGCCATACTCTCAAAGTTCCTTTTCTTTCCTCGCTTGCGTTCAAGCTCATAGGCTTCGAATCCACTCTTCACGCGCAGAGGTCCATAACCAAAAGCAACTGGATAATCGAGCACGAACCCGAGATCTGGGAAAAGACGTATAAATTCGCCTTTCTTCCGACCTATCTTATGCACAGGCTTACGGGGAAGTTCGCCGATTCGGTGGCTTCGCAGATAGGTCATCTTCCGCTCGACTATAAGAGGAGGAAGTGGAAGAAGCCGAACGATATACAGATGCCCGTATATAACGTCCCCGCGGAAAAGCTCGTGGATCTCGTTCAGCCGGGTGATATTATCGGAAAGGTAACGAAAAAGGCTTCGGAGGAAACCGGACTTCCCGAAGGGCTTCCGATTATCGCCACGGGAAGCGACAAGAGCTGCGAATCTCTCGGCTGCGGAGTTTTGTCGGAGGACGTCGCGAGCATATCTCTCGGAACTGCCGCGACGGTTCAGCTTGCGCTCAAAGGCAGATACGTGGAGCCGGTGAGGTTCCTTCCCGCCTACCCTTCGGCTGCAAAAGGATACTATAATCCCGAGGTGCAGATTTATCGGGGATTCTGGATGCTCAGGTGGTTTATAGAGAATTTCGGGAAGGAGGAGAGCCTTATTGCCGAAAAGGAAGGCGTCCCGACCGAAGTCGTACTCAACAGGTGCCTCAAGGATACTCCCGCGGGCTGCGACGGACTCGTTCTTCAACCCTATTGGTCGCCTCTTCTTCAGTATCCCGAAGCGAGAGGAAGCGTAGTCGGTTTCAGGGATTACCATACTAAGGCTCATCTCTACCGCGCGATAATCGAAGGAATAGGCTACGCGCTCCGCGACGGACTCGAATCTATGGAAAAACGCTCGGGCAACCGTATAAAATGGGCGACGATAAGCGGCGGAAGCAGTCAGTCGGACGAGATTTGCCGTATAATGGCGGATATTCTCGGATTCCCCGTAAGAAGGATTCAGACCTACGAAGCCTGCGGACTGGGCTGCGCGCTTGCTGTCTACGTAGCCATCGGGAAATTCGGAAGCTACGAGGAAGCGGTGAAGAATATGGTGCGTTACGAAGAGCCTTTCCTTCCCGATCCGAAGAATCGCGCGGTTTACGACGGGATATATAAGGGCGTATACAAGGATTTATACAAGCAGCTTCGCCCGCTGTATAAAAGTATTTATTGAAGAGAGATAACGCAATGGATTTCGACGTGATCGTTATCGGCGCGGGGCACGCGGGCTGCGAAGCCGGACTTGCCGCCGCGAGAACGGGTAAAAAGACGCTTATGCTGGCGACCAGTCTGGATACGGTCGCCTTTTGTGCGTGTAATCCGAGCATAGGCGGGACGGCAAAGGGACAGATAGTCAAGGATATAGACGCTCTGGGCGGAGAAATGGGAATAAACGCCGACAAAAGCCTCTTTCAGCTCAGAATGCTCAACAGAGGGAAAGGAGCCGCCGTTTACAGTCCGCGCGCTCAGGTAGATAAGCACAGATACCATATCGAGATGAAAAAGACTCTCGAGAGTACGGAGAATCTCTTTTTAAGGCAGGGCGAAGCGATTGACCTTCGGGTTATCGAAGGCGGGTACGAAGTAAGGACCGCGGTCGGGCTTTCGTATACGGCGGGTGCGGTAATCGTCGCGTCGGGCGTTTATCTCAGAAGCCGCATAATCGTCGGGGACTATACGAGGAACGTCGGGCCGAACGGTTTTATGGCGGCGAACGAATTCAGCGACGCTCTGAATAGGCTCGGATTTTCGCTGAGAAGATTCAAGACCGGTACGCCCGCGAGGGTTTCGGGAAAGATTCTGGATTTTTCGAAAATGGAAATGCAGCCCGGGGAAATGGATATGCTTCCGTTTTCGGCGATGAGCGAAAAGGTGGACGCGGATAAAGCGAGATGTTATCTGACTTACAGCACTGCGGAAACCAAGGATATTATTCTCGGGAACAAAAGCCGCGCGCCGGTTTTCAGCGGAGCGATAAACGGAGTAGGTCCGAGATATTGTCCGTCGATAGAGGATAAGGTCGTAAGATTTTCCGATAAGGAAAGACACCAGATTTTTCTCGAGCCGGAGGATTCGGAGAGCGACGAATGGTACGTTCAGGGAGTAAGCTCTTCTATGCCTGCGGACGTGCAGTACGAGATTTATAAAAGCATAGTCGGTCTTGAAAACGTCCGTATAATGCGGGACGCCTACGCGATAGAATACGATTGCATAGATCCTCTGGCTCTTACGCCCGCGCTTATGAGCAAGGATTATCGCGGCTTGTTTTTTGCGGGACAGATAAACGGAACGAGCGGTTACGAGGAGGCTGCGGGACAGGGACTCGTCGCGGGAATAAACGCTTCGCTTTATCTCGACGGAAAGCCGCCGATGATTCTTCGCCGCGATACGAGCTATATAGGCGTGCTTATCGACGACATAGTTACCAAGGGAACGGACGAGCCTTACAGAATGATGACGGGGAGAGCGGAATACAGGCTTCTTCTGAGGCAGGATAACGCCGATACCCGTCTTACGGAGCTGGGAAGGTCGGTGGGGTTGGTGAGCGACGAACGTTACGAAAGGTTTCTGAGGAAGAAAGAGGAGATGAAAAGGCTTAAAAAGCTTCTTTCGGTAACGGTATCTCCCTCTCGTGCGGAGCCTTTTATGACGCTTTGCGGCGAGAGCTGTCCGGTGAACGGAATAAGCTATGCGAATATGCTCAAACGCGGGAATATAAGCATTTTCGACGTCGCGGAATATTTCGAAGGCTTCGGAGAATTCGGAAAAGCCGCGATGACAGAGGTGGAAACGGATATAAAGTACGAAGGCTATCTCGGCGACAGCCTCAAGGAAATCGAAAGGAACGCCTCTCTCGAAAACAAATTTCTTCCCGAGGACGCGGATTATTCGGAAATAAAAGGGCTTCGGCTCGAAGCAAGACAGAAGCTCAATAAGATTCGTCCTTTGAGCGTCGGGCAGGCGTCGAGGATTTCGGGCGTAAGTCCTGCCGACGTAAACACGCTTATCATATGGCTCGCGATGAGAGAAAGCCGAAGGTAAGGTCGGGTTCGCGGACGGTTGCGGACGGAAGATAAAAAACAGAATCGCCAAAAAGGATAAAAAAAGTTGACAGCAATCGGTTTTTAATGTATAATAAATTGCTGTAATTGTCGTCGCGGCAAAGACGTATCGTCGTCCGAGCCTGAAAAAGACAGACGGCCGCAGAGATGCGGAAGGAATAAGCATAAGGAGTGTAAAAATGAAACGTACCTATCAACCCAAGAAAAGACAGCGCAGTAAAGTCCACGGATTCCGTCAGCGTATGAAGACCACGGGCGGCAGAAACGTTATCAAGCGTCGCAGAAACAAGGGCAGACATAAGCTTTCTGCATAATCATGTCGCTTTCAGGCGTATTCAGGCTTAAAAAGAGCTATCAGTTCAATTACGTTTATCGCAAGGGCAAGACCGTCAGCGACGATTTTCTCATACTGCATTACGCGAAGAACAACACGGGGAAGCCGAAGGTCGGGCTTTCCGTACCGAGGAAGTACGGGAAAGCCGCCGCGCGTAATCTTTTCAAGAGGAGGATGAGGTCTGCCTTTGCGGAATTGCTGCCGGAGACCGACGGGCGATACAACTACGTTCTGACGCCGCGTTCCGAAGCTTCCGGTTGCAGCTACGGAGAGCTTTTCCGTTCGCTCGGGATTTTGCTCAGACGCGCCGAAGGGGAGAGGAAGCCCCGGAAAGCAAACGTTCTTACGGTCGGAGAAGACGAAGGATGAAGGCGTTTGCTCTATGGCTCTTGAGAGGGTATAAAAAGTACGTCTCGCCGCTCAAGGGCAGGCATACGTGTATATTCAGACCGAGTTGTTCGGTGTATGCCATCGAAGCCGTCACGGAATTCGGGTTCGTGAAGGGCGCAGCATTGACTGCGCTGAGGCTTTTGAGATGTGTTCCTTGGGGAAAGGGAGGATCGGATCCCGTCCCGTATAATTTCAGAGGAGATATCAAATGGATATTATAAGTTCCATTTCGCAGAGTTTATCCGAGATTCATTTTATAGGTCAGTTCGTAGGCTGGATTCACGGCCTCGTCAACGATTACGGTCTGACCGTAATTTTGTTTACGCTCGTTCTCAAGCTTATTACGCTTCCGCTCGATTACTGGTCGAGATTAAGTATGAAAAAGACCTCGGCGGCGCAGAAAGAGCTTAAGCCCTATATCGAAGACATAGATAAGAGATACCCCGACGATCCGCAGAAAGCCAATATCGAAAAGCAGGCGCTCTACAAGAAGTACAACATCAAGATTGCGAGCGGCTGTCTTCCGATGATAGTTACTATGGTAATATTCATCTTTATGTTTCAGGGCTTGAGCGCGTATTCGTCCTACAGCAGCAATATGCTGTACAACAAGCTTGCCGCGAGCTACAATTCCGCGTATAACGAAAAATACGCGTACGAACAGAGAGTCGCCGACAAGGAAGTCATCGACGCGCTGAACGCGCAGATATCCGAACTCGAAAAGCTCGGCGACGGCATAAGCGAAGAACAGAAAGCGATTCTCGACGGCTATAAATCCGATTTGAGCGGAAAGATTTCGGAACGCTCGGTCAAGGAAAAATCCGCGGGAGAAGCTGCGGCCAACGCGGCTGCGGCGACCTTCGACAGCGAAAGGGAAGGCTTCCTCTGGGTTAAGAACATATACCGTCCCGATACGTGGGCGCAGGTATTCGCGACCTACGACGAGGCTGTCGGAACGGGAGCCAGCGGACAGGGTATAGACAAGAACAAAGTATCGAAAGAGGATTACAACCTTATTTACGACGCGGTTATGCTCAGCGATGCCGGAAAGGGGTATACGGGCAATCACTGGAACGGTCTTATAATTCTTCCCGTTCTTTCGATAGGTCTTGCGTTCGTATCCTCACTTATCTCGCAGAAAGCCAATAAAGTCAAGGGCGGCGTGGAAGATCCGCAGATGGAAAAGAGCAATAAGATGATGATGTTTATGATGCCTCTCATCTACGCCTTCTTCGTATTCCAGTATACCGCGGCGTTTTCGGTTTATATGGTATTTTCGGCTTTGTTCTCGATTCTGGCGGGGCTTATAATCAATCCTATCACGGACAAGAAGGCGGAGGCTGCGATAAGAGCGCAGTTCGATTCCAACAAGCCTTCTTATATGAGAAAGAAATAACTTAAGCAGGACGCATCCGTCACTGCGGCGAGGAGTAATAAATGTTAAAAAGTGTCGAAGTAAGCGGTAAATCACTCGATGCCGCTATCGAAAAGGGACTCAGGGAACTCGGGCTCGAATCCAAAGAACAGGTTGACGTCCGCGTTCTGAAGGACAACGGATTCCTTTTCAACAAATACAGGATAGTCGTTTCCCGCAGACAGTCCGAAGGCGAGAAGGCAATGGAATTCGTTGAGAATCTTCTTGAGAAGATGGGCTTTGATTTCGTCGTCGAAACGGAAGAAACCGACGAAGCCGTCAGAATGAATCTCATAGGAACGGACAGCGCGTCGATTATCGGTTACAGAGGAGAGGTTCTCGACGCCGTTCAGTATCTTTCGTCGCTCGTCGTCAACTGCGACAAAGAGAGTTACAAGAGAATAACCATAGATACCGAAGGTTATCGTCAGAAGCGAGCGGAAACGCTCGTTCAGCTTGCGAAGAATCTCGAAAGCAAAGTCAAGCGCACGGGACGCACGGTCAAGCTCGAGCCCATGAATCCCTACGAAAGAAGGATTATTCATTCGGCTCTTCAGGACAGCGAATTCGTTACGACGGTGAGCGAAGGCGTCAGTCCGCAGAGATACGTTACTATCGTCCCCAAGCCGGGAATCAAACGCGAAGCCAGAAAAACCGGCGGTCAGGGAAAGGCGTCCAAGACGGGCTTCAACGGCGGAAACAAGGAAAGAAAACCCCGTCCCGAAAGAACGCCCCGTCCCTCGGCAACGGCGGAAAGCCAGCCGCAGGAGGCTCCGCAGCCCAAGGAAGAACCTCAGGTTCGTTCTCAAAGCACCAAGACTTCTATGAATTTCGCCTATTCCAGCGAGAAAAAGCGCAGGAAGTCCCCTATGGGCAACATAAAATAACGATTTAAGCCGGAAGGGATTTTTTCTTCCGGTTTTTTATCAGAATTTTTAATAAAAATGTGAGATTTGTTTCACAATTCGACGAAAATAATTGACATCGGCGGGTTTAGATGATAAAATCTATCGTGAGGAGGTTCAGTCTCAACTCGAAGGTGTTAATCACAAATAACGGCAGTGAGAATTAAAAGATATGGCATTCAGTAAATATTTGGAAAGTAAGAAAGCCGACTGCAAAAGCCTCGTTGAAAGGCTCGGGAAGCGTTTTGCTTACGTAAGCATACTCGGCACGGATATCAGGTCCAAGAGGATAAGGGTGGACAGAAGCACTTCGGACGTCGGAGAAGGCTCGGATACGGAGCGCGGATTCGTCGTTAAGATGAATAACGGCAGACAGTTTTACGAATACTCGCTCTGCGATATAAACGGCGATACGGACGCGCTTGCGGAAAGGATTCTTTCCGAGATTAAAGTAAGCGACGCTCTCGAAGGCGAAACCATTACGGCTGCTCCGATAAAGGACGAGCCTATGGTAAAGTCTTTTGTAAGGGAAAGCGATTTCGATAAATACGACGACAAATCTCTCGTCGATTTCGCGACGAATCTCGAACGCGACGTTCTTTCGCGCTCGGAAAACATAGTCAACTCCATAGTTATGCTTTCGCTTCTCGAAGTGAACAAGCTTTTCGTTTCGGCCAACAGGCTTCTCGATCAGAATTATACCTACGTAAACGGCTACGCCATCGCTCTTTATAAGGGAGAGGACAAGCTTATTTTCGCGAGAGAGGGTGCGGATTATCCGACTATCGGCGAAGTCGTCGGCGAGCTTCCGAAGAAGGTCGATAAGCTCGTACATAAGGCGAAAATGCTCTCTACGGCAAAGCCCATAGTCCCCGGCGAGTACGACGTCATCACCGCTCCGAGCATAACCGGACTCATCGCGCACGAAGCTTTCGGCCACGGCGTGGAAATGGATATGTTCGTAAAGGAAAGAGCGCTTGCGAAACGATTCGTCGGAAAATACGTCGCTTCGCCCATAGTCAATATGCGCGACGGCGCGGGAGCCGCTCTCAGCGTCGCGAGTTACTTCTTCGACGACGACGGAGTTATCGCGGGCGACACGCAGATAATCAAGGACGGAATTCTCGTCGCGGGAATTTCCGACCTTATCAGCGCGAGCGAACTCGGAACCGTCCCCACCGGCAACGGAAGAAGAGAAAGCTTCAGAAGAAAGGCTTATTCGAGAATGACCAATACCTTCTTCGAGAAAGGAACGGATAAGCTCGAGGATATGATAGCTTCGGTCAAGCACGGATATATGATATTCGAAACCAATAACGGTATGGAGGATCCGAAGAACTGGGCTATTCAGTGCGTCGCGGAATACGGCATAGAGATAGTTGACGGAAAGCTTACCGATAACTGGGTTTCTCCCGTGGTTATGAGCGGATACGTACCCGACCTTCTCAAATCGATTTCGATGATTTCCGACGACTTCAAGGTGGAAGGCGCGGGAATGTGCGGAAAAGGTCATAAAGAGTGGGTTCGCGTTTCGGACGGCGGTCCCGCGTTGAAAGTGAGGGTTAAATTAGGATGAAGAAAATTATAGATATGCTTAAAGGGAACCCGAAGGTTTCCGACTGGAAAATAATCGAAAGCGGGACCGATTCTTACGAGATGTTTTTCGTCCTCGATAAGCTCGAAACGGTCAGAAAGGCCGATACGGTCCGCACGGACGTCGAAATTTACGTAGATCACGACGGAAAGAGAGGAAGAAGCTCGATTTCCGTGAGTCCCGCCGTAACCGACGAGGAGCTTGAAACTCTCGTCGAGGGAGCGATTGAAAAGGCTTCGCTTCTGGGCGATCCGCCGTATTCTATTCCCGAAAACGAAAAGGGCGAATTCGTGGTCGAATCCAATCTCAACGGACGCGAAAAGTGCGATATAGCGGCGGAGATCGCAAATATCGTCAGGGACGTGAAGGTTTCCGAGAATTGCGCCGTCAACGCGCTCGAGATTTTCGTTACCGACCGCGAAACTCATATCGTCAACAGCCGCGGAATCGACAAAACCCAGCGCAGAAGCAGCGCGATGATAGAAGCCATTCCGACCTATAACGGCGAAAAAGAGAGCGTCGAGCTTTACGAAGCGATCAACGTCGCCGAGCTGGACGCCGATGCCCTCAGGAAGGAGATTCGCGTGCGTCTCGAGGACGTTATGGCGAGGGATTTCGCGAAAAAGCCCGAAACCAAGCTCGATTGTCCCGTGATTCTGAACGCCGGCGAAATAGTTTCTCTTTTCGGTACGATTGTCGGAAAAATGGATATGGCAGGTGAATATATGCACTCCACGCCCTACGAAATCGGCGATAAGCTTCAGAGCGATCCGAAGGGCGACAAGCTCGATATCACTCTTACCGGCGTAATCAAAGGCAGCCCGAACAGCTCCTATTTCGATGCGGACGGCTCGTCGCTCGTTCCCGTAAAAGTCGTTGAAAACGGCGTAATCAAAGCCTTTTCGGGTTCGTCGAGGTTTGCGCAGTATCTCGGAAAGAAGCCCACGGGCGCTCTTCCCTGCATAAAAGTCGAGCCGGGAACGACCAAAATCTCCGAAATGACCGCCAAGCCTTATCTCGAATGCGTTTATCTCAGCGGAATTCAGGTCGAAGTCGAAAACGACTATATCGGCGGCGAAATTCGGCTGGCGTATTACTTCGACGGCGAGAAAAAGCTCCCCGTTACGGGCATTTTTATGAGCGGTAAGCTCAGCGACATTCTGAACACCGTCGTTCTTTCCGAAGAAACGGTCGTTTACGAGAGATATTGCGGTCCGAGAAAGCTTCTCGTCTCCGGAATGGATATTATTTGATTTAACGAATAATTATTCGCATATTATTCAAATAACAAAATAATTATACGATAAAAAGCAGCCGATTTTCCGGTTGCTTTTTTGTTGTTTTCCCGTTTTTCGGACGATTCATTTTGCGGCTGATTTCAGCGGCGAAGGGAGTTTCGTCCGCGTTTTTTGTTTTTTGCCGAAAATTCCGACGAGAAGGATTCCCGCGGCCGTGGTTACAGCGGACGCCAGAAAATTCGGCAGCACTATATCCGCTGGGACGGCTGCTCCCGCCGAGGCGCGCATTCCGATTACGGTTGCGGGAATAACGGACAATCCGCAGGCGTTTATCACGAAAAGCATAGTCATCGGATAGCTTGCGGAGTCGGAATCGTTGACCGAGTCCATAATCTTTATCGCTCCGACGGCTGCGGGAGTCGCTCCTCCCGAAAGTCCGGAAACGTTTGCCGCAATTGAAAGAGTAACGAGTTCTGCGGCTTTGTCGGGGATATTTCCGAAGAGTTTTCTGACGGGTTTTCCGAGGATTCCCGAGAGAACGCCGATAACTCCCGCGTCCTCCGCCATACGGATTATTCCGCACCACACGCAATTGAGAGCCGCGAGCCGCGTACAGAATTCGAGGGCGTGAGTTCCGCTTCCGGTGAGAGTAGTCAGCACCTGTCCTCCGTTGCCGCCGATAATCATAAGCGCGACCGAAATAAGGGTTATCGCGCACCATATAATGTTCATAATTTTCATCTCCCCGAAATCCCGACGACCGACTTTTCTTTTAAAGAGGCGTTTTTCTTCAATTACGGGCATTTCGCTTGACTTTTCGCTGCTTATATGCTATTCTCAATAGTCAATGATTATACTATAAAAACGACGTATATTACAATGATTATACTATAAAGGACGGAAGGAGAGGCTTTATGGACAGAAACAAGTATTATATAACGACTCCCATTTATTATCCCAGCGGAAAATGGCATATAGGAACGTGTTACACGACGGTAATCTGCGACGCGCTCGCTCAGTTCAGGAGAATGGAAGGCAAGGAGGTTTTCTTCCTTACGGGAACGGACGAACACGGTCAGAAAATCGAAACCAACGCCCGCGAAAAAGGCGTGACGCCCAAGGAGCTTGCGGACAAACTCGTCGGGGAGCTCAAGGAGCTTTGGAGGATTCTCGGAATAAGGTACGACGATTTCATAAGGACTACCGACAAGCGGCACGAAGAAACCGTTCAGAAGGTCTTTACCGAGCTTTACGAAAAGGGCGATATTTATAAATCCGAATACGAAGGCTGGTATTGTACGCCCTGCGAGAGCTTCTGGACGGAGAGTCAGCTCGCGGACGGAAAATGTCCCGACTGCGGAAGAGAGGTAAAGAAGGAAAAGGAGCAGAGTTACTTTTTCAGGCTGAGCAAATATCAGAAGCGGCTGGAAGATCTTTACGAGAGCAATCCCGAATTTCTTCAGCCCGTTACGAGAGTGAACGAAATGCTCAACAACTTCATTCGTCCGGGGCTTACCGACCTTGCGGTCACGAGAAAGAACGTAAAATGGGGAATTCCCGTACCCTTCGATCCCGACCATACGATTTACGTCTGGATAGACGCTCTCGTGAATTATCTTTCGGCTCTGGGATACGGAACGGAGAACGACGAGCTTTACAGGAAGTTCTGGCCGGCGGACGTTCATATGGTAGGAAAGGAGATCGTTCGTTTCCACGCGATAATCTGGCCCGCGCTGCTTATGGCTCTGGATTTGCCGCTTCCGGACAAGATATACGGACACGGCTGGCTTCTGATCAACGGCGACAAGCTCAGCAAGAGCAAAAACAACGCCGCGATAGCCGATCCCTTTATGATATGCGAGAGATACGGCGTGGATTCGCTGCGGTACTTCATATTGAGGGAGGTTCCCTTCGGAAAGGACGGGGTTTTTACGCCCGAAAGCTTCATAACCCGACATAACGGCGACCTCTGCAACGACCTCGGAAATCTCGTCAGCCGTACTACGGCTATGATCGTTCAGTATTTCGGCGGAATTCTTCCCGCGCCTTCGGAGAGGGTATCTCCCGACGACGAGCTTATAGCCGTTGCGGAAGGGGCTTACGCGAGGACTGCCGAGGCTATGAACAGGCTTTCGGTTTCGGACGCGTTGGAGGAAGTTTTCAGGATCGTTCAGCGTTCCAACAAGTATATAGACGAAACTATGCCCTGGGTGCTTGCCAAGACCGAAGGCGGAAAGGAAAGGCTTGCGGGCGTTCTTTACAATCTCGTCGAATGTATAAGAATCGCGGGGCTTCTTATTTCTCCCTTCCTTCCCTCCACGGGCGAAAAGATATTCAGGGCTCTCGGTTTCGATAAGGTTCCGGAAAGCTTTGAAACGGCTCGTTTCGGAGTTATGGAAGCGGGCGCGAAAATCGAAAAATGTCCGCCGCTCTTCCTTCGTTACGACGTAAAGAAGGAAGCCGAGGCTATGAACGGTTTTGCGGAAAAGACTTTTGCCTGGATTAAAGCCGAAATGTCCGCCAACGGCTCCGGAAAAGAAACCGACGCGAGGGAAGTCAAAACCGACGCGAAGGAAGTCAGAACCGACGAAAAACCGACCGGAAAGCCCGAGATAACGATAGACGATTTTATGAAGGTAGACCTTGCGACGGCTCTCGTTACGGCTGCGGAGAAGGTCGAAAAGAAGGATAAGCTCCTCAAGATTACGCTGGACGTAGGCGGAGAAACGAGAACGGTCGTTTCGGGCATCGCTCAGCACTATAAGCCCGAAGAGCTTGTCGGAAAGACCGTCGTACTCGTTAAGAATCTCAAGCCCGCCAAGCTCGGCGGAGTTATGAGCGAAGGAATGATTCTCTGCGCCGACGCCGACGGAAAGGTAGTTTTCGTTACGCCCGAGAAGCCCGTAGAGAGCGGAAGGACGGTAAGATGACGGACACACATTGTCATCTCGACGACGCGAGATTCGACGGCGAACGGGAGGAAATAATAGCGTCTTTTGAGGAGGACGGGCTGGAATTCGTCGTCAACAATTCGAGCAGTCCCGAAACGACCGAATCGACCTTTCTTCTTGCCGAGAGGTACCCGAGGATTTTCGGAGCTTTGGGCTGTCATCCTCAGGAGGCGGAGAGATACTCTTCTGAGTACGAGAGGAGGCTTATCGGGCTTGCGGACAATACGAAAATAGTCGCGATAGGCGAGATAGGGCTGGACTATCATTACGAAGGTTTCGACAAAGAGCTTCAGAGAAGGGTATTCGAGCGTCAGCTTGCGATTGCGGACGAACTGAAGCTCCCCGTAGTCCTTCACGTAAGGGACGCGACGGGCGACGCCTACGAGATTCTTAAAGCCAATTCCGGAAAGCTCAGTCACGGCGGGGAAATGCACTGCTACGGCGGTTCCGCGGAAATGGTCGGACGGTTTTCGGAATTCGACCTTTATTTTGCTTTCGGCGGCTCGATAACCTATAAAAACGCCAGGAAAGAAGAGATAATAAGAGCCGTTCCGAAAAACCGATTGCTTTCGGAAACGGACTGTCCGTATCTTGCTCCCGTGCCTGTGCGCGGGCAGACGAATTATCCGAAATACGTGAGATTCGCTCTGGAAAAGATGGCGGATATTCTGGGAACGAGCTTTTCCGAAGTCGAGAAGCTTACTACGGAAAACGCGAAGAGGCTTTTCGGTATAAGATAGGGAGGAATAACTCCGTATAAGGACAAAGGAATATTTTTCGGAAAGGATTCAATTGCGATGAACGGATTGATTCCGAAGGAAGTGCATATGAACACATACGTATACAAGGCTTACGGAAACCTTTATATAAACTTAACCAACAAATGCTCGAACAGCTGCGATTTCTGCATAAGAAACGGACACGACGGAATCGAGAATCAGCCTCTCTGGCTGGAGAAGGAGCCGACCGCGGAGGACGTGATAAGGGATATTCCCGAGGACCTTTCTCCCTACAAGTCGGTGGTTTTCTGCGGTTTCGGAGAACCTACGGAAAGGCTCGACGTAATGCTCGAGGTCGCGAAGTACCTCAAAGGAAGAGGCGCGGTCACGCGGCTCAACACCAACGGACAGAGCGACCGTATCAACGGAAAGCCTACCGCTCCGCTTATGAAGGGACTTATCGACTATATAAACGTAAGTCTGAACGCTTCGACGAAGGAGAAATATCAGGCGATCTGCCACAGCGTTTTCGGCGAGGAAGCCTTCGATATTATGCTTGCTTTTGCGGTATCCGCGAAGGAAAACGGAATCAAAGTCAATTTCAGCGTCGTGGACGTTATCGGAAAGGAAGAGATAGAAGCCTGCCGCAAACTCTGCGACGGACTCGGGATTCCTCTCCGCGTAAGGGAGTTCGAATAAGTCTCCGACTCGGAATTCTCTCGGATAGGGATAAGGCTTTTCGGATTCGGGAATTCCCGAAATCTGCGATAAAAACGGGATTTCAGGTTTTTTCGATAGACACAAACGCGTTTTTTGTTCAAATTTCAAAAAGTTTGTAAAAAATCGTTTGTTTTGATTGCAAAATCGTGTAAAAAGTGTTATAATTCCGTTATCTTTAAAAAAGGAGGAACTTTCTTATGAAGAAGACACTGACCGTTGTCGGCGTCATAGCCGTGGCTGCCGTTCTTTGTCTGGTACTCGTCGGCTGCAGCGCCGTTCCCAACGGAACCTACGTCGATTCCACGGGATTGTTCTCTTACGAGTTTTCCGGCAATAACGTAACCATCAGGGCGGGCAAGACTCTGTCCGTTTCTTACAGCGGTACTTATTCCGTCAACAAGGAAGGCGACAAGATCACCTTCACTTTCGGCGACGAAGACGCGTCCAAGTATTCCGGCGAATTCAGTTTTGCTCAGGATAAGAGCGCGGGTACCGTTACCATAGCGGGAACGGTTTACACCAAGAAAAAATAATCCGACAATTGCGGAGCCGAGGGGAGGGAACTTTTCTCGGCTCGTTTTTTATGTGCGGATTCCGACGGGCAGGATAAATATCCGCGGATTTCTACGGATAAATACGCATAGTTTTTATTGAATAATGTATGGTAGAGATACGCGTACACATAGACGAATAGCATACAGATATGCGTATATACCGACGAATAGCGTATAAATATCCGAAGATTCCGATAAGTAACGGATAAAATACACATAGATTCCGATGAATGGCGTAGGTGAGGAAGGCTTAATGAAAACCGAGAGAATGTTCAGGTGCATATTGCTTATGCTTGGCGGAAAGAAGCTGACTTCCGCGGAGCTTTCGCGGGAGCTCGAGGTCTCGAGACGCTCGGTCCAGAGATACATAGAGTCGCTTGAGGACGCGGGTTTCCCGGTGATAAGGACTATGGGGGTAAACGGCGGATACAGTCTTCCGTCGGATTTTTCGGTAAAAGGCTCTTTTTTCACCGAAGAGGAATACGGGATTATAAAGGAAAGTCTTTTGTCCGGCGGAAGTCCCGAGGCTGACAAGAAGCGGATTCTCCGCAAGGTAGAGAAGATTTCGGACGGCGCGGAGGAAGAGGGGATTTTCTTTCCCGAAGAGGAGGACGACGGGATTCGTCTTATAATAGAGAAAGCCGCCGCCGAAAAACGCTGTCTGGAGATAGAATACACGGGAAGGGACGGAAGAAGTTCGACGCGGGTAACCGAGCCTCTGAGGCTGTTTTATCGGGACGGAGCGAGGTATCTTTACGCTTTCTGCCGTGAGCGAGGGGATTTCAGGACTTTTAAGCTCGGTCGGATAAAGGAAGCCGCGCTTCTCGACGAAAGGTTTGCGGCGAGGGAATTCTTTCTCGGGACGGACCTTTCGCTTTTCCCCGAAAACGACGGACGGATTACGGAAATCACGTTTTTTGCGGAGGAATCGGTATACGACGACGTAGCTTCGTGGCTCGGCGAGGACAAAATCACTCCCTGCGGAAGGAAATATCTCGTACACGCGTCCGAGCTTTCGGATAAAACGCTTATAAGGAAGCTGCTTTATCTCGGGACGGACGTGAAACTCCTTTCTCCGGAAGGTCTTAAACGCGATTTGAAGGCAGCCGCGGAGGAGATTTGCGGGGCGTACGGCGGCTGATTTTCACGTATAAAAGCGATTTCTTTCGGAAAAAACGAAAAAACGCGCTTAAAAGGCTTTGGGAATTGCGGGTTTGCGGTTATAATCGAAGCGAGGGGACGAATAGTCCCGAAAAATAACGGATAAGGAGGCAGATTATGGAAAACGAAAAGAAAGACGGAAGAGTCGAAGTCAGATTCACGGAGATCAAGCCGGTGAAGAAGGAAGAGAAGAAAGAAGCTTCCGGAAAGAAGACCGTCAGGAAAAAGTTTATAGTAGCTCCCGACGAGCCGGTCTATACGCTTCCGGTGATGCCGCCCGACTACGACAAGAAATTCAGGGGCAAGCCCGTCGAGAAATAATCGGCGGAGGGATTGCGGCTGAACGGTTCCGCGGAAATAAAAGCGACGATTCGCGTCGGAATGTCACGATTGCGACGTTTTCGCGCCGATTGTCGCGATTTGCGGAGGCGGCGTTAACATCGGGTTGACTTTCGGTTTTTAAACTGAGGAAGTGCGTATCGCGCTTCCTTTTTAACTGCGCCCGCGGAGGAAGGAAGACGGATACCGGATTCGCTTGCAGAAAAGTCGGATTTATGTTATAATAAACGCCGAAGTCTGTGTCGGAGGTGCGGAGTGCTTAAACGAAACAAAAACACATTTATCCACGTCAACCGATCGATCGTTTCCGAGAAGATGAAGGAATCCTTCAAGTCGATCATGCCCGTTACGGCAATTATCCTGCTGCTTTGCTTCACGCTGGTTCCCGTCGAATCGGGAGCCTTTCTGGCTTTTATAATAGGGGCTTTGCTTCTGATAGTCGGAATGGGGCTGTTTTCGATGGGCGCGGATACGGCGATGACTCCTATCGGACAATACATAGGCGCGACCGCTATCAGAAAGAAGAAGATCTGGATTCTTGTGCTTATATGCTTTATCGTCGGCGTTCTCATAACAATTTCCGAACCCGACCTTCACGTTCTTTCCGAGCAGGTCAGCGATATTCCCAAGGTCTGGCTCATAGGCGGAGTGGCTATCGGCGTGGGTTTGTTTCTTGCGATTGCCTGCCTGAGGATAGTCTTTTCGATCAAGTTCTCCTATCTGCTCATAGGCTGCTACGCGTTCATCTTTCTTCTGATGTTCTTCATCCCGAGCGACTTTGCGGCGATTGCCTTTGACGCGGGCGGAGTTACGACCGGGCCGATAAGCGTTCCCTTCATAATCGCGATAGGCACGGGTATCGCTTCTATGCGAAACGACAAGAACGCCGACGACGACAGCTTCGGTCTTACGGCTCTTTGCTCGGTAGGTCCGATAATCGCGGTTCTGCTTCTCGGTTTGGTATTCAAGCCGGGGGACTCGGAGTACATCGCGCCCGAAACGATAATCGCCGCCGATTCGAGGGAGCTTATAAGCATATATCTCCGTGCGTTTCCGACGTATATGAAGGAGGTCGGCATCGCGCTTCTTCCGATAATCGTGTTCTTCAACATAAGCCGATTCTTAGGCGCGAAACAGACCAAGGAAGAATTCGTGAGGATTCTTATCGGTATAGTTTATACCTACGTGGGGCTGGTTCTTTTCCTCGTCGGAATAAACGTCGGTTTCCTTCCGATAGGAACGCTTATAGGAAAGACCTTCGGAGCTATGGACATAAGCTGGATTATCGTTCCGATAGGAATGGTTATCGGTTTCTTCGTAATAGCCGCCGAGCCGGCAGTCCCCATTCTCACCAAGCAGGTTCACGAAGTAACGGGCGGCGCGGTTCCGCAGAAGGCTCTGAGAGTAAGTCTTATGATAGGTATGGCTTTATCGGTAGGGCTTGCGCTCACGAGGATTCTTCTGAGGATACCGATTCTGTATTTCCTCGTTCCCGGATACGTAATAGCTCTGACGCTTTCGTTTTTCGTATCGGATATATTCACCGCCATCGCGTTCGACGCGGGCGGAGTTGCTTCGGGAGCGATGACCGCGAGTTTCCTTCTTCCGATGGGAATAGGTCTTTGTACTGCGGTCGGAGGGAACGTAACGACGGAAGGTTTCGGAATGGTCGCGATGGTCGCGATGACTCCGCTCATCACCATTCAGGTTCTCGGTCTTTATTCCAAGATCAGACGCCGCAGACTCGGCAAGGCTCAGGAAGAGGCGAAAGGTCAGGAAAGCGAAGACATCATCAGCTGACAGAAGCTGTGAGGTAAAAAAGTATGTTAGGTTTGAAATATCTCGTAACGATTACGCTGAGGGAAAACGCCGAGCAGTATCTCGATTTTTTCCACAGACACAACGTGAATTCCGTACTCAGCGTTTACTGCAACGGAACGGCAACCGATAAGACCTTGAGTTATTTCGGTCTGGAGAGGACGGAGAAGATTATGTTCAAGTACGTGGTAAGCGGTTCGGCTGTACCGGACATAGTGCGCGGGCAGCTTCACGAAATGAACATAGGCGCGTCGGGAAACGGCATAACGGTCGTGGTTCCGCTTGACGGATTGGGCGGCACGGCCGCGCTGAATCACTTTACGGGCAGTATGTCCGTCAATAAGGAGGTCTGCAGTATGGCTGCACAGGGAAGCGATTACAAATACGCATTGATAATAACCATAGTCAACAGGGGCAATTCCGATCTCGTTATGGATGCCGCGCGCGAAAAGGGCGCAAGGGGCGGTACGATAGTCAAGGCTATGGGAACGGGCGCGGAGATCGCTAAGTTTTTCGGAGTTTCCATACCGGACGAAAAGGAACTGGTGTATATCGTTACGACCAAGGCCGACCGCGACGGGATTATGAAATCCATAATGGAGAAAGCCGGCGTCAACACCGACGCTCACGGAATAGTCTTTGCTCTTCCGGTCGAGAGCGTCATCGGTCTCCAGAGTCTTGTAGATATAGAGTGAGTATACAGACTAAGGATATAGACTGAGTATACAGACTGAAGATATAGACCAAGTATACTAACTGAAGATACAGAGTAGGTATACAGCCTAAGGATATGGAATAAATATCAGAACTTAGGACGCGGACGCGGAAAGTCGCGGACGGGTATATCTGACAGCGGGGCTTCCGTCGGGAGTCCCGTTTTCGTTTTTCCGGAGGATAGTCGGCTTTTGCGGGCGAATACCGCGGTAAAAGCGGAGCGCCGCCGTCAATTGCTTGACAAAAGCCCGCGCGTATTGTAAAATCAGTCGGAAAGACTCCGAGGAGGTATTGTAGGTATTATGGCAGTAACTATGGATAAAATCGTCAATCTCTGTAAAGGCAGAGGTTTCATATACGCAGGCAGCGAAATTTACGGCGGTCTCGCCAACACGTGGGATTACGGACCTTTGGGCGTCGAGCTTATCAACAACGTAAAGCGCGCCTGGTGGAAGAAATTCGTTCAGGAATCTCCATATAACGTCGGGGTGGACTGCGCGATTCTTATGAATCCCAGGACCTGGGAGGCTTCGGGACACATAAAGAAAGCCACCGATCCTCTTATGGATTGCAGGGGCTGCAAGACTCGTCAGAGAGCCGATACTCTCATAGAAAAATACTGCGCGGAGAAAGGTCTCGACTATACTCCTTCGGGAAAGACCGACAAGGAGCTCGAAGCCTTTATCGCCGAGCACGAGATTCCCTGTCCCGAATGCGGAAAGCACGACTGGACGGGCATCAGGCAATTCAACATAATGTTCAAGACTTTTCAGGGAGTAACCGAGGATTCTACCGCTACGGTCTATCTTCGTCCCGAAACGGCTCAGGGCATTTTCGTGAATTTCAAGAACGTCCAGAGGACTTCGAGGAAGAAGGTTCCCTTCGGAATCGCGCAGATCGGAAAATCCTTCAGAAACGAAATAACCCCCGGCAACTTCATTTTCAGAACGAGGGAGTTCGAACAGATGGAGCTTGAATTCTTCTGTAAGCCCGGCACGGATCTGGAGTGGTTCGGCTACTGGAAGGATTACTGCAGGAACTGGCTGGAAACTCTCGGAATCAAGGGCGACAATTTAAGGCTCCGCGACCACGACGCGAAGGAGCTTTGCCATTATTCCAAGGCTACGACCGACTTCGAATTCAACTTCCCCTTCGGCTGGGGAGAACTCTGGGGTATAGCCGACAGAACGGACTACGACCTCAAGTGTCATCAGGCGGTTTCCGGTCAGCCAATGGACTATCTCGATCCCGTAACCAACGAAAAGTATATTCCCTATTGTATAGAGCCGTCGCTCGGCGTGGGAAGAGTGGCTCTCGCCTTTCTCTGCAACGCCTATTGCGAGGAGGAGGTCGGCGAAAACGACGTAAGAACCGTTCTTAAGCTCCATCCCGCGCTTGCTCCCGTAAAGGCTGCGATTCTTCCGCTCAGCAAGAAGCTCAACGCGAAAGCCGAGGAGATTCACTCTATGCTCGCGAAGCGTTTTGCCGTCGAATTCGACGACGCGGGAAGTATCGGAAAGCGTTACCGCAGGTTCGACGAAATAGGAACTCCCTATTGCGTTACGGTGGATTTCGATACGGAAACCGACGGCTGCGTAACGGTAAGAAACAGGGATACTATGCTTCAGGAAAGGATTCCCGTGGAATCTCTGACGAGCTGGATAGAAGAAAGGTTGGAATTTTGATTTTCGGAAATGCGGCTGAAACGTAGTCGTTGCCCCGATAAGTTTACTTTGCAAAAACGTCTTTTCCGCGTAAGGAAAGGGCGTTTTTTGATTTTTGAGCAAGATAAGAACGTTTGAACGATTTACCGTGGTCAAGTATAACCTTGAAAATAACGCAACAAGGCGGTTTTTGCGCAAAAAAGCGAGTATCCGTACGGAAGAAGGAAAAATATTTCAGGATAAGTCTATGAATTTTGCGTTTATTTCTTTACAAAACGAAAATTATCGGTTATAATAGTGTAAAGGTGTAAGTATCGACGTTCATTACTGCACCCGGAATGCAGACGGAACTTCGTCCGTGACCCTATGAGGACGAGGAACCGCGGACCCGACGGCAGCTGCGCATGAATTCGGACGCACCTCGGGGAAGGGTATCTTTCCGCGGGGATTTTCGGATTTTGCGACGCCGTTTTAACGGGATTGCGTTGCGGCGGCGGTTGTGCGGATGCGCAGGACTCTCATCCTTGCAGGAGCGGGAAACCGTTTTCAGGGTGCGCTGATAAGTCGATGCTTTTATCCGATCTAATGGTATAGGGCCCATTAAAAAAATAGGAGGAAACAATGAAAAAGACAGGGTTATTGAAACTCAGCTTGTTGCTCGTACTGGCTTTGACTATGGTCCTTGGTTTGGCTGCCTGCCAGCTTAAGATCGAATCCATGGACGTCGTCAGAGGCGAATTCCCCGAAGTTTTCGCAAGATACGCTATTTACGACGTAACACAGCTCAAGGTACGTGTTACATTCGATAATGGTACCACATCCACCTTCAACGTAACGAAGGATATGGTAAAGGGAATGGCGACCGATAAGATCGGCGAATTCGAACTTACCGTTACGTTATACGGACGCGAAGCGAAACTTCCTTACAAGGTCGTTTCCACACTCTCTCCGGCGGTCATATTCGACTCCAACGGCGGTTCTTTCGTGGGCGCGAGCGTTACCGATTACGGAACGCCGGCTAAGCCTCCGAAGGATCCCACTATGAAAGGACATACCTTCCTCGGCTGGTTCACCGAAAAAGAAGGCGGCAAGAAGTTCGACTTCAACACCAAGATTTACGAAGACATCAAAGTCTACGCTCACTGGGAAGCAAATCGCTACGCCGTAAAGTACATACTTGACGACACGGTCATCTATTCCGATTACGTAGAATACGGCTCCAAACTCGACAAGCCCAACGATCCCAACGTAGGAAGCAAAAACGAATTCATCGGTTGGTATTATAACGGCAAGCTCTTCGATTTCGACAATCAGGTAGTCGAAGGCGAAATGGAACTCGTCGCTATGTATCAGCTTAAATTCGAATTCTTCGTCAGGAATCTTCTCTCCGAACTCGAATTCGCGAAGGTCGACGTTAACTTCTATCGTCCCGAAGACAGAGAAGCGGTTGAAAAGTGCTATACCGATGCCGTTGCAGCAATCGAAGCCGCTACGGAAAGAGAAGCCGCTCAGGCTGCTTACGATAAGTATTTCGAAGATATCGGCGCTTATAAGACCTATATGACTCTTCTCGCCGAATTGTTCGAAACTTATAACGCCGAGGATTATACCGCCGGTACTTATGCGGCTATGTCCAAGTACGTAGACGAAGCAATCGAAGATATGCTCGGATACGAAGAACTTGAAGTGCTTCCCGAAGACATCTATAAGGAAGCGGTAGAGTTTCTTGCAGCCGCTCCCAGGAAGGACGACGAAAAGGCTCTCGTAGAACAGGCTAAGGCGGAATTCCTCAAGGAAATCGAAACCCTTATCGCCGAAGAAAACGAAGTCAGATATTCCGAAGAAAACTGGAAGGCTCTCAACGATCTCGTCGAACAGGTCAGAAAGGATTTCGCGGAAGGTATCGATACTTTCGAAGAATTCGAAGCTTATATGGTGAAGTTCGCCGAGGCTTTCGCTCTTATTAAAGAGTATAAGGCTGCGGACGAAATCGTAGCTCTTATGGCGGAATACAAGGCTCTTCTCGAAAAAAACGAGTACTGGGCGGAAGACGAAGCCGAGATTACGAAGATTTACGAAGAAGCTCTCGAAGCTCTCCGCGAATACGAAGCAGGCGCTCCGATGCCCGCTACCATTCTCAATCAGGCTGTCGAAGCTATGGGAAAAGTTATGACCAAGGAAGAAGACATCGCGATGGGCGAAGCCGCTAAAGCAGGTGCCGTAAGAGATCTCAGAGCTTATTACGAAAAGTTCGAAGAGATTTATTATTCCGAAGAAAAATGGGCTGAACTCGAATCCGAATACAATAAGGGCGTAGAAGCAATCAACGCTGCGGAAGGAACGAGAGCGGTTGCCGCTGCGAAGAAAGCCGCTATGGACGCTATGGCTGCCGTCGAAAGACTCGATTCCGGAGACGCTCTCGACAGACTTATCGCCGCTTACGAAGCTCTTATGGAAAACGAATACTGGGCTGAAGACCTTGCGGAAATCAATAAGATTTACAATAGCGCTATCGAAGCTATCCGTTCCTATACCGAGGGCGCTCCCAATCCCGATACTATCGCGGATCAGGCAATCGCCGCTATGGAAAAGGTTATGACCAAGGCCGAGGATATCGAAGCCGGCGACGCCGCTAAAGCAGGCGCGATAAGAGAACTCACCGTCGTTTACGAAGGAATCGAAGTTCTTTATTATACCGACGAAAATCTTCAGAAGATTATTGATATCTACGAAGCGGGCGTAGCCGCAATCAACGCCGCTCAGGGAACGAGAGCCGTAGCCGCTGCAAAGGCAGAAGCTATCGAAGCAATCAAAGCCGTTCCTCAGATCGAATACACCGACGCTATCGACGAACTCGTAGCCGCATTCGAAGCTTATAACGAAGAAGATTATTTCGAAGAAGATTATCTCGAAATCGCTAAGATCTATCTCGAAGCCGTAGCCAATATCCGCGCTTACGAAGGCGGAGCTCCTACTCCCGAAACCATCGTCAAGCAGGCTAAGGAAGCTATGGATAAGGTTATGACCAAGGAAGAAGATATCGAAGCAGGTAATCTTCAGAAAGACGGAGCTATCAGAGAACTCAGAAATTACTACGAATCTCTGAATGAACTCGATTACACCGAAGAAAACTGGAAGACTCTCACCAATATCTATACTACCGGTATCGAAGGCATTCGGCTTGCCGAAGGAACCAGAGCGGTTGCTGCCGCTAAGGCTGACGCTCTCAAGGCTATGGAAGAAATTCCTCAGCTTTCCGATGAAGTAAAGGCTGCCGTTGCTGCCCTCGCAGAAGCTTATAACGATTATAACGAAGAAGACTATTTCGCAGAAGATTACGCCGAAATCACGAAGATTTACGAAGAAGCTCTCGAAGCTCTCCGCGAATACGAAGGCGGAGCTCCTTCTCCCGAAACCATCGTCAATCAGGCTAAGGAAGCTATGGATAAGGTTATGACCAGGGAAGAAGACATCGCAATGGGCGAAGCTGCGAAAGACGGTAAGATCAGAGAACTCAGAGTTTTCTACGAAGCCCTCAACGAGCTTTATTATTCCGAAGAAAACTGGAAGACCATCACCAATATCTACACCACCGGTATCGAAGGTATCAGACTTGCGGAAGGCACCAGAGCCGTTGCGGCAGCTTACGGTAATGCCGTAGAAAGCATCAGAAACGTCCCCGAGCTTGAAACCAAAGAAAGTATAGTGGCTCTCGTAGAAGCTTTCAACGCTTATGACGAAGAAGTTTACTTCGAAGAAGATTATGCCGAAATCGTTAAGATTTACGAAGAAGCTCTCGTTGCTCTCCGCGAATACGAAGGCGGCGCTCCCACTCCCGAAACCATCGTCAAGCAGGCTAAGGAAGCTATGGATAAGGTTATGACGAGAGAAGAGGATATCGAAGCCGGTAATCTTCAGAAAGCGGGCTACGTCAATCAGCTCAAAGTCGCTTACGCAGCTTACGAAGCGATTATGGATAATTACAGCGACGAAAATTGGAAGGCTCTCACCAATATCTATACTACCGGTATCGAAGGCATTCGGCTTGCCGAAGGAACCAGAGCGGTTGCTAAGGCTTACGGCGACGCGGTCGAAGGTATGAAGGCTGTCGAAGTCGTCGAAACTCTCGCTCAGATCAACGCTCTCAAGGAATACTACGAAGCTATCGATAAGAACGATTATTTCGCGGCTCAGCAGGAGGAACTCAAAGTCGCTCTTGCAAAGGGTGTCGAAATGCTCAGAACTTTCGTAGCGGAAGAAGGTTCCGAAAAGACCGCTGACGACGTTCTCGCGGAAGCAAAAGCTCTCCTTGACGCCGTCAACAACAAGGAAAAGGATAGAGAGATAGCGAACGGAAAGAAGGCTGAATACAAACAGAACCTTCAGAATTACGTCGATTCTCTCAATCAGGAAGATTACACCGCGGAAACTTGGGCGCTCGTTCAGTCCCTTCTCGAACAGGGTAAGGCTAACATCGACGCAGCGGAAGGTACCGCAGCTCTTCAGGTTGCTTACGACGCAACTATCGCCGCTATCGAAAAGGCAATCAATGGTAAATAATACCGATAATCTCGGGATTTACCCGTAAAACGAAAAAGCCTCGGCTGTAAAGTCGGGGCTTTTTCCGTAATGAAGGAGAAAAAACAATGCAAAAATCAGCTGCAAATTGCGTCGGGCATACTCACGAGAATCACGTCGTCTCCGATTTTGACGATTTTTTCCCAAGGAATAAAAACGTCCTCGGCTGTTTTCCAGAATTTTCGTTCGCCCGGGACGACAAGGCCGATGACGCAGGCGTCCTTGAGGGCAATAACGAGGTCGCAGGGCTTTCCGAGGCATTTTCCGTCCTGCGTGTTGATAACGCTTTTCGTTCTGAGTTCGGCGAAGGTGATATCCATACTCCATAGTATGCGCGCCGTTCGCAAAAGATGACGAAAACTTTTTTCACAAACTATTAACTTTTCACAGATAATATTTAAGAATTTCTATCTTATCCTCTTCAAATTCCATAATTTCGCGTGCGAGGTCGAGGGTTTTCGGAAGGACGTCGGGCGTATGGCGAAGGAGCCGTCCCATATCGATGACGCCCATAGTCGTCCCCTGAATCATCATTTCCGCGATTCGCGAAGTGCAAGAGTTCATCATTAACTTCATTTTTATCATAAGATTCGCCCAACTCTGCGAGAGCTTTCCGCTCGGTTCGAGTTCGACGTTGAGGTCCTCCGCGATAGTTCTTCCTCTCATCAGAAATTCGCCATATTTTTTCTCTTGACTTTCAAGAAGGTTCGCAAAACGCTCATTTTTCACGAACGGAAGGACCGCATTGATGCAATCGTAAGCCATTCCGACGTTTTTCACGAGACAATTCAGCACCGAAACCGTGTTTCCGCAGTCTGGCGACCGTTTCAGAGCCTCGTGCCAGGTTCGATTTTTGCGGATTTCCCGTTCGTCGAGCGGTTTTTCGCGGTTGAATTTTTCCCCGTCGTTTTCCTCGTCGTTCCGATCGTTTTCGTTAAATTCTTCCGCTCTTTTTTCTTTTTCGGAGCAATCCCGGCTTTCCTCGTTTATCCGATTTTCGCCGTAATCAAAGCTTTTTTCGCTTTTCTCATTATTTTCGTCCGAGCCTGTAAAGTTACATTCGCTACAATTATTTTCGCTTTTGCGTTCGTCCGTTCCTCCCGAAAATTTTTCTTCCGGGAATAGTCTGTACGACAGTCCCAAAAACGCGCACGGCTCTTTAAAATTAAATTCGTTCATTTCTCACCTCTTAATATTTTTTCCCGCGACGCTTCTTGTCCGTGCCGCGCGGCGTCGTCACCGAAAGGTGATAGTCCTCGTTCTGAGGCTCCTCCGCCCAATAATCAAACCATCGGTTTCGGCAGGTTTCGGCCATTGAGTAATATTCGTGATTATTCTGTGAATTTTTCATTTTTCCTCCGTATTGAAATATCTTCTTTAAGCGAGTATGAGCTTTTCGGGAATAATTATACGCCGTTTTCTTTCCGAAAAAGTGAAAATCAATCTCGGTTTTCACGCTAAAGACGATAATTGAAAAAGTTTTGTGAAAATTTGGAAGGATTATTGAACGAAATGTGCGCAAAATAGCAACAAGCGGTTATCCGCAAAGGAGGAAAATATGAAAATTCAGTTTTTGGCGGGACTTGCTCTCGGTGCGGTCGTAGGAATGCTCGTCGTCGACAACTGCCCCAAGGCGCAGAAAGTGATGGACGAGGGAAAGCGCGACGCAAGATTCGCGATAAAAGAGATGAAACATTGTGTAAAAAAGCTCGGAAAGAAGCTTCGGTTCTGACGAGGGAGCCGGAAATTTATCGGCGGCGGCGGATTTTCTCGGCAAAAAACGCAAAAAACCGTAAAAACCGCTTAAAAACGCTTGATAAATGAAATTCGATGTGGTATAATCAATACACTAAGATATACAGTTTATTTTAGAGTGGGATTCAGGTTCCGCTCTAAATTTGTGTATAGAGCTTTTTATTTTCCGAGGAGCGGATAAAGTGGCAAACAGAGTTGAAACGGAAGTATTTGAACTTGTAAAACCCTATGCGGAGAGCTTCGGGCTCGAGCTTATCGAAGTCGAGTACGCGAAGAAATTCGACGGAATGAATCTTACGATTTTCATCGACAAGGAAGGGGGAGTATCGATTGACGACTGCGAGAGGCTTCACCGCGCGATCGACGAGCCGCTTGACGTTCTCGATCCGACGGACGACGCGCCGTATACGCTTAACGTGTCCTCCGTGGGGATAGATTGGCCGCTTAAAACGGACAGAGATTTCAGGAAGAATCTCGATAAGGAAATAATCGTGAAATTATTCGCGAAGGACGAAAACGGCAAAAAGAAATACGAAGGCTATCTCAGAAGATTCGACGAAGAGACGTTCACCGTCGATACTGGGAAGGAAGAGATGAGTTTCGAGCGGGCGAAGGTAGCGCACGTCGAACCTCTCATCAGATTTTAGCATCTTTCGGAGGCACAGATACAATGATCAACAAAGATTTTTTCGCTGCGCTCGGCGACCTTGAAAAGGAAAAGGGTATAGACAAGGAATTCATTCTTTCGGCTTTGGAAACCGCGCTCACTTCGGCGTACAAGAAGAATTTCGGCGAAGCCGCCAACGTGGAAGTCAAGGTCGATCCGGACGAAAGCAGGATTGCGATATATTCTTACAAGACGGTAGTGGAAGAGGTCGAAGACGCGGGCAAGGAGATTTCTCTCGAGGAAGCGAGGATTGAGAATCCCGATTGCTGCGTAGGCGATAAGATATACCCGTACAAGACTGTCGTCAGGACCGTCGAGGATCCCGAAAAAGAGATTTCTTTAAAGGACGCCCGTCTGGAAAAGAAGACCTATAACGTCGGCGATAAGTATAAGGTCGAAATCGTTCCGAGGAATTTCGGAAGGATTGCGGCTCAGGCAGCCAAGCAGATAGTTACTCAGGCGATAAGAGAAGCCGAGAGGAACGTAACCTACGCCAAGTACAGCGACCGCGAAAACGAACTTATTCTCGGTACCGTCGGCCGTATAAACGCCGAGGACGGTACGATTTACGTAGAAATAGGAATCGATCAGGAAGGAATGCTGCGTCAGCCCGACCAGAATCCTCTGGAGCATTACAGAATCGGCGACAGGATAAGGGTCTACATCAAGTGCGTGAGAGAAAGTCCGAGAGGCGTGAGCATTATTCTTTCGAGGACGCACGTAGGCTTTATCCGTAAGCTTTTCGAGCAGGAAGTTCCGGAAATAAGAGCGGGCATAGTCGAGATAAAGAACATAGTGAGGGAGCCGGGATACAGAACGAAGATTGCGGTCTGGTCGAACGATCCGGACATAGACGCGGTGGGCGCGTGCGTAGGCAACAGAGGAACGCGAGTCAACGCCATCGTAAACGAAATCGGCGGCGAGAAGGTTGATATAATCGCGTACAGCGACGATATTCTCGATTATATAGCCCGCGCATTGTCGCCGGCTAAGGTTCTTATGGTTCAGGCCAACGAAGAAACGAGGGAATCCAAGGTCATCGTATCGGACGAAAAGCTCAGTCTTGCGATAGGAAAGGAAGGACAGAACGCCCGTCTTGCGGCAAGGCTTACGGGCTGGAAGATCGACGTAAAGTCGATGTCCGCGGCGATTCGTTCGGGGCTTATCGAGCCGGTTAATCGCGACGAAGACGGAGAAGCCTATGAAAGCGGCTCCGAAGATATAAGGTAATGGAACGCGCGAAGAAAGTTCCGGAGCGTATGTGCGTTTTATGCAGGAAGATGCAGCCCAAGTCGTCGCTCGTCCGGATAGTTTTCGGCTCGTCGGGCGCGGAGGTAGACGCGGGCGGAAAATCCGGAGGAAGGGGCGCGTACGTCTGCGCTTCGCCGGAGTGCGTTAAAAAGTGCGGAAACAGGAAGCTTCTCGGGAAGATTCTGAAATGCGAATGCTCGGAGGAATTTTCGGAAAGGCTTTCCGCGCTGCTTAAAGAAAAGGAGAAGGAACTATAGGTTCCTTAACGGAAAGAGTAATCGATGAAGGGAAAGACGGCGGCTTACATAGGCTTTGCGATAAGGAAGGGCAGCGTGATATTCGGCTGCGACAAGCTTCTTGCGGGCGGGAGATTTCATCCGAAGGTAGTGATAATAACGGACGATCTCGGAGAGAGCGCGCGGAAAAAGACTGTGCGGTACTGCGAAGAGAAGGGCGTTCCGCTATACGTTACGGCGGCGGAAAATCTCGCGCGGATAACGGGGAAGAGCGACGTAAAGGTTCTGACCGTAACGGACAAAGGTCTGGGCGGTTCGGTTATCAGGGAAACGGAAAAGGATCCCCTCGGGGATTTCAAACAATATACGGAGGTACAACCGATTGACAGTAAAGAATAAGGAGAGCGGTT
>ENA-OPDZ01000051-OPDZ01000051.1-human-gut-metagenome-genome-assembly--contig:-NODE-51-length-36893-cov-3.517075_pt1 | contig 36893 bp, 39 predicted proteins | sample MGYA00241628_ERZ501519 | MGnify/ENA primary metagenome ERZ501519 (study PRJEB25962, sample SAMEA2042384) | human gut metagenome | biome: human gut; feature: human-associated habitat; material: faeces...
CTTTCCAACGAGCTGTCCCTCATGCGGCGGGACGGACTTCTCCGGTATGAGAAAAACCATTTTGATGTTATGGAGCAAATTGAGACGCAGCATTTATAACGGAAGCCGCCCACGAACACCTATTTTAAAAACAGATCACAGCTACTCCGAAATTCAAACGGGATAACTCCACGAAAGAGGTGCTTGTCATCATTGGAATGACAGGCACCTCTTTTGTTTTGCTTGAATTGTGAAAATTGCTATTACGTTTGTTGTGGTCGCCAATAAACAAAAATCCAAACTAGGCCTTGTCCGTCAAAAGCAGAATGGCAGGACGGATAACACAGGGTTGCCATTGCCGAAGGCATTGCAAAGGTTCTCAGTAGTTAAGCTCCGCCGTTCGCCAGCACACAGCGAACAGTCACTCTATACTGACCGCCAACCGTGCAGGTAAACAGTGTGAGATCCCAATTCCCGCCTGTCATCTCTGCAATGGCGAAGGGCGAAAGCGTTTCAAGTTCAATGACCTCGTATCTGAACATATTCCCGTCCACATCTGTAAAGGTTATCTCGTCTCCCTGTGACAGGTTTTTCAGATGCCCAAAATGACTGAAATAACATGCTTTTACCTCCTGTTTTTCAATTCGGTACATAAAAAGGCACCGCTTTCGGAGGCTGAACTGCCTCGCAGAAACGGTGCCTTTATGGTGTGCTCCTACTATCGGACGCTAACAGTATAGCATGTTTGCATTTACATGTCATCGGCGCGAACCGTGCCATTTTCTCCGCCTTTTTCTGTGCCATCCACTATGCCAGAAGGGGATGGCGTTTGTTCTGTTGCGGAGAAACCGGCGACTTTACAACCGGTAAGACAATCAGCGTCGTGAATTATGAAGCCGCTACAGCAAATGGATACCTCTTTCCAGATTTCTGAGTGCATCCATCACTGTGTAAAAAGAAGGAACATCACCATAGAGCATATCCTTCATGGCTTCGTAGTCCGCAGCCAGCGCTGAAAAGCGATACTCCGGGGGAACCAGCTTCAAGGTGCCCGGGACAGCCTCCTGATACTTTGCCCAGACTCGCGGATAGAACTTCATTTTGAAGTCTACTACCGTTTTCAGCAGGTCCACCCGTGCAAAAGCGGCCTCTTTCACAGGCGTCATAGACATCCGATACAGGTCATAGTAATGCCGGGAATAACGCTGCGGCATTTCCGAACCTTCGGGTCTGTTAGCTTCATGGTGCAGGATCGTCGCCTTTTCCCAGAAGGTCCGCTCCGGCGCAACGGTCAGAATTGCCGTATCCTTTTGTGAAAAAACTTTTGGATAATAGGTTGCTGCATAGGGCTCGATCTGCGCAATTTTTGCAGGCGTCCAAGCAGCCAATGCGCCAATCTCCAAACGAATGACCTGCAAGGTGGCAGGATTTGTGAACAGGTGCGGATAGGCAAAGATGACGGTCTGTTTGTCCTTTTCGTCTATGTAAATGTTCGCCTCACAGCCAAGCTCCCGAGAGAACTCTGCCTGAACGGCGGGGCAAAACTGTTCTGCGAGGAAAACTTCCGCCCGAGCATTGGCTTCTTTGTTGAATGCATCCTGCTTGGTGTTGGAGCGCTTTTCCCATGGCTCGTCTTTACCATATCCCAACACCCGCCAATCCAAAATCAGATCAATATCCTCGGAAAAGCGGCTGATCAGATTGAATGCTTTGGAAAGACTGGTACCGCCTTTGAAGGTAATAGCATCTTTCCAGGGGCATCGGTGGAACAGATTGTCAAGCGTAAAGCATACCCAAAAATCTTTTTCTACGATGGCATCATTCAAGCCCATCTTATCTGCTGTATTTCGGAACAGTTCGCCCCGGTCACTGTCCGGCAATCGTGCTACATTTCTCATTGTGTGTCGCCTCCACACATTTTCCGTATCGTATCATAAACCCAATCCGTAGATTCCGTCGCCTCTTTCAGGCAGGCTTGCTTTTCGTCCTCGGACAGCTTTTCAGAAAGCGTCTGTCTGATCTCCGCCGTCACATTGGTCCTTCCCAAAGTTTTCAGCGCCTGGATCACCAAGCTCGTCATGTAAGACAGACCGGTGATTTCCTTGTTGGTCCTATGCTTAAATTCCAGCTTTGTGGAGTTCCACTCATAGGTCTTATACGGGCCGTCGCTGATATAGGACCAGACCGCCGTTACCTGTGTGGAGAGCCCCAAAAGGTTCAGGGCTGTATTCCCACACGGAACGATGGTCCAATGGTAACTTCGCGCCAATGCTTTTGCAACTGCGTCCGGGTCGGCCGCTACGTATTCATCAAGCAACTTGCTGTACTTCGGCTTTTCGTAAACACCCTTTAATATCCGGCGAAGCATACCGATTTGCGTTAATCTGTTCAGATTGCGCCTGGTTGTTTCCGAATCAGCAATATCCGCGAAATCCGAATTCACGAAGATTGTGCCGTCGTCCGCACCGTTGATTCGCTCCTGTATCTGCTTGGAATATCCAGTTTTCATCCTGTTTTCCCCCTTTGTTCTGTCCCGAATATTATATAATATTCGGGACAGAATTTCAACCGGATTTGCGATCCTTATCTACATTATCTCCAAACAATCTGCACATAATCAAACAGCTGCCATGCCGATGCTCCTGTGCGGTATCATTTGTCCCGCTCCTGTAGAAGCAATGCAATAATCGAGGCCTTTAACCTTACCAGTTTTCCAAAATAGAAAGAACCTCCAGCCAGGAATCCACCTCGCTGGCAGGGGCAGACCATAGGCGCAGGGCAATGATATTGATTGCCTGCGTGCGGAGCCGGTAATAGTGCCGGGCAGAGATGTCCAGACGGTACAGAAGCTCTTCGTGCATCAGCTTGTCCGGTCCGAGAAAGGTCATGTAGATGATGTCGTACATCTTGTGCCCGTTGACCGGTTTGGCTTTCAATATACTGACCGCATCGTTGAGCCGGTCAACCAGCAGGCGGGAGCGGCGTACACTCTCCATCCGGCCTTCCAGCTTTCGATTGTTCATCCCAAGTTCCAGGTCGATCCGATCCAGCAGCGTATCCAGATCCTTCAGCGGGCGATCCAGCTCCTCTGCTACGCTGGACGGGAAGCATTCCAGCGTCCAGAGAATGGTTCGGTAGTGCTGCAGCAGGAGAAGCGTGTTATGATACATGCTTTTCTTTTTCTCCTTTTTGGCTTGGCGGACTCTGTCATCATCGATAGACGAATCTCCCAGAATGCCGCGCTTTGTTAGAAGCTCAATAAATGCGGCAGATTGCTGCGACAGCTTGGTTTCCTGCTGTTCATAAAGCGCCTTTCCGGCACTGCTTTCGATTTTGCTCATGTTGATTCTCCTTTCCGGTTTCGTGAGTGCAAGAAAAAATCCGCGTAAGCACATGGCCCGCGGATGTGGTTCGCATCTATGCGGCGTAGTCTACTACTTACACCTCTGCAGTCATAGATACAGTTCTGACAATTCCAACACAGAGAAATATACGCGCGTATTATAGGGGACGAAAGTGCAACGCGATTTTTTGATACCTGTTCGGCATACTCAGTGGTTCTCATGATAATGATCCTGCGGCTATACCAAAGGATCATCTTGTTCAGGCGTGCATTGTCCGAGCCTCCAATATGCGCATTTCCGGCGCAAATACGCATTTTCTCAATAATGCGTTCAATTTCTGCGCCGGAGGGCAGCGAAGCCTCTGTATCCAGCGGATACAGTCTATTGAAAATGAGGCAGCCGTAGGAGCCCGGCAGACGGTGCAGAGCGAAGGAATCCCCATTCTTCTGAAAAAATCTCCACACCTTTGTCTTTTCCCAGCCCCAGCGCCGTCCCAAGGCTTCCAATGTCAAAGCGGCGCCAAGTCTCCCGAATTGAACGGCAGGCGCCAGATAAGAAAACGCATTGCCGGTCTCCTGCCAAACCGTGTGGCACCAGAGGTCCAGCCATGCATCTGATTCGCCGAATGTATAATGCTGATCCGCAAGGCGCTGCGTGATGTTGCGGGGAAGGCAGAGAAAGCCATAGCCGTCTGTTGCATAGACTGCTCCACTCATGCATTCGGCGCCGGAGCATTTTACGACCCAATCGGTGACGACATATTCCAGCTTCTTTGTTTTCTCGTCAAGCGTGTAACGGATATACCCGAACCGGCTGAGCGTATCCATGATTTCCAGAGCCTCCGTGCGGCTTTTGACGCCTAGAATGCTCTTTAAGCCGACCACGCCACCGGACCACATCCCTGGCATTACATCGTTTGTGTATCCGCAGTATTTTGCCCGACCCTTGCGAAATGCCGCCCGCGAGGCCAGCTTCGCCCAATAACCCATGATTCCCTTGCCGACCGGCAAATGAGTCCTGGGCAGCTTGACCCATTGGTATCTGAACAGGCATTTCGGCATGACGGGTTCCTCCTTTCTGCGACTGGATATAAAAACAGGGCAGCCCCTTAATCAAGAGACTGCCCTTGCAGCATGTGTTTACTATATTCTTACTTGAAGTCCGGGTAACGATTCCTTCTGCACCCCTACGAGATACCAGTCGTTTCCGTACTCTATGCGAGTGGGTATCCATTCGTCATTTATCAAGACCTCCATTGCAGTTCCGCAGTGCAGGCCGCCATAGATTTCCTTGTTCTCAAAACGGATATCCATACGTTCTGTTTGCCCCTCAAAGTATAATACGCCCCCTGTTGCATGGTACTTCCTCCCGTGTTATAAAAGTATCGGAAAATAAAATGAGCCAGACGGATCAGCTACATCCATCTGGCTCTGTGGCAGGCTGAAATCATGCGGGATAATAGCCGCTTCAAGTACCTCCTCCCCAGCATATTTTGTCGGATTCAGTCCTGATACTCACCGATTGCGGTTTTCTCTGACTATCCCAATTATACAGCGAACTTCCGGCTTAAACTCGATCGCGGGCGAGACAACGGAGTTCGCAAACCCCGTGATCGGGACGACCGAGCCCGCTCCGGCGTATTCTCCGATGCGGTCGTATACGCCGATCCCCGTCAGAAACGCGCCGAGAAATACCATCACGATGGCCGTACCGGCCGCGCGCGGCTCCTCCGGCAAGCGGCACCGGTATTGCAGCGTATCCGAAACGAGCTGCCCGATCACGCAGATCAAGCCGCCCGTCCAAAAGGCGCGCAGGCAGGCGCGAAACGTTTTGCTGCGCGGCATTCGCGCATTGACCTCGCTTTGATACCGTTCTGCATTAAAGCGTTCCATTCGTATTACTCCCTTGTCTCACGCGTCGCGTCGTACGCGAGTCTGCGCGTCTCCCGATCCGCCGGGGCGTTCTCGCCGCCGCCGCCGTGCAGCATGGCGACCGGTCGCTTCATTCTATCTCGTCCTTGCATTTTCTATGATCCCTTCCACAAAGGTGAGCCCGTTGCCGTCCAGTCCGCGCGGCCGCGTGACCAACAGGAATAACAGCACCGCGCCGACGAGCAGCAGCGCGATCCCGATACAGAACATGACCCTGCGCCGTTCCATTTTTTCGCATTCGCTCCTTTGCCTCTTAGTATGCAACGCTCGCGCTCTGCTATACAAAAGCTGCTCTGCTCGCTCTGGCTTTCGAAGCGTTTCCCGCCGAAAAAACATCGCGAAAAGTCCGAAAATAAGCGAATTTCTCTGGATTTGGCATTGACACGCTCCGTGGCTTTTGATAAACTATTCGATGTGCGATTTTGTGCGGATGTCCGCCACAGCCCCGGAGGCTTCTGCGAAGATAGGCACGGCTTTGATTAAATTACGTTTTGGAGGAATCGCCATGAAATCCTATATGGCTAAGGGCGAAACCGTTGAGCGCAACTGGTACGTCGTGGACGCCGAAGACATGATCCTCGGCCGTCTCTCTTCTCAGGTAGCAGCCATTCTCAGAGGTAAGCACAAGCCCATCTTTACCCCCCATGTTGACACCGGCGACCATGTGATCATCGTCAACGCCGCAAAAGTCCGCATGACGGGTCGGAAGCTCGATCAGAAAATGTACCGTCACCACACCGGTTATCCGGGCGGCCTCAAGGAGACCTCTTACCGTCACCTGCTCGAGGAAAAGCCGGAGTTTGCCGTTTATGAATCCATTCGCCGCATGATGCCGAAGGGCCCTCTCGGCCGGCAGATGCTCAAAAAGCTCCGCGTTTACGCAGGCCCCGAGCACAACAACGCCGCGCAGAAGCCCGAAACGCTCGTGCTCAAATAATTGAGGAGGAAACGAACATGGCTATGACACAGTATCTTGGCACCGGCAGACGTAAAAAATCCGTCGCCCGCGTTCGGTTGCTCCCCGGCACCGGCAACATCACGATCAACAAGCGTGACATTGACGATTACTTTGGTCTCGAGACTCTGAAGATGATCGTCCGCGCGCCCCTCGTGCTTACCGACACGCTCGGCAAGTACGATGTCCGCGTCAATGTCTACGGCGGTGGCACGACCGGCCAGGCCGGCGCAATCCGTCACGGCATTTCCCGTGCAATGCTTGTCGCGCAGCCCGAGCTTCGCGGTGTGCTGAAGAAGGCCGGTTATCTGACCCGCGACCCGAGAATGAAAGAGCGCAAAAAATACGGTCTCCATGCAGCCCGTCGTGCGCCGCAGTTCTCCAAGAGATAATCGTTTTCAACTGTTTTCAAAAGGACCGTCGATCCAATCGGATCGGCGGTTCTTCTTATTATGCCGCGGTTTTCCGCAGGCCCTTTATTCCGCACGCTCTTGTCCTCATAATGGTTGTAAACACGCCGCTGCACCGTTCCCGCTATGATTTCATAGAATACAGTAAAACCTATGGAGGATGAAGCTATGGTGCAAAACAATTTCACTGCTGACGGCTGCTGTTTTGACAGTCCGTGCCCGGCGATCGATCCGCTTGCGGCGGACAACATTGTCGTTGCAGGAGCCGTCGAGGGCAACGCATGTTCCACGGAAAGCGGTTGCGGCTGCGCGCTCGTGACCGTGTATTTCCCGATCCAGGAATATCGCGCCGGTTTCTGTCCCGCGGAAGCGCTCAGACACGGCACCTTGTTCCCGGAACTCGTCAGCGACTATGTTGGGGGGTGCTGCTGATGGAATCGACAGAAAAGGCTTTGCTTGAAAAAATCCGCGAGGCGCGTTTTGCATGTATCGAACTGCGGATCTATCTCGATACGCATCCGGACGATGCGATCGCACAGGCCGACTATCTCGCCTACTCGGAAAAATTGCAGCTTCTCATCACAAAGTATGAATCACAGTACGGACCTCTGATGAACTTCGGCCAGTCTCCTACGGATGTTGGCAGCTGGGTCTATCAGAAGTGGCCCTGGGATCTGTAAGGAGGCAAGACGTATGTGGATCTATCAGAAACAGTTGGTATACCCCGTCAATATTACCAAGCCGGACCCGCGCATGGCAAAGCTGCTCATGGCGCAGTACGGCGGACCGGATTCCGACGTGTGCGTTCACAAAGGGCTAAATCAAAATTCGCCGGTGTTTCGGCGTTTTGCAGCCAAATTTCAAGCATATACGGTACTTTTTTCCCCGTTGCTTCAGCGTCCTCTTTACGCTTTACCACAATCTTATAGACAAAGCAGCGCACCAGTTCATCCAGCATTTCTTCGGAATCCAAGTTTGTATTGCTGATGGCCTTTTGCATAATGGCGAAGGATGCTGCGGACACATTCGGTTCCACAGATGCCTTTTCGCTTTGCGACTTCCTCTCGTTCAGTTCCTCGATCTGCTGCTCTAGCCTTTTACGCATATCCTGATAATCGCTGTCCGAAACCACATTGTTCATCCAGCCATCCAGCAACTTCTTTTTCTTCTGTTCCAAGACCACGATCTGCCGTTCCAATTCCGGAATATCTTCCCCCTGCTTTTCCTCCAAAGCCTGTGCAAGAGCACCATGAAGCGAACCGCAGGCATCCTTCAACAAGGGAATTAGGGTAGAGAACAGCTTGCGCATGATTTCATCCAAATCCCGTTTGTATAAAATCGGTGCTTCGCACTGTTTGCGGCCATACTTCTTATACAGGCAGCAGCGCCAGTATTCCACTTGCTTTTGTACACCGTCCACTGTCCAGCGGGACGTGGAACGATGGTATCCGCAATCATGATCACCACACACGATGCGATTGGCATAGGCATATTTGCCAAGTCCTGTTGCATCTTTTCCGGAACGGTCTACGCCGTCCAAACGTTTGCTTCGCTCTCTCAGCACATAGTTGGCCTTCTCCCATACTTCTTCGCTGACCAGTGGCGGAACACGAATTGGATCATAATGGAGCTGCCATTGGTCACGGGAAATAGCAACTTTTCTATCTTCGCGATAGTGTGGTTTATAGGTTTTGCCATTGACGATATATCCAAGATAGACCGGGTTGCGTATCATTCGTTCAATGGTGGATGGATTGTAGGGATTGCCAGCATCATTCAAAAAGCCTTTTTGCACCAGCAGCTCTGAAATGCGGCGAGTTCCCAGCTCGCCTTTTGCGTATTCCTCAAATACAAAGCGGACGAGCTTTGACTTTTGCTCATCCACATGGTATCCGTTATTTTCATTATTAAAGCGATATCCGATGGGCGGTGTCGCACCGTGGCGCTTGCCCTCTTTCATGGTCTGTCGATAGCCAAACTTTACCCGTTCCGAGGTCTTGCGGCTTTCTTCCTGGGCAACAATAGCCATGATAGAGAGGCGGAACTCCGCATCCTTATCCATGGTGTTGAGGTTGATATCCTCGATCAGCACGCCCACATCATATCGAAGCAGCTCCCGCACCGTCTGAACACAGTCCACGATGTCCCGGGCAAAGCGGGAAACCTCTTTTGTCAGGATAAGGTCAAAAGCCCCCGCCTTTGCATCCCGTACCATTTTCAAAAACTGTGGGCGCTTATCGGCTCTGGTCCCTGTAATGCCCTCATCTATATAGCCCGGAACATACTCCCACTTTTCGCAGCTCTTGATCTTGCTTTCAAAATAGGCGATCTGGTGCTCCAGTGAGTTGAGTTGTTTATCCTCATCGGTACTGACGCGGCCATAGAATGTCACGCGCAAGGGAATGTCATAGATGCGCTTTCCACAGAACAGCGCCGTCCTGATTTCTTCTATATTTTTGTACATATGCGCCTCCGATATATGTTGGTATCCTAAACAGTATCAGCTCCTTTCGCTGTTGTCCAAGATGTCACAGCGTAAGATCTGCCGGAGGTTTCGCCGCTGCTCTTCCGTGAGCAGCCCTTGCTTATATAATGCTTCAATCATAACGCCTTGAAGCTGTTCTTTCGATTTCACGATTTGGTTCCAGTCAATGGTCAGTTCGTTCAAGAAAACACCCCCTTGGTATAGATACGAACCGAGGGTTTTGTCCTATGCTATCAAAATAAAAGGTATTTCAGACCAAAACCGGCTGTTTCGTCATAGCCCTGCCGTACCGCTGCATTAAGCTGGCGAATACGGCAGGGGCTCCCCGTCAAGTCCGTGCGGGGTCGTGAGAAAGTATCATTATCCTCCGTGCGTGTCATCGCGCCCGCCTTGCCAGGGGCAGGTCAATGAATTGCGTTTGTCGCTTCGGCTGTTGCCATCGTTGCGCCGCTCCATTTGCCGCTTGCTCATCTGAGCCGCACGGATTATGTACCTGAAATACCCTGTATGCCGTTGTCAAAGATCACGCGAAGAAAATGTTCTTCTACTATTCGTGACCTTTTGGGGCCAGATTGGGGTATGTCGGATCAAAAAAGATTCATTTTGTTTTGCAGTTTGCGAAGTGCCCGCTGAACCGATTTTCTGACCGTGCTGACATCGACTCCTTCCTTTTCAGCGATTTGTGTATAGCTCATATTGAGAAAGAAGTGCTCGTACACGCGGCTGCGCTGCTTCCCCGTCAGGACGGTCAATGCGTCATAAAGCTGTTCCTGTTCTGCAAGCTGTTCAAATACTTCCTCAGCAGAGGGACCCTGCAGCACAGCTTCCCGTTCCACATTCTCATAAATATCGAGGGAATAATGTGCCTTATGCTTATAAACGCGTCTGCGTTGAGATTGCTCGTGCCGTCTGAGCAGAATCAAAAGTTCTGCCACTTCATCCGGCACTTCCACAAAGTAATCGCTTCTATAACATTCCGGATAGAATTCCCGAAGATTGATTTCTATCATAATGAACCTCCAATTCGATTTTTGATGCGAAAAATCAAATTGGGGAGGGTGGCGAACGACAACGGGTTCTGATTTGGAGCAAACAAATACCCGGCAGGAAAAACCAGTCGGGCAAAACAAAACATGTGAATTGTGATGTTGCTATTTGGACATAGTTACTCTGTACAGTACATTGAAATACACTGCACCATAGCGCTCAGCGGTTGCACCATCTCTTCCCATAGCAATTTCCTTATTGATGCATTCCAGTACATAAAAGAGATGGGCTTCGATGAATACAATCGAAAGGAGGTGCATTGTAGAATATATCTGAGGTGAGTTGCAATGCCCGATTATTCCAATGCGCCGGGAGATGCTGTTCGGCGTGCCCGTATGAAATTGGATCTCACACAAAGCGAAGTTGCCGAGTCTATTGATGTGGATGTCCGCACCGTTTTGAATATTGAGAACTCTAAAGGCAATCCCAAGATGGAAGTCCTATATCCATTGGTACGTGTCCTGAAGATCGACGCAAAGGAGATCTTTTATCCCGAAATGCAACGGGAAAGCCCCTCTATCAGTCAGCTCCGGCTGCTGATCGAGGATTGCAGCGAAGAAGAAGCTGCTACTATGATACCAGTACTTAAGTCCGTTCTTGCTGCTTTGCGGGATAAAAACGCCATAACCATTGAATGAAAAAAGCCTGCTTTTCCTTGTGTTTGGAGAAGCAGGCTCTGCACTTATAGTGTCCGGCTCATTTGCTTAATACCATTTTTAATTGCACGACGTCAATGTATGTCTCTTTTTTACATCTGGGGCAAAACAGCGGAAAATTAATCAGTACGGTAGACTTGTACACTTTTGTCCTTGTCTTTCCTCCGCAAATCGGGCAATGCACCCACAAAGAGCCTTTTTGATTGCTATTCATCTTTGTCCTCCCTTTGCGGTATTGCTCTGCATCCCGTGTCCGGCTTCTGCCAGTATTAATTGGTCAAGCTACCTCATCCGCATCATTCGACTGAACTTTCCTACTACGATAACTGCAACTGTGATGGAAATGATGGCGAATCCCACAAGAACTGTAATCCACCATTGACCCACAGTCTTTTGTTCTTCCTCCTTGGCCTGTTTCTCCGCTTCGGTCTCCTCGCCCTCGATGACGGGCTTCAATATCTCCGTGGAAAACTGCATGTCGATCTTGTATTCCTCGCCTGCGTCGTCGGTATAGGTTATGGTGTAGACGCCGTTGGTAGGGCCATAGTCCTCGGAGTATCCCTCCGTCATGGAGAGCATCCCTATGAACACCTTCATCTCGCCATTTCCGGCCTGGCCGGGCAGCACATCTCCTAAAAATACGCTGCTGGTGGGGAACAGCCCAGCGCCTGTGACGGTGATGGTCACGTTTCGCAAGGTGCTTTTTCCGATGTTGAATACGTTGGCGGGCAGGGATATGGTTTCTCCTGCCGTGACCTGTTTGGGCACACTGATAGAATCGTAGGATATTTCAGCGGGCCGGGTAATGCGCACCAGAAATGTGCGGGTGGAGGTATAGACCCCACCGTACAGGTCAACATAATCCAGCGTCACGTAAAAGGGCTGATCGCCTGCAAGCACATCCTTTGTGGTTTTCAGTTGGAAGGATACTGTGGCGCTGTCCCCGCTGGCGATGTTCTCAAGGTGCATGGCGCTGTTGGTCTCGGCGGGGATGATGCCTGCCGTCTCGCTGCCGTAGGAGAGACGCACGGATCGGGCACGGATAGCACCGATGTTGTCGATGGTGACTTCCACGGTAAATGTTTCCTCACCGCCCACGGTATCCGGCGTAACCACGCAATCCGAGATAAACAGCTCTGGCTTCTCGACTTCCTCCTTGGGCAGCGGCGCATTGGGGTCAGGCGGGTCGTCACCGTCCGTTATCGTTACATGGACGGTAAAAGTCTGTTGGGTCTGCTTGCCGAGTACATCCAGATAATCGGCTTTGAATGTGACCGGATAGGATCCGTTGATGCGGCCTTTGATGAGCGGTATATCAAACAAGAACACATACGCACCCCAGCCGCTCGCTGTCTGGGAGTAGTTGCCGAACACAAAGGGGCTGCCCGTAGTAGAACCAAGGTCGGCGGTGACGGTGACTTTGCCATCGTAGGTCTCGCCCAACAGGGGCAGTATGATATAGACCCTTCCGTCCGCTACCCGGGGTACATAGCCCTGCTGATAGGTTCTGTCCATGCCGTCGTATAGATGCCGACTATCTATGATAAGTTGATCTACCACCGGAGTGGGTTTGGGGGTAGGCTCCGGTGTGGGTTGTGGCGTTGTGGTAGGTATTGCAGTCGGTGTCGGGGAAGGCATAGGCGTTGCCTCTGTCTGCGCGGGCGACTCCTGTCCCTCCAATGCATCACCCTCAGCAAGAGCGGTAGACATAAAGCACAGCATCACGATCAAAAATATTGTAAATCCCAGCACCATTTTCTTCACCCTTCATACCCCCTTATGGACGTCATCACGCCTGCGTCCATCTCACAGACCGTGTCGCACAGTTCATCGATATCCCCCTGATTGTGGCTGGCAAGCAGTATGGTCTTGCCTTCGTCTTTTAGCCCCTTTATCAGCTTCCTCATCTCCGCCACGCCGTGCTTGTCAAGGCCGTTGAGCGGCTCATCCAGTATCAGCAGCGACGGGTCTTCCATGATAGCCTGAGCGATACCCAGCCGTTGCCGCATGCCGAGGGAATATTTCCCCACAGGCTTTTTCATGTGCGGGTCAAGCCCCACACGACGAATGGCGTCTGCGATCTCGGAAAGGCCGATCTTCTTGTTAAGGGACGCCAGTATTTCAAGATTCTTTACACCCGTCACACCGGGCAAAAACCCCGGCGTTTCGATAATAACACCCAAATCGAGTGGGAAGTCCACATCCTTGCCTACCCGCCTGCCATTCACAATGACCGTTCCCTCAGTAGGCAGCAGAAACCCGCAGATACACTTCATCAGCACCGTCTTGCCACTGCCGTTGTTGCCCACGATGCCGTGTATCTTACCGCTTTCAAAGTCACGGTTAACGCACTTTAGAACTCGATCCTGCCCGAAATCTTTGGAGAGGTTTTTCACCTGGATGGCATTTTTTCTTTTCGCCACGCTCATCCCTCCGTTCCAGTAAAGTTGAAATTGTACCTCCGTACCTCCCTTAGCGAAAGGAAGAAGCACAGGGCAATCAATGTTCCGAATATCAGATAGGTCTGCCACAGCCGGGGCAGCAGGTCGTAACCGAAGTTGTGCATGTGGTAGGTGGCGTGGTTCAGCGGGGATAGCCAGCCCACGGCCACATTAGCCTTGTACATCAGTTCGTCCGGCAACCGGAATATGGCCTTGATGGTTTGTGGATTCAGAAGAAACCCATAGACCGAGAAGGTGAACACGCCTATCACCCCCGCAAGCTGCCCTTTCCACAGATTGCAGACCAGCATCACGAAGGCCATGAGCAGGGCGTAGAGCAGCATGAGCAGGGAAATGGTTATCATGCAGGCGTATGGCGTGCTCATTTCCAGCGTCTTCACCAACGCGGGCAGGGCCACGGCCTGACCCGCGCCGGAATATCCCAGAATGGCCGCTGTTTCGCTCCACATGTCTCCGACAAAGGATTGGGTCATGCACACAAGCGAGGTGGAAACGAGGATAAATATAAGATAGATGGCGGTGGCCGCTACGATGTATACTGCCTGCCCTGTGATCCATGTCCTGCGGTCAATTCGCATCAGGTAAAAGGGCGTCCCACTGGTGATGAAGGGCATATCCGCGAACAGCAGCAGAAGCAGCAGCGAGGAGAGCAATATGGAATTGGTGTCCCCGAAGGTCCAGACAAACGCCTCCACGATCTGCATGGTGGTCCCATACTCGCGGGCGAACTTCACCGCCTTGTCCGAGAGCAGGAAGCACAGGATAAAGGCCAGAGCGAAAGTGATGATGATACGGGGATTCTTCGCCCAACCTCGGAAATTGTAAGCGGCCACGGAAAGGGAACGCTTGAGCATTTTCATATCTGCCTTAACCTCCTTTTCGCCGCCAGATAGAAGCACAGGGAAACGATGATGATCAGCTCACCGACCCATATCACTACGCTGAGATTGCCGAAGCACCAGCGGGTCGACGGCAAAAGCCACTCCTTGGGATAGAGCACATATAGGGTATCGAAGTACCGTTCATACAAGATGATCAGCACATAGTAAATGACAAAGGGCGAAGCATAGGCCATGTAGCGGCTGCCGGTAAGTGTGGCGAACAGCAGCCCGATCAGCGCCCAGAACGCCCCGGAGCAGAAGAACAGCAGCACTTTTCCCAAGAACTCCGCGAAGTATGCTGGGGACTCTGCGCCCTCTGCCAGCGCTGCTTCCATGGGGGTAAACAGCAGCGCCGAGAGGCCGTAGGCGGCGAGGATGCCCAATGCCAGCGCCAGCCCGCCGGAGATAGCGCAGGCAGTGAGCTTGCCTAAGATGTAGCCGTTTGTGGTGGTGCGGGGCAGGTATGCTTTAATAAAGCCGCTCTTTACATCCTCCACGAAGGAAGCCGTATAGGGCAGTGCCACAACGATGGGCAGCGCAAGCGTCATGGCGTCGGAGGAAAGGGAATCCATGACAAACGCCGCGTGATAGCCGTTCTGAAGTAACGTGTCCGAGCGGAAGGCAGAGAGGATGCCCTCGATAGAGGAGAGGAAAAGGAGGCATATGACGGCAAGGAAGCCGATCAGGAAGCCCCTGCTCTGTAATGCCTGGGCGATATTCGAGGCGACAGCCTTCAGCACGGGGCGTCCTCCTTTCCTCTGGATATACGAGATCCAGTATCTATCAATAGTGTAAGGAAGTCTGCTGCAAAAGTCGTTACCAAACTGTTATCGTTTTGTTATCGCGCAGGGATTTCAGAGAAAACCGCTGCCGCAAAGCTGCTTTACGTTTATGATACCTGCCCTGTGTGTATCAAGTATTCAACAGATTGTAAGCAGATTGTAATTTGATGCTTCTTTATCAAAAAAGGCGCGGAACAGTTCCGCGCCTTAAAAATATGGGTTTTTCAGTATCCCTTAGAAAGGTCGATCACGCTGCCATCGATCGCGTTGATTGCCAGCACGGGATATTTTGTGGGCTTGTCGACAGAATTGGCGTACCAAACACCCATGTCATTGACTTGCTGTTCGCTGCCGTAGAATACCCATGTGGGAACATATACGCCATTTCTGCCATCTGCGTTTTGCTCCCGTACACGCACGAGAGAAAGCGCGATTTCATCGATGGTGATGTGAATGTTGGTATCGTCGCGCCCCACAAGTTCTTCCGAACCTTCGTAACTGATTAGGATCATTTTTTCGAAGATTTTTTGTACTTCGTTAAAAGGCATAACGCCGGTATCCGCCATTATGATCTCTCCGGGCTGTGTGACAGAGTGCCAGGATATGCTTTCGAACCCGTCATTCTCTATCGTGATCTGTATGCTCTCGTTCCCCCAGGGCAAGGCAGGGCTGTCATCGGGAGACACTGCCGAGGTGTTGGCAACGGGCACACCCTCCACCGTACGGACATACTCAAACCGGTAGGCATATCGTTCCGCCGGGTGGGGCTGTCCGTCGGGGCCGAATCTGGTTTCATCGTCTATCACATAGGCGCTGTCCAGCGTGACGTCTGTGATGCCGCCAGATGCAAAGAAGCCGTCGCACAACGCTTTGGCGTCACCATAGGACATTTCCAATTTCCCCTCGGCGGCAGAGGCATCTTCCTCGCTCACCTTTTGGGCGTTGCTTCCTGTGAAGTTGACGGGAATATAGTCGTCGCCCGTCCGGTTTATAATGAGGTATGCTCGGCAGTCCGTTCCCATCTCCACCGGCACCATCACGTTGAACATCATTTTGCCGTCGGTGGCTCCCAGTTGGTTTACCGCCACCTCCCGATACGCCTGTTTGCCATTTGCATCCACATAGCCGTAGGTGGTCGTGCGTCGCTGCATGGTGCCGTCGCTTAAAGGGTTTTCCTTTGCCGTCTCGGGGGCAACGGCATACTGCTTTTCAAGAGAGGCAATCTCCTCCAGCAATTCCTCTTCCGTGTACAGCGTATTTTCGCTGACAGTGCCATCGGCAATATACTGCTTATAGGTGAGTATCAATTCCTCTATCTGCGCTTTGGTCAACACTTGTTCCCCGAAACCATAAGAATAAGCGCCGCCATTGGGAAAAATATAGTTGAAAAATCCCGTAACCTGTTCCTGGGTAAAGCTGCCTTCGCCTACTTTTACAGTAGGAAGTGCGCCACCCGGTATGATGACAGGCGCATCCACATCAATCGTGAGCCTGCCATCTGCTGCCGAGGTAGAAAAAGTATAATGTTCCTGTTTCGGAGCTTCAAGCTCAGATACTTTTGTGCCGCTTTCGTCATCCTGCGCCTTTTCCAGCATTTGTTCCATATCTTTTTGAATCACGACTGGCTGCTCGGGCGTGGATTGGCAACCTGTAATGAGTATGGCGGTTACAAGTATAGCAGCCATAATAGAAATTGCTTTTTTCATTTTGTATTCATGGTACCTCGCTTTCTTTTTGAAGCAAGCATACACGTTCCATATGCATCAAGTATGCAACAGATCGTAAGCAAATTGTAATTTTTTCAAAACTACGGTTCTTGCTCGGCGATGGTGACAATTTGATTTTTGGTGCCGTCCAGTACGCTCTTTGCGATATTTGGCACGGCAAAAAGCGAAAAGGCGATCAGTACAGCCAAAAGGAGATATAACAGGTTCCACTTATTTTTCAGCTTCTTTTTCATTTTCAAATACCACCTTTACCGTAGTGCCTTTGCCTACTTCGCTTTCAAACGCAAGATGCGCCCCGTGCAGGCGAGCGATCTCCTGTGCAAGCGCAAGCCCAAGACCCATGCCGCCCTGTTTGCGGGAACGCGCTTTATCCACCATGTAGAATGGTTCCGTCAGGCGATGCAGTTCCCGGGCAGGGATGCCGTGCCCGGGATCGGAAACAGAAAGTATATGGTCCTTTGCCAGAAGCGTAATCGTGCTTCCCCTGGGCGAGGCCTTTCCCGCGTTGTCAATAAGATTCAAGAGCAGTTCACAAAGGAGATCTTTGTCCATTTTCAGCAGTTCCATGTGGTTTTCGATATTCAGAAAAAGCCCTCGCTGCCTTACCTGTTCCTTTGCCGCATCATATACCATGTCGAGCAGCTCGGATACCTTTTGCTTCTTTGGTTCAATATCACTGGAGCGCTTCAATACCAAAAGCTGCATGAGCTTGTAGGAAAGCCGCTCCACCCGTGTGCAATCCGCATTGATCTGCAAGAGCGCCGCTTCCCGTTCTTCCTCATCCATTTTCGTCATAAGCAGGGTTTCGGCGTTGCCTTTAATGGAAGTCATGGGGGTTTTCAACTCATGGGTAAGGGCGGACATGAATAAAGTGCGGCGCTCCGCCTCCTCTTTCAGCTCTTCCACCCGGGTTTCCACCGCCTGCACCATCGCATTGAAGTCCATGGCAAGAGAGCCTATCTCGTCCGGCTCTGCAACGGCAATACGCTTGTCATAGACGCCGGCGGCGATGAGAGAGGTGTTTTCCTTTAACCTTTGTATGGGACTGAGAATCGTTCGTACCAGCAGGGTGATCAAGGCGGCGGTACTGAGGATCACCAGGAGAGAAATCCATGAAAAGCGATAGGAAAGCGCTAAAAGCTCTGTATAAATGGAGGTGACGTCTGTAATCCGGTAAAAGCTGTAATCGACGCCGCGGACGGATATGTGATTTCCCACGATCAGCATGCTTTTCTCACCAATATCCGTTACAATATACCGTTTTTTCTGCGCTTCCAAAGGCAGATACAAAGCGGGATCTATGGAAGTGGTATTATAAATGACGTCGTCTGCTGCGGTTAAAATGATATTCGGATCGGCAAGGGAGGACACATAATAGCGGGCAAGACTGCGTTGGGTAGTGGCGCTGATCGTTTCATCTGCGCCGTCCTGCATAGCCTTTTCAAAATATACGGCGTTGGCGGTATACGTGGATACAGCGCTCTGTATCGCGTAATCCAGATTGCTTTTCCCTGCGCCGATGAGTATCAGCAGGCTCAAAATACTAAGCGCTGCCGTGACCATAATGACCGACACAATGGATACCTTTAGCCATAGCTTCATGGCTGATCCTCCAGGCGATAGCCCATTTTGGAAATCGTCTTGATGTGGTTTTCCAGCCCCAGCTTTCGCCTGAGCTGTCCGATATGAACATCCACCGTTCTTGTTTCGCCCACATAATCTACGCCCCATACGCCGTGGAGCAGCCTTTCGCGAGAGAGAGCAATGTTCTTATTTTTTGCAAGCATGACTAAGAGATCATATTCCATGGGTTTTAACAGGATTTCCTTGCCGTTTTTACGCACCGAACGTTCCATAAGGTTGATGGTAAGGTCCGCCACATCGAGTACCTGTTGCATTTTCCCCATGCGTTCCAGTACCTTTTCAATACGAACAAGCAGTTCCAGTATCTCAAAAGGCTTGACAATATAATCCTCTGCACCATCCTGCAACCCCTGTATTTTTGAGTCGATATCAGACTTCGCCGTAAGGTAGATCACCGGGATGTCATGGTGCTTCATATATCCCATTAGCGCAAAGCCGTCTATGCCGGGCAGCATAATATCCAAAAGAGCGAGGTCAAAATCTGCATCGCGCTCTAAAAGCTCGGCTGCTTCTTTTCCGTCATAGATGGGGGTAGCTGCATAACCCGTAGAAATCAGATTTTTTATGATAACACGGGAGATCGCTTCGTCATCTTCCACGACCAGTATCCTGTTTCTTGCCATAGAAATTAACACCTCCTTCTTGATTTTATTATATATCATGCAAACAAGTCTGCATCGGATTGTAAGCGAATTGTAATTTATGATGTCCGGTGTATGCAAAAAGGGCGCAGGAGAAGCCTGTGCCCGAAAAAATCACTGTTTTTGGCTTTAATATCCTTTATCTAAATCTATAATACTTCCATCTATGGCATTTATGGCAAGCAGAATAATAGGGGCTTCTGGCCAGCTCTTTGAAACGCCTCCAAGAAAGTCATAGGATATGTCGCCAGTAGGCCCCGCAGCGAGGTTATGCCCATAAAATACCCATGCAGGAACGAGCAGTCCCGCCGTGTCGTCACTGTTCTGCTCCCGTACTCGAAGAAGGCACAGCTCGATATCGTCTATGTTAACTTGAATGGTGTAGTCTGAGCTGTATTGCGTACTAAGCATAGCTTCATACGTTACTTTGACCATGCTTTCAAATACACTGATGATCTCATCAAATGTTTTCAGTGTTGCATTTTCCTGAACTACATCCCCGACATCTATGGGATTTGCCCATGTTGCGGAAACGATGCCACTGTTATCCACAGTAAAACAGATATACTCATACATCCATGGAACGCTGAATCCTTCGCTCCCGTTTCCACCATCCCGCATATATGTCGCCAATGGAATATCGTTGGTTTTACGCGAATAATAGAATTGATAAGCATAGTTTTCAGCGGGAGCTTTCGGCCCTTCTACATATTGACCGTTTACCCATTTTCCGTCTGCCAACCCTGTGCCTTTATCGTCAACGAGAAACGAGGCGCTGAGGCAGAAATCATTTTTCACACCTGCAGTGTTAAAAAAACCGTCACAAAGAGCCTGTGCTTCCGCAAAAGATATGGTGAGTTTTTCCTGCACTTGTGTTGGCAGCGATACTCCGTCCGTGCGCTGCATACCTTTAGTGGTGTATGCAGGCGCATCAAGCACTGAATAGCGCAGCGAGTTGTTCATGCCACTTTTAATAATATCATTTCTATCGGAAGAAAGCGGCGTAGAAACGCTCAACTGTCTATTACCATCCTCCGTTTCTACGCTGAGCAAAGCATACTCTGCATTATAATCTTGCGGCTCACCCGTGTCAGGATTGCTATCCATATGAAGCTCATAGCGAAACATCGTGCCATCGGAAACCAATGGCTCATTCGATGATTCCGGCGCTGTTTTATAGCTTTTCTCCGCCGCTTCAATCAGCGCGAGGATTTCTTCCTCAGTTTGGTTGTTTTCAATATAACTACCGTTCGCAAGGATTTGCTGATAATCAAGTATCATTCTTTCATAATCAGCCTTTGTTAGCCTGATGCCGCTCCTATCAAAAGTTTCTTCGCCATAAAAGAGATAATTGAATATGCCCGTCACTATTTCCTGAGAGAATACGCCTATCGAGGCCTTCCTGATGGGCAATTTATCTGTGTCGGGCGTTCGGATGTCGGCATCAACATAGATTTGCAGTTTACCCTCCGCCGCTTCACTGTTAAAAGCATACCGGCCTTTCGGTATACCCAGATTGGACAACTTTGACCCATTTTCTTCTGAACCCGCCTGCTCGATCATACGCTCCATGTCCTTTTTCACGACGATCACTTCCTCCGGAGTTTCCTGGCAGGCCGTGAGGGAAAGCGCCATTACGATTATAAGCAGAATTGCGATGTATTTTTTCATGGGCACACCTCCTTAGTAGCCTTTTGACAGATCGATAATCGTACCGTCAACGGCGTTGATCGCTAAAAGCGTTATAGGCGCCTCTGGCCAGCGTGACGCGCCGCCATAAGAGGTCAAATCATAACTCTTATAGCCAGTTTGGTCTGTTCCAATGCTATGTCCATAAAACACCCATGCAGGGATAAGCAAGCCTGCTGTTTCATCACCGTTTTGTTCGCGTACTCTGAGCAAGCATAATTCAACATCGTCAACATTGATTTCTATGGAACCTTCTCCAGCATACAATGTATCTATCATAGATTGGTATGTCACCTTAACCATGTTTTCAAAGATGGTGATGATCTCATCAAAAGGTTTCATTATTGCATCTTCCTGCACTACTTCGCCAATGATGATCGGGTTTGTCCAGATTATGGATACGATTCCGCTGTTATCAACTGTAAAGCAGATATATTCATATCCCCATGGAATACTGAACTCTGGGTTGCCTGCGCCGCCATTTGTTGTATACACAGCCAAGGGGATACTATCTGCCTCGCGTGTATAATAAAATTGATACGCGTAATTTTCAGCAGCTTCTTTTGAACCTTCAATGTATTGTCCGTTCTCCCATTTTCCATCCACAAGTCCGGTACCTTTATCGTCTATAAGAAACGCTGCTCCCACACAGAAATCCTCCTGCATACCCGCTGCGCTGAATAATCCATCACATAATGCCTGCGCCTCGTCAAAGGATATTGTCAGCTTATTTGCTGTTTCTTCCGGGAGAGAGGTTCCGTCTGTCCTCTGCATACCCTTTGTGGTGTATGCAGGGGAATTGAGCACTCTGTACCTAAGCATATTCATATTCTCACTTGAGTTGTTTTTCAAATCCTCCTTGCTGGCAGAGGACGGCGTGAAAATGGTTAAACTTTTATTGCCATCTTCTGTTTGCACTAGCAATGAAGCGGAGGATAAGGAAGGGGATTTGATATTCTGCCCCTTTACCATCGTTCCATTGGAAACAGATGGCTCTGAAAGAGATTCGGGAGCTTTCTCATATTCTTCTTCCGCTATTGCGATTAGGTCAAGAATCTCCTGCTCGGTCTGGTCGTTTTCAAGGTAGCTTTTGTCTGCAAGCGTTTGGCGATAGCCTAAGATCCTTTTTTCATAATCCGCCTTTGTCATACGGGTTTGGCTGATATCAAAAGCCTGCTCACCTTCAAACAGATAATTAAAGATTCCTGTCACTGCTTCTTGGGAAAAAACTCCCATGGAGACCTTACGGATTGGTATTGTATCAGCTTCAGGTATGCGAATGTCCGCGTCTACATTGATCTTTAATCTTCCATCCGCCAATTCGCTGTTAAAGGCATAGTGTTCATCGGGTATGCCCAACTCAGATAGCTTATTTCCATTATCCTCGGAGCTTGCCTGCTCAATCATACGCTCCATGTCCTTTTTCACGACGGTCACTTTCTCCGGCGTTTTCTGACACGCTGCGAGGGAGAGCGCCGTCATAGCGGCAAGCAATATGCAAATCAGTCTTTTCATTCTGCTACCCCTTTCTTTGTTTAAGGGCATTATGGCACAATATCCAAACAAAATGGTTATCAAACTGTCATCATTTTGTTATCATTTCGCCGGGGAAGATAAGCCGCATGGTAGTGCCCTCGCTTTCGACACTTTCTATGACAAGCTCCGCGCCGTGCGCTTCCGCAGTTTTTTGCACCAACGCCATGCCGAGGCCGCTGCCGCCGTTTCTCTTGCTGCGGGAACGGTCCACCATGTAGAAGGGCTCGGTGATACGTGCGATCTCCTCTACGGGGATGCCTTTTCCGTGGTCGATGACCTCTATCACATTGCCGTGGGCGGCAAGGGTGATGGCTTGCCCCTCGCTGCTTGCCCGCTTTGCGTTCTCCACAAGGTTTGCGAGGGCGGAGCGCATCAGGTCAAAGTCCATAGGCAGGGTATCCATGCTGCACTCGGTCATAAGCTCCATCTTCTTTTCTTGCAGTACACCCTCGGTGGTGCCTTTGACCGCTTCGAACAGCTCCGCCACGCTTTCTTCCCGCAGCTCGATCTCCCCTTGCAGCATCACCAGCGTCATCAGCTTTTGAGAAAGGCGTTCCAGCCATTTCCCCTGGTCGTATATGCGCTCCAGTGCGTTTGAGAAAACCTCGGGCGCAACCCTTCTACCGAGCAGCATTTCCGCATTGAGCAGAATGGAGGTAACAGGGGTTTTCATCTCGTGGGACAGGTCATTGATGAACGCCTGCTGCCGCTCTGCCCGTTCGTGCAGCTCGCCGATGTTGGCCTCGATGGCGTCCGCCATGCTGTTGAAGTCGGTAGCCAGCTCCGCAAGCTCGTCCCTGCCGCGGATGGCGATGCGATTCTCATAATGGCCCGCTGCAAGCTCGGTGGCCCCGGCCTTCAGCTGCTCCACAGGCTTGAGGGCGCGGAACAATATGCGCCACATGATGAGCGCGGCAAGGAGGATGATTCCAGCTCCGGCCATGACGCACTGAATCGCCAATGTTCGGATGCTGTCCGTCAGTTCGGTGATATTTCGCACAAGGCATACGGAATATTCCTCTCGCTCCATGTTTACCGTGCGGTGGGCGATGAGATAATCCACGCCCTCCACCCGGACAGCCCGGTACTGGATGCGGCCGTCCTCGTAGGAGATAGCGCCGCTATTCAGCAGAGCTTCCGGGGCAAAGCCCGCATTGTTGGAGAGGTATTCGCCGTTATGCCTCAATGTGTATTCATAGGAGCCGGTTACATCCCGGAAACGGTGGATCACATAGCTGCGCTGCACGATCTGTTTTTCGAATAAGTTATCGTAGTAGGGATAGGAGAAGGAATCAGCAAAGCGTTCAAGGTCATTGAGGGCGGTGGAAACCGCGTCCTCTATGGCGCGGTCGTGAGCAAAGCGCAGTATGATGGCGCAGCTCAGAGCGATGGCTATGATGAGCAGCAACAGGCAGGAGACGGTGAGCTTTGTCCTGAGCTTCATATTCAGTCCTCCAGCCGGTAGCCGATCTTGGTCACCGCCACGATGCCGTTTTCCAGCCGGAGTTTCTTTCTGAGCTGGGCTACATGGGTATCCACCGTCCGCGCCCCCACGAAGTCCAAGCCCCATATCTCGTTCAAAAGCCGCTCCCGGGAGAGGGTACAGTTCTTGAACCTGAGGAACATAGCGAACAGGTCAAACTCCAGCGGCTGCAAGGGGATGGCCTTCCCGGCCTTCATCACGGTGCGCTTTTCCGTATCCACGGTAATGTCCCGGTAGCGCAGGATCTTATTGAGCTTCCCGGTACGCTCCAGTATCTTCTCGATGCGCACCAGCAGCTCCAGCATCTCAAAGGGCTTAATGATATAGTCCTCCGCACCATCCCGAAGGCCCCTTATCCGGGAGTTCACGTCTGTTTTGGCGGTGAGATACAGGGCGGGGATGTTGTATTTTTGCATGTGCTCCATCAATGCAAAGCCATCAAGCCCCGGCAACATCACGTCCAGCAGCGCAAGGTCGTAGGAATGATCGGTCGTAAGATGCTCCACTGCGGCCAGGCCATCGTCTATGATGGTATAGTCGTAGCCGGACAGGTCGAGATTCAAGCCCACGCTTTCCGCAATATCCTTATCGTCCTCCACAATGAGTATCCTGTTCTTTGCCATGGCAATTCTCCTTTGTATGGGGTACTTATATTTTACCATGGGGATGGAATGGTGATTGTTATCATTTTGTTATCGTTTCACAAGGACACGAAAAGGCAGGCATGGGTTCATGCCTGCCCAACGCTCGTAGAGTATCAATATCCTGCGAACCTATCAATGATGTTGCCATCAATCGCATTTATAGTAAGTAGACTTGTATAACCGCTTGTTCCACGTTGGATGCCATAGCTGTCAACCGAATGTCCGAAAAAGTCCCATACAGGAACGAGTAAACCTTGTGAACCGACATTCCTTTCAGTTAACCGCATCAGCCCTAAAGTTACATGGTCGATGAAATACTCGCAAGTCCATTCTTCTTCAGACGTATCATATTCGTTATCAACAATCACAATCATCTTCTCAAATATGGCTTGAATTGATGAAAACGGTAATAGCATTGCGCCCTCCGCCTCTATATCTGTCAGTTCATGCGGTGAACGATACTCAAACATAGCAATTCCATTATCATCTATGAAAACACGGATTTTTTCATATAGCCACGGTTTTGCAAATTGCTCACCCTCATACAGTATTTTCCTGTCGCCGCCTCCGTCATCGGTATAAGTAACTGCTACACCATTGATTTCTCTCGTAAACATGAATTCGTAAACGCCGGTTGGACAGATATTTTCTGCTACATGTTTTCTCATTCCAGTACATGTAAAGCCATTAAGCCCCATTTTTTGTAGGGAAGTTTCCGCCATATCTAATGCCTCTGCCTGAGTTGTATGTAAAGGCAGAGATTCCACGCTGCTGCTATCAGGCGAGGGAATCGCACGGTTTAATAAAATGTCAAGACAACTGTCATCAAGATTTCTATAATACTCCAATCGCGCAAAACCGGACTCTGTATAAACGATGATTCTTGACAATCTTCCATCATCTCGGAGCGCATAGTAGTGAACATATTTGCCATCCTCAGCAGGATTGTCAAACTGGTATTGGAGCGGCTCATACGTTGCCTGGGACGGAGCATTTTCAAGACTTTGCATGGCATCGGCAAGCGAAGCATCATATTCCGCTTGTTCCAAATATCGTTCACTGAACCAGGTATCGTTATTTACATTGGTCATAAGGTCTTCAATAATATTATCGTAGTATTTTTGGGGCAACAAGCTAAGATCGTCAGAGATAGGCCTAGCACCCTCAAACAATACTTCAACAAGGCGCTTTACCGTATCATTTGCCAAGCGGGACATTTTTACCCGTGCAATGGGCATTTTATCGGCTTGCGGAAGGAGTATCGAAGCATCCGTATGTACGAGCAGTTTGCCTTTTGCACTAATGGACTCAAGTTTCAGATTTTGCGGTATTCCAAGATTCATTATGAACATATTGGTTTCATGCTCAGAAGTTTCGGCCTGCGGCTGCGTGATACTTTCAGATACATCTTCCGTGTCCTGCGCTGTTTCAAGTAACTTATCTAAGTTTTTTCCTATCACAATCGGGTTCTCAGGTGTCTGCTGGCAGCCTGTGAACAGGCTGAGCGTTATCGTTGCCGACAGTAATATACTGATCGCTTTTTTCATTGCGCTGCCCTCCTTAATAGCTCAAAGTCCTGTCGATGATGCTGCCGTCGATGGCGTTGACGGTAAGGTAGGGTTCGTTGGGATCGTCGGATATAGTCACGCTGCCGTCTTCAAAGGTATATGTGCTCTTGCCAAAGAAATCCCACACGGGGATGACGATGCCGGAGCCGCCCCGGGTCGCAGGGTCGAGTACTCTCATAAGCCCAAGCTCCGCCCGGTTTATATCTATTCGTCTGTTCAATCCCTCCTGTATATGGGCATTTACCACGATGATCATCTTCTCGAATATCTCCGCCACGCTGGCAAAATCCAGCAAAGCGGTATCCTCCGTGACCACTTCGCTCACCTCGTAGGGGTTGACCCATTCCATACTGGCAATGCCCCTATCCGTTACCAGAAATGTCATGCTCTCATTGGTCCAGCCCCAGAGGTAGCCGCCCTTTCCGTCGTCTGCCCCACCGCCCGCATAACCTGAAAGGTCGCCGGATACGAAGTTGAAGGCAGTTTCGCCTATAGCCCTGGTGAATTGCAGCCGGTATGCCTTTTGTAGACTGTCGTTGATGTTCCCATAGACGGTATCCGTACATTGATGCGCATACCCGGATACGCCCATATTTTCAAGAAAATCTGCCGTCATTCTAGCTGCCTGTTCCGGGGTGAGGACGAGCTCCGGCAGCGGGCCAGGGTCGCCCAGCTCGGCGATTCCCCGCTCAAGCTCGCACTTTATTCCAGTGCTGAAAGTGTTACCCATTGTGGGAAAGCCGCTATCAGAGGCCATATAGGAAAGAGTATAGATGTTGTATTCGCTGTCGTTGGTGACGGTAAAGCTCCTGTACCGGCCGTCCGACCCGTCTGAAATAAGGTACATGTATTCATCGCCATTGGGCCGCGTGCGGAACGCTACCGGCGCTTCCACCAGCCCCTCGCCGTCCGGCAACTCTGCCATGGCCTTTTGATATTTCTCAATGCTGCCCTGAAGCTGCTGCTTTTGCTGCTCGTCAGTTTCCAACGCAAGCTGTTTTTGCCATTCCAATATCTGCTGCCGGTATCCCTCTTTACTGTTGAACACCTCACCAGAATAGGTTGTTTGTCCGTCAAACAGTGCTGCGGCATACAGGGCGCATTCCGCCTCAGTAAAAGCATGGCTCGCCACCTTCGCCGTGGTGAAGCCGCCCGTATCGGGAGATAGAATCGCAGCATCCACATGCACTTCAAGGGTACCCTGGGCGTTGGTCAGGGGCACATCGAGGGAATACCGCTCCTCGGCGGCGATCTGCTCTGAAACCGTTTGCCCGGCATTGTCGCCGGATACGGCTTTCTCAATCATCTGCTCATGGCTCTTGCCAATCACAATGGGTGCTTCCGGCGTCTGCTGGCAGCCGGAAAACACCCCCAGCATCGCTGCCGCAAGGCATACGCAAATTATCTTTCTCACATTCAGTCACCTCGTTTTGTATGGTAACTTCATCATAAAATCCCCGCCGCCAAAAGTCGTTACCGTATGATTACCATATTATTACCGTTTGAACCGCACCCGGATGGTGGTGCCCACGCCCACGCTGCTCTCAATTTCAAGCGCCGCACCGTGGGCGTTTACGATCTCCTTCACCAGTGCAAGGCCAAGGCCGCTGCCGCCCAACTTCTTGGAACGGGACTTGTCCACCACATAGAAAGGCTCGGTGATGCGCGCAAGCTCGCTTTCCGGGATGCCTATGCCGTTGTCGGACACTTCTATCACATCATCATAAGCCCGCATGGTGACAGCCTGCCCAGGGGCGGAGGCCTTGGAGGCGTTGTCCACAAGGTTGATCAGTACGGACTGCATCAGGTCGGCGTCCATGCTCAGCGTGTTCAGCTTGCATTCGGATATGAGGCGCGTATCCCGCTGGCGCAGGGTCTCCGCCATGCTTTCTTCCACCCGTTCAAAGAGCTGAGGGACGGAGGATGGCTTTAATTCGATATCCTGTTTCAGCGTGATGAGCTTCAGCAGCTTCTGTGTCATGCGCTCCAGCCATTTGCACTGGCGCTCTATGTAGGAAAGGGCAGTCTGCCTTTCCTCCTCGTCCATGTAGGCATTTTGCAGGGTGTCGGCGTTAAGTATCACGGTGGTAAGCGGCGTTTTAAACTCATGGGTCACGCCGCCAATAAACAACCTCTGCCGCTCGGCGGTCTCGATGAGCTCGCCTATGTGGTTTTCCACCGCCTCCGCCATGCGGTTGAAGTCGTTTGCCAGTGCCCCTACTTCATCTTTGGAAAGGACGGTTGCCCGCTCCCCATAGCCGCCTGCGGCGATGCGCCCGGCAGCGGTTTTCAGCATCGCAAGGGGCTGCATGGATCGGCGTACCAACAGACCGATCAGCACAAAGCCCAGCAGGATACCCACGCCGCCGATCAGCGCAAACCGCCATACCATTCTTGTAATGCTCTCATATACCCCGGTGATGTCCTCCACCACATACACGGCATAGCGTTCGTTCCGCACGTTCACGTTGCTGCCGGTGATAAGGATCTGCCGCCCGCCGATTTCCTCCTCGAACTGCTCCGCATCATAACCCTTGATGGTGTATCGGCTCATGTCCACCGCCACATTGGAATACAGGGTTTCACTGCCCTTCATCAGCACACAGGTGGAATCCGCAAAGCGGGAGAAGCAGTATTTGACCAGCGAATACTCCACGGGCGCGGAGTCGGTTTCCTCCAGGTAATAATTGGACATCTCGGAGAAGGAGGCTGAGAGGTTCCGCTGCTTGTCGGAGGATTGCTGATAGGTGAGGTCAAGAATGCTTTGCTCTGCCTCACGGAGCAGCAGCCCGCCCATGAGGAGCACGATGGACGTGAGCACGGCGCTGCATATCAGGGATACCTTCTGCCACAGCTTCATCGCTTTTGCTCCTCCAATCGATAGCCCGCCTTGGAGATGGTGCGGATCATGTCCCCAAGCCCCAGCTTTTTTCGAAGATTGGCGATCCGCACATCTACGGTGCGAACATCGCCGAAGTAGTCTTCGCCCCATATTTCGTTGAGGATGTGTTCCCGGGTCACGGTGCGGTTTTTGTTCTTGATGAGCACCGTCAGCACGTCGAACTCCAGCGGCGGCAGCTCTATCGCTTCGCCATCCTTTGTGACGGAGCGATTCTCTACATCTACTGTGATATTCCCCAAGTGATAGACTTGGTTCAGCCGTCCGGTGCGCTTCAAAGCCTTTTCAATACGTACCAACAGCGTCACCACTTCGAATGGCTTGACGATGTAATCCTCAGCGCCGTCCCGCAGCCCTTTTACCTCGGATTCGCTGTCCGTTTTGGCGGTCATATAGATGACGGGGATGTTGTATTTCTCCATGTAAGAGAACAGCTCGAAGCCGTCTATGCCGGGCAGCATGATGTCCAAGAGCGCCAGGTCGTAGGCGTGATCGTTTTCCAGAGAAGCAGCAGCTTCAACACCATCGTCAAATATGGTGCACTCATAACCCACATACCGAAGGTTCAGCGCCACGGTATCCGATATGCCGTGATCGTCTTCTACGATAAGTATCCTGTTTGCAGCCATATATGCAGTCCTCGTTTCATTTTGCTTATTCCTATTTTATCATTGATGGGGAGTGAAAAAGGTTACTGAATTGTTACCGTTTACACTTCTCCTTAACCTGAAAATAGGACATTTCCAATTATTCATCAAGGATGTCGAAGTAGAACGACTAATAGCGGCAAGCAATGCAAGTGGCAAGCCACATTGCGATTTTGCATTCCCGTCCCTGCCGGTCGTTCATGCAAAATGCTTGTTGGGGAAGCCCCCAAACCCGGAAGAACGCAGGATATATCCTGCGGCTGTGCGTTCAATATAACGCTATTCTTTCAAAAACCTCTAAACAAATAAAAACCACTCTGCACATAGTACTACATCAGAGAGTGGTTTTTCATATAACTAAATAAGACAGATAGTTAGTTTATAGTTGTGGTGCAACCTCCTCACGGATGCGCACACGATCTACGACCCGCTGATAGACATTAATTTCATGCTCTGGGGCCATTTCATATGTCACAAATAAAGCATAAGGAATTATGCGTTCCTCTCTTTCAGCTGCTGCATCATTTCTACAGTTGACCTTAATACTCAAACTATTGTTTTCATCCCAAACATTAATGCTGTCAGATTCAAACACCTCATGCTGTAGAGCACCGCGTTGTACCGCATTAAAATCATACTCAGCACGAGATCCAACAATTTCCTTTCCAGACATTAATGTTACCCAAACTTGTGTTTCTCGATATTTTATAGAAGAAGGACGTATAGGAGAAAAATAAGCAAGAGTTACTATAAGTTTTCTTCTAAATCGTTGCGTATGATAATTAAACGGCAATGGCAATTCATATTCATATGCCTGTCCGTGTTTTATTTCGTCAAATCCAATTAAAGTAATCTGATTTTTTGTACATTCTTTAGCTGCATCAACATCGGTAATCCCGTATCCAAGGAATTTGTGAAGGGTATTTTTGATTTGATTACCAGAAAGATTCAGAACTCTTGTAAAGGTGTTTTCCATCCCTTTCCAAGAAGCTCCATGTGCAAGCATAGCCTTAATCAAAACGGCGGAATATTCATACGGAACAGCACTGCCTGTTTCTGACACAAACACATTATTAAGCACATCATAGCATGCCGCGGCTTGATTCGAAATAAGAGCAGCAGAATTACTTGTTCCACAAGAATATCCAGATTTGCTTCGTTCACTCACCGCAACACCGGGATATGCAGATTTGATTCCAGGTGCCTTTGTAACACTATTTCTCCATTGGGCAGCATTTCTGTCCGTAGGATCAAATCTTACTAAGTTTCGGCCTCCATTGTAAAGAATGTCCGGTTTGATGGCATTATTGATACCACGACCAAATGAACTATACGCGGCTGGTACTTGAGCTGATTGCGGAATAGTAAGTCCCGGAAAAGAATCACTTTTATTAGTATCATCAAAAACCGCCCCAACGGTTAAAGCATTCATGCTCTCGGCTGGAGATAATAGTCTAAGATTCTGAATATTTTCTGCAATATGCTTTGCTATAACCGCATCTTTTTCAGCATCAGATAATAGCGCAAAGGATGCATAATCCTGTCCTAACAAAATGGGATCACCATGATTTCCTGCACTTACAACAAAAAGAACTCTGTACTTGTAACTTAGCCAATCTAGCAAACGGGCCAAAGGACTTATCATATTGTAATACTCTCTGTAAGATATACCAATCGAGAGATTAATAACTCTAACTGTTGGTGCAACTCGTCCAGCAGCTGGTTCAAAGAGCCTTCGAACACACTCATGTATTTTATCTACAAGCAGAAAGTCGTCAGGAACATATTCTTCAATGCTCTCGTTAAAATCACGACGAGACTTCATTACTGGACGAATGTATATTTTGTGAATCTCATCACTAATTGAATCCAGGGCTTGTCCTCGTAGTATCAATGATGCCATAGAGGTTCCGTGAATTCGTTCATCAACTGGATAATTGGTTCCTAGTCCATCCGGGTCATCAACAGAAAGCAGTCCTGCCAATAAAGGATGGTTTTCCTGCGGCATCCCATCAAAAACAGCTACAATTGGTTCTTCATATACTACTGAAGGATGTGTTACGGTCAAATCTTCATCTATGTTTTCATTTAAACCAACAAATACAGTTTGCCCAACTGACTTCATAAACATGATCTCATCTGCCAAAATTAGTTCGACCAACTCTTGGTTTACAATTTTTTGTGCATACTCGCGCGGAATACTAACTAACATTGCATGATAGTTTATTTCTGGAATTACTGAAGAACTTAGTACTCGTCCGCCAATTATTTCTACTAAACCACGCAAATGTTGCTCTGCGGAAATTCGTTTTTCAGAAGATGTACGAAAGAAAAGTTCAATTTGAGCGTTTAAGATTTCTACACCAGTATCAATTAGGTCTTCTCTCCAAGCATCGAGAATTCCAGTATCATACAATCTTTCTTGGATTCCCCATTGGTGAACATCATTTAGAGTTTCAAATAGATGCTTAAACCCAGAAAAGCCATGTGGGAACGCATAGTTAGAATCTTTTTTGTAATGGCTCCACAAAGAAAGAATTTGTGCCAATGCTTCGCGATTAGTCATTACACAAAAAACTTTTGTAGATAGATACTTGGTATCGTCTCTTTCGTTCTGTTTATTCAGAACATAAAAGTCTTCTGAATTAGGGCAACTGCTCGACAACTCCATAATCCATTCCACATTGGGATACTGTCGTTTTAAACTTTTAATTGCCGTATAGAACCCATCTGGGTCACCAACTGTTTCAAATACCACCGTATATTCAGGATCAATTGCAGTTGTAAAGTTTGTCATTCGCACATGACCATTCTCTAAAGCATTTTGCAAAATTTCAAACTTAGGCGCTATTCGAGCAATTTGACGGCTATATGTGGGGCTACTAAAATGTGAGCCACCACCGTGCCGCTTTTCTTTCTCCGACAATGCAGGGTGTCCAAATAAAATCAATGGTCTTTCCGACATCATTGCTCCTCCTTACACTTCTTCTGCATGGTACCCACATAACCGTAACTGTTCATTAGTAATATATTTGGTTTTTAACGGTAACCCGTCAAGAATAAACTGGCGATATACAGCAAGGGCGAATTCTTCTGCCTCAGCATAACTTTTTCCGTATAGTTTTTTTGCCAGAGTACTTGGCTCCAATCCAAATGAAAAATTCATTTTCTTTTCAAATGATAAAAACCATCGTTCGAGATTTACTCGCGTAGGCTTTGGCAGTTCCAGTTTAATTTGAAATCTTCGCCATACAGCTTGATCAAGAAGACCATCGTGATTGGTAGCTGCAACAGCAACAACATAACTCGGCAAAGCATCAATCTGCATCAATAACGAGCTAACCACCCGTTTGATCTCTCCCGTTTCGTGTTGATCCCCACGTTCTTTGCCAATTGTATCGAATTCATCAAAAAACAACACACAATGTCTTGTTTTCGCATATTCAAATAACTTTGAAAGGCGAGATGCCGTTTCACCTAAATATGCACCAATGATGTTTTCATAGCGAACAGTAAGTAAAGGTACCATCAATGCTTCCGCTATTGCTTCAGCAAGAGACGTTTTTCCATTGCCAGGAGGGCCAATAAGAAGCACTTTATTTCTAGGCTCAAGACCATATGATCTTAATAAATCTGCACGAAGCTGTTCATTAACTAAACTTTTGCACGATTTATATATATTTTCAGAGAGTAACAAGCTGTCAAATCGTTTAACAGGAATTTTTTCTTGAAAAAGACTGCTTGTAATTCCATTGCTAGAGCTAACAACTTGAGTATTCTTCTCTATACGATGCTGGCTATTACTTAAAAGCTCACTGATTTTATTAGCAAGAACAACATGCTGCTTAGACCGTTCTTCAGCACAAATGGCTTCAGCGGCCTTTCTAAAGGATGCATCGTCCTTCATTAAGCCAAATTTGATTAATTCGCATAACAAATCTGCTCTGGCCATAAAACACCTCCATACTTAGTTATATCTTGTATTTTGAAATGTCAGAGCTTTTTTAGTTCTTCCACGTCAATAAAATTATTTTCACAGAAGTCGTAAAATGAGTTTTGAGCCAATGTGCTTGGTTCGTTTTTAGAATTTTCCCAGCGATTAATGGTTGAAAAGCTGACGCCTAAAATACCAGCAAAACTTTTTTGACTCAGTCCTAATTTGCAACGAACTGATTTTACCTGATCTGAAAACATGTACACCCCTCCTCACCATCATAAATATATAGCATTTGCTATATTCTTGTCAATAACCAGTGAAAAGAAGCCTTGTTTTTTGCCCAAACAGTTAAAATCGTCTTATTGATGTGGTGTGTATGTTGTTTTTCATCATGTCATTATCTAAAATTCTTTCCACATTCGCCTTCACGGTCAGCACCTCGCGCATCTCAGCACGAGCATTGGTGTACTCCGTGAAGGCTTTCTTTTTTGCTGAAAGGAGCTCAGCATATTCCATGTTCAACGACTTTACGGTGGGCACTTTATTCGTGCCTAAAGCATCAACCGCCTGCTTGGCAGCTTTGTGCAGTAGCAGATCAGCGGTGTGTGCTTCATAGAACTCTTTGGAATACCCGGCTTTCCGGTAAGCAACATACACATCACGGGTCTTACTGTAGTTGATGATGTGCGTCCTTAAAACAGCAATCTCTGTCATGCGCTTTTCGGCTGCCTTGATCTGTGCAGACAGAGCATGAAATCTGGCGCTGGCTTCTGCCGCCTTCTCCGAAAGCGCTTCATAGCTTAGCAGATTGTTTTCCGTAAGATAAATAAGTGTATACGCCATCTGTTTGAGGTTGAAGGTCTTTGCCCAATGCTCATATCCAGGGCCTTCGCCTGCTTGCAGCTTAGCTTGAATATCCACAAGGAGATTTACCTGTGTATTGGGTTTTGAAGCAGCCGTTTTATAAGGCATGTGCAGCTTCTTTCCTGCAATCACTTCTCGAAGCTCACCTTCAGAATATCCATCACCAAGAGAACGCAACCGAATGAACCGCTGCTGTCCTGCACCTTTGAAGGCTATATGCGCTCCACGCTTGATCTCGTAACCAGCACGTTCCATGAGTTGCAAAAAGTGTTCAAAATCCTTCGGCTTTTGCTTGAGCGCTGCATCAATAGCTTGTCGGAGGCGATCTGAAAATGTGGGCTGCCTTTGTTCGCCCAACCACTTTCCATAGTGCCCACGGCTGGGCTTGGGGTTCAGGATAACAGACAGTCTATGCTCCATACATATGGCATCCGAAAGCCGCCGCACGGCATTGGTGCTCCCCAGGAAGTTGCGGAACTTCTTTGTGCAGTCTAAAGTCGTGGAATTATAAATGATATGGTTATGGATGTGTGCCTTATCTACATGGGTTGCCACGATAAAAGCGTGTTTGCCCTTTGTCAAACGCATGGCAAACTCATAGCCGATCTTGTTGGCTTCCTCTGACGTGATTTCGCCCGGGCGGAAGGATTGCCGCACCTGATAGGCGATCACATCACTCTGCTGCGACCGTCCTGTGCGATCGGCGTAAATCCGTTTTGCAGCAAGGAACTCCGCATCTACTGTGGCAGGATCACATTCATAGGCACTGATGAATTCTCCATCAGCAGTTTTATCGGGATTCTTTGCATAGTCTGTTCGATCAGCCAGACATTGTGCAACAGATTTCCCCTTGTTTTGGTGCATCGGAATAAGACGTGTGGTTGCCATAGAAACTCTCCTTGAAGTACAAAAATGGGAGGCAGCGCATAGCTACCTCCCTCTATCGCTATATTGCGGTCATTGCTGTTCTTAAATCGTCCATCCTGTCTATAAGCCAACTTGCTATCTTTGGAAGTCCAAAGGGTGAAATGAAAAACGTCCCAGTCAACCCCAATATTCCCGCCTGCGTATGTCCAACAATAAGTGCCGTCAACGAAAGTAAGAACAGAATGCTCGACAGCACGGACAGCACTGCGGCTGAACAAGTGCAACAGAAACGACATATTCCAATGACAATACTCAGCGCAAATCGAAGTGGCAGCAATACTATCTTCAATAATCCTCGCATTGTGTTTTCCTCCATTCCTCATGTTTTCAATAGGAGCATACCATCCACCAAGCCGCAAATCCATTTTGTCGGCAAGCAAGCGGACGATATGCTCCTAATTTCAGATGGAAGCCAGTCGGGTAAGGATTTCCCTTGCAGCATCAAACAAATGTTGATGTTTCCGGAACAAATCCTCAAGATCTACGGCATAGATGTTTCCTGTTTCATGCGCCCGTTTTGTCAGCTGATTAAGGTTATTGCTATATCTGCGCAGGAGCGAGATCAACTCTCGCACATCGGATAAATCCAAATGGATCACATAACCGTCAATCGCCATTTTCCGAAAGTAAGCCTCCATGTTTGTAGTACCAAGCTCCTGCATCTTTTGCAGTATCAGTTCTTTTTCCTGCGATGTGAGCCGTACCATAACTGGAACATCCCGTTTTCTCCCTGCCATCAGAGTACAACCTCCTGTTTCCTGTGAGCTGCCTGTGAATGCTGCTCCTGATCGGGAACCGCATTGAGCCTTTGCAACACGGAAGGTTTCGGCGCTTTAGCGATCTCGGCTTCCGGTACGCTTTCGGGAAGCCGCTCCGGCGATCGCTTGTCGTCTATGTTCAGCACTGCGTTCAGCTCTGCCAACCGTGCGGCTTTTCGCTGCAGCTCATCCCCCTGTGGAAAGGGCTTGCCCAGCTCTGCTTTTGCAGCTTCCAACTGTGCATAGATATTGTCCAGCCGTTCCTGTACCCCTCGCAAACGTTCAGGCATGGCATTGAGCGCATTCTCCATGCGGATGAGATTACCGCGGGCATCCTTGCCCAATAGTACCTTGTGGGTCATCTGCCCTTTGAGCGTCAGAACAAACTCCCGCCCAAAGTCCTCAACCGTCAGGGACATGGAAAAGCCACGGTAACTTCCAATGGGCACAGGTTCCAAGCCCTTGGCATCCTTGAATGCTTCCAACAGCGCTGCACCCGCATTGTCCTTGTCTGTGAGAATATCGCCTTTGACTTCTATACCCACAAACCCTTCTGCGGGCAGCGGATGGGCAGCAAGCATCGCCATGTCCGCTTCCAAGCCAGCTATATGCGCCTTGTTCCACTCGATCTGCTCGGGAAAGGTGCGGAGAATGCTGTCCTCCAAGCGGTATTGCTGGCTCTGATGATTTGCTTTCATCAGGCGCAGACGGGCAACATCCAGCAGGATACGCGCCGGATCCGGCAGCAGGCCGAAGCGATCGATAAGCTCGACTTTGATCTCTTCCAGTTCGTTTTCCGTTTTGGCGCTGGCAATACGTTTATAGAACGACAAACGCGTATTCACGTCAGGAATGAAATCATCTGGCAATAGCGACGGCATCCGCAGCTCGACTTCTGTTTGCTGGCTGGTGAGATCTTCCAGCGACGGCTCGCGTCCGGCTTTCAGTGCATCGACGGCGTTTTCCAGCAACTCCATATACAGCGAGAAACCGATGG
>ENA-OPDZ01000054-OPDZ01000054.1-human-gut-metagenome-genome-assembly--contig:-NODE-54-length-35786-cov-2.580840_pt1 | contig 35786 bp, 26 predicted proteins | sample MGYA00241628_ERZ501519 | MGnify/ENA primary metagenome ERZ501519 (study PRJEB25962, sample SAMEA2042384) | human gut metagenome | biome: human gut; feature: human-associated habitat; material: faeces...
CCGGTAACAAAATTGGATTGCAAGAACATGGTTTTCATGTTCACTGACGGCAAGCCCGACGGAAAAGATGCGAACTCGGTTTTGAACCGGCCGGACGAAGCAATAAAAGCAATGAGCGAATACGACATCGAAGTTATGGTTCTCGGCCTTAATTCAAGGCAAAGCATAGACGACGTTGCGAAAGAAACAATTTACAGCATGGCAAACACAACGCAGCGTACGGAAGGCATTGCCCAGCGACCCAACAGCGACAAGACTCAAACTTCGTTCAGCAAAGCGAACTACCTCATTGCAACAGCAATCAATGAGGATCTTCACAGGTTCCTGATGGATATCATTTCCGAAAAAATCGGAGTTAAAATCGATAAATACGAAGGCGTGATAAATGTTGACAAACGCGAAATCGTAATTGTTAACATCTTTGCAACTTCGGACGATATCCGGGATATCGACAGTGTCTCGCTGTTTTACAACAATGAACAGGTCACATTGACCGAGACTGAGGAGTACTATGACCCTGCGGCCGATTATGAGGATAATACCTTCACAATTACGCAAAAAGACAGAAGCGCCTATGTAACAATGTACGCCCCCGCTCTCGGCGAATACACAATCCAACTGCCCCAGAACGTTGATTACATTGCCTATTATAAGGAGATCGAGATAACGGAAGAGTATTCCGTCTCCGTTGAAGCGTCAAATATCACAGGCAAACCAAATGAGGGAAGCATATCCGTAACGGCAAACCGCATTGTGGACGGCAATGCGGAATCTCCCGACGGCAGCCTGCTTAACCTTATCGGATTGAAGATAACCGGTGAGACAGAAGCGCATACCCGCAGCGTGGAGTTCTCCGGATTGCAGTTTAACTCCGCAACCGGCAAGTACGACGGTATGTTCTCTGTCGGTTTGCCCGGCAAATACAAGATCACCGCCGTGATGGATGAGGAGTATGTTTCCGATTCAAACGAAAAGGTCTCTTCCGAGACAGAAATCGAGTTCGTTTCAAAAACCGTTTCCGATAAAGAACAGAGCATTTCAATCATTATAGGAAAGGACAAGACAATTGACATTGCAGCCGATTTCTACACCGACTGGATAGACGTCGGCAGTGAGCATGTTGTTGCAAGCAGCAACAGCGATATTGCTTCCGTAACCGAGCAGGACGGCAAGGCCGTCATCCATGCCAACCGCAAAGGCAAATGTGTTGTCACCAACACGATCACCGATAAGTTCGGCGGCAACCACGTTATCGTTTATAACGTTACCGTAACAAAGAATTATATCCCCATGCTGATCATAATTGCGGCTGCGATCCTTGCAATTGTCGCGGCAGCAATTGCGGTCTCGTATCTGACTTTCAACAAGATTCACGGCGAGTTTTATCTGAAGTGCGACGGTGTGCGCGAAAGCCTTTCATCCTGGCGTGTGCGCGGGCGCTCATTCACGGCGTACGATCTGTTCGCCAAGGCAGGATTTAACAATATTTCAACAGGTGATAAGCGCATCCTCAAAAAGGTAAAGATCTATGTTGAATCGTTCATGGACACGATCGACGATGAGCTCAACATAACAAGAAAGAATTGGCGCTACAAAGTTCGTTTCGGCAGCGCCGTGGATTATGAACTTGAAGGGGAAAGCTTCAAGGTCAATGATAACTGCACGGAAGAATGCGTCCTCGACGCGGATTATGAATTCAAATTCATAGGAAGATAATAAGATATTTTATTAAAGGAGAATAAATATGATACTTGACAGAGACAAAAATTATGTCAACATGAAGACGGATGAGGCAAGGCGGGCTAAGATAAAGGCCGATCTTGACAGGCTCAACTATGCAAAAGGAAACGGCTTGCTTGAGACGGCGAAGAAACCGCTGATTCAAAACGAGATCTACCTTTTTATCAGTTCCGGCGGAACGGGACACAAGGCTTTGCAGTGCGTTAAAGAGTTGATCGAACGAACGGTCGATCCCGCATATCGCGATAAGGTCGGTTATCTTGTCGTGGATTGTGCGGAGAATGAAATTAATGGTCTGATCAGATCGGGACAGTTTAGGCAAGATGAAACTGTTACGGTGCCTTCAAGCGGAACGCATGAAACCATTGACCCGCACCAAATAACCCCTGACAAGGAAGAATGGGTGGATTCAAGGCTGTTCGAGGAAACGGGTGGAACTGCTCCCGGCAGTCATCCCGGTTTCCAAGAAAACGGTGCCGGAGCATGGCGTCAGCCCGGCAGAGTAAGGCTCGCATCAAGCGGTGGAACGAATTTCATGGATGCAATCAAACGAAAGGTTGGGTCTATGCCCAGACAACCCGGAACAGGTATCAAGGTGTTCTTCCTTTGCAGTGTTGCAGGTGGTACGGGCAGCGGCACGATCATTGATCTTGCGTACATGACAAGAGACGTAATGAGAAGAGAATTTAGTACTTTCTACGACAAAACCAGATTTGTTGGCTTCATCTTTAGTCCGGATGCTTGCGAGGGAAGAGGTGATACTGCAGATAGTGCTACTTTCAATACACCGCCGCAGGTGAATCATTACGCTGCAATGAAGGAAGTTGACTATCTTATGCGGCTTAATGACCGGCACGAGAGGATAAAAATGAGGTACGGAGGTCGGGATGTCGAATTCGAGAACGGCATCTTTGATGTGTGCTTTTTGGTGGATGGAAGCAATCCGCTTTACAGCGATCCCGATCAGATGCAAAGGGCGGCGATAGCGAGAGAGACAGTTGCCCAGTCAATCCTTGGTTTCATGACATCAATAAATGACGGAGACCCCTCTAATCCTCTTGGTCCTCAGGAGACCGTTTTTGATTCAATGCTGTCCAATGTTTTTGTTTATGTCGGACACAAAATTCCGTCGCTGACACCGGTGGACAGGTATCCTCGCTACGCGAGTTATAAATTCAGTGCGATGGGTTTTGCATCAGTCAAAATACCTGTCGAATTGCTCACAAGTGCACTTGTTTTTAAGGTGTATGAACAAATAACGAGAAAATGGAATGAGCGCCCTACGGATCAAGATGTAACGGCGTTTCTTGAAAATTGCGGGATAAAAGCAAAAAAGAAGATTGACAGAAGTAAAACCACGGAAGGACTGCTTGGAAAAATTGAGGAAGAGGCAAATAGAAAGATAAATAAACATAGCATTTTTTATGTTATAGATCTTGCTCTTAAAGCAGCGAAACTTCTGGACGATGAGGGTATTACTGATAGGAGGGGTTATAAGTATGGGAATTATGCGAGGACAAAAGGCAGAGGTTGGGAAGACACCGCAACATTGCTGAAGGCCGCCCACGATCATCTTATCAAACTAAACAACACCGTTTGGGAAACGGCGAAGATCGTATTAGAAACGTTCAGGGATTTGCTTGAGGCCGAAAGCAAGATCATGACCGATGTTGAGGTGTATAACAGAAACTTTAATAAAGTGCTCTGCTTCACCCCTATAAATCTTACTGAAGATAGGAATACCTACGAACAAGCACAGGCATTGAGGAAGTTCATTTACGAAGATATATATAACGAGGAGCAACAGAAACAAATCGCAAACGATTTTGTGGAAACGATTCTGTCTGGAGATGCGCTTAAGAGCTTTGCCAACCTTGCAGAGAATTCAACGTCAAGTGGAACGAGTTTTGACTCGGCAAATATGATCAGAAACTTTATAAAAGAGGAGTTCAAGGAAATGATCAACGCGAACATTGAAGAAATTCTTGTTAAGTTCTTCTCTGCGGATGCGAATGCAAAGGCTGTCATGGACGATCCCGATAATCCGGGCGGAGAAAAGCTCCCCACTGATGCCCTCAAGCAGGCAGCAAGGTACATATACGATACGCTGCTTGCAAAGGGCACGGCATTAGCGCAGTTGTCTGATAACATTGGGGACAGGGTGTTCAAACAGAAGTACATCATGGCTCCGAAGGAGAAATGCGAACATTTGTTTAGAGAGTTAAAGGAATATGCGCAGACTATGAGACAGGGAGTGACCGTGTATGAATCAAAGTCGGACGATGAATTCATAATGGTTTCCATGCATCACGGTATCCCGGCTTTCGCGTTCAACACAACTAAGAACTGCGAGAGTGCGTATGAGCAAAAAGTTGGGACTTCTATCGGGCTTCATATTGAACAGTGCGGACAAGGAGTTCACAATTGGGTCAATCTTCCAAACCTTGTTTTCGGAGGAGATCAACACAGAGAACAACAGAATCTTAGAGAGGCAAAGGCGGACTATGATGCTGCTGTTGCTCTCGGCATGGTTATGGATTCTCCGAATTATCCCAATCAACATATGCAGATCAAATCGATCTTTAGGCTTAACAAAACTCAGGATGTCGGATCCGTCACGGAGAGGTGGATGACATCGGAGTTCGAAGACTATATTTCGAACAACCTCCCGGACAACCCTGACGAGCTTAACATTGAATGCTGTTTAAAACAGTTGGAGCAGAAACAGTCGGAGGAGCGGAGCAGCGTTATCAGTCGTGTTGATTTGTGCCAGACCGGTGATCAGCCGATTGCAGGCGCAGATGCAAACCTGCCCGACAACTTCTACTACGATTACGCTTGGCACACCTTGCGCCAGATGTTCCATCTGTGGCACGCGGTGAAGGAGACTATTCCGTACGTTGAAAAGCTTAAGGACGCAATCGATGCAAAGCACGAGAAGCTTCAAGCGTTGCAGCGCATGGAGGCACGAAGAACCACTTTCGCGCAAGCGCTGCGCGCACATGAAACTGTTGTTAAGAATGACGGAACAACGGAGGATAGACCTGTGTTGATTCGATTTGTTAGAGACAGGGTGGAAATTAAGAAGGATGGCACGAATTGGAGTGTTTTGACCAAGATCGGCTACAGCGATCGTGAGCCGAACAGCACGCTTTACAAAGAATGCAAAGAGTATTTCACGTTTGTGGCTTTCTCTGAACTTCCGGAAGCTGATTACAACAGCATCAGGAGGCAGATAGAAGCGAGAAGAAATATCGATGAAGTATGGGGTGCTGATCAGGAGCGCGGAAGTAATATGGCTCAAGAGTTCAGGGATCGCAGCAGCAAAGATGAAGCTGAAGCTGACTTGAGATACCCGATGGCATCGGTTGAATTCAGCATTGAAGCTGAAAGAATCGAGGAAGGCCTTTGCGACAAGCTTCGCACGTTCTACACCAATGATATACAGGATCCCATCGCATTGTAATTCACGGTACATAAGGTAACACACCGAACAAACCGGCGGGCGGAGGCTCACTCCGCTTGCCGGCTTATGCAGCAAAGGAGAACGTAATGCCAATTTCTGAGAATATTTTGCAGAAAATCAAAGAAGGTGCAACAAGCAACATCACGGGGATCAGTCCGGTGAACACAAAATGTGATGTTGTTATTGCTCATTACGGCAGCAAAATCATGGAAGATCCGTTGCTTAAGGACATGTTTCTGAACGGCAGGACACAAGTCGCATGTACGCTTGATTTTACATCCATATTTACATCCATAGATGAAGCTTTGAAAGGAGTTGCAGCCGAAAGGGAAAGAGTCCTTGGTACGCCATCACCCAACAGACTTGTTACAGTGCTTTTGCTTTTGCTTGAAAAAGCAGATGATATTCCGAAAATCAAGCCAATAGTCGAACATATTAATAACAGAAATGAACAAAAACAAAACAGAGACTATTGCCGTGTCGAGATTTGCATTGAACAGGCAGAAGGGCTTGATACAGATGACTGTTTGCCGAAAAATGTTCCGAAAGGCGTTAGCCGCGTGTGGAAACTGACGGATTCCAACAAGACAGCTGCATTTGAACTAATTCTGCTTTTAACTTTGCATGTGTTTAATAAAGCAGGAGGAGTTGAATACATTCGCGTTAAATACGGAAAAGTATACAGCGCGCAGGAATTCTCTCGTGTAGGGTCTGTGTGCGGGCTGATCAACAGTATTCTCGGCGTAACGGTCGTTGATAGAGCAAATCAGGATCAGTGCAGGAAGTTCGATGCTCAGCTGCAAGCCTGCAAGGAAAACGCTGAAGAGAAAATGAACGAATTGACGGAAACATTCCTCTCTGTTGCGCCGTGTAAACTTGAACTCCTTCCGCAATATTCAAAATTATCGCGGAATGCAGATATACACACCGTATACGGAACGGATAAAGAAGGTCATCCGATCTGCGAAATTTTCAGGGAGAATATTCTTAAAGCTGCCCAAGAGTTTTTCAAAAAAGAATTGTGTTCACGGGAGGAAACGTTTTTCGGAGAGTTTCCCCTTAACATGTTCGAAAACGAAAACATTGCCAAACTGATTGAACATCTAAAAGAAAAGGCTGAATTGGCCGACCGGAAGGAAGACAGATACCCCGAAGACGCAAGAAGATATGCTGAGACATGGAAAGAACGCCTTGATAAAGGCATGAAAGAAAAGTTTATCGAGTTTTTTGGAAGTAAGTTTAAGGCTTTAGTTGAGGACGCAGGAAATATGCGAAACGATCTTGGCGCCTGCAGAGATATATTAAGACCGATTTGCTTTGAGGATGGGAACGTCGGTTCGCATACTGATAAACTAAACTGGCAGGGGCTGGACTGCGATAAACTCCTGGAGACATGCGAAGCGAGAAGCAGGTTTGAAATGAATGAGCAGGATAGGATCTGGGGTGAAATACAGAACCGTGCTGCTGACGGCAGTGATACGCAGCAAGACTATCTGTTCAGTTCCGGTGAGCGAACACAGGAACTCCATAATAACGGACAGAACCGTAAACACAGGATTCAGATTCGTGGTTTGGCGCCCGGCTTTATGTTCGGAGGACGATTGCTGGTGTTTTGCCAACGTGGAGCGTTGGGAAATGTACAGACGGAAAACATGGATGAAAGCGCGCAGCAGGGAGAAGAGGAATGATTAAGATAGAGTTCAGTAATCAAGAATGCTTAGGCAGATTGTGCTATAAGGCAAGTTATACCAAACCCGGAATTAAGGAAACAACTATCAGGTTTGAATCAATTCGACTGGTTAGCTTTAATAGTCAGTCAGTGAACACATCGACCGGTAAAATTGAACCGTACATAGTCGGTGATGTTCTTGAACAGCTAATTGACGATGAAGTTAATAAAGCACTAAGACACAATCCCGGTTTATATCGTTATTCATATGACGCTGATGAAGGACAGACAGAAGTTGGAAAAATTTTTATCGGGAGAAAGCCCAAACTTCCGATAATTAAAGAGATGAGAGGATGCTTCGGAAAGCGTACAACTGTAACGATAAAGTCGGAAGGATTAGAACTTACTGAAGGTGATGTGGAGATACATTTCACAGGAAGGCGTGACGGAAAAGCTGTTAATGTCGCAGTTCCACTTTGCATAACCGGCAAAGACGATAAATTCACCATTTTGCCAAAAAAAGTGAACATGATATGGAAAATAGTTTACAACGACACATTAAAAATGATAACCGAGTGCTGAACGGAGTTTCTGAAAGCCGATTGAATTATAAGAATGCAAAATAACACAAAGGGAAAAAATAACATGGAAAAGAGAAGAACTAAAAACACAAATACTGAATCCGGAGCGATAGATTACTGCAAGAAAGTTGACGGAACAGGCAGATATTATTCCTTTTGCCCCAATTGCGGTTGGCGCGGAGACTGCGATGATCTGCTGTTTGATGTTAGCGAGGTTATAATCGCGCATGTGACGGAAGCTGCAAAGGGAATTTTGAGTGAAGAAAAACAAACAACTTTCAAGAGGCGAGTTGTGGAAGAAATTAAAATCTTGAAATCAACAAAGCAACTTCGCAGCTACACAGAAAATGGATTTGAATTACAAGGCTTGGCAGACGATGAAGACACAGAAGCACATGAAATTTACAAAAAAATTAAAGAAATAGCAGAAGCTCCAGATGCCGGTTTTACGCATGAGGAAAAAGAGTCTCTCGCAAAAAAAATAAAAGAAATTATTAATTCGCGCTTTGGAAAAGTGGAGTTAATACCATCACCAGATAATGATGCTGTGACAGGGTCTGTTAGCATTGGGAGAAAACAACTTAGTTCATCGGAACGATATTGTCCTGAATGTAAAGAAAATGGTCAGGTATCACGATATTCCGGTTGTTATCCGGAGATAGTAATGGCATTGCTTGGTGGACCGCGAGTATCGAAAACAACGACCCTTTGTGCAGCTATACACGCATTAAAGCGTGATCATGAAAAGGTAATGGACATAACCGTTTCTTTTGACAACAATGAGAAGCTAACAGACAAATGGCCAGTCACCAAAGAAGATGACGAAAAGTCTCCATTATATATGTATCGTACGAATCAAAGGGTTGGCGCAACTACAACAATTGCAGAAACCGGGATTGCCTGCTCGTTCCTCGTGAAGATAGGCAGGGCGGGAGTACTTATCTCAGCAATAGATATTGCTGGAGAGCTTTTTAGAACTCTTTCGACACGTGAGGATAAAGACGACAAAGAAAATGAAATTTTAAACACATATATAACAAAATATAAGTTTGTTGATTATCTTTGGATTTGCATTGATGCTTCAACCTTGATCCATGAAACTGCGCAGGCTAATAAACAAGACGAACAAGTTATAAAAGCACTTGGATATGAGGATGACAAGGCTGACAAGGCTGACAAGGTTGACAAGGATGACAAAGATAGTCCAACGAAGGTCGAATTTACTGGAATAGATGCGATTATTAATTCGTTTAAGGAGGTGGTTATAAGAAGAAGCTCGGATTATAAGCTGAAAGGGGTAGCCTTGATTTGGGGAAAAATCGATGTATATCCGAAGGAGGATCGCATGGGGGTTGTAACTCAGAAACCCTCCAAAGTGCTTGCCGATTGGAAAAGATACACTGAAAGGTATAGTAATAATTATGACAATGGCTATGGCGTTATAAAGAGGAGGTCTGTTCTGGATGCAGCGGTTATAAAAGGTCAATCGAGCCATATTAAAGAAAAACTGATACATTTTATAGGTAACAGCTTGTTCACGGAGGTGAGCCGCGGAGCGGGAGGGAGAGCTTGTGTTTTTGCAACCTCAAACTACGGACACAAACCAGGCGAGTGTGGAATAATACAGCCATTTAACACAATGCTTCCGCTTCTTTGGATGATAGCGATGGAAGGTAGGATGACGGTCGAAATTAATCGAGAAGATGAGACGGGGTGGTTTGTAGGATTGTTAGACTGGTTAGGATTAAACTCCGGCAGGAATACGGAAAAAATTACGCTGTCTTCGGAAGCGGACAAAAAACATTATCTGTGTAATATTTAACAGAAAGGCACAACAAAATGAAAATTAACGAAACAGTATATTGGCATGCAAAAGAAGGGTATCAAACAATAGGCTATGATGGAGAAGAAAAAGATGTACTGGACATCAAACTAAGTAATAGCGATCTGCCTTGTGAAGTGGTGCTTTTTGACGGTAGAGGTAGATTGCTGTTGGGACACACTGAGAAGCCGAGCGACACTGCAATATATACTCATACATATTGCATTTCACAAATGTCGATGCATGATTTTGCGGGCAGGAGCACGGAAAAAGTCAATGTTGCTGACTTTATCAAAAAAGTAAGATTTGCAACGGCGTTTGACATTCAACAACTTGGAAATAAGAGCTGTATTTCCAAGGGATGGTACAGCAGCTATGAAATGTGCATTAGTGAAGAAAAGGCAGCTGTGCCGAATACGGATCTAATTTGGGAAATGTTACGCACAGTAATATCACGCAAAGAGATGTTTGAGTTAGTTGTCCCAGCTGAATATGACCTTATAGCCACATTCAGAAGTTCGGTGGTTGAGATTCTTAAGCATGTGCCATACGGCCTATGGAAATCATTCAGCTTTTCTGTAAACGAATCTAATCCGAAAAGGGAAAAAAGAGGCGTTGTTTTTAAACAAGGGAAAAAGGCAGAAAACAAAGATAATGAGTTCTTTGTTAACTTTAAACTGTCAACATCAGAAGAGAAAGAACTGAGTTCGTTTTGGAAGTTGCTTTACGATTACTGCCATGACAGTGACGGAAGCTTTCGCAGTAAAGTCTATGAAGATTTTGAGAGTAAATACAGAGGACGCACTTTTCCAAGCATACATGCATATGAAGCTTATGAACAATTATGTGAGTTGGCGGACACCAGCTGTCAGAACAATTGGGAGCTTTTTTGTGGATATAGTAAAATGATAATAAATAACAAGGACGATGAAACAATCATCAAGCTTGTTGCAGACTCGTTTAGAGAAAGAATTAGCAACCTTGGTGATGTATTAACCTCGCCTGAGAGCGGCTTTTTGCAATACGAAACTCCGTCACAACTGAAAGAAAGTTTAGATAAACATTCAATCCTTCTGTCAGCATTGAAGGATAACGGCGTAACTCTTGATGGAGCAACGTCAAAAACATTAATAGAAAGAGCGACCGAATTAAAAGGTAAGGAGCCCAAGGACATCCTAAATGAGACACATGATTTTTATGAGAAGCTGAAAACCGGTGATACGCATTCTCGCATCAGAGAATTTCTATCAAATGCAGCCATTGAGCGCCGCATGCAAGAGCTTGAAGCTGAAAACAGAGAGGCATCAGAAAAATATCTTGAAGACATTAAACCGAAACTTGAAACTGTGCTCCGTGGAACTTCCGATTCCCACGATGCCGGAGATCTTAACGCAGACCGCAGCAGAGGCGAGTCAGATCCGACAGCAACCTTGAAAAAGTTGCTTGAAGAAATGAAAGAACGCCGGGAAGCAACGATTGATGAAGACATTCAGGAAAAGTATTCAAAAAACGTTTGTGAAGCAATCGAACGGATAGCAAACGGAATCGAAACAGAGCGATTTGAAAAAATCGTTAACTGCTGCAAATGCGTTGAGAATTTCTTCTGCGAAGGGGACATTAAACGGCTTGAAGCCGACTGTGAAAAAAGAAAGGAAGCTGATAAACAAAAGGAAAGCGTTCTCAAAAGCATGACAGGCTTCAAGGCATTTATTGAATGGTATTGCGAAAAAGGCAAACAGGTCAATTGGCGTGGTGAGTGTATTGACCGCCTGCGTAAAAATATACAGGAGAACGTTTGTGTTGATTGCAGTGTCAAGGACTTGATGTATGCGGCTCAGTTTGTCTCGGGAAAATATGATATCTATGAAGATCAAACCGTCTATGATGCGGTCAAACTCATTATAGAAAACGGACTGGTATCGATAATGGCGAGCAGAAGCAAAACTCTTGACGATATTCGAGAGGAACTCCTTTACTTGAGATATCTTAAACCGGAAGAGGGAGATGAGTATACAATCAAGTGCCTGACGGAAGGATACATTGCCGGGAGTTCCGGAAAAAAGAACAGCACGCAGGAAGAAAAAATCGTGAACCAAGGACCGGATTGGTGGCGGAAGTTTAAGGAGAAGCTCCCGTGCCGAAAAGAAACAGAGTTTGAAATTAAGCTTGGTGTTGCTCTGGACTTGATTAGAAAAATTGAGGTGAGTCTCAACGGTGACGATGAGCGGTCTGGTGATTCCGATTGGGATGAATGCAAAGATGTGCAGGCCAAGAGGGACTGCATAAGAATGCTTAAAAAGTGCAAGTTGAGTGAGGACAAGAAAAAGAAACTCAAGCAAATTGAAAATGAACTGAAAAAAGAGTTTGAAGAGTCGAAGAGCCAGTATATGGACTCTAAATCGAGCAATATACGGTTAATTATAATCCTGGCTTTGGTCGTGCTTATTCTTTCGTTTGCGGGGATTTATTTGTATAATTATTTCTTTGCAGAAGATGAGGAGCCGATTCCGACGCAGCCGCCGGCAACGGCACAACCGACTGTCGAGCCGACAAGTGAAGCTCCGATTCCGACGCAGCCGCCGGCAACAACATTACCGACAGAAGCGGAATTGGTAGAGCCGCCGGATAGAAGTGTGAAAGAACAGTATAACGAATGGGTGCGAAAGCAGTATACAAGTGCGCAGGGGTCCGCGCCGACCGAAAATACATCCAGGTAGACAACAAACACATCAGAACTCGCTGTGCCTGTAACAACAGCCGGGACGCAGCAATAAGTATGGACAGGTGAGAATGACAGCGCGATGCCTGCCGGCACTGCGCTGTCCATCTATAGAGAAAATAAAGAACAGGAGAAAAACAAATATGGCAAATTCGGACAGGCAATCTTTTCTGGACAGAATAAGAGTATCCAGACAGGAACTTAACAAAAATAACAATAATAACCAATCAAACTCTGAGGATAACACTGAAGAAGCGGGGCCGGATAAGGGCCAGCGCGAGCGCGACTCGGCTCAAGAGATGCAGACGGACAAAACCGAACGTGACAACGACGGAGGACACGACCGCTGATGCTGAATCTATAGTTTAATGAGGTGTTAATATGCCAATTATTACTGAAACACTATACGGAAGTCGTGCCGCGGAAAACGTGCCGCTTTATAATTTACAGGATGAATTTCAATTTATGAGTTCCGATGGGAAAACCGGCTTTTCGCTCAGCGAGGAGATCCTGTCCCGCGGCCTGCTGTGCATCGGTGGGACAGGAAGCGGTAAAACAAACACGATAAATCAGCTTGTCAGCCAGATTAAAGCACGTATGACCGACAACGATGTTATGATTGTGTTTGATACAAAAGGTGATTTTTACGAAAACTTTTATAGTTCGGGCGACAAAGTAATCGGTAATTCAAAGCAATTCCGCAGCATAAGCGAACGATGGAACGTGTTCTGTGAGGCTGCGGTGGACGGGGAAGATGATGACAGCATTGTTGTGAACATCAATGATTTGTGCAGGTGCTTGTTTAAAAAATATGAGTCATCAAGTCAACCCTTTTTTTCAAATGCAGGACGCGGTCTTGTTGCTGCTGTGATGCTTTATATGATGCGCGAGAAAAGAGATGGCGGTGCCACAAATGAGCAAATATGCAATATGGATTTAGCAGATTGGTTCGAGAGATCGCTTGCTGAAGATTACAAGCAGATGGTTCAAGAATATCCGGATCTGTCGAACGTGAATCTGTACCTTGGCGACGGAAAAAACAATCAGGCATTGGGTGTGCTTTCAGAAGCAATAGTAATGATAAAGGACAGCTTCTTTGGTGTGTTCGGTGAGGCAGGTGATTTTTCAATACGTGAGTTCGTGCGCAAAAAAGGAGGGAGAACGCTTTTCATCGAATATGATATGGCGATTGGTGAAGCGTTATCGCAGGTATACAGTCTCTTGCTTGACCTTGCACTTAAAGAGGCGCTCGGCCGACAGGAAAAAAAAGAACGAGGAAATGTATACGTTATAATTGATGAGTTTAAACTTCTGCCCAACTTGACTCATATCGATGATGCCGTAAACTTTGGTAGGAGCATGGGCTTAAAAGTTGCTGCCGGACTGCAAAGTATGGCGCAGCTTTATGATGTCTACGGCAAAGATAAGGGGCTCAGTATTGCAGCAGGGTTCAGCTCTGTTATGGCATTCCGGTCAAACGATTGGCTGACAACGGAGTACGTGAGGGATGCGTTCGGATTGAACTATCTGAGCGAGACTACATTAGCCGGCAGTTTGCCCTCAACCGAGCGGAGGGAAGGCCATGTGGTTGAAGCGTGGGAAGTCAGCAAATTGAAGCCGGGAGAAGCATTTATAAGAATCATTGAGAACAGCCCATTTAAGTTTAAGTTTAAAGAATATGAGAGATAGAAAAGAAATAGCAGCCAGCAACGGCATATTAAACGATTTTTTTCTTGCGGGATCACAGAATTCGGGAATGATAAGGAAAACGGTGATTTCCGGTTCACTTAATGTTGTCAGAACAAAGTTTGCACTTATGCTTGCGGAAAACGTATGCCGCAACGGGAATCCTGTTGTGATTGTTCATAGGTCAAACCTTGTTTTCAACGAGAAATACAGGTCAGGAACGGCTGTATACAATGGGGAAGAATATGTTCTGGATCTCTTTGGAGATATTTCGGAAAACGAATTGGCAAGCATGCTGTATGAAGTAGGGAAAAGCACTGCAAATCTTGGGATTGAGGCAAAAACGGTGATTTCGATAGGAATCGAAGCATTGAAAAAGAACGGGGATTCGATTGACCTGCTGACACTGTGCAGCTTTCCGTGGGAGATGATATCAGCATTTATTTTCAACAGCAGAAATATTGATGTTTCCGATAAGCTGGTTTTGATCCAAAGACTTGCGCCGTTTTCAGAGCAAATACCTGCGGTTGCGGCCTTATTTACCGAATTCAAGGTCCATTTGATGGAAAAACAGTGTGTTGATGTTAAAAAAATAAGCTTGAGCAAAGTTCTTCAAGGCGATGCCTGCATTGTTTCAATTGATGTCGGAACGGATATAAACGATGTGCTTGCTGAAACTCTGTTTTCTTTGTTGAAGCTGAATAAGGAAAAGGGTTATCGTTTTTTGAGTGTAATTGATTCAATTCCTGCATCAAACGAAAACAGCATTGCATTCAAATTGTACAGAAGCACTGATGTTCAGTCTCCCGTTATGATTGTTTCCCCCGATCTTGCTCAGAGTTATGCCGGAAAACTCGGATTGTTCAATGATATTGTTGGGTCGGGCACAAATGTTGTTGTGCTTGCACACACATCAGGATACAGTGCGGATGTGTGGTCAACATACTTTGGCGAGTATTATGCGCAAAAAGAAGAGGTTTCATCCGGAAACTCAAGGGAAAACTATAGGTTTTTCAGCAAAACAAGCAGCAACACGGTTACACGCAGCGAAGAACGCAGACGAATTATTCTGCCTGAAGATATAATTATGCTTGATACAAAAATGGCTATTGTGCAGTGCGGATATAAGGACGGCGAACGGGGGTGGCGCTACAATGTACTTGATTTAAGTTGTCTGGGGGGTAACAAAAGTGGAAATTGACTCAAGAAAAACAATTCTTAAAATCTGCATACCAACGGTTGCTGGCTTGCTCATTGGAATATATTTTATTTGCCAAGGTGGAGACGCAGGGTATTTGCTCATTTTGCCGATATATCTGATAGGACTTGTGTACGGGATAACGCGCATCGGACCATGGATGATTGCGTTCCTGCGGTCAATGTTTAAAGCAATGGCATCATTATTCCTATTCAGAATGTTCCTCTGGGCTATTGTCATTCTAATACTGGTTCCCATCGGATTGGGGCTGCTGACACTCGTGTGTTGGATTGTTGGATTCCCAATGGCGGTTATGGAAGTAATAAGATTGATCAGGGAACGAAAAGCTTGCGGTAGCGGGACGCGGAGAAGACGCTTTCGACTTCCGAACTTGAGTCTCCCGAGCAGACGGAAAAGAAGGAACAGGCAGGAAGAATATGATGATGATGATTACGGGGAGTTTTAAAAAATTACCGATTCGAGTTTATTCGGGATAAAACAGAACACTCGTAAAGCTTCGGAGAATGACGGCTGCTGCATACGTGCTCAAGATCTCAAATGATATTAATCCAACAAAGAAAGGAAAACGCATTATGCCAATCAACACCGAACAATTCAGGAACCCGGCTCTTTCCGAACAAGAAAGGCGAGCCAAGATTAACGCGAACATGAAACAGCTGGATTATAGTTCCGGCAACGGCCTTTTGAAAGCTGAGAAAAAGACTCTTTCTCCGAGCGAGAGTTACCTTTTTATCGGCGTAGGCGGTACGGGACAGAAGGCACTTCGCAGCATAAAGGAAACGATTAACAAAACCATAAAGCCGAACTGCCATGAGCAGCAGGTTCGTTACCTTGTTGTTGACTGTGCAGAGAATGAGCTTCACAAGCTTGTGCAAGACGGGGCATTTGAACAGAGCGAGGTTATGTTAATCCCTTCTACCGGCACTCATGACTCAATTAATCCGCAACACATTGCGCCCGATAAAAAAGATTGGGTGGATCCGAACCTGTACAGCGCAACAGGAGGAGGTATTCCTGGAATGCATCCCGGTTTTGAAAGCGACGGAGCGGGTGCTTGGCGCCAGCCGGGCAGGGTCAGGCTCACCTCAACCGGAGGCATTAATGTTATCAATAAAATACAGGAGGTCATCAACGGCATACAATATCCCGCCAGAACAAAACTGAAAGTCTTCTTCCTTTGCAGCGTTGCGGGAGGAACGGGCAGCGGAACGATCGTTGACCTTGTGTATATGACAAGGCATGTGCTTGAAACAAATTTTGCCGGTTTGTATAATAACATACGCATATTCGGTTATATTTTCAGCCCTTCAGCATGCGAGGGCGGAATTAACGAGGAGCGTAATCCGGGAGCGAATCACTATGCGGCAATGAAGGAAATTGCCTATCTCATGAGGCTTCACGACCGCGGCGAAAAGATAAAAATGAACTACGGCATCACAAACGTAACGTTCAACAGGAATATCTTTGACACATGTATAATTGTTGACGGTGATACTCCCGCTTTCGGTGGATTCGAAAACCCCGCAAAGACCGCAAGGAATGTTGTTGTTCAATCCATCCTCGGCAGTATGACCGCAAGGGATGTTGTAGGCGGTGAACAGGTAAGCCTTGTCGATTCAATATATTCGAACCGTTCGATAGAGGTGAACACAGCGATCGCGAGCCTGCCCCTTGACAAGTACCCGCGCTACGCAGGCTACAGCTTCAATGCAGCAGGTTTTGCCTCTGTAAAGGTTCCTGTTGAGCTGCTGACGAGCGTGGTGGTGCACAACATATTTAAAAAGCTTTGGGATGCATGGAATAAGGATCCCGGGAAGAATGCTCATATCAAACTCCTTAATGACTGCGGGATTGAAGAGGATAGAAAGATTGCAAACATACAGTCAAAAAATGAGCTGCTCGAGAGGGTTGAGCAGAAGTCAAGGGACTTTATCCGCAGACACGGAATCATGGCCATGATCAACGTGGCAAGGGATGCGGCGAGACTGTTGGAAAATGAATACATTCCGTATGCGAGCGATAAAGCGAAAAGTGTATTCTTCAAGGAAAGTTGGGTCAACACCGTACATTTGCTGAACGCAGTTAAGGATCACCTTATCGGGCTTAACAACACCGTTTGGGAAACGTCAAGGATCGTGCTGGAAACTTTCCACGATCTTCTTGAAAGAGAAAGCAGAATTCTGACTGATGTCCGCACATTTGAAAACAATTTCAATAAGACGCTCTACTTCTGTCCGATCAACCTGACGCAGAGCATGGCGACACAGAGGCAGGCAAATGCACTGATGGAATTCATCACCGGCATTTATGAAGGACAAGAGGATAGGATTATTGAGGATTTCATTGATGAGATCCTGCTTACGGACAACCTTGCGAAGCTTGCAGGCGTAACATCAACGGATGCAGGTATCAGCGCAAGGCTCGACCCTGCCGGGATGATAAGGGACTTTATAGAGAAGCAGTTCAGAACCATAATTGATGAAAATATCGAGGTATTCCTTGTTAAGTTCTTCTCCGGAAACCCGCAGGCAGAACCTACGCAGCCCGACCCGAATGACCCTGCAAAAAGGATTGCGACAGATGCTTTGAAGGGAGCTGCGAGAGAGATATATAACACACTTACCACAAAAGGTGCGGCAATGGCAAACACCCTGGACAATATTGAGAACAAAGTCAGCGGTCGCAGGTTTATTGCCGTCCCGGCAAGGTGCCCCTATTTGCTCGAGGAGATCAAGAGATGCGCTGAAGCAGATGGCAGCGATATAAGAGTTTATCAATCCGACCTGGAGGATGAAATACTTATGATGACGATGCTTGAAGGACTGCCCGCTTTTGCTTTCCATTCCGTTATGCAAAGTGAACCCGTCTATGAAGCTCATTGGAACGACTTCCCCGGGATTCATATTGAGCAATGTGGAAGCGGCATCCACAATTGGGTAAACCTTCCCAACCTTGTTTTCAGAGGAGATCAGCCCAGAGAGCAGAGGAATCTTAGAGCCGCAAAGGAGGACTACGATACCGCCGTTGCCCTCGGCATGGTTATGGATTCCCCGAATTATCCCTATCAGCCGATCAAATCGATCTTCAGGCTTAACAAAACTCAAGACGTTGGATCCGTCACGGAGAGATGGATGATACCGGAGTTCGAAGACTACATCACGAATAGCCTTCCGGACAGTCTTAATGATCTTAACCTTGAGTACTGCCTGAATCAGTTGGAACAGAACGGCGTTGTCAGTCGTGTCGACCTTATGCAGCACGGAGATAATCGGAGCGCGATAGGGTCAGAGCTGCCTGATGACTTCTACTACGATTACGCTTGGCACACCCTGCGGCAGATGTTCCATCTGTGGCATGCGGTGAAGGAGACCATTCCGTACGTTGCAGAGCTGTCCGAGGCGATTCAACGCAAGAAAGCAAGACTACTCTGATGAAATGACAGGCTGAGCAGCGCATGCTGCTGAATGTTACAGAACGGCGTTGCCGATGGACTTGAATGCGATTACAAGCATACTGTGTCTGTCGGCATGGCTGTTTAGTAATGCGAGTATAGGAACTGTGCCGGGAAGAGAAAAAACAATGACAAAAAGTGAATTTGCCAGCAAAGTAATATGAGGGAGGAAATATGTCCGGGTGTTTAAACAAACTGATACCGAAACTGATATTGATAATAGTCGCGCTGCTGCTGGTTGCAGCAGTGGGCGGTGCGATAACCGAAGACGGAAATCAAGACGCATTTGATACGGCCATGGAGGAACTGCCTTTTGCAGGCCCGATTTCAAAGGTACTTTGCAATATTATGAAATTGGACAAAGGTGAGGAACTGCTTTCGGCAAATGATTTGATTACAGACGTATTAAAAGTATTGATCATGTCATGCATACATCCTGCAATTGCACGGATTCTTTCACGCATTTTCCTTAAGCTTCCGGCAGGTTCTGTTTACGATCAAGAGGCATACATGGAAACGATGTCGTATCGTATAAAGGAGTTGGTTGTGCTTGTTTTGACTGCAATTCCGGTTGCTTATTTGACGGGTGTTGGAGTTGGTGCCGCAAAAAATGCATTGGAAGAAAGCATTGGTGCTGTGTTGTCCTCGATTTCACTTTCTGTTGCAACAATCGCTGTTTTTTTCATTTCTGTTTGCCTGTTTTTGAAAGGCGGAGTGTCGTTTGGCAGGGCGGTGCTGATAAGAATATTCAGCACGGTTATAGGAAATTTACTTAAAACAATTGTTGTTTGTGTTATAACAATATGGATATATCTGTTGATAAAGCAAGGCGAATATTCAGCTTTGTTGGCGGCGGCGGCAGCACTGTTCATTTTGCTGGGATTGATAGAATTCGGAGTCGAATATATGATTTCTGCCATTGTAAGATAGCAATATTAACAACTGTTGACGAAGAAGGGACTTATCGCGTTGTTTATTGTTTCGAAGCGATAGCCGAACAAAAGACGTAGAGAAAGACATTCAACATCACCCCTGCCTGCTTTTCGCAGGCGGGGGTGTACAGTTTGCATAATCGAAAAAATTTGAGGCAATCTCCGAAAGATTGTTCGAAAGATTATTTGTTTTCGAGGTATGCGTTGATTTTTTCAACGAGAGCATCGCAGTCGATACCATGGACGCCGCAGGCCTGTTCAAGGTCTTCGCCGCTTGCCATGACGCAGCCGAGGCAATGCATACCGCTCTCCATGAGGATATTTGCAATGCCGTAATCGGTTCTGAGAATTTCTTCGATAGTCATCTTTTTGTTGATAGCCATTATTGTTATCTCCTGTTCAAAATTATTTTTATTGTCGGCAGGGGCGGGAAAAAATATTCGCCGCCGCGTGCGAGAATACGTTTTTATTCGGCCTTTGAGGCGTATTTAACCGCAGCTTCGATGAAACCTGTAAACAGCGGGTGCGCATTATCGGGGCGGGATTTGAATTCCGGGTGGAACTGTACTGCAACGAACCACGGGTGGTTTGCAACTTCAACGATTTCCATCAGGCCGCGGCGGGGGTTCCAGCCGGTAAAGCGAAGGCCCGCATCGGCAAAATCCTGAAGGTATTCGTTGTTGAACTCGTAGCGGTGGCGGTGGCGTTCGTGAACCTCTTCCTTGCCGTAGTGCTTTGCTGCAAGGCTGTCGGGCTCAAGGCGGCAGGTGTAGCTGCCGAGGCGCAGAGTGCCGCCGATGCGTTCAAGGTTGTTGACCTGATCTTCCATCAGTGCAATAACGGGGTGTTTTGCGTTGAAGTCAAATTCGGTGGAATTTGCATCTTTCCAGCCGAGGACGTGGCGTGCGTACTCGATTACGGCGATTTGCATACCGAGACAGATACCGAAATAAGGTATGTTGTGTTCCCGTGCATAGCGGGAAGCAATCATCATGCCTTCAACACCGCGTTCGCCGAAGCCGCCGGGAACAAGAATGCCGTCCACATCCGCAAGAATTGTGTTCGGATCATTGTGCTCAAGCTCTTCTGCCGCGATCCACTTAATGTTGACTCTTGCATCGTTTGCAATGCCGCTGTGTTCCAATGCTTCGGCAACGGAAAGATAAGCATCGTGCAGCTCAACGTATTTGCCGACGAGAGCAATGGTGCATTCCTTGGTGGGCTTGAGGGCGGATTCAACCATTGCACGCCAATGCGCAAGGTCGGCATCGCGCTGTTCAAGCGCAAGCTTTTTGAGCACGACGCTGCAAAGGCCGCGTTCTTCAAGCATGAGGGGAACATCATAGAGGGAGCGGGCGTTAAGGTTTTCAATAACGCATTCTTCCGCAACGTTGCAGAACAGACCGATCTTTGCACGGATGCTGCGATCGAGCGGATAATCACTGCGGCAAACGAGGACATCCGGCTGAATGCCGATACTTTGCAGTTCTTTGACGGAATGCTGAGTGGGTTTTGTTTTCAGCTCACCGGATGCCGAAAGGTACGGAATGAGCGTAACATGGATAAAGCAGCATTGATTCTGCGCAAGCTGAGTTTTAAGCTGGCGAATAGCCTCAAGGAAGGGCTGGGATTCAATGTCGCCGACGGTTCCGCCGATTTCAACAAGCATGATCTCGGGTTTGATTGCGTTGATGGCCTTCTTGATGCGGAGCTTGATTTCGTCCGTGATATGCGGAATCACCTGCACCGTGCCGCCCTGGTAGCCGCCGCGGCGTTCGCGGTCGAGAACTGCGGAATAAATCTGTCCGGTGGTGGTGTTGTTGAGCTTTGTGAGCTCTTCGTTAATAAAACGTTCGTAATGGCCGATGTCAAGATCGGTCTCTGCTCCGTCATCGGTCACGAAAACTTCGCCGTGCTGATAGGGGTTCATCGTTCCCGGGTCAACATTGAGATAGGGGTCGAGCTTCATAATCGATACGCTGTAGCCCCTTGCTTTCAACAGCCTGCCCAATGCGGCGGCGGTGATGCCTTTGCCCAGCGAGGAAACTACGCCCCCGGTAACGAAAATCAGCTTGGTGTCCATGTGTTCCTCCTGAATATAAAATCGTCAATGCACCGCAGAAGGAATGCGGAGAACACTCCGCGCCGCTGCGGCACACAATAACTGTCCATTGAATAATATTATAGTTAAAACCCGCCGCGTTTCAAGCCCTATATGCGAATAAAATCCGATATAATTTTTCGCGGCTTTCCGCGGCGGAGAAAAAACTGTTTCAGCACTGCATTATTCTTCCGTCGGTATCGGACGGATATGCCAGAGTTCTTCGGAATACTCCCGAATTGTTCTGTCGCTTGAGAACTTGCCGGAATTTACGGTGTTCATAAGGCATTTTCGCGCAAATGCCCGCTCATCCGCCGTATCATAAATTGCACGGAGCTTTGCTTCGATATAGCTTTCAAGGTCGTATAGATTGAAATAATAGTCCGGTTTGCGCCAATCGCCCGTCAAAAGGGAGTTGTAAACTTCCGTAAGAACGCGGCGCGCTTCTTCTTTTGCTCCCGAATCCTGCGGCAGTGTGTAAACGGCATTCAGAATGCTGTCGTCAACAAGGGAATCAACCGCGCGGCGCACGACGGAGCTGCTTTCGTAAACGGTGCGGGGGTTGTAATGCGGGCGGAGGCGGGTCAGCTCCTCGACTCTTGCACCGAAGATATAGTTGTTTTCCTCGCCGGCGCACTCGACGATTTCGATATTTGCGCCGTCATATGTTCCGAGAGTTACGGCACCGTTTATCATGAACTTCATATTGCCCGTGCCGCTTGCCTCGGTTCCGGCAGCAGAGATCTGCTCCGAAATATCTGCTGCGGGAATGATATGCTCGGCATAGGAACAATTGTAATTTGAAACGAACACAACCCTCATCTTATCGCGAACGGCCGGGTCGCTGTTGATGCAGCGTGCAAGCTCGTTGATGTATTTAATGATGTTCTTCGCCATTATGTAACCCGGAGCTGCCTTTGCACCGAAAATGAATGCGGCGGGGGGCATGTCGGAAAGCCGTCCTTCCTTAAGCTCGCGATAGATATGCACAATGCTCAGTGCGTTCATAAGCTGCCGTTTGTATTCATGCATGCGCTTCACCTGAATATCAAAAACGAACTCCGGAGGAATTTCAACACCCTCCTTTTTAAGAATGATATCGGAGAGTTTGCGCTTGGCCTCGCGTTTGACGGCAATGAAACCCCGAATCAGCTCATCGTCGATCAGGGGTTCAAGCTTTTTAAGCTCGTACAGGTCGGTCATAAAGCCGTAGCCGATGCGGCTCCCGATAAGTGTGGAAAGTGCGGGATTGCAAAGCCCGAGGAAGCGGCGCTGGGTCACGCCGTTTGTTTTGTTTTGGAAGCGTTCGGGATAAACATCGTACCAATCCTTAAGCACTTCGGTGCGCAGCAATCCGGAATGGATCTGCGCAACGCCGTTGACGTATGAGGAAACAAAGGTTGCAAGCCTTGCCATATGAATCCGTCCGTCGGCAACGATGTACATTGAGTTTATCTTTTCCTGCGGCAGTCCGCGGGACGTCAGTTCGCGGTGCAGTGCATCGTTAATGCGGAAGATGATATCGAGAATATTCGGAATAACGCTGCGGAAGAGCTCACAATCCCATGTTTCGAGAGCCTCGCTCATGAGCGTGTGGTTTGTGTAGCTGAATGTCCGCCGCGCAATGTCCAGTGCATCGTCAAAACTTTTGCCCTCGTTCATAAGCAGACGGACAAGCTCCGGAATGCTGACCGTCGGATGCGTGTCATTAAGCTGTATTGCGTTCATCTCCGCAAAATTATCAACCGTGCCGAAAACACGCTTGTGACGGCGGAGAATGTCGCCGAGCGATGCGGCGGAAAGGAAATACTGCTGCTTCAGGCGCAGGCGTTTACCCTCGTATGTGCTGTCGTTGGGATAAAGCACACGCGTAATATCCTCAACGGCATTCTTTTCGCGGACGGAAAGCGCGTATTCCTGCGAATTGAACGCGGCAAAATCAAATTCCTCCTCCGCTTCGCTCTGAAACAGGCGGAGAGTGCCGATTGTTGAAGTGTTGAAACCGATTACAGGCATGTCATAGGGCACGGCGAGAACGCGCCTGTCCGCGAATTCAACAACAATGGTTTTATCGTCGCGTCTGCGGCTCCACGGATCTCCCTGCTTTTGCCAATCGTCAGCACGTTCAACCTGAAAGCCGTTCAAAAAGCTCTGCTTAAACAAACCGAATTTGTAGCGGATGCCGTATCCGTCCAGCGGAAGGTCGTGAGTCGCCGCGCTGTCAAGAAAACATGCCGCAAGCCTGCCCAACCCTCCGTTGCCGAGAGCGCAGTCCTCGATGGATTCCATAATGTTGATGTCAACTCCGCGCAGAGCAAGCAGACGGGATACTTCCGGCAAAAGATTCAACACGAACAGATTGTTAAAAATCATTCGCCCGGTGAGATATTCGGCGGAAAGATAGTATGCCCTCCGCCCCGTTTCACGATTGCGGCGGCTCCTGCGCCAATCATCCGCAACGGCATACATCACCGCATCGGAAAGTGCGCGGTGCAGCTGCTTCGCATCCGCCTCGTTTATGTTTATCTGATAGTCGCTGCGCAGAATATCCTCCGTGCGCCTGATGATCCCTTTTGCATCCATAAGCATGATTCCGTTACCCGTGGCTCTCGGCTGCCCGAAAGCGTCCTTTCGCAGTCTGATTAATGTTTTCAGCTTATTATACCATATGCGGCGCGATTAGGTAAGTACCGGGTGACGGGAGTTGATGATGAAACAAACATTATGAATATATCATCCGTGTATTTGCTTTTAACGCTTAAGTATGTTATAATACATTTGTATTTGAATGTTCTTTTTTTAAAACTCTTTTCGTAAAGAGCCTTGATTTTGTATCTTTTGCAAAAACAGCTTGAGTCGGCACTTCTCCGAAATCAGCTGCGGGTCTGTTAATGCAAAAAGTTAAGCAATCCCGTGTTCGGAAGCGAACACAATAAGTTTTTTAACGAACGAATGCAGGCACAACTTTTCTCAGTGTATCTGCAAAACAAATCTGATTAAATAATGTATGATTATTCATAAAATGGCCGATGTGAACGGGATGTTCAAGCGTGAATATGCATTCACACTCACAAAACTCGGCACGGCGAAAGAGCAGATGGAAAAACTTGATGAAGCATTGCAATGCTATACAATGACAATGCAGATAACCGAAGAACTTCTCGCAGCTTCGCCCGATGACGGCAAACTTAAGTGGAATATGTGTGCTTCTTATGAACAGATCGGTCATATAGCAGAGCTTAAACACAATTATCGCGAAGCTGAATTGCTGTACAGACAATCGCTTGAGATCTGCCGCACTAACGTTAAGCTCGGGACTCGACCGTTTGATGAAGACGCTCTTGCAAGTTCGTTATACAGACTTGGTGCACTTCCATTGCAGCGAAAGGCAACAGACGAGCAGAAAGAATGCCTTAAAGAAGCGATGTCCATATGGAAAGATTTATATGACGCAACGGGAGATATTGTGTATAAGAAAAATTATGATTTTGCCAAAAAGGCATTAAGAAGATAATGCGGTAAATTAAAAACACGCTCCCGTGCATCGGACACCGCAGTGCGTTTTCAACTCCCGCTTAATCAAAAGAGCCGCGCTTTGACGCGGCTCTTTAACGTTCCGAACAACAGTTCGGCAGCTGTTTGATTATTGACCGAATCCTCAGTCAGGCTCAGTCTTCGTCCTCTTCCTCGGGGAGGATTGCGTTATGGAACACCTCTTGGACATCATCGTTATCGTCGAACATATCGAGCATACGTTCGATTTTTGCGATCATTTCGGGATCGTTGACATCGACGGTGTTGGAGGGGATCATATCCTGTTCGGCGGAGAGGAAGGTGTAGCCTGCGGCTTCAAGAGCCTCGCGAACGGCAGAAAAATCGGCGGGCGAAGTGAAGACTTCAAAGCAGTCGTCCTGTGCATTGAAATCGTCAGCGCCGGCATCGAGAGCAGCCATCATGAGTTCTTCCTCATCGATTTTTGCGCTGCGTTCAATGACGATATGACCCTTCTTGTCGAACATCCAGGCGACGCAGCCGGAGTTGCCCATGCCGTTGCCGTATTTGTCAAACAGGTGGCGGATTTCCGCAGCGGTACGGTTGCGGTTGTCAGTCAGAACTTCAACAATGACTGCAACGCCGCCGGGGCCGTAACCCTCGTAAGTGCCGCTTTCGTAGTTAATGGAGCCGAGTTCGCCTGCCGCCTTTTTGATGGAGCGGGAGATGTTGTCGTTGGGCATGTTGCTTGCCTTTGCTTTTGCAATAACATCGCGGAGTTTTGAGTTGTTTGCGGGGTCGCTGCCGCCTTCTTTAACGGCGATTGCAATTTCTCTGCCTATTTTTGTGAAAACCTTACCTCTTTGAGAGTCGGTCTTCTCCTTTTTGTTTTTAATGTTTGCCCATTTGGAATGTCCGGACATAGGTGTACCTCCTGAATTTTTCGCCGACGCACATTATTCGCTGCGCCGTTTTGATTTTGATTTTGGTAAATTTTTATGATAATGCCGCACTCGAAATTTCGGGGCAGCTTATCGCCTTTTTGATTTCGGACGAATTGAACCGCTTTAACGTATCCGCCGCTGTTACTCACCGGTGTAGGGTCTGCATACAGCAACAACGCGGTGCATACTTGTTCCGGCGGAAGAGCTAAAGTCGCCGAGACAGGTGATGAGCGTCAATCTTGATTCGCCGTCATGCTGCATGACTTCCCACGGAACATGCTGATAGTGGTATTGGTTAATGCTTTCAACGATATAATAAGCGTATTCGCCGTTCTGCATTTTAACAATGACCTGATCCCCGGGCTGCAATTTATCCTTTACAACGGAAAAATAACCGAGTTTGCCGCTGTATCGATTGTGCCCCGCAAGGATAACGTTGCCGCCTGTTACGGGATCCCCGCTGTATTTGAGCCATCCGGCACGGAACGGAGAACGTACGGTTGCCATTTCGCCGCGCCAATTGTATCCGACGGGATCCACGGGGCAGGTTATATCATATTGCGGAAAATAAACGCATTCGGGCGCATAATCGTAAATGAACGGTTCTTCCGTAACATTTTCGGGCAGGGGCGTTTCGTCCGGCGAAAACGTCGGACGCGGAACGAGACTGCCCTGCGGCCCGATGTTGGGATTGTTCGGGTCATCGGGATCACTCGGGCTGCCTGTCGGGAAAGGCGGAATCGTTTCGAATACTTCTCCGAAGATGTTGCGGCGTATCCAACGCCCGGCATCGTCAAAGAAAAACGTCGTGTCGCTCACGATAATAATGATACCCGCAAGCATCAGCACAACGGCGATTGACGTCACAATGGCGTTGTGACGGCGGTTTCTGCGCCTTTTTTCGGCAGGAGTATATACTTTTCGTTTCTTTTTATCCATAGCCCCTTTATTATATCAAAGAATTTTAGTGTTGGCAACAGAAATTGTTTATGGTATAATACGGAATATAACGGAATTTTGATCCGGGGACGGCGGTTCGGCTTATTTTTGCTTAAAGTTCAAAGTTTTTTCACCGAACAGCCGCAATCTGCTCCGATCGAATGCACGGATGCCGCCTGCGTGCAGACACAGCGGGCGCTGCATCACAACAAACGAACGCTGGTTCTGTTTAATGCATCAGCGTATTTCCGACAAGAGGTATCCACATGGACTTCAAACAAAACCTTTGCGCCGCTCTCAGCAATGCCTGCGGCATGACTGCCGAACAGATCGGCGATATGCTTGAAACTCCGCCGAACCCCGCAATGGGTGATTTTGCGCTGCCCTGCTTCAAGCTTGCAAAAACTTTCAGAAAAGCTCCCCCGGCAATTGCCGCGGAGCTTGCCCGGAATCTCGGCGAAATTGAGGGTTTTTCCCGTATTGAGACAGCCGGCGGCTATCTGAACTTCTTTACGGACAAATCCGCATTCGCCCGAACCGTCATTCAAAGGGTTCTTTCCGAAGGCGACGGCTACGGTGCTTCAACCGAAGGCAGCGGAAAGAATATCTGCTTGGATTATTCTTCCATAAACATCGCAAAGCCCTTCGGTATCCACCATATCACAACAACGGTTCTCGGAAATTCGCTCAGGCGTATCTTTGACCATTTGGGCTACAAGACCGTCAGCATCAATCACCTCGGTGATTGGGGAACGCAGTTCGGAAAAATGATCGTTGCATACGACAAATGGGGCGACAGAGAAAAAATCGAAAACGGCAATTCCGTCCGCGAACTTGTTGCACTCTATGTCAAATTCCATGAGGAAGCCGAAAAAGACCCCTCTCTTGAGGATGAAGCACGTGCCGCATTCCGCCGCATCGAGCTGCACGAACCGCATGAATGGGAGCTTTTCCAGTGGTTCAAAACGCTGACGCTCAAGGATGTTGCGCGGGTCTACGACCTTTTGGGAGTAACATTCGACAGCTATAACGGCGAAGCCTTCTACGAAGACAAAATGCCTGCTGTTGTGCAGGAGCTTAAGGATAAGGGGCTTACAAAAATCGACAACGGCATGACCATTGTCGATCTCTCCGAATATGATATGCCGCCCTGCATAATCCTTAAGAGCGACGGAAGCACCATTTATGCAACCCGCGACATTGCCGCTGCGGAATATCGCAAGAATACTTACGATTTCTATAAGTCCCTGTACGTTGTTGCCTATCAGCAGAGCCTGCATTTCCGCCAGATTTTCAAGGTGCTTGAGCTTATGGGCTACGATTGGGCAAAGGATTGCGTTCATGTCAGTTTCGGCATGGTCAGCATGGAGGATATGACTTTCTCCACACGCAAAGGCAATGCTGTTTACCTTGAGGACGTTTTGAATGCCTCGATTGAAAAAACGCTTGAAATTATCAAGCAAAAAAGTCCCAACCTTGAAAACAAGCAGGAGGTTGCGCGGCAGGTCGGCGTCGGTGCACTCGTTTTCGGCGTGCTTTATAACGGCAGGATAAAGGATTACACCTTCTCTTGGGAAAAATCTCTCAATTTTGACGGCGAAACCGGTCCCTATGCGCAATACACCTATGCACGTGCATGCTCCGTAATGCGCAAGGCGGACGGATTCGATGCCGAAAACATCGATTTTTCGGTGCTTTCGGATGAAGCTTCGGCCGCGCTGCTTCGCGCAATAGATTCACTGCCGGGCTGCATTAAACAGGCGGCGGAAAAATACGAACCCTACCTTATCTCCCGTGCGGTTATAGATATTTGTTCATGCTTCAACAAGTTCTACTACGACAACCGCATTATGGATGATGATACGTCCGTTCGCAACGCAAGGCTTGCGCTCACCGAAGCCGCACGCACCGCCATTCGCACAGGTCTGTTCCTTGTCGGGCTTGAAGCGCCCGAAAGGATGTAATTCAGATCCGCGAAGCGTCAATCAATTGGCTATCAATAATAATTTATTTTATCGAAAGGAAATACACAATGGTTCTACTCGACGAATATCGTCAACAGTTGACGGCAGCCATTGCAGCCCTTAAGCAGGCGGGTGAATCCCTTTGACCTTGCAGGGCTTGCAAAGGAAAAACAGGAGCTTGAGGAGCAGATGGCTCAGGACGGCTTCTGGAACGATGTTGAAAATGCAAACAAGGTCAATCAACGCATAAAAGCGATTCACGCAAAGCTTGACAAATATCGCAAGCTTGAAACAACCGGCGAGGACGTCTCAACCCTGTTTGATATGGCAGAGGAAGAAGATGACGAGGAAACCGCGCTTGAAGCACAGGCGGAGCTTAAGGATTTTCTGCATAAGGTTGAAGAGTTCCGCATCGACACGATGCTCCGCGGGCCGTACGACAATGCAAATGCCGTTCTCAGCCTTCATGCCGGTGCAGGCGGCACGGAAGCGCAGGATTGGGTCAGCCTGCTCTACCGCATGTACACACGTTATTGCGAACGCAAAGGTTTTGTTGTGAAGGAACTGGATTTGCTCGACGGCGAGGAAGCGGGCATCAAGTCCGTCACCTTTGAGTGCCAGGGGGACAATGCCTACGGCTACCTTAAGGCGGAAAAGGGTGTTCACAGGCTTGTTCGAATCTCCCCGTTTGACTCCTCCGGGCGCAGGCACACCTCTTTTGCCTCGCTGGATGTAACTCCGATTCTTGACGATGATGCGGGTGATATTGAGATAAATCCCGATGATATCCGTGTTGATACTTATCGTTCGAGCGGAGCAGGCGGACAGCATGTTAACAAAACATCCTCCGCGATCCGCATAACGCATTTCCCGACGGGCGTCGTTGTTGAGTGCCAGAACGAACGCAGCCAGATTCAAAACCGCGAAACAGCAATGCGTATGCTCCGCGGCAAGCTGCTTGAAATCAAGGAACGCGAACGCATGGAACACATGGCGGATATTAAGGGTGAAATGAAAAAAATCGAATGGGGCAGCCAGATTCGCAGCTATGTTTTCCAACCCTACACAATGGTCAAGGATCATCGCACGGGTGAGGAGACCGGCAATATTCAGGCTGTTATGGACGGCGACATTGAATCGTTCATTAACGCATATCTTATGAAGTGCTGATGCAGACGTAAATTCGCACTTTCGGCGGAGCTGTTTTGACTTGTTTGCCCGAAACGGCTCCGTCTGCAAAATTCAATCGGAATTTGCCGAAACCGCAAAATTCCGGTTATCCGATTAAATGCCGATTCCGTCAAAAAACAGATAAAAACGGTTCGGCACGTTTCATTTAAAATAATATAAAGGAGCTTTTGCAGCGGCAGAAGCAAAGGTATAAACAATGGGAAAATTTAACGGATTCAACACCGGCGCAAGCAACATGCAGGGGCTTATGCGCCAGGCACAGCGGATGCAGCAGGAAGTTGCCCGCGTTCAGGAGGAAGTCGGCAACACCGATTTTGAAGCAAGTGTCGGCGGCGGCGCGGTCAAAGTTGTTGTGAACGGCAACAAAGAATTCAAATCCATCGAAATCAGCCCGGCGGCAGTGGATCCGGATGATGTTGAAATGCTTCAGGATCTTATCCTTTCCGCAGTGAACGAGGCCGTTCGCCTTGCTAACGAAACGATGGAAAAGGAAATGTCAAAAGTCACCGGCGGTCTCGGAAATCTCGGCGGCTTCGGCTTCTGATTCTTCGGCAGAACAAAATGGAAAGTCTCGACAGACTTATCTCGCGGCTCAACCGCCTGCCCGGAATCGGCATCAAAACAGCACAACGGCTTGCTTACCATATTATCTCCCTTCCCGATGAGGATGCAGCAGCCCTTGCGAATTCGATTGAGGATGCGCACAGGCTTGTTCATTTTTGCCCTATCTGCGGTAACTATACGGAAAATGAGGTTTGTGAGATCTGCTCCGATCCGAAACGCAGCTCCGACACCCTGTGCGTTGTTAAAGATGCGCGTGATGTTATCTTTATGGAGCGTATGCGTGAATATCACGGAAGGTACCATGTTCTCGGCGGCGTTCTTTCCCCAATGGACGGAATAGGACCGGAGATGCTTCGAATAAACGAACTTTGCAAGCGCATCGAGTGTGAAAAAGTTAAGGAAGTTATCCTTGCAACCAACCCGGATGTTGAAGGCGAAACAACCGCAAACTACATCGCAAAGCTGCTCAAACCCCTCGGCGTCCGCGTTACGCGCATTGCTCACGGAATACCTATCGGCGGCAGCCTCGAATACATCGATGAAGTTACCCTGCTCCGTTCCATAGAAAACCGCAGAGAAATGTAAATCGATACTGCACTTTGGTGCGCAGCCGTGCGGCATGGGGGCTGACCGCAGGAGCCTTGGAGCACCCTCGAAAAATTGATGAACATAAACGATTATAAAAATCAGAATTGCGAGTGCGGCAAGCCGCAAAGAGCCAAGCCGCGCTTTTTGACTCACCGCGTTTCCGAAGCCGAAGCGGGGAGAACCGTGCAGAGTTTCCTCAGAAACGAGATGCAGCTTTCGGGGGGGCTTGCTGCGCGGCTGAAGCGGGTTGAAAACGGAATTACTCTTAACGGAGAGAAGGTGTTTTCAAACGTCCGCGCCGCAGAAGGGGATATTGTAGCGGCGGCGATAGGCTTTTGTCCGGAGCGATACGGAAAATTGCCGTTTGAAGTGCTTTTTGAGGATGAGGATCTGCTGATTATCAACAAGCCCGCCGGTGCAGCGGTTCACGGATCGCGATACGATGATTCCGTGCCGTCGATTGAGCTTGCGGTAAATGAGTATTACGGCAATGAAGGTTTTTTTCATCCCGTGAGCAGGCTTGACAGAGGCACGACGGGTGTAATGACGATTGCAAAAAACGGTTATATGCACGAACGTTTATCGGCTTGCCTGCATACGGACAGCTATGTGCGTTTTTACATCGGCATTTGTCACGGTTGGCTCGGGGCGAACACGGGAACTGTTGACATGCCCATAAAGCGGGAGGACGGCCCGTCCGTGCGGCGCGTCATTGACCCGTGCGGTGCGGAGGCGATCACGGATTTTCGCCTTCTGAAAGATTACGGATTTAACGGCTGCCGCGGATTTGCGGCGGGGGAAAACGAACAGGCTGAAAACATCGTTATAAAAAAAGAAAACGATGCTCAAAGATATGAAAACAAAAGCGGGCTTATTCCGGTCGAATTCCGACTTCGCACGGGGCGGACACATCAAATACGCGTTCATGCGGCGGCAGTAGGGCACCCGCTTGCAGGCGATTGGCTCTACGGAACAGAGGAGCCGGAGCTTATCGGGCGGCCGGCACTGCATTCATATAGGCTGGAGTTTGTTCACCCGCTGCGCGGAGAAAAACTCTGCATAAAAGCCGAATTGCCGCAGGATATGAAAAAATTGCTCAGCGGCCGCTGAATATAACGATGCCGCGAACAGAAACGAACAAGACAATGCGATAAAGAAAAACAAAACCGAGTGACCGACAGCTGTGCTAAAAGTCACTCGGTTTGTATTTTTCAGCATTTTTAAACGGAAAGCGAAACTGAAGATTATTTGCTGTCGGTTTGCGTGCCGCACTTTGCCGCAGCTCTTTTCTTTTTATACACGCCCCACATGCGGAACGCGGTTGAAACAAGCAGCACACCCACGGCGACTGCGCCTGCAATTGCGGCGGTTGCCGATCCTTTGGCCCACGCCTCGTTCATTTGGCTTCTGGAAATAAAATCCATTGTGTAATACAGTCCGGCACCGGGAATCAAAGGTACAAGTGCCGCCATGAGATAAGCTATCGCCGGGAATTTGCGGATACGCGCCATGATTTCGGCATATGCGGAAGAAACGGCGGCAGCAATAAGATAGCTTGTTGCTTCGCCGATGCCTGCACGCATACAAAGGCAGCAAACCACCCATGAGATAATGCTGCCGACGAGACAATAGGGAATGCCGCTGCCGTGCATGTTCAAATACAGTCCGAATCCGAGAGTTCCCACCATTCCGGCGATGCATTGCACGGCAAGACTGTGTTCAACAAGCTGCGGACTTCCGGCAATTGTGCCGAAAATCTGACGTGAAAGCCCGAATGCCGCACTTGTGCCGACAACAAGCGCGATTGCAATGATGACGACCTGAACAAGGCGGTTGATGCCGGAAAGAGTGTCCCCGTAAATAATATCTCGAAGGCTGTTTGTAAAAAGAAATCCCGGAACAAGTATCATTATTGCTCCGATTGAAACAACATCCGCATTGTCGCAAAGACCCAATACGGTGAGGGAATATGCGGCAAATGCAAGCACAAACCCGCCTACGAAGGTTTTGAAGAACGGGTTGGCGTGCAAAAAACCCATGCCCTGAATACAAAGCCCGACCGCAATGCCGCAGAGCCCGGAACCGAGAGCGTCACGCAGCGTTCCGCCGAAAAAAACGGCAAAACCCGCCGCAATGAGGAAGTAGCCGAGATACGCGATCGGCAGTTTGTATTTGCGTATGCTTTTTTCGGTTTCACGCAAAAGCTGCCGCGCCTGGCGAACCGGCGGCGTTTCCGCACAGATCCGGCGGCAGAATGCGCTGTACATCTCAACGCCGTCAAGAAGCGTGTCGATGTCTTTAACTCTGCGGATCTTGGAGTAAACCTGCCCGTTTTCGTCCTCAAGTCCGGCAAAAATGCTTCCGGGTATTACGAAAACGTCGGATTTGTCTATACCGTATGCTTCAATGATGCGCACGACGGTTTCCTCAACACGGTATGTTTCCGCGCCGCAGCTTTGCAGCCGGACGGCAACCGCAACGGCAAAGTCCAGCAGCTCTTCGGGATTGGTCACGGCTGTGTTTCCGCTCGCTGTCGAAATCTTTTTATTTGAAAATTCGGATTTATTTGTTTTTTTTGCTTTCTTCATGTTTTTGTCCTTTCGGAAGGAAGATGAAGACTTCGGAACAGGGCTGCCGCATTTTGCGCGGGGCGTGGAGGTGTTCCGAATTTAACGTCGAGTATAACAGCATACTGCGGAGAATTCAAGCGGGGAACAATGGCTTTTACGGTTATATTTTTGTATTTTTGTGTCGAAACGATAATGCGGAAGAAAGGACTGAGACAGACCCTCTTCCGCATTGCGGCATTGTTTATTTGTCGGCACTGCACGGATTGCGCCGCGCGCAGGGCATTATTCGGCGACAGCGCAATTCGCACGGCGGTTTAATTTAATCCCGCGTTCGGGATATAAGAGCTTTATTCTCTGTCAGCAGCAGCATCCGCAGGTGTTGTTATTGCCGCATCCGCAGCTGTTGTTGTCGCAGCCGCAGCCGAGACCGTTTTCACCGAATGCGCCGAGCAGGGCAAGGATGATAATCCACCACCAATTGTTGCCGCATCCGCAGTTGTTGTTGTCGCAGCCGCAGCCGTTATCGCAGCCGCAGGTGTTTCCGTTGCCGAAGAGGAGCAGAAGGATGATGATCCACCACCAATTGTTGCCGAAACCGTTACACATAATTTGTTGCCTCCTTGATTTTTTGCGGCGATTCCCGCCGTCACCCCCATAATACGCAGACGGGGCGGGATGTGTTACGGCAATTGCAAACCGCGTTTTCGAGTTCGGCCGAATTGCGCACCGGAGACGATCTTCATAAAAACATTTGCGATGAATTAATACTTGGAATTGATTTTCGGGATATTGAAGAAATTCGGTATTAATGGTATAATAAGACCGAATCTTCCTGCGGGCGGAATATGCACAGGCGGGTGATTCGGCTTTTTCATGAAAGGATACGAAACGAATGAAACTCGGAGTTATCGGCTTGCCAAATGTCGGCAAGAGCACGCTCTTTAACGCTATCACCAAGGCGGGCGCACAGGCTGCGAATTACCCGTTCTGCACAATTGAACCCAATGTCGGCATTGTCAATGTTCCCGATGAACGATTGGAAGTATTGAACGAGATGTATCATCCGAAGAGCCTTGTTCCCGCAACAATACGTTTTGTTGATATTGCGGGGCTTGTTCGCGGCGCATATCGCGGCGAGGGTCTGGGAAACAAATTCCTTGCGCATATTCGCGAAGTGGATGCGATAGTTCATGTTGTCCGCTGCTTTGAAGATTCAAATATTGTTCATGTTGACGGTTCGGTTGACCCTGTTCGCGACATGGAAACAATTAATCTTGAGCTTATCTATGCCGACCTTGAAACGATTGAACGCCGCATTGACAAAGCAAAGAAAAATTCAAAAAGCGGAGATAAAAAGTACCTTCACGAAATTGAATTTCTGGAACGCATTAAGGCGCATTTGGATTCCGGCAAGCCTGTGCGGAGCATGGAACTTACGGACGATGAGCGCGCTGCGGCGGACGAACTTTTCCTCCTGACCACAAAGCCCGTTATCTATGCCGCGAACATAGCCGAAGATGAAATCGGCAATGAACCGCCCGCCGTGCAGAAGCTTTATGCCGAGTTCCTTGGCGAGCCCAATTCGCATATTGCGCACGAGCTGCTGCATACCACATATGTTGACAGGAGCAAGGAAGCATAATTCACCCCATAAATACAACGACCGCCGGCCTTTGCCAAGACCGGCGGTTTTTTATAGTTCTATCCAGTATCGTTGTATAACGCCGCACTCGCTCAGGCCGACGGTGTCCGTAACCTCGTTTTCGAGTACGCCGCCGTTTTTTATAATCGTCCGGCGGGATGCTTCGTTGTCCGCATCGCAGGTGAGCAGCACGCGCTTTTCGCCGTATTCGCGGCATATGGGCAAAAGGAGGGAGAGCATTTGATGCGCATAGCCCTTGCGCCTTTCCGACGGGCGCACGCTGTAACCTATGTTTCCGCCCCATTGCAACAGAAAATCGCTGAGCGGATGGCGGTAATCCATTATGCCCACAATGCGGTCGTCATTTTCCCGCACGGCAATGAAAACCTCCGACGGGACGTAGCCTTCGCCGTATTTTCGCTTCAGCCGCGCGTCAAAGTCCGCCCATTCTTCGTATGAACTCACGTCCTCAAGCCCGGCGCAGCCGTCCAAGCTGTCTCCGTTTT
>ENA-OPDZ01000059-OPDZ01000059.1-human-gut-metagenome-genome-assembly--contig:-NODE-59-length-34445-cov-3.879093_pt1 | contig 34445 bp, 38 predicted proteins | sample MGYA00241628_ERZ501519 | MGnify/ENA primary metagenome ERZ501519 (study PRJEB25962, sample SAMEA2042384) | human gut metagenome | biome: human gut; feature: human-associated habitat; material: faeces...
GCACATTGTCCTGCTAATATTTGTCTTCTTTCGTTATAATCACTATAAATCATTTAAACCTCCTATATTTTTATAATAATATTTTAAAAGCTATATTTTTCTAAAATTTCATTTCTTTCATTATAAATTGTTAAATAAACCTACTATAAACATAATAACATGTTTTTTAAAAAAAAGCAAGTTTTTCTTTACTGTTGATAACCATAAAACTTAATATCTAATACTTCTGCTTTACCATTGTGTCTATCAGTATCTCTATTAACTATGGTTATACTCTCTACAAACTCATTTAAGAAGTTTAGTTTCTCCTTATCGGTTAATAGTTTCCAATGGTCTACGATATACCTTGATATTTCTGCTTTATTTATATCAGGTTTCTTTGTATAGACTTGTTCTAAACGAGATAGTCTAGTTTTATTTACTTGAATTATGTTATCTAGTTCTTCACTCATATATTTGAATTGGTTATAATCTATCTTTTGTGCCATAAACAAGTCCATTACTTCTTTTTGTTTTGCACGTTTATTTACGAGCAATTTTTTAATGTTTTCTATTTCTTCTAAATCAATGTCTTCTTCTTCAATAACTAAATCATCTATTGCATCAAACTCTGCTATATTATTTTTTAAATACTCTATAAACGCTTCTTCTGCTTTGAGATGTGATACATACCTAGCAGTACATATTTGTTTTTCTTGATTAACACATCTATAAGCATTAAATAAATTTCGTGTACCATCTTTTCTTAATCTACCTATTGTTCTAGCAGTAGTTAATCTCTTACCACATACTCCACAAACTAGGGTACCACAAAAGTATACGTCGTCCTTTGGTCTATTGGTATGTACTTTTGTTTCAATTTTAGATAAATTATCTTGAACCTTATTCCACATTTTCTCACTAATAATGGGCTTATGTTTTCCATCTCCTATATAGTAATCTTTTCTTCCTATACCATACTGTACTTTACCAATATATACAGGGTTAGATAACATTAATCTTATTAGTTTTGGCGACCATACACCTACAAAGGTTTTAGTACCAACAATTTCACCATTCCTACCTATATTAACAGTATCACCTGCACGTTTAGTAGGTATACCCTCAGCAGTTAATCTTTTAGCGATAGTAGTAAAGGAAGTACCCTCTATATACATTTTAAATATTCTTCTAACAACCTTTGCTTCTTCTTGATTTATAATAATTACTTTATTTCCTTTTTTTCTATTATAACCATAAGGAGTACAAGCACAACATAGAGTATAACCTTGTTTTGCTTTTTGATTAAATGCAACTTTAATTCTTTCTGATGTTAACTCTCTTTCGTGTTGAGCAAACAACCCTTTAAGCAATGTCATAAACTTGCCATTTGAATTACTTATATCTACTTTTCCGTCTGATATAGACCATACGTCAACATCATACTTTTGGAATAGTTGTATAAAATCTTCTGTATCGGTTAGGTTTCTTGTTAATCTATCAAACTTTTGGATTAACACTACGTCTATTTTGCCGTCTTGTATATCCTTAATTAGTCTTCTTACTGATGGTCTACCTTCAACATCTTTTCCACTAATACCTTCATCTGCATAGACATCGTAAACTTTGAAATTACTTGTCTTTGCAAATGAAATAAGGTTTTGTTTTTGTGCTGCTACTGAATAACCCTCCTGTGCTTGTCTTTCGGTAGATACACGGATATATATACCAGCATTCCTCATATTACTTTTGCTCCTTACTAGATTGTAGCATTCTAGGTACAGATGTTTTTACAAAGAACTCTAACATCTTTAGTTGCTGTTCTTTTGATAACTTTATTTTTTTACTATCTATTGATAGTTTATTTTTCATAAATTCTCACTCTTTCATTTAAACTTATGAAATTCAAGACAACTTTTTGCCTTAAATATAACTGTGAAAGAGTAAATAAGTATACTGCTACAATCGGACGACAATTGTACCAGCTTTTACCCAATAAATAAAGCCCTAAACCTTTAGATTAGAATATAACAATATTTACTTAATATAACATCATCATAATCATTATATACGGGTTAGGTTTTTCATAACACGGATTTGTTATGATGATATTATATTAAGCATATTATTATATTAACAACCCCATTTTCCTTATTTTTCAACCTTTCTCACACATTTTTAATACACCTCCTATAGAATATTTACCAAGCAACTATAATAAATGTTATTACTTAGTCTTGCTTTTCTTACCAATTAGTATTGTTACGTATAACTCTCCATCTCTAATATAACCATATACTGCCATAACTACCTCCCTCTATTAAATCAAGGGTTGACTATATTGATTTAATATTTTCATACATTATTTAACCCATAATCAACCAAGATTTATTATTAAATTAATCAAATGTTAGACTTTACATATCATTTTTTTTGAAGTCTAGTGGTTCTTCGTCTTCTACTTCAAGTCCATACTTGATTTTTAGTAATTTTCTTATATTCCGCTTTAGTTGTTTTTTATTTTGAACTTCATAATTAAATAACTCAGCCATTATTGAGTTAATGTGTATTTGGAACTTTTCCTCGTACATAGTAGAGTCATAATACCCAGTAGCAAAATAATATGCTACTACCTCTGGTACAATATACTCCTCTAAGTACTCCTCAACTTTCTTATGATGTGGCTCTATAATATCTTCAAACTCTTTATCACTAACATCTCGGTCTGTGTCTTTTAGGAACATCACTATCACCACCTAACACTTTGTCTACTATTCCATATTGTAGTGCATTATTAGCACTTAACCACCAGTCTTTACCAGTAGCCTCCTTCTTAATTTGCTTATAAAACCTATTACTTTTTTCGGCAAGTATTTTAAATATTTTATAATTTAAGTCTTTTGAGTGGTCTAAACGATTTTGCATTTCGCCGACCTTTCCAGTTGAAAATGAACTGACTTCGTGAATCATTACACTTGCATTTGGTAGTATAAACCTTTTACCCTTTGTACCATTAACTAGTAATATACTGGCGATTGAACTACACTTACCAACACCTATTGTTGATACATCACTTTTAATCATATTCATAGTGTCATATATGGCTAGTCCACTTGATACTGCACCTCCATTAGAATTGATATACATTGTAATATCTTTGGGGCTTTGTATGTCAAATCTTAACAACTGGTCTATAACATCTTTGGCTTTTTCATCGTCTATTTCTCCGTCAACATAAATAATTCTATTGTCTAATAAATCAATAGACGATATTTTCTTTTCCTTAACTTGCTCCCTTTTGTGCCTATTGTAATTCATAAATTAATCCTTCCTTAACAAATTACATCTATTAATCTACCAGCATTTTTTTAATGTATTAACTGACGTAGAAACTTTACTGCCATCCAAAAGTGTAACCTTCCTATATATTATTATAGATTGTTGGGGGAGGTACTGCCTTTTTCTAGACAATCATGATTAAAGGGAAGAGGAAAAGTATGTCTGCTGATGAGATAATTGAAGCAAAAGACATAGCGTTAGGTCAACAACTAGAATACTGCGATAACCACTGGAATATTCCAATATGGAAACTTGCTAATACTGGACTATTTGACAGTCTAGCTGAAATAGAAGTATTCTTCTTTTCGTTTGATGTTTATTACTACAGCACTGACATTGCACTAATTAAACGTCTTGGCAAACTATATCTTGATATGCTAGATGAACAAGGTATCAACCGATTGTTCTACGTCTAAAAATAAGGGAGCCATTTGGTTTCCTTATTTCACTTATGTTTCAATGATTACATTTATTTGGTATATTGCCGAAGCTATATCAATGGCAGATAGAGTAGTAGTCTTAACTAATAGACCATGTCAAGTAAAAAAAGTATATGACATTAACTTAACTAACAAGTCAACTCCAATAGAAAACAGAAAATGTAAAGAATTTTCCAAATACTATGATGAAATATGGAAGGAGTTAGACTTCCATGTATAGTAAAGAACACATAAATTATCTAAAAAAAGAGAAAAGAAAAAAAGTACTAGTTCATATAACACAAATAACTATTCTAATAGTATTTTTATTAATATGGGAATATCTATCCCAAAAAGAATTGATAAATCCTTTTATATATTCAAGTCCAAGCAAAGTAATAAAAACAATTATTTCTCTATATAAAAGTAATAATTTATTTAATCATATATTTATTACCATATATGAAACATTTATAAGCTTTATGTTAGCTACTCTAATAGGAACACTTGTAGCTATAATACTATGGTTTAATAAATTTCTATATAAAGTATTTGATCCATATTTAACAATAATTAACAGTATGCCTAAAGTAGCTCTAGGACCAATAATAATAATACTTTGTGGAGCTAATATGAAATCTATTATTATAATGGCTCTATTAATATCTATAATAATAACTATATCTAATGTATATAATGGTTTTTCAAACACAGATAAGAATAAAATAAAATTACTAAAAAGCCTAGGAGCAACAAAATTTCAAATACTAAAAATATTAGTAATACCAAGTAATTATTCAGTTATTATTAATAGTTTAAAAATAAATGTAAGTATGTCATTAATTGGTGTTATTATGGGAGAGTTTTTAGTAAGTAAAAAAGGAATAGGTTACCTAATTAACTACGGATCTCAAGTATTTAACTTAAATTTAGTTATTTCAGGAATTATTATCTTACTTTTAGTGTCATATATTATGTATCTAATCGTAGCATATATTGAAAAAATTTTAATAAAGGAATATTATGATTAATTCATATTATTCCTTTTTATATACATATATAATGTCATACTTATCACTGTTTTGGGTTACACCAACTATATGACAAAGAACCAAAAAAACTAACTATTTTTAGTTAGCATTTATTACTCTCAAAATCTAAAAGTTCGAGTTTCCTATCATATTGGAGCGAATAAACAACAGGTTGCGAACTGAGTTCTCTTTTTAAAAATATTATATATGAATTCCTATTAAATTTCAATGGGTGTATGGAAAAAATTAATATTTTATAGTATAATTTTACCAGTATTTATCTTGATTCGAGTTCGGAGGTTAAAATGTTTACTTTAGAAAATATATTAAATTATACAAGTGCCAATATACAAATCATAGGTGTTTTTATAGCAATTATAGGTGGATTAATTGCAACAAAATTGCTTAATACAAAAATAGAAAAAGACACTTTAAAGGAAAAATTAGAAAAGTTAAATAAAGAAATAAGATTTTACCAGAAAAGAAAAATAACTGATGAAAAAGAATTATATAAAATCAACAAAGCAGATTACATAACTTACATTTATGAAAAAGTAAGAAATAAGGATTTTAAGATAGAAGATTATGAAGATTATAATTTAACTTTTGAATAAAGAAGAGAAATTGTCAAAGAAATAAATGAGTTGATAAGTAGTGCATTAAAAATATTTAGTGAACCGCATTACAAAGATGATATACCTAATATTTTAAAACAAAATCATATCAAGGAAGATACTATTGAATATATGATTTATAAATATGTTGGGAATAATACTAGAATTAGAAAAACTAGATTTGGTATTTTAGATCCAACTGATATTGATTTTGATAATATATCATTTGTTTCAATTCCAGAAAAATTAAATGAAAGAGATTTAAATAATCGCATCGATAAATTTGATGAATTTATTGAATGGAAAATGATAGAAAAAGAAGATATTGAATCAAAATTTATAGCTTTAAATAACAATTTATATGTAAAAAAAGATGTTCTTTTATTTGTATTTATAACGATTTTTGCAATCATTATTCCACAAATAATACTATCAACATATCCTTTATTTGTAAATTATAAGTGGCTTAAATATATATTTGCAATTTATAGTATAATTACATTTATTATTTCAATGTTTTTTATGCTATGGTACATATTCAAACTATTTTTAGGTATATCTAATAATGATATAAAATTTAGACTGTGAGGTTATTATGAATACACCATATCAGACATTATTAAAAAGTGAAAAAATAAAGCGAAATAAAACAAAGAGTGAAATACCAGGATTTTATAATTTTATACCTTCTGTGTATAATGTATTTATAAAAATGCCATTTATTCATGGCACTTTGGCAGAAGATATTGATACGGAATTAATTAAAATTCAGGACCTGTTTCAATTTTTTGTTTATGATTTTCCATTTAAAGCTAGAAATATTTATAATCTAATGGAAATAGGAAGTTATTTTGATGCTACAATACTATTTCGTTCATTAGTAGAAAGTTTTATTATTTATAAATATTATATTTTAAAAAAAGATGGAACAGGTTTGTCAAATTATTTTCTAGGTAATAGTAAAATGAGAATTAAAGATATTTTTGAGAAAGTAATACCTGGATATTATGATAGTTTATATAGTGAATTATGCAAGGCGACACATAGTAATCCTTTATTACAAGCAATATTTAGAGGTAATGTTTCCAAATCTGTACCTATAAAATCTAATATAAATAACATTAATTTAGATTGGTTTTCATATGTAACTAATCAATTAGAACCTTTAATAATAGGAACAATTGAATTATATAAATATGTGTACCCAAATAATACTTTAATTAATGATAAAGATATCAAAAATGACTTAGAATGTATATACAATTTCATAAATGAAAATATTGAATATCGAAAAAAGAATTATTCAGAACAAAGCGAAATGATTTATTATTATGATAATCTTATGAAAATTTAAAAAAATATTAACATTAGAAAATGATAATAAAAAATTTTTGTTTTTCTTTAATGATAATTTATGGCATACTTTTAAGATAAAAATAAAAAGGTCACTATTTGAAAAACAATATAAAAAAACAGTAAAATTTTAAGTAATAAATTATTGAGGAGGAATAAATGGCAGAATTAAAAGTTTTAAATCAGAAAATTTCTTATTTTAAAATAGAAGATGAAGATTATATTTCTATTACAGATATGCTTAAATCTAAAGATGGTGATTTCTTCGTATCTGATTGGTTGAGAAATAGAAATACTATCGAATTTTTAGGTATTTGGGAAGAAATTCATAATTCTAATTTTAATTATGGCGAATTCGCCATAATTAAAAGTCAAGCAGGTTTAAATAGTTATAAAATTAGTGTTAAAGAGTGGGTAGAAAAAACAAATGCAATTGGTATAATGTCAAAAGCAGGAAGATATGGTGGAACTTATGCCCATAAAGATATCGCTTTTGAATTTGGTATGTGGATTAGTCCAAAATTTAAATTGCTTTTAATTAAAGAGTTTGAAAGACTAAAAGCAGAAGAGCAAAAACAGATCGGCTGGAATGCCAAACGCGAACTTTCAAAGATTAATTACAGAATACATACTGATGCAATAAAACAGAATTTAATACCTAATGAGTTAACAAAAGAACAAATTAATTATGTATATGCTGAAGAAGCTGATGTTTTAAATATGGCTCTATTTGGTATGACTGCTAAAGAATGGAGAAATAAAAATAAGAATCTAGATGGTAACATTAGAGATCATGCAACTATAAATGAATTAATATGTTTAGCAAATTTAGAAAATCTTAATTCGGTATTTATAAATGATGGATTAAATCAATCTGAAAGACTTGTTAGACTTAATAAAATAGCAATATCTCAAATGAAAATACTTAATGAAACAGATATAAAGTATCTTAATAGTAAATAGAAAGAGGTGGTTTATTTGAGTAAATATCTAAAAGTAATGTTTGGAACAAAATCTGGTGCATCAGATTTTGAATATAAATTGGGAGAAGTGAATGTAGCGAAAATATGGAATCCAAAAGAGTTAGATCCTAAAAAAATGGGAGGCTTTAATTTTAGTACAGAATCAAAAATATTAAGATGGTTAGTTAGAGGGGATACAATTTATGATGTTGAATTACCTGAAGATGCTGAGGTAGTTGATTGCCCTAGTAATTCAGCACCACATGGTGTATTTAGAAGTAATAAAATTATTATCTCTAATCCAAGAACAGTAACAGATGATATTGCAATGGAATTGTATTTAAAATCCGATTTACCAGAAAAATCCTATTATAAAGCCATGGCTGGGTGTGCAGTAAGAGGATATATGAATACAGCATTAAAGATTTTTGAAGATAAAGTTAATAAAGAAAATGTTAGATTAGTTACTTTAGAATTTGAAGACTTTTGTAAACAAGGTACTGAAAAGCAATTTGATGAAAATAAGCATTTAAATGAACAAACTAGATTTATATATAACAAATTAAAAAAATTATTATAGGAGATTTTAGAGTATGGATAAAACAAAAAAGGAATTAGTAAAAGATATTGTATATAAGTTTGCTGAGTTATCTAAAATAACGGATACAAAAATGTGTGATAATTTAGTTGAAAAGTTATTGAATCTTGATACTGATGATTCTATTGATACTATATTAGTTTCTTTAAATAGTTTATTAAATAGAAAAATCTTATCTGTTGATGATATCCTTTCAAATGTTAACTTAATATTATCTTTGAATCCCGATAAATATCATTCAGCAGATGATTTGATTGCAAGACTAAACTGGATTAAAAGTATGAATTTAGAGTATCCTAAAATGCCATTAGCAGAAAATCATAGATTAGTACTTGAAACATTCGATAGATTTAATGAGTTAATTAAGACAAATTTTGATTGTTTTTATACCAGTGGTTTGATGGGATATTTAGCAACTGAACATCCTTTAGAAAGATATCACGGAGATTTAGATTTATTTATAAATGAAGATCAATTATTGCTTTATATAAATTAGTGCAAAATAGCGATGACTTTGAATTTGTAAGTAATATGAATCATAAAGAAGTTAATGGTCATGAATATAAAGTTACATATAAAGATACACCTATGAGCATTGGATTATTTTTATTTAGCAGATTACCTAATCACGAAATTGTATTAAAGGAATATTATTATCCAAATCAGGATTCAAATCAAGATTTGTATGTTAATGAACATCATCTTTCCGGTAAATATGCATCTATGATGTTTTCAAATCAAATAAGAGAACATAATGGAACTTTTTATAAAATGCAAACATTAGAAAGTATATATAATTCTAAGAAAAATTCTAGACCTAAAGATAGATATGATGCAACTATAATACAAGATTTTGTTGACAAACAAATTGATTATAAATTGGATACTGAAAAACAAGATAACTATGACATTAATCATCAAATAGCTATAAATTCTGTAGTACAGCAAATGGAAGAAACTATTAAAATCCTATAAATAAGCGGAGATAAAAAAGTCTCTCGGAAATTTATATTTTGAATTATAATAGAAAATTATTTTTAAATTTGGGATTTTAATGGTTCCCACATATAAGAATTTGTGCGGGAGTACAAATTCAGTGCTGGCTAGACATAGATTTTATTTCCATATTCAAAGAAACAAAAAAGAGGATTAAATTATTTTGATAATTTTTTCCGCTTTTTGAAGATTATTTATATAAAAACATATTCATTTAAGACAATTTCTTCTGCTGTATTTTTATAGTTATTCATTAGTTTTGTCCATTCCAATGGATTTAATTCTTTGTTTTTTTCAGATAGTCTTTCATCATTCTAAGTTCTGAATCAATGGAATAGCCATTATCTCTTTGGTCATCAGTAGATACTCTTACATAAATACCACATCTCATAGTTTTCCTCCTTTCATTAAATTTCGAGAAATATTAAAATACCTCTCATATGTTTCCTCCCAAATAAGCAAAATGTATAGTCTAAAATTAAAATTTTTTCAAAAATTGTGCAATTTCTTTAAAATTATACTTTTGATTATGTTCCTTAATATAAAATGGCTTATTTGATATTTCATTAACTTTGTATTCAAGTATTGTAAGAGCAGTAGAATATGTAATTTTGTATTCAGTAGGTATTATTACTTGTAGATTGGTGTGCAATATAGTTTTTATTTGTCCTAATTTAACCTTGTATTTAAAGTCTTTTAAGATGCCGGTTAAATCTTTATTAGTTTTTAGTTTTTCAATTACTTTAAATTCAAGCATGAAAAAAGTCCTCCTTTCTAGAAAGAGAACTTTTTAAGTTTTATATAAAATAAAAACTTACGAACTTTTAAGTCCGTAAGTTGATTTCAAATGGAGCGATATATAAAATAATTTGAAACTATCACTATATAAGTTAATACAACTAACTTCTATAACAATAAGAGCGTAATTTTAACAAATATTAAAGCAATTTGATAAAATTGATAAAAATAATGTTATAATTATAATAGTGGAGGAATTGATATGAATAACGAATTTGATGATTTTAGTAATGCAATTGATAATATTCAAGTTGATAGAAAAAAGAATACATTTGAAATTAATCAATTAAAAATTGAACATTTTCATTGGAATTCTGGCGATATAGATGTTGGTATGCCTATAACTACAAGTATTGAGTTAATTAGCAATTATAATTTTGAAAAAGAAAAATTAGATTGGAAAAAAATTGTTTCTCACACATACTTAAGCTTAGAAAATGATAGAGAGCAAACTATCGATACTTATGAAGAAGAATTGGAAAACTCATATGATTTAACCAAGAATCTTGAAAGTTGTGATTTGAGAGATTTAAAAAACAATTATTTTACTGAAGAAAACCCTGAAAGATTTACTCATTGGGAATTAACTTATAATAATTATTTTAAAATTGTAGGAACATATGACCAAAATATTGAAGAGTTTGAAAAAATAAGTGATATTTTGAATTTTAAGAAAATTATTGCTGATGAAGATAAAAAAATTCAAGATAAACTTGGAAAACAAGATAATATTGAAAGTATAGAAAATGTTTGATAATAGTCGGAGGTAAATATGGAATTAATGGAATTATATAATCAAATTCATAACCCTATTGACGATATAAGTGTAATTGAAAAACTAATAAACGCTTATGCAAATAATTCAAAAGGTTTTGGAGGTTATTATGATCAATTAACTAAAACAGTCCAAAAAGAACACAATAAAGGACAATACTATCGTGAAGATGCAGATAGATTTTATGCAATGTTATTTAATAAATGGAAAAATAGTATTGTTGCTATGACCAAAGATGAATTCGTTGAATTATATAAACAAGGAAGTTATGGGCAAGATTTTATAAAAATGAGAAACTACTTAAAAAATATTCCTGATGTATCTACGATGAAAGAAGCAGATGAGATTTTTTATGGTAGTAAGGGTGATAAAGAATTAGAGGATGCTTTAGAAAAATATAGTTGGAAATCTTTTGGAGGCGGTAGTGGATGGATTCATGTCTGTTCTAGATACTTAACTGCAAAAAAAGATCAATACCCTAATGTAGAACATAGGCTATACTTGGATACCGAATCACTAGATACATATAAAATGACTACATATTTGGTTGAAAAATGTGATGAGCATAATTTGCCATATTATTTTAAATTCGATCAATATGCAGATAGAGATGACACTATTGTAATATATTCATCTACCGAGAATCTAACTAAATATGTAGAAATATTACAAGAAATAAAAAGAGAACATCCAGAATTAGTTTCAAGAGCTAAAGAACCTCCTGTTCTTACTGGAAAAATTGATGGTTGGATTGGTTATGGTTCAGAACCTGCAAAAACACCTGATGGACAAAGACATTCTTTCAATGAAATTAGAGCAAAAGTACTTGAGAATTCAATTGGAAAAGTAACAAAACAATGGATTATGAACCATCGTAATCAACAAATAACTTATCAAGGACAAAAAATGCTTTTTCAAGAATATATCGCAATGAAATCAACTGAAAAACTAATTGCTGATTTAGAAAGAAGATATTTATCATATGAAGAAAATGATAAAAAAGTTGCTCAAAGAAATGGAATACGATATAATCCAACAACCGTAAATGATAGATTAGGTTATACTTTACAAGATGTGAGATCCCCACAATTTAAACAAAATATATATAGAGTTTTAAGAGATAAAATGATAAGTTCTTTACCACAAGTATGCAATGGTAGTTATAAAGATATGGATGCAATAAATATGAACGTTAGAAATGGTAAACAAATAACATTTAGTGGCTATGATTTAGAAACTATTATTCAACAATTATCAGTAAATATTTCAAAAAATGATCCAAACTTTATAAGTTCTGTTCAAGCAGAAATAAAAAATAATGCTAAACAATATGGAATTGATAGCGAGAAATTTTGCTTTGATACTAAAGCACGAGAAACAATGAGAACTATGACAGCACAACGAGAAGCACAAAAACAACAGCAAGCACGACAAGTAGAAACAAAAATTAAACAGCCACAAAACGATAAAGCCGTATCAACAAAATCTATTGATATGAATTCTCTAAATGTTCAAACATTACCAGAAATAATTAATCCAGCTTTAATGGAAAGAAAAATGAAATTGCCAAATGGTGCCGAAATATCAGCAAGACAATATATTCAAGAAATAGTTTGCCCACAATTACCTAAAAATGGAATCGTTATTTTAGATAATGGGGCAGTTTTGCCAGTAAAGCAATTTATTGAAGAAGGTGTAATGTTCGAGTGTCAAGAAAAATATAATGGAGATTTCCCGAGATATATGGCAGAACGAACTAGAAATAATTTGGGTGTTATTTCAATTGAAAATGGTGATGAAAAATATGAAATAAATCCTGTTGAAATAACTGAATTTATAAATCCTGCTTTACTTGAGAAAAAAGTAAAACTTCCTAATGGAGTTGAAATATCAGCAAGACAATATATTCAAGAAGTATATGCACCACATATACCTGCAAATGGTAGAGTTACATTAAGTAATGGTGTAGATATTTCAGTTAAACAGTATATTGAAGAAGAATTATTGTGGAAAGATCTGGAAAAGTATAATGGTGATATTAGTCAAATACTATATAATGCAACAAGAAATAACACTGGAACAATTAATGCTGATCCACAACAACTGCAACAAACTTTAATAGAGATGAGAAATCAAACTGATTCTTTAAATAATCAACATAGTAATAGTCAAAGACGATAGCTTATAGATCAAAGTCATCGTCTTTTTCTTTATCTCTTTTATTAACATAAAATTCCTCTGCATTTAGGGCATAGACATTTTTGTAAAAATATATAAGTCAAAGTTCTAGAATATGCTCTTGAGTTATTTCTTTTTTGATGTTGGCATTCTTCCCATAATTCTTTACTAATAATTGGTTCAACAACGTTTTCATAATACGTAGGATTTTTAGTTCTTTTCCCATGAATGAAATCTCCTTTATATATTTCATTTTCAATAATATGTAAAATTGTATTATCTCTCCAATTTTCTTTACCTAGAACTTTTTCTTCTTTAAATAAATTAGCAATTTTTTGATATGATAGTCCAGTATGATACAAATTAAAAATTCTGATAACAATATCTTTAGTTGATTTATCAGGAACAAGCATTTTATCTAGATATTTATAACCAATTGGTGCTTGATGTGGAATGTGTCCTTGTTTTATTGCGCCAGCAAGTCCAACTTTAGTTCTTTCAGAAGTTCTTTCTATTTCATTTTGAGATACACTCATCATAATACGTGAAATCATTCTTCCATTTGAAGTAGTCGGATTAATATCATCATATACAAAATCTAAATAAGCTTCATTTTCTTCTAAAAAACTTAATATATTTTCCCAATCATAAATACTCCTAGTAATTCTATCTTGTTTTAAGGCAATCATTGTATTTATTTTTTTACTTTTAATATCTTCTTTTAATCTTTCCCATTCAGGTCTATAGTTTCCTTTTTTAGCACTAATACCAGCATCTTCATAATAATCTACTATTTCAAAATTATTTAACCTACAGTAAGCTTCTAATCGTTCTTTTTGCTCTGGCAAACTAAATCCTTCACGAGCTTGGTCTTCAGTTGATACTCTCATATAAAGACCAGCACGAACTTTAATGTCGTTATTTAATATTCCCATAAACTCAACTCCTTTACAAAAAAAGAGGAGAAAGTAGTATTAGTAAAGTCTAAATACTACTTTCTCCTCAAAACGTTAATTATTATAAAATTTTGTTTACATATATATTTTATCATAGATGTACCTCTCTTTCTAGAGAATACTTTTTCATTGGTTATTTATAATATCATTTTTGAAAACAATGTCAATAGCCTACAAACTTTTAATATATTCTTGTAAGTCACTAATATTAATGCGTTTTTGTAAGTTTTCTACATATACATCTTTGTTATGATTAAATGCAAGAAATGTAGTACTTTTAACTATAATTTTATTTGGCTCAATATAATTAATATTAGTTTTTTCAATTCTACAAACTGAACCATTAATAATAGTTGGTTTAATATTAAAAAAATCACACATAAATGTAATTCTTGTTTTAAGTTCTTCATCAATTGGAACTTCTTTTATAATAATATTTAACATAAATAAAATCTTTTCTTATCTTAAATCTTCATCCCATTCAGTATATGGAATAGGAGCAGCTATTAATTTTTTAGTTTCTGAATCGTACTTAATATACTTATTGATTCTTAGTTCAAGTAAAGCATCTTTTATTGTTTCTTTATTATCAGTACAATATTTTTGAATATCTAATCCAATAATTCCATCATTAAATAAAATAATAGTTAAGAAACCTTTAGCATTTAAAGATAAATTTTGATCTGTTAAATATTTCATTGTTGACTTGTAAATATTAAATTGTTTCATTATTTTCACCATCCTTTCTTTTATGGATGGATGATTTATAAACACAAAAAAATCATTCTTTCGAATGATTCATATACGTAAGTTCGGATTTTCCGAACAGATTCCTCAATGGAGCGATAACTTTACTTATATTCGAAAAATTATACTCCCAAGATTGATTAAATCAACTAAATAAATTATAGCAGATATAAAAATTATTACAATACTTTTGATAAAAAAATTGCTCGATAATATATTAAAAAAAACAGAAATATGATAAAATTAAATTACAATGGGAGGTGAAATTATGTGGATTTACATTATCATTGCAATTATCGTTTTGATTGTCATTTATGCTTTAGCTCTATATAATAGTTTTGTGAAACTAAATAATAAAGTAAAAGAGGCTTTTTCTACTATGGATGTTTATCTAAAGAAAAGATGGGATTTAATTCCTAATATAGTAGAAACAGTAAAAGGATATGCTAAGCACGAAAAAGATACTTTAAAAGAAGTTGTAGAATTAAGAAACAGTACTTATGATAAAATGTCTGATGAAGAGAAAATTAAGACAAATGAACAATTATCTAGTGGTATTAACAAGATTATGGCCTTAGCAGAGGCTTATCCTGATTTAAAAGCAAATGAAAATTTCAAAGATTTAAGTAAACAATTAACAAAAGTTGAAGATGATATTGCTAATTCAAGAAAATATTACAATGGCGTTGTTAGAATTTATAATAATAAAGTTGAAATGTTCCCAAGTAATATTCTTGCAGGATTGTTTGGTTACAAATCAAAAGCAATGTTTGAAGCAAGTGCAAATGAAAGAGAAAATGTAAAAGTTGAATTATAGTTATGGAGGATACAATGAAAAGAATCATTAAGGGAATTTTTTTATTTGTTGTAATTGCACTATCTCTAGTATTTGCTTACCCATTAAATACTTATGCACTAACTGAACAAACATCTTATGTAAGTATTGATAATACACAAAATTTAGAAGTTGGAAGTTTATCTTTCTCAAGTATTTCATTTAGGAATTATTCTTCCACTTCTACTCAAGCATTTGGATTAACAGGTGTAGTTGCTAATAGTTCTAGCGATACTATTAGTTATACTTCAACGGCTTATTATTATGATTCAAACTATAATTTAATAGCGCAAGGGTATAATTCAGGAACAGCAATTTCAGGAACTAGCAATTTTAATCAAATGTCTAATTTAAGTATTTTAGGTGAACATAGTATTAATGAAATATATTATTATCATTTATCAATTAATATAAGTGATACTACTAATTCAGCAGGAACAATCAATTCATCGAGTTTAACACCTAGTAAAAATTGTCAATATAGTTCTTACGATTATGTTCTTGATAAGTATGATATTAATATTATTGTTAATGAAAATAATACTTTTGATATAACTGAAACAATTACAGCATATTTCAATGTTACCAAACACGGAATATTTAGAACTATTCCATTAAAAAATACAATTACAAGATTAGATGGTACAACATCAACCAACCGTACTCAAGTGACAAATGTTAGTGTTGATAATGAATATACAATATCTAGAAAAAATGGTAATTATAAATTACAAATTGGGTCTGCTAATCGCACGTTAACTGGTGAGCAAAAATATGTCATTAAATATACATATAATTTAGGAAAAGATCCCGCGAAAAATTATGATGAATTATATTATAATATAATTGGAAATGAGTGGGACACAGTCATTGGTAATATAACTTTTTCAATTACCATGCCTAAAGACTTTGATTCCAGTAAATTAGGCTTTTCATCAGGAAATATAGGTTCAACAGATAATAGTAAAGTTAAATATAATGTTAGTGGAAACAAAATAACAGGAAGCTATAATGGTGTTCTTAGTGTTGGACAAGCACTAACTGTTAGATGTGAATTGCCTGAAGGATATTTTGTAGGTGCAGGGCTAAATATAAATATAATGGATTATATTATGTTCTTAATTCCTGTTATATTTTTAGTAATAGCAATATTATTGTGGTATAAATTTGGTCGTGATGATCAAGTTATAGAAACGGTTGAGTTTTACCCACCAGAAGGATTAAATAGTTTAGATGTTGGCTTTTTATATAAAGGTAAGGCTGAAAATAAAGATATAACATCATTATTAATATTTTTAGCAAATAAGGGATATCTTGAAATTAATAACAAAAAAATTAATTTAAATTCTGAAAAGATAAATTTAAATCAGGATTCAAAAAATAGTGCTAATCAAAAAATAATTGAATTGCAAAATAAAATAAATGAAGAAAGAATAAATAATCCAAATTCTAAAAAAATTAAGTATTATGAAAATATGTTAGACATTTATAAAAATATTGATACTCCAATTGATTATGAACAATATGGCCTTAAATCTTCAATTAATAAACTAAATAGAGAAAATAAGTTTTTTATAAAAAAATTGAAAGATTATGATGGAACAAATGTAAATGAACAATGGTTTATGGATGGATTGTTTGAATATGATAGAACAGAAGTTACAGATAAAATGCTATACAATAATTTCTATATAACAAATAATAGAATATTGAATAATGTTAACAACAAACAAAATATGGATAAAATATTTGAAAAATCTGCTACAAACAAAAAATTTCTAATTATTTTAATGATTATTGCTACCTATTGTTTGATTACAATACCGCCAATATTTAATTATGGTCAACCAGAAACATTAATTTTTGCATTACTTTTTCCAGGTATTGGTTTTTCGGTGTTATTTGGAATGTTATTTGGTAAGACACCTATTTCAGTTAAAATATTTGGTTTAATTTGGGGATTGGGATTTGGTGGAATGCCTTGGACATTTATGGTATTACCCGCAATAACTCAAGATATATCATATCTAATTGGTTATGTCGTAGGAATAATATGTGTGTTAGGGATGATATTGTGTCTAGTATATCTTCCAAAAAGAACAAAGTATGGTAATGAAATGCTAGGAAAATTAAAAGGATTTAAAAACTTTTTGGAAACTGTAGAAAAAGAAAGATTAGAAGCATTAGTTATGCAAAATCCAAATTATTTTTATGATATTCTACCATATACTTATGTTTTAGGTGTATCTGATAAGTGGATTAAAAAATTTGAATCAATATCATTACAAGCTCCATCTTGGTATGATAGTTCTAATGGTTTTGATTTTTCTTCTTTTGGAACATTTATAAAATCTACTATGGTTTCTGCTCAAAGTGCTATGTCATCAAGTCCATCTAGTTCTTCTGGTGGATCCTCAAGTGGCGGTGGGGGATCTTCTGGTGGAGGTTCATCTGGAGGCGGCTCCGGCGGTGGCGGTGGCGGCTCTTGGTAAAATAATATTATTAAAAAGACAATTTAGGTCATCGTGACCTAGAATTGTTTTTTTCTCTTTTACCCATGAGATTTTTATATTCTTCATAGTTTGTTTTAGCAAAGTTATCTAAATCTTCTTTTGTTTAATTTTATTAGTAGCCATAAAATTTACTTGTTCTGAATATTCATTTAATTTTTTTACTTCTTTTCTAATGGAATAAGGTAAATATTGCTTAGGATGTTTTTGTGGAAATACTTTTAATAAATAACAATAATATAAATATAGGCCATAGATACCTTTATGATGTTTATTGGTTCTAAAATATTCTTCAAAAATAGTTCTTTGTGGTATGGGTTTAATACAATTTGTCTAGATGAGTATAATCGTTTATTTATACTGTCTATTGAATAATCATTACCAAAAGCTTTTTCTATTCTAACTTTATCTTTGCCATTCATATAAATAGTTATAATACCATTACGAGAATAAACTTGATAGTCTAATTTTTTTAAGTCGTTCTACAACTTGTTTAAAGGTAACTGAATAGCTTATGACATTATCTATATCTTCCTTAAGAATCTTATAATAATCATCGTTCAATACTTTGTGTTTATAAGTGTTCTTGTAAGAAATATCTTCATCAAGAACACTTAAACCATTTTGTAAGCAACAATATAATTTATTTTGCCATCTTTCATATCTTGTAGCATTTGTTGAAATTGTGGTCTGTGTTCCATATCTTTAGCAGACACTCCAGCGTCTTCATATACTTTGTAAACTTCTAACTCTTTAAATTTGCATAATGCCAATAACTTTTCCTTTTGTTCTCCAAGTGAAAATCCCTCTCTAGCTTGATCTTCCGTACTAACACGAATATAAACTCCTGTAGTTTTCCTTTCATTATCCATAATTATCATTCTCCTTTCTTTGCAATAACGTACAAAAAAAATCAACTAGTAATAGTTGATTTAATCATTAACATCGCTTTGGTGCGACGATTTTACCTTATGGAGCAAATCGCATACAAGTTACGAACTAAGTTCTCTTTCTAAAAACATTATACATAAAGTTTTATTAAAATTCAATGGGAGTATATGAAAATTTAATAAAATAATTAATTTAGTAAACCCAGATAATAAAGATTTAAGTGAATTATCAAAAGATGAATTATTAGTAAAGTTAAATAAGTGTTTAAGATGTCTGGATGAATCCGAAAATGTTCTTGAAGAAAATATGCTAGCAGGTGATTTAGTATCACCTACAAAAGAAGTTCAAATGAAAACACTTGAATATTTAACACAAAATATGTCAAAAGTTCCAGATAAAAAGGCAAGAGCAACAATGGTATATTATACATTGTTAAATTTACATATGTTTAGTGATGGTAATGGAAGAACATCAAGATTTATGTATGATTTAATAAGTGGTGATTTAAATGAAGATAATATTTCATATTATTTTCATAAAAGTTCTAATAATACAACAAACCAAAATAATGATTTAGAAAAAAATAAAGGAATATAAGATATATTTATTGCCAATCAAATACCAGATGAGTTAATTTCCAGTCAATTAGGATTTGTTCCTCAAGAAATATTAAAAAACTATAGTTGGATAACAGTTGGTCACACTAATACTAGTCCATCAACAGAAACAATAATTCCTAAATCTTCACTAGAAAATTTGACATCAAAAGAACTACAGGATTTAGATAAAATTTTACACGATAGTTACGGTATGAAGTTATGTCCAAGTGGATTGGCGATGTTATATGTATCAAATAAAAAAGGGCAACTAAGTAAATGGATTGACATAAATAAAAACCATATATCATCAATAAAAGGGGTTGAAAGAAGATTTAATTTTTCAATATACAAACATCCTGAAATGATAGCTGATTGGACTCCAGATGATTTTAGAGAAGTTATAAATGTGGGTAATGCTGTTAAATATGCAAGGTTGAAGACTTTAATAGATGTTATTGCTCAACCTAAAAAATATATAAATCCAGATTCAGGTAATACTTATTGTGATGATATACTTGGTATATCAAAAGCTAAAGAAGTTGGTAGGGTTGGCAGGTAAATAATATTTAAAGAGGGTTTGGGATTTTCTTACATACGAATTTGCGTGGGAGTACAAATTCAGTGCTGGCCAGACATATATTTTGTTCCCATATTCAAGAAAAATAAAAAGAGGATTAAATTGTTTTGATAATTTTTTCCTCTTTTTTAAAGATTATTTATATAAAAACATATTCATTTAAGACAATTTTTTCTGCTGTGTTTTTATAGTTATTCATTAATTTTTTCCATTCCAATGGATTTAATTCTTTGTTTTTTTCAGATAGTCTTTCATCATTTTTAATATATTTTTCCATTAGTTCTTTATAATAATTCTCACAAGAATCACTGACTAAAAGAAGATGATGAGTTAATTTATTTGTCACCAATAATGTCTCATAAAGTGCCTTCTTGTTTTGTGCAATAAAGTGTAATCTTAATATTCCATATTTTCCAAGCCTTCCATAATTTTCGCCTTTTTCTAAATATAAATCTGGTAATAAATAATCTCCTTTTTTTGTATAAGTAACTTTCATTTTTATCATTCCTTTCTTCTTTAAATAGTGTTAATTAATTTATTTTTAGGCACTAATATTAAAATATCTTTAATAACATTTTTTTCAGTATATGGACAACTGATAATGCCATCTATATATAAATGCTATTGTGATTTAGTAATAAATTCTTCTAAAAATTTATTGGAATACACTTTGTGTATTCTGGTATTGTAAGAGTAGTAGGATATGTAATCTAGTATTCAGTAGGTATTATTACTTGTATGTTAGTGTGCAAGATAGTTTTAATTTGTCCTAATATAACCTTATATTTAAAGTCTTTTAAGATGTCGGTTAAACCTTTATTAGGTTTTAGTTTTTCAATTACTTTAAATTCAAGCATGAAAAAAGTCCTCCTTTCTAGAAAGAGAATTTTTAAAGTTTTATATAAAATAAAAACTCACGAACTTTTAAGTCCGTAAGTTGATTTCAAATGGAGCGATAGATAAGATAATTTGAAACTATCACTATATAAGTTAATACAACTAACTTCTATAACAATATTACCATATTTTCGTAAAATTTTAAAGGAATTTAATAAAATTGATAAAAATAATGTTATAATTATGTTTGAAAGGTAGTGAAATAATGAGAACAAAAGAACAAGCTTGTACAGCATGGCGTGAAATGTGTAAGAATTGTAGTAATCATGAAGAATTTTTTGCTGGTGTTTGTAGTGCTATATGGGAAAATACAATGCCTTATATCGAGCTATGTGATGAAATGTGTGATAAATTTAGTATTGCTACACTTAGTAAAGATACTGTTGCTATACAAGAATTATATAAAACTGCGAATTTAAACGATTATCAAAAACAAAAAATAAAAAGTATGTTAAAAACAAATAATGAATTATTGCTAACTTTAAATCCTTATATTTTACAAGAAAAGTATGCTTTTTTAGAACCATACGCAAACGAATTAGCGTTAGATACAATTATTCAAGATAGATTATTAAGTCTTGATGATTACGAATTATACATAATAAAAAAAATAGTTGATTTATCATCAAGTTATGGTATAAATTCACATAGATTAATTGGTACCATTATAGATCGTTTGGGTAGATCATCTATTCCAGGTAGAAATAATGAGAAATTTTTAGAAAAAATTAGTTCTTTATTTGATTTAATTAAAGAGTTTGAAAATCAGTATACTTTAAATGATGAAATAATCGGAAATATTGGATTTATAATCAAAACTGGAATTTTTCCAAAAAATGTTGAAGAACTTGAAGATTTTACTGGTAAAATAAAAGGAATGCTATCTGAAGATATAAATACTAATAATGACATAAGTGATTTAAAAGATGACTTACTATATGCTTTATTTGGAATGGATTTATCAGATGCTAAATTTTTCGTTGAAGCTTTTGATGTAGAAGGCTTATCACCTGAATTAGCATTAAATGAAGGTGTAATAGAACTCACAACTATAAAAATGATATTAGGATATGAAGATATTGATAAATTAAAGGAAGTTGCAACAACTTTAATAAATGGTACTGAATTTAAAATTAATTTATTTAATAATAGTTTGATTGAAGAAAATCTTTTATTACTTTATGCTAATGAATTTAATAAATGCAAGCCTAAATTTAATGAATCAAATATATTAACAACTATAGATGGTATTAATGTTTACGATTCAGGAGATCAATTTTATTCAATTGTAAAAACTTTAGGTGCTTTCTCAAAAGATGGAAATGGACAAGTAAATTATTACGAAGAATGGAATAATGATAGGTATAGGAGTCATATAAACGCTGTAAGTTTAATAAGAAATGATAATTTAGCATTTGCAGAGCAAGATGGAAAACTACATATAAAATTAGGTTTTTATGATTTTGATGAAACAATGTTTTTAGGTGGTGGCAATAAAGATATTAATAGTACCCCAGATAGTAGAAATATGGGTGCAAAAATATATTCTAAATTAAGCCTACCTAGTAAATTCATAGATAGTACAAGAGAATGGCATAACGAATTAGACTTTGAAAGAAAAAACACTGATCCACGAAACCCACATTTCAAAAAAAATCCAGATTTTATTATTCTGGATCAAGAATGCGAAGATATTTCACAACTTAGTGTAGAAGAGCAAAAACAATTTGAAGAATATAGAAATAATACTATTAAAGCAGCAAAAGAATTTGGAAATCTTCCAATATTAGTAATAAATAGAGAAAGAATTGCACGAAATGAAAACAATTTAATTAGAAAAATGTTAGATGACTATAATGTTTCTCATGATATGGGATTACTAAAAAATATAATTATAAAATTTAATAATAATAGAAATGGTTGTAGAGGACCACAACATAAATATATTCGTGAAAAATACTTTTCTAATCAGTATTTTCAAGAGATACTTAATGAAATTGATAGTATCATACCAGAAAATCAAAAAGAATTCTTTTATGAATTTGTAAAAAATGAACATGAAAAGATGGCTGGTTGTTTTTATGATAATACAACAAAAGATATGCCTATTCAACCAAATGAATTATCTAAAAGAGGTGGTTTAAATGTCTAAAAAAGAAAATGATAAAAAAAAATTATATGAGTTGTGCTTAAAAATTATTTCAATATTAAAGAAATAAAAGACGATAGATTACAATGATTATGAACTGAACCCCAAAAGTTGGACAGTTTATAAATAGTTTCTAATTAGAGGATTGTAACCTGTAATTTACGGGTGACAATCCTTTTAATTTTACTTTAATTCTATCATAATTATAATAATTAATATAGTCATCAATTGCTAAAATTAATTCATTCTTAATTGAAAAGTTAAATTTCAGCTAAAGATATGTAACTGCAATTTAGTCTTGCATAGTTTTTTATACAATTAGCAATAATTATTTTGATATTGCATTATTATAAATTATCAATTATTATATACATTGTCATTTGGAAGACATGGCAATGCTGAGGAGCAACCAGAGAGCCAAATGATGGTTTTACAAAAAAGGAAGTTAATACTATATTATTGATATTAAACTTCTTTTTATTTTTACTTTCTTTTTTGGAAACCTCATTCGATAAACCTTGGGGTTTGGGGCAAAGCCCCAATTATATAGGCATAAACCTTTTATTATATTATTACTGTCTTATAAAATATAGACTTGTTTTTATTATATATACCTATATAATATACCATCGATGTATTACTTGTATTTCTAATGAAGGAGGAATAATTTGAAAAAGATAAATACATGTAATGTATATCAAAAACACTTAGATTTAAATAAGAGAATTAAAATCGAAAAAGGTATCGAAGAAAATCTTAACTTTACTCAAATTGCTAAGGAAATTAATAAATCGCCTAGAACTATTTCATATGAAATATTAAGAAATAGACAATGTCAACACTGCAATTCTTGGAAAATAAGAGAATTAACTTGTGATAAAACTTCTAAACCACCCTATGTTTGTAATGCTTGCCCTTCAAGAAAAGGATGTAAAAAAACAAGATACTATTATTATGCAAAAGATGCACAAGCCGAATATGAAGATAAACGTAGTAATTCTAGAAAAGGAATTGATATGTCTTCAACAGAATTTAAATATTTAAATGAAACCGTTTCAAATGAAATTAAAAACGGTCATTCATTTGCAATGATTATAAGAAATCATCAAAATAAATTTCCTGTTGGTAAAAGAACTTTATATAACTATGTAGAAAAAGGTTATCTAGACATTATTAATTTAGACTTACCTAGAAAAGTAAGATATAAAAAGAGAAATAAAAACACAACAGTAATTAAAAAAGATACAAAAATAAGAATTAATCGTACTTATGAATGTTTTAAAGATTATATTAAAACTCACAACGATAATGATTTTAATACCAACATTGTTGAAATGGATACAGTCGAAGGTATTAAAGGAGAAACACTTTTATTAACTTTATTATGGAGACATTCTAATTTTATGTTAGCTATAAAAATAGATAACAAAGAAGCCGATACAGTATCTCAAATATTTTGTTTTTTAAAAGGGTTATTGGGATATGAAACCTTTCATGAACTATTTCCGATAATTTTAACAGATAATGGCATCGAATTTTCTAAACCGGATATTATCGAATATAATGGTAAACATGTTTACCCAACGAAAGTCTTTTATTGCGATCCAGGACATTCCGAACAAAAAGGAAAAATAGAAAATAATCATGAATATATAAGAAGATTTATACCAAAGGGAGAATCATTTGATAATTATGATCAAGATGATATAAATTTGATGATGAATCATATTAATTCAGTAAAAAGAGATTCTTTAGATGGTGATAATCCATATACACTTATGAATATATTTTTACCAAATAAAATTAAAAAATTATATGATATTAAGGAAATAAATCAAAGTGATATTATTTTAAAGAAAAAACTATTTAATTATAAAAAGAAAAATAGCTCAAAATGAGCTACTAATCTAGATATACAAGTAATATATCAAAACACTTAAACTGAAATTTAGTCTAACACAAAATTTTCAGGGCTTCTTTTCATAATGCCTTGAAATACTAAATTTCGATAATATAATAACATAATATAAAGAAAAATGGTAGTTTTTTTTATAAAAACTGCCATTTTTTCTTGCAATTTAAAATTTTATTCATCAACTGAAATTTAACTTTTCATTCGAGTAAAATTAATTCATCTAGTGTTTTGTATTTATCTTCTTAATCGTAAAACATTTCAGTTTTAAGTAGTCCAAAAAAGTTTTCCATCATTCCATTATCCATACTATTTCCTTTTCTGGACATGCTTTGTTTTATACCTTTATTTTTTAGTCTTTGCTGATAAGATTGGTGTTGATATTGCCAACCTTGATCTGAATGAAATATTAATCCTTCTAGATTTTTACCATCAAATGCTTTATTAAGCATATCATTTATCTGCTCTAGATTTGGTGATTTAGAAGTGTTATAAGAAATAACTTCACCATTAAATCCATCTAATATTGGTGATAAATAACATTTTTCTCCTCGAAGATTAAATTCAGTTACATCCGTATACCATTTTTGATTAGGCTTTTCTGCATTAAAATTTCTTTCAATTAAATTATCAGCTATCTTACCAACAGTTCCCTTATAAGAAGAATATTTTCTTTTGTTTCTTTTTAATGGCTTTAAACTTAGTTTAACCATTATTCTATAAACTTTTTTATGATTAACATTATAACCTTGGTTTCTTAATTCTAACGTAATTCTGCGATAACCATATCTTTCTTTATTATTAATAAATCTTTCTTTTATTTTATATATTATTTCTTTATTTTTATCATCTTTATCTATTTTAGATAATGTATAATAATACACTGATTTAGCTAAACCAGATACTTGTAGAAGAATCATCAATGGATATATTAGCCGAAGTACACTTACAACACTTACTTTTTCTTCTGTTGTTGATTCTTCCTTGCTTGAACAACGGCTCTCAATTTTTTTGAGTATTCTAGCTCCGCCTTTAAATATAAGTTTTCTTTTTTTAATCTTTCATTTTCTTCTTCTATAGTTTCATTTTTCTTTGGTTTAAATTCTTTTTTCATAGTCGGACGACCTCGCTTTCGTTCAACTATATTATAACCGTTTTCGCGATATTTTTTAAGCCAATTATTTAACATTCCTTTTGCTGCCAATCCATCATGTATTGAAACTGATAAAATTGACTCATTATCAATCAGAATTCGATTTAAAATTCTTTCTTTTTCCTTAGAACTATAACTTTTATTTTCATTAGTTCTTAGAATATCAAATCCATGCTTATCATTAATCTAACTAGATATTCAACTCCAGATTTATTAATACAATATTTTGATTTTATAGAAGGAAAAGACATACCATTCTTTCTATCATAATATAAATTAATTCTTTCTTCATAACTTAATTTAGACATACAAAAACCTCGTTTCTATTTTGTCCAAGAAACGGGGTTCATATCATGGTTCAATGTTGAAACAGATAAAAAAAATTCCTAAAGAAAAAGTAAAAATAAGAAAAGGATATACAAGACATAAAGAAATAAGAGGTCAATATCCTGGCGATAAAGTACAAGTGGATATAAAATATGTTCCTAAAGAATGTTTGCTATTTGATACAATAGATAAGAAATACTATCAAATAACAGCAATAGATGAATTTTCAAGAAAAAGAATACTTGAAATAGTAGATGAAAAAAGTGTCACTAATACTAGTAAGTTTATAAGAACATTAGAAGAAAAAATGGGATTAAAAATAAATACTATTCAAACAGATAATGGACCAGAATTTGTTAATAATCAGATTGAGACAAATCTACCGACATTGTTTGAATTAACATTAAAAGATTTAGAAATGATACATAGACAAACAAGACCATATTCGCCGTGGCAAAATGGAAAAGTTGAAAGAAGTCACAAAATAGATGGAGAAAGGTTTTATAGTAGGAATGAATTTACATCAGAAGAAGATTTAAAAAAGAAACTTAAAAGATATAATGCAAGATATAATAATATAGCTAAAAAAGTATTAGACTTTAAAAGTCCAAACCAAATAGTAGAAGAATACAAACATAATACTTTTTTATAATATGTCTATAGGCAGAAAAGAACTTTTTATAAAAAAGTGTAACATATGATTGATTTCTCTAGAATTTTTTTAAAACAAATACAAGGTAAAATCTAGAATAATTAACAATTATATAGTATAATTTTATTAGTTGATTTATTGTCTGGGGGTGTTGTATGAAAACAATTAATAGAGAGTTAAAAGATTATATTGAACAACAAATATTACCAATATATGAAAATAATGATTCTGGTCATGGCATTGAACACATTCAGTATGTCGTTAAAAGAAGTTTGAGATTTGCTAGTCAATTTCCAAATATAAATCTTGATATGGTATATGTCATTGCTTCTTTTCATGATATAGCACATCATATAGATAAAGATAATCACGAAGTATTGTCTGCTAAATTATTTTATGAAAATGAAAAAATGAAAAAAATTTTTAATGATGATGAAAGAAGAATAATAAAAGAAGCCATAGAAGATCATCGAGCATCATTAGAATATGAACCTAGAAGTGATTATGGTAAGATAATTTCATCAGCCGATATAACAACTAGCATTGATTCTGTATTGCAAAGAACTCATTCTTATACTACTAAACATTACCCAGATTTAGATTTATTCCAAATGGTTGAGCGTTCTTATAATCATATGCTTAAAAAGCATGGTGGTGATGGTTATGCTAAAAATTACTGTTATGATGAAGAGTATGAACAATTTAAACGAGATGTTGAAACAATTTCAAAGAATAAATGGGAGTTTGCTAAAAAGTATTTGGAGGTAAACAGAATTATGGATTTAAAAGAGAAAGCAAAAATATTTGCAATAAATGCTCATATGGGGCAAATCAGAAAAAGTGAACCTGATAAACCTATGATAATACATCCTATTAGTGTAGGTATGCTATTAGAAGAATATGGCTATGATGAACCAGTAATAGCTGCAGGTTATTTGCACGATGTCGTAGAAGATACTAAATATACTATTGAAGATATAAAAAGAGAATTTGGCGATGAAGTTGCAAATTTAGTTATGGGTGCATCAGAACCAGATAAATCATTGTCTTGGGAAGAAAGAAAAGCGCACACTATTGAAGAAACTAAAAAATTACCTTTAAGAAATAAGTTAGTTATTTGTGCGGATAAGATAAATAATTTAGAAGACTTAATGCTTAAATTCCAAAAAAGTGGAAATAGAGATTTTTCAGCGTTTAAGAGAGGCGAAGAACAACAAAAATGGTATTATACAAGTGTATATGAAAGTTTAATTTATGGTGAAGATGAAAAATTACCTATATTTAAAAGACTAAAGAATGTATTAGATATTGTATTCGCTGAAAAAGAAGATTTATATTTAAGAGATACTATTTTTGATGATAATAGAGAATATTATGAAAAACTAAAAAAGCTACATGCACAAAAGGTAGAATTACAAAAATTAAAAGCATTATGCGCATTATCAAAACCATTTGTTATTGAATTTAGTGGTACGCCTAGAATTGGTAAAACTACTACAATAAATAATTTATATGATTTCTTTAAAAAAGGTGGATTTAATACTGCTATAATTGAAGAATTTACTACATCTGGATATTATAAAGAAGTATTTAAACAAAAATATAAAGATGTAAGTTCCACTGAATCAAATATGGCAATAATAGAAGAAGTTACAAGGCAATTAGAAGAGGCACTTAATTCTGATAAAGAAATAATTCTAATTGATAGATCTGTAAATGATAGGCAGATTTGGAATTATAGAAGATATATTCGTGGTGATATGTCAGAAGAACTATATCTTGAATCAAGAGGAAAATATAGTGCAATATCACGAAAGTTAATAGATTTTTTAGTTATTACATATGCCGAACCATTAATTTCATTAAAAAGGGATTATAACTCAAGCTTGACACTAGAAAAAAGAAACTTTTTAAATATTGATAATTTAAATGAATATAATAGAAGTTTAAGAGATTTACAAAAATTATTTGAAACGAGTGTAGAAGATTCAATTTTGCTAGATACAAGTTCTATGAGTATGGATGAGGTCTCTGTAGAAATTGCATCACAAATAATGCCTGCTATGAGAAAAAGATATATTAAAAGTTTTAAACAAAAATATAATTTAAGATAATGTATACTAAAAAGGAACTCTTCCTTTTAAAATGACTTTATCTAGTATTATTGATAGAATTGTCTTTTTCTTTTTGCATATCTTTATCAAAATTATCAAGATTATTTTGTATAGATTCTGATCTAGCTTTTATATCTTTACAATACTTATCATATTTACGAAGTTCTTTTATTCGAGGTTGTATATCATTTATTTCAGTTAATATTTCAGATTTAACTTCTTCTGATTTTGCTCTGTGATATCTTTTCCAAAGATTTTCTCTTTTACCCATTAGATTTTTATATTCTTCATAGTTAGTTTTAGAAAAATAATCTAAATCTTCTTTTGTTTCAATTTTCTTACTTGTCATAAATCTTACTTGATTAGAATATTCATCTAGTTTAGCAATTTCTTTTCTAATTGAATATGGTAGATATTGTTTAGGATGATTCTTTGGAAATACACCTAATAAATAACAATAATATAAAAATAATCCATATATTCCTTTATGAGTTTTATTGTTTTTAGAATATTCTTCAAAGATAGTTCTTTGTGGTAGTGGTTTAAATACAATTTGTCTAGATAAATATAATCTTTTATTTATATTATCTATTGAATAATCATCACCAAATGCTTTTTCAATTATAACTTTATCTTTGCCATTCCTATAAATAGTTATAATACCATTTCGAGTATAGACTTGGTAATCTAATTTTTTTAATCGTTCTATAACTTGTTTAAGTGTAATTGAATAACTAATTACATTATCTAAATCTTCTTTTGGTGTTTTATAATAATCATTATCTAAAACTTTATGATTATAGGTGCTTTTATAACCTATATCTTCATCTAAAACAGATAAGCCATATTCAGCACATAAGGAATCCGATATTTGTCTTAACTTTGTTAGATTAGTTCTATTGTTATTATATTTTTTACCAGTCTTAAATGAAACAGAGTTTAGTATGAAGTGATTGTGTATATGATTTGTATTTTGGTGTGTTGAAACAACCACTTCATAATCACCAAACATTTCTTCTGCAAACTTAACTCCAATTTCGTGAGCAATATCTGCAGTAACTTCATTTTCTTTAAAAGATTGGTATCCGTGAAATGCTAAAATACCATCTGTTTTTTCATATTGTTCTTTTGTAAATTTCATGTCTTCATAAGGATTATACTCAGAACAATTTAATGAACTAACATAACATACTTTTTCATTTTTATAATTGTATTCTGTATTCTCAATTTCAAGATAACTATATGAGTTTTTTCCATAATCTTTATTAATGGTTTTTTCGGGATTAATAATATAATTTATAGACTGATTTAAATTATTCTTAATACTCCAAATAGATGTTGTCGCCATACTTAAGGTTTAGCCTTTCAGTATATTTGATTTTTTGGTGGGAGTAAAAATCCGTTGCTTGCTTATAGAAAGAATCAATCATAGATTAACTCTTTTAAAATAATTTCTTCAGTCATATTTCTATAATTATTCATCAATTTAACCCATTCAATTTGATTATTATCTTTACTTTTTTCAGATAGTTTGTCGTCATTTTCAATATAGTTACTCATTAAAATATTGTATCTTTTAGAGCATTCAATACTGACCGAAAGAAGATGATTTGTTAATTCATTTTTCATCAATAATGACACATATAATCCTTTTTTATGATTTTTAATATAATCTAATCTTAAATAACCATACTTATTTATTTGTTCATAATTTTTATTATCTATTACTAAATTTGGTAATAAATAATCTCCAATTTTTGTATATTCTATATTCATAATTTAATCAATTCCTTTCTAATATTTTATTTGTTTTATAACTTACAATTCCATATCTGTCTTTAATATTTTCTTTTGATATTGGAAAGTTATTTTTATTAGTAAGTGCTACAAATCTAATGATTTTTTCATCATCTTTTGGTTGATATTCCAAAATAACTTCATTAGTTTCATTATCAATTGTTTCATACATTTCATAAAAAGATGTTTCAAAATGTTCATTCATTTTAGTTAAATATTTATTTAATTCATCTTCAGTCATTCTACCACCTTTGATACATTCTTCATTATCACCAATCATAACAGGTACTGCAACATCAAATATTCCTGCATCATAAAACTTTAATAATTCTCTAATAAATCCGTTTCTAAAGTTAATTTTTTCAAGAATTAAATTACCTTTACTATCTTTTTTAATCTCAATAGTATCAATAAATTTTGATATAAATTCTTGTTTTTCTGACTTATCCATATCATTCCATTTTGATTTTAATAATGAATTTAAGGTATCAAGTCTTATCATTTTTTCTCTTTCTAAGTCTCTTTGTGCGAGTAATTCGTGTGGAGAGTAGTTAAAAGTTTCTAAATTAACTAACTCTAATTTTTTGTTTTCTAGATTAGCAAGTTTATCCTCAATTAGTTTATAGTCTTCTTTAAAATCTTCCATTTCAACAATACCTTTAATATATGCTTGTTTAATTCTATCTCTTTGTTTTTCTAAAGTTCTTATCTCTTTGTCAATGGTAGTTGTATCAATTTTATTATTTTTATCTTCTAAAATAGGTAAGAAGAATTTTTTAACAGCCATATCATATTCCAATAAATCATAGATAAAACTTTCTAATAATTCTTCTACATAATTTTCGTTAAAGTTAATATGACAATGTTCACAAGTGTAATACATATATTTTCTTTTAGTACCACCAGAACCTTTACATTTCATAATATGACTACAGCTGGGACATTTAAGTCTTTGAAAAAAGGTATAAATTCTATCTCTTGTATAAGTTCTTTGATTTCTTTCTTTTTGTTTTTGGCATTCTTCCCATTTAGCACGGGATATGATAGGTTCAACTACATTCATATACACGATAGGTTCTAAATTTTCTTGTTTACCAATTCGTTTATATTGTTCATAATCTCCCATATAGATTTTATTATCAATTATTTTTTGAATTGTTGTATCGTGCCATTTCTTTTTAGGATAGATATTATTTTCTTTAAAATAATTAGCAATTTGCTGAAAACTTTTTCCCTCTAAATACATATCAAATATTTTTTCTACATATGGTCTAGTAGCATTATCAACAATCATTTTCTTATCTTCTGATTTAGTATAGCCAAAAGGTCTTTGTCCTGGAATATGACCTGATTTAATAGCACCATTTAATCCAAATTTAGTTCTTTCCGATACAATTTCAATTTCTAATTGAGATAAAACAGTAAGCATTCTTACAAAGAATCTTCCATTAGAAGTAGAGGTATTAACATCATCTCTATAACATAGTAGAAAGCAGTTATATTGTTCTAAAACTGATATTAATTCTTCTAAATCACGAACTGAACGAGTTATTCTATCTAATTTATAAGCAATAATATAATTAATTTTTCCTTCTTTAATATCTTGTAACATTTCTTGAAATTGTGGTCTATGTTCCATATCTTTAGCAGATATACCAGCATCCTTATAGACCTTATAAACTTCCAAATCCTTAAAACTACATAATTGTAATAACTTTTCTTTTTGCTCTCCTAAACTGAATCCTTCTCTTGCTTGATCTTCAGTTGATACACGAATATAAACTCCTGCGATTTTCCTTTCATTATCCATAGTTATCATTCTCCTTTCTTTAATAATGAAAGGCACCAAAAAAAGGTGTCACATTACAAGGACACCTTTGATTTAATTGATTATTACACACCAAAAATAACCAATATTATGGGAGTATCTAAACTCTCAATCAATTTAATGCCTTGCAATGTACTCTGATAACTCAGCTAGTGGAATCTTATTTTGTAGATTTCCTAAATAAAAATATTTCTGTTCATTAAAGAACAAATATAATCGGTTATTTATAATAACCTTATGTGGTTCAACATACGCTAGATTTGTATGTTCAACAATTCGTAAGCAACCTTCGTATATTTCATATTTATGCTTAGCGAATCTGCAAGACCAATCGATTTTGGTTTTGAGTTCATCACTCATATTGATTTTTTTCTTTACGACTTTTATCATACCACATCACACATTTCTTTACAATAGCAACAAAAAAATCAACTTGCGTTGATTTAATCATTAACATCGCATGGTGCGACGATTTTCTCTTATGGAGCGATAAATAAAGATATTTGAAACTCCTTAAGTTGTTGATAAACAACTAATATCTAATAAAATTATAATATTTCATCTAAAAATTTACAAGTATTTTTTTGAAAAAAATACATATAATAGAATTGACAGATGATTATTTTTTATGATAATATAATGTCAGTGAGTGAGTAGTTCGCTGAGTTACTGAAGGGTGCGATTAATTCACACCAGCAAGCTTGCCTTGTGGGTTCCTTCAGTCAGGGGAAAGCTCACTTTTTTTATTTTGTTAAAAACTCTATAAGTTTTTTTAACTCGATAGCATTACTATCACTAGGAACTAATTTTAGTCCATAACTAATTAAATTTTTTCCTTTTAAATATAATTTATTTTTTATTTCTTTAATGTATTTAAAATGTGTTTCATCATTGTATTTTAATGCTTGAAATAATGCACTACAACAACAATCTGCAAGTTGTAATAATTTTTTTCTTTCATTTGGGATGATTTTTATACTTTTAATTTTTGAACTGTCTATTTCAAACTTTTTGTGATTATTACTATTTAAATATTCACTTAAACTTTTCTTTGACAAATTTCCTCTGGAGCTAATATTAATATTTGCTATACCATTTACTTCATTCATATACCAGCATATTCTTTCATAAAGATAACCGCTAAAATAATTATATATATTATTTGATGGTATTAATTTAATGCATTTAGTATCAACAATAACATTTATTATCTTTATATCAAGGTCTTTAATTGTTTCCATTATCATTTTTTTATTTGGATATCCTTTTATTAGTTTCCAATGTAATTGTGATTTTATATTCATTTCTAAATTGGATTTGATTTCATCAACTTTTTGTGATGTAATTAAATCTTTTTCTCTTTCAACAATAATTGCAGTTAATATAAAATATCTAGAACCTTTATTAATTCCTTCATCGCCAGATTCATCTATATAAACATTATATTCTTTAATATCCA
>ENA-OPDZ01000072-OPDZ01000072.1-human-gut-metagenome-genome-assembly--contig:-NODE-72-length-31957-cov-9.115008_pt1 | contig 31957 bp, 24 predicted proteins | sample MGYA00241628_ERZ501519 | MGnify/ENA primary metagenome ERZ501519 (study PRJEB25962, sample SAMEA2042384) | human gut metagenome | biome: human gut; feature: human-associated habitat; material: faeces...
AAGCCTCGACATAACTCCGCCCTGTCTTATTTCCCTGTATTTCAGAATATCGAAGTCCGCGTCCATTCCGTCGATTGCGTTCTGTTCCTTACCGTAAAGCTTCTTGGTGAAAATCATCATTATGCGGCAGGAAACTATACTTCCGACGATAGCTCCGAGGTTCCCCATAAGCACGGCAAGCCCCGAATGTTCGAGATTGGCAAGTCCGGAGACTTTAAGCATATAGACCGTAACGATAAGCCCCATTCCGAAAGCCGTACCCATATTGCAGAGCGCGGGAAACTGATACTTCTTGAAGTAGCATCTGAATTTCTTGTCTTCGGCAAGCGAGAGAATCGCGGGGTTATCCGACATATAACACGCGAAAATTCCGATAATGCTTGCTCCGGGCATTCCGTAAAGCGGTTTCATAAGCGGAGCGAGAAGCTTATTCGCCATGGCGATAACGCCGAATTCCGTGAAAACGTAGGAAATCGCTCCCGCAACTACGGCAAGAGCCATAATGTTAAGGACGGTATTTATGAGAAGGTCGTAAGCATTGGCGAAAAGCGTGTTTATGAGATTGCCCATTCCCATAACGCTTCCGAGAAGCCCGAAAAGCACGACAAATACGAGAATGCAGACTACGCCCTCTCTTCCGACCGTCCTTTTCAAAGCTACGCTTCCGTTATAACCGCGAACGACTTTCTTTTTGTCCCTGATAAAAGCCTTGAAGCCCTTATCTTCGGCAGTGTTTTCTTCCTTTTCTGCCTCTTCGACCGCAGCGAATCCGTTTTCGTCCGTCTGAGGAGCCGATTGGTGTTTGTTTTCTTCAGAATTGATGTCCCGTTTCTTCATTGGATTCCTCCGAGGGAGTTTATTGTTCCGCGCGGTTTTCCCGCGGCTTTTTTTCGGTTTCCGCATTCCAGCGCTCTATCTCGACGAAATGAACTATTCTGCGCTTCGAAAGAAGCTTTGCGAGAAAATATGCCGTAAGACAGTCTACCGTACTATGCACGAGCGTCATTCCGAACGTAATTCCCCATATGTATCCCGCCGAATCGTTTTTGACGGCAATGTTATTAAACAAAGCGAAATATACGCAGCCGGTTTCTCCGAGTCCGTGAAGAATCGCCGTTGCCGCCGCGAAAATCACCATTCCGACGACTTTGTTGACGTTGATTTTCCTGAGCAGAATCACGCCGAGTATCACGAAGAGAATATGACTTCCCGCGCGCATACAGACGACTACGTCGGCTCCCTTGATAACGAATCCGAAAAACGTTCCTATTGCCACGAGGATACCCGTTACGGGGTTATAGTACATTCCGAGGAATATAAACAAGTGCGAAAACGGCGTAAACGACCATACCCCCAAAGGCACGGTGTACATAAACGTCGTCCAGATAAGCGACAGCGCGATGAGTACGCCCGTCGTCGCGATTTTCTGCGTCGTCGTAGGCTTTTCGATTTTCATTGCTTTTACTCTCCTTTTCGTAACGGCTCCGCCCGCTTACGCGTAATTTCCCGGCCGCGGATATAGTTTAACATATTTGCGGAATAATTGCAATCCTTTTTCCACCGTAATTCGACGGCTCTCCGTTCCCGCGGCAATCGCATACGCCGAAAAACGAGAAACTTCCTCCCATTCAAGTTAAAATTCCTTCCGTAATTAAAACTCTCAAAGCCCTTTCTCTCCTCAAGAGAAAAGGCTCTTCCCTGACAGGGAAAAGCCTCGTCGGTTATATTCGGTTTAAAAGCTCAGATAAGCTTCTTTATCGCGTCGCAGACTTCAATGAAGGGTTTTTCTTCGAACGGAGTCTTGAGCCCAGCGTATTCGAGAAGCTCGGTAAAGGACTTCGAACCGACTTGTTTGAGGAACTTCATATATCTCTCGTAAGCCTTGTCCCAATCTTCGAGCGAAAGCGAAAGAATCTGGAACGCGGTGAACTGCGCAAGACAATAATCGATATAATAGAAAGGAGATTCGTAAATGTGCATCTGTCTCTGCCATCTTCTTCCTTCCTTATAGAACGGAATATCGTCGAATTCCACGTGCGGAAGGAATTCGTGTTCTATCTTAGCCCAGAAAGCGTTCCTTTCGGCAGGAGTCATATCGGGATTATCGTAAACGGTCTGCTGGAAGTAATCCACTATCGTTCCGTAAGGAATAAAGGAAAGACCGCCCATAATGTGCGTGAGCTTATAGTCCTCGAGTCTGTCGCCGAAGAAATCCTTCATCCACGGATAGGTCAGGAATTCCATACTCATCGAGTGAACTTCGCAGGTTTCCATAGTTGCTTCCTGCTGGTTGAAGCCCTGCTTGAATCCGTATTCCGCCGCGAGAGCGTGACCGAATTCGTGAGTCAGAACCTCTACGTCGTGAGAGCTGCCGTTGAAATTGGCAAGAATGAACGGAGTCTTGTATCCGGGAATGGTAGTGCAGTATCCGCCGCCCCATTTTCCTTTTCTCGCGAGAACGTCGAAAGCTTCGTCGTTCCTCATTCTGTCGAAAAGATATCCGGTCACGGGCGCAAGTTCGTGATACATTCTGCTTCCCTTTTCGAAAATCTCTTCGGGAGTTCCTTCGGGACGAGGTTCGTGTTCGGTATAGACGCCGTTATCGTAAAAATGAACCTTATCCCAGCCGAATTTCGCACGGATCTGCTCTTTCTTCTCGGAAACCACCGGAACGATATACTTCTTTACGTTCTCTCTGAACTTGGCGATGTCTTCCTTTCCGTAGCAGGTTCTGCCCATTCTCATATAACCGAGCGCGCTGTAATTCTCGAAGCCCAGTTCTCTTCCCATCCGCGTCCTGAGTTTAACGAGCTGATCGTATATCTCGTCAAGCTCCGGAGCAACCTTCATCATTGCGTCGGAATAAGCCATAGTCGCGCTTCTTCTTACCTCTCTGTCGCTGTTCGTGAAGAATTTGCTGATGGTCGCGATATTGTATTTTTCCCCGTTGTATTCGATAACGGCGTTATTGATAAGCTGTCCGTACTTGGTCGTAAGCTTGCTTTCCTCTACCATAAGCGGCAGAATCTTTTCGTTGACCGATTTGACCTGAAGTTCAAGCTGATCGAAAACGACCTTCGGAAGCATTTCTTTAAGACCGTCGATATGTTTCGAGCCGAGAATAGCCTTCGCAAACTTCTGACTGAAAAGACTTACCTTCGGGAATTCGCCGTCTATGAATTCCTTTTCCTTGAAATAAAACTCGTCGTTGTTATTAAGAGAAAATCTTATCTGGGCAAGCGACGCCATAGTGGACATATGCTCGGATATTCTGTCCAGCTCGTCGAGACACTGAAACTGAATTTCCGCGGACCTGGCCTCTTCGAATCTTTTGAGCAAGGCTTCGCCTTCTTCCAGAAACTTATCGAAATCCGGACGCTCGTACTGCATTTGTGATACTTTCATATTGTTCCTCCTGATATTTGAATCTTATTTGGTCTGATTAAGTTGGTTACCGCTAATCGGCTGCACACGAATTATTTTAATGAATAATTCAGTTTTCGTCAAGCCGATTAAGCCCTGAATTCAAAATTCCTGCTTTTATCGAGCATAAATACCGAACGGTATTCGGGTTTCAGACGACAGCCCCGCCCGAAACGTTGAGCGTAACGCCCGTGGTATAAGTATGCTCGCCGATAAAGACGACGGAATCCGCTATTTCGTCCGCGGAAGCCATTCTTCCGAGCGGAATATCTTCTTCTATGAGCCTTATATCGCTCTCGGAAAACTCCTTCATCATTTCGGTATCGGTCGAGCCGGGCGCAACGCAGTTAACCCGTATATTCATAGGCGCGTATTCTTTCGCCATAGCCTTGGTAAATCCTATGACTCCGGCTTTCGCCGCGGAATAAACGGCCTCCATACTCGCTCCGCATATCCCCCACATAGAAGAAATATTGACTATGCTTCCGCCTCTTCCGAGCATTTCTCCGACTGCGATTTTCGTACAGAATATCGTCGAAAGCAGATTTACGTCCGTAACGAACCGTATTTCCTCTTCACTCTGGTCCACGAGCAGCTTCCTTGCGCTTACTCCGCAGCAATTCACGAGAACGTCCACTCTCCCGTATCGTTTCTTCGCAGCGGCAAAAAGCTCCTCCGCTCCGGTAAGCTTCGTCAAATCGGCTTTCACCGCGATCGCCGAACCGCCGTCCAGATTTATCTCTCCTATGAGAGCTTTCGCCTTGTCTTCCGACCTCGAATATCCTACGACTACGTTATATTCCTTTTTGTGGAAGGCTCTCGCGCACGCGGATCCTATTCCGCCCGAGCCTCCGGTTATTATTACGGTTTTTCTCATATTTCTGTTACGGATAGTTGCCCGCGGCTTGCGGGGCGGGCGGGCTGAAGAAAGTCTGTATCAACAAGAAAGCTATCGGGGGAGCAAGCCGCGCTACGCTATCTGCGTCCATTCCGCAAGAGTCTCGTCAAGCTCCGACTCTATTTCGCAAAGCCTTTCCGAAATCTCCCTTACTCTCTTATAGTCCGGACTCGCCGCAAGTTCTTCGTTGAGCGACGACTGTTCGTTTTCCAGCTCCCGAAGCTTTTTTTCGAGAAAAGCCACTCTCTGTCTGTGCTCGGCTTCTTTCGCCCTGTCTTTAGCCGACCGGAAGCCTTTGTTCTCGGGCTTTGTTTCGGGCGGGCGTTTTTCCTCCGCGGCAGAACGCTTTTCTTCCTCGTTTTTTTGCTTTTCGGCGGTAAATTCGTCGTAAGTCCCTTTGAACGAATCGATTCTTCCGTCCTCTATTTCAAGGAAATTGTCCGCAAGACTGCTTATAAAGTATCTGTCGTGCGAAACGAAAAGAAGAGTTCCTTCGAACTTACGGAGAGCTTCTTCGAGAGCTTCTCTCGCAACGAGATCGAGATGGTTGGTCGGCTCGTCGAGAATAAGAAAGTTCCCCTTTTCAAGCATTAAAAGCGCGAACGCAAGCTTCGCTCTTTCTCCGCCGCTCAAAACGCCGACTTTTTTATCTATGTCCTCCGACGAAAGCAGCATCCTCGCGAGAGCCGCGCGTATTTCGGTCTGCGAAAGCTTATGATTCTTGAACCATATCTCGTCGATAACCGTTTTTTCGGGATCGAGATTGAGATTTTCCTGATCGTAATAAGCGGCTTTCACGTTCTTTCCGAAAAGGACTTTTCCGGTTTTTTCGCCCTTTCCGCTCATAATATAACGGATAAGCGTGGTTTTCCCCGTTCCGTTGTCGCCGAGAAGAGCGGTTTTCGTCCCTCTCGTCAGAACAAATTCCGCGTCAGAAAACAGTTCTCTGTCCGTGAAACCGAGAGTAAGCCCTTTTACCGTCAGAACGTCTTTTACCGGCTCCTTTTCGAACGAAAAAGAAAACTTCGGTGTTCTGCGGTCGATATAGGGTTTGTCCATAATCTCCATATTCGCAAGCTGATGAAGCCGACTTTTCGCGCTGTTGGAGGTAGTCGCTCTCGCGATGTTCCTCTGCGCGTAATCCAGCATGGACGCCACCTGCTTCTGCTGCTTTTCGTATTCCTTCTCCCTTCTTATAAGACTGTCTCTTTTAAGAAGCTTATACTTGGTATAATTCCCTTTATAAGGAGTTACGGTCCTGTTTTCGAGGTCCCATACGGAAGTTACGGTCTTATCGAGGAAATATCTGTCGTGCGAAACGGTAAGAATCGCGCCTTTATAGCCGGCAAGATATTTTTCCAGCCAGAAAAGCGTTTTAAGGTCGAGATGATTGGTCGGCTCGTCGAGAATAAGAAGCTCGGGCGCGGCGAGAAGAAGTCTGCAAAGCATAAGACGAGTCTTTTCCCCGCCGCTCATAGTGCGTATGCTTTCGCCGAAACGTCCGCCGAATCCCATTCCGAAAAGAACGGTCTTTATTTTTACGTCGATATCGTATCCGTCGCCCGCCGTGAAAACCGAATTCCATCTTTCGTATTCCGCGGATTTTATTCTGAATTCCTGAGAATCGTGGCCGATACGGGCAATTTCGCTTTCGAGAGCGCGCATTTTTTCTTCCGCGGCAAGAAGCTCCGAAAATACCGTTTTCATCTCCTCGTAAACGGTAAGAGAACTGTCAAGCCCCTGATTCTGCTTCATATAGCCGACTTTAAGCCCGCTTTTTCTCGTTATTTCTCCGTCTACGGGTTCGAGATTCCCCATAATCAGATTGAGAAAAGTCGTTTTCCCTTCCCCGTTTGCTCCGACCAGACCTATTCTGTCTCCTTCGTTTATACAGACGTCGATGCCGTCGAGGAGTATTTTATCGTCGTAACCGAATACGACGTCTTTTATCAAAACAAGCATTATACTTCACCGCTAATCCGCTTTCCGCGCGACAAAAAACCGCGCCGTTCTTTTTCTCCGAATCGGGTTTATTTTGCGGAAAGCTCCATTTCCTTCATCTCTCCCGTTTCGCTCATAACGAAAGCCGTTCCGAAACCTTCTCTTAAAAGTTCGTCGAGCTGCTGACGGAAGTTTTTCGTTTTTTTCAGCACCGTACAGCGGATTCCCGCCTTTCTCTTTTCTTCGGCAAGCTTCATCGCCCGCCTTATAAGCTCCGCCGTCGATTCCTTCGGAACGATAACGGCTTCGGCTCGCTCCTCGACGGAAAAATCGCCTCTTTCGGCAAGCACGGAAACTATCCTTTCGAAACCTATCGAGAATCCGCAGGCGGGAATATCCTTGCCCGTAAATTTTCCGAGAAGCTTATCGTATCTTCCGCCGCCCGCGACCGAATATCCGAGTCCGTCCATAGCTATCTCGAAAATCGTTCCCGTATAATAATTCATTCCTCTGACCAGAGTAACGTCGAAAACGATATTGCAGTTTCCGACGAGCGCGCGGCTCGTATCGAAAATCTCTTTGAGATTGTCGGCTACGCCTTCTTCCAGCGCGTCCGCAAGCGTTTCCTTAGCCTTCTCGAGAGGATTGTCCGCGTTCCTTATCTCTTCCACGCAATCTCTGAGTTTATACGCGCATTCTTCGCCCGCGCCTATATCCGTAAGCTCCTTTAAAACCCCGTCCATTCCGATTTTATCGAGTTTATCGAGAGAAATATAAACCTTATCGAAATCTTCTTCCTTAAATCCGCAGTAAACCGCAATTGCGCGAAGAATCCTCCTGTCGTTTATTCTGACGGTAAATCCCGAAAATCCGAGATTCCCGAGAGCCTCGGTCGTCGCCGAAATAAGCTCTATTTCGGCAATAGCGGATTTTTCTCCGATTACGTCTATATCGCACTGAACGAACTGACGGAATCTTCCCTTCTGCGGATTGTCCGCGCGCCAGACGTTTCCTATCTGCATAGCCTTGAAAACCGAGGGCAGCGAAGCGGAATTGTTGGAGTAAAACCTCGTGAGCGGTACGGTCAGATCGTAACGCAATCCGCAGTCGCATAACTGACCGTCGTTTTCGGCGAGCTTTTCGCCTCTTTTCAGAATTCTGAAAATAAGCTTTTCGTTGTCGCCTCCGTTTTTGCCGGTAAGCAGCCCGATATCCTCCACGCAGGGCGTTTCTATACGGCTGAATCCGTAAAGCCTATAGGTATCTTCTATCGTTTTCATAACCTTCTCGCGAAGAAGAAGATCCTTCGGCAGTATATCTCTCATTCCCTTTTCGGGTTTCTTTGCAAACATAACGTTCTCCTTAATCTCTTCCGCAAGCGCTCCCGCCCGCGGACTAATCTATAATAAATTCGCTCTTCGGCTCGGACGCGTTTTCGAGTTCTTTTCTCTTTTCTTCGTATCCGCGTCTTCCGAACATAGCGTAAGTCGCGTTTTTGCCTTCTGCCACGCCCGGCTGATTATAAGCGTCGACGTTGAGAAGTTCTCCCGCATAAGCAGTCTGCATCTCGAAAAGATAAAGCAGTCCGCCTACCGTGAATTCGTCGATTTTATCGACGGTAACGGTCATATTCATTCTCTGCGCCTTGGAAAGAGCGTAAGCCGTTGTTTTCATTTCGGTATTTATAAGGCGGCTCATAGCGTTGCCCGAAAGGAAATGCACGTCGGGGAATTCCTCGCAGCCCTCGGGAATAAGAACGTCGTTTCTGAATTCCTCCACGCCTATGAACGTAACGACCTTGTCGAAAGGTCCTTCGGTATAAAGCTGAAGCTGACTGTGCTGATCGGTCGCGCCCAGAGATTTGACGGGCGTCTGTCCCGCATAAACGTAATTTCCGTCCCTGTCCTCGGATTTTCCGAGACTCTCTCCCCAAAGCTGACAATACCAGTCGGCAAAGCTTTTAAGAGCGTCCGAATAGGGCATCATAACCGAAACGTTCTTCCCGCCGTTCATCGCGAGATACTGTAATATAGCCGTAGTAAGAGCGGGATTCGCGTAAATATCTTCGGATTTGCAGCGTTCGTCCATAGCAGCCGCTCCTTCAAGAAGTTTTCTTACGTCTATTCCGAGCACCGCCGCGGGAAGAAGACCTACGGGACAAAGCTCGGAAAATCTTCCGCCCACTCCGTCGGGAATGACGAAGGTCGGGAAGCCTTCCTTTTCCGCAAGCTTTATGAGATTGCCCTTTTTCTCGTCGGTAGTCGCGACTATATGTCTGCTCCAGTCGCTTCCCAGTTTCTTTTTAAGCATTTCCGAAACGATAAGATACTGACTCATCGTCTCGCTCGTAGCTCCCGATTTCGTAATGACGTTGAAAACGGTCTTTTCGGGTTCGATGATATCGAAGAGCGCGTTCATTCTTTCGGGATCGACGTTATCCGCGACGTAAAATCTCGGACCGTTCCGTTTTTCCGAAGGAAGCTCGTTGTAATAAAGATGTTTAAGCGACTGAAAGACGGTTATCGGACCGAGAGCCGAACCGCCTATTCCCAAAACGACGAAATTCTCGCAGCTTTTTCTGATTTTTTCGGCAAGAAGCTCTATTTTTCCGACGACTTCCTCCTGATTGTACGGAAGCTCCGTCCATCCGAGCCAACCCGTTCCTCTTGCTTTCTGAACGGAACGAAGAGCCTCGACGGCGCGATCCCTTACGCTTTCCATATCCGAAACCGAAATTCCTCTTTCGCCTATCGAAGTGTCCATCATATTGTTGTAATCGATTCTGATTCTCATATCGTCCTCCTTTATTCCGAAGCTCCGCTTCCTGTTTTTTGCGTTTAATTCCGATATTATCCCTTTGTAATTCTTTCGTCTACACGCACGCCATAACCGCGTATATCGCCGCGGCTGCCGCGTCGGGTACTCTCAGCCCCGAAGCTTTGAGGTAAAGTCCGTTTCTGCATTCGAACGAAACTCCGCCGAGAGCTTTTTCCGTCTTTAAAAGCGCTCCGAGCCTTTCTTTTATCTCTTCGTCGCCGAGAATTCCGACTTTCTCTTTCTCCTTCACGCCGATGAGAAGCTTTCTTCCCGACGGATCGGATACGAACAAAACGTCCTCACCGCATTCCGCGGCTATCGACCCGGCGGCTCTTAAAAGCCCTTCGTCGGTATCGACTCCTATTCTCGCGCACCGCGACGGATAAGCTTCTTTTTCCGCAGCGCGCACGTCGCCGAATCCCGCAAGCGTAAGTATATGCGGAAGACTCCTGAAAGCCCTGCCGTTCATCGGCGAATACAAAGCCGTCTTCTTTGCGGCTCTCACGAAAAGTCCTCCGAATTCTCCTTCTTTGAAAAACAGACAGCCGCCGGACTTCCTTCCGGCAAAATCGCCGCCCGAATCGGGAAGAAATCTTTCCGAGAATGCGCGCACGTACTTCCCGTAACCGAAACTTTGCGCAAGAACGATTTTTCCGCTCTCCACGCCCCTTTTATATCCTTCCGCGTCGGGAATTCCCCTTTCTTTCGCGGACGATAATTCCGCTCCTTCGGGCAAAATCACGAGATGTTTTCTGCTGCCGAAAGAGCCCGTGGCTACCGCGACGGTTTCTTCCGGACAAGGCGAATAAAAAGGCAGCGACGCAACCGGCACAGGCTCGCACGTCATAAAAACCTGCGCTCCCGAAAGATAAAGTCCGCCCGCAATAAGCCTCGCCGCGGCAAGAGCGTCCTCACCGCTTCCCGCGGACACTACAGCATAGCCGAACCGCTCGGTGATTTCTCCGAACGCGCTTCTCGCCGTTATTTCAGCCTGACCTTCCGTCATAACCCTCTCCTTACCCGACCGCAAAGAATATCTCCGTCGCAAATAATGCTTCTTTCGTTACGCGATAACCGCCTATTCACAAAATAGCCGCTAAATAATTCCTTCCACGAAGCTCTCGGGATCGAAGGGCATAAGGTCGTCTATGCCTTCGCCCACGCCCACGAAGTACACGGGAACGTCCATTTCCGCCTTTATCGCGAAAACGACTCCTCCTTTCGCGGTTCCGTCGAGTTTCGTTAAAATGATTCCGTCGATATCTATCGCTTCGTTAAAGACTTCGACCTGATTTATGGCGTTCTGTCCCGTCGTCGCGTCGAGAACTATAAGGTTGCAGCGATGAGCCTCGGGATATTCCCTGTCGATTATCCTTTCAATCTTTTTAAGCTCCTCCATAAGGTTCTTTTTGTTATGAAGTCTGCCCGCAGTGTCCACGATAAGTACGTCGGTCTTTCTGGATTTAGCCGAAGCGATCGCGTCGAAAACCACAGAGGCCGGATCGCTTCCTTCCTCGTGTTTGATAATCCTGACGTCGGCTCTTTCCGCCCATATTTCGAGCTGCTCGCTCGCCGCCGCTCTGAAAGTATCCGCCGCCGCAACCGTAACGCTCTTGCCTTTATTTCGATAAAGATTCGCAAGCTTTCCGATAGTAGTCGTTTTCCCCACGCCGTTTACGCCCGAAACGAGAATAACCATAGGTTTCGCGTCGAAATCGAAGGCTTCTCCGCTTATCTGCTCCTTCATAATGTCTTTAAGAAGCTCCTGAGCCTTTTCGGGATCGCTTACCGTATTTTTATTGAGGCTCTTGCGAAGTTTTTCGATTATTTCTTCGGTCGCCGCGGCACCTACGTCCGCGGTCAGAAGTATGCTTTCAAGGTCGTCGAAGAAATTATCGTCGTAAACGCCTTTTTTGAAAAGCTGATTGAGTTTGTGTCCTATAACTGCCTTGGTCTTTTTAAGACCGTTTATTATCTTTGAAAAAAGTCCCATTATTTACTCCTCGGTTGTGTTTTTACTATTCAACGTGCCTTACGGCTTCGGTCAAAAGCACGCTCACTATTTTACTGATTCCCTTTTCCTGCATGGTAACGCCGAAAAGCCTGTCCGCGTTTTCCATAGTAGGCTTCTTGTGCGTGATTACGACGAATTGCGTTTCTCCCGAATAACGGCGGAGATATCTCGCGACTCTCTCGGCGTTTGCGTCGTCGAGCGGAGCTTCTATCTCGTCAAGCACGCAGAAGGGCATCGGGCTGAGCCTCAAAATCGCGAAAAGAATGGCTATGCACGTCAAAGCCCTTTCTCCGCCCGACAAAAGCGATATGTTCTGAAGCTTCTTGCCCGGAGGCTGAGCTTCTATTTCTATTCCGAAATCGAGAGGATCTGCGCCCTCTTCCCTTTCAATCCTCATAGAAGCCTTTCCGCCGCTGAAAAGCTCGGAGAAAATCCTCGAAAAATTCGAGCTTATCTTTTCGAAGCCCGCGTCGAAACGCGTAACCATCTCCCGGGTGAGATCGGAAATTATCTTGTTCAGGTCGGCAAGAGCCTTTTCGAGATCCTCCATCTGCGCGCAATCGGCGTCGTATTCGGCTTTCACCGACTTATATTCCTCGATAGCCGAAACGTTTACGTCGCCGAGCTTTACGATTGCGTTTTTTATACGGGAAATCTCCTTCGCGGACGAGGAAAAATCGTAATCCTCTTCTCCGAACAAAAGAGCCGACTCGTACGTAAGCCCGTAATCCTCGTATATCTTTTCCTGCATCGCTTCGAGTTCGGTTTCAACCTTCTCCGCAAGCATATTTTCCTTGTCGATTTTGCGTCTTAGGTCGTTGGCTTCCTCGTCTTTACGCCTTTTAAGTTCGTCGGTTTCCGAAAGCTTCTCGGAAAAGCCCGCTTTTTCCTTTTGTTTCGCGGCTTTTTCGCTCTCGGTCTTTTTGAGAATCTCTGCCTCCGGCGTATCCCCCGACCGCTTTCTGACCTCGGCTTCGCATTCCTCTATTTCGCGGAGCTTGGCCTCGTATTCTTCCTTTCTCGAAGTCAGGAGAGCCGAATTTCTTTCCGCTCTTTCCCGACTCGCGACAATTTCCGCCTCCGCGCTTTCGACCGAAGCTACCGCCTTGGCGTAGCGTTCCTTAGCCGCGGCAAAACTTTCGGTAAGCCTGTCTTTTTCTGCGTTGAGAGAGGCGAGTTTTCTTTCTTCTTCACCCGAAGTTTCCGCGCGTTCGTTCTTCGCGCTGCTTCTCAAAGCTTCTTCTTCCTCGAATTCCGCTATAAGCTTATCTATCTCCGAAAGTCTTTCCTGCTTTTGTTTCTTTTCCGCGGTAAGTCTTACCGATATGTCCTTTTCGCTGTTGCTTAAAGCCGCAGAGCCGCCGAGTTTCTGCTCGAGAGCCGCCGTTTTAACGCTGAGGTCGGCGCATTCCATAGCGGTTTTTTCTTTTTCGCGGGAAAGCCTTCCGTGATTTTCCTGCGCCTTTTCGTATTCCGACCTGATTTTCGAAAGCTCCGCCGAAACGTTGCGGAGTTTATTCTGCGTGTCCTCTATGAGTCTGTCCGTAGCGAGAATATTATACTCCTTGCTCCTGTGGCTTCCTCCCGTGAGCGAGCCTTGCGGCGAAAGAATCTCTCCGTCGAGAGTAACTATTCTGAACCCGTAGCCGTATTTTCTCGCGATAACCACGGCGTTATCCATATTGTCCGCGACGAGCGTGGAACCTAAAAGATTCAGAATGACCGGACTGAATTTGGCGTCGTAACCGATAACCTCCGAAGCGACGCCCAAAGCTCCTTTTTCCGAAAGAGCCTTTCTCTGCGGAAAAGAATGCGGTTTTATACTTCCTAAGGGCAGAAAGGTAAGTCTTCCGTATCTCTTCTTCTTGAGATAATCTATAACGAAAGCCGCGTCAGTATCGGTCTCGGTCACTATATTCTGAAGCGCGCCGCCCAGAGCCGTTTCCATAGCAAGCTCGAACTTTTCCGGCACTCTTATCAAATTCGCGACGACGCCGAGAATACAGTCGGAAAGCCTTTCGTTTTCCTCTCTGTCCTTCATAAGCAGCTTAACCGTCTGATTATAGCCCTCGTAACGCTCGGAAATGCCTTTGAGCATATCGAAATTGGTTTTAAGCCGAAGTCTTTCCTCGTTGAGCGAATTGAGCCTCGGCGTAAGCTTCGCAAGCACGGCTCTCGCTTCGTCCGCGCCCGCAGTCGCTTTTTTCAAAGCCTCCGAAGCTTCGGAAAGTTTTGCCTTCGCTTCGCCGAATTCGGTAAGCATTCCCTTCTGCGCGGCGGAAAGTCCGCTCATTCTCTGAGAATTGACCGATTCTTCTTTGTTTATCTCGGAAAGCCTTTCGATTATCGCGTTTTTTTCCGAAAGCACGGAAGCCTTTTTGCTCTTTATCTCCGCAACTCCGTCGAGAAGCTCCAGAACTCCTTCGCTCTGCTGTCTTATTCTTTCGCGACAGGCGTCGATTTCTTCGTTTATCTCCGAAAGGCAGCATATAAGCTCGTCGCGCTCGTCCGAAGCTTCTTTAGCCTGCGCCTGACCTATGCCCTTTCTTCTCTCCGCCGAAGCGTAAACTCCTTTAGCCTGCTCGTTCTCGCTCTCCATACGCTCGATGTCCGCTCTGAGCGAAACCGCCATTTCCCGTCCGCCCCTGAGCTTCTCGGCAAAGAGATTGTTTTCGCCCGCCTTTCTTTCGAGAATAACCCTGAGCCTCGTTTCCTCCGCGGCAAGCGCGGTTATCTCGTCATCAACGGAATTCATTCCCGCAAAAATATCGTCGTATCTCTGCCTTAAAAGCGTAATCTCGTTTTCCTTTTCCGAAAGCAGCCGCCCGAATTCCGCGGCTTTTGCCGTATGCGCCTCTTTTTCGCCTTCGGAACTTTTCGCCGCACAGATAAATCTGTTTATCTCGTGCCGCCTGAGGTCGCTTTTCAATCTCTGATATTCCTCGGCGTCCGAAGATTGTCTTTCGAGCGTCGGAAGCCGCCTTTCCAAAACGGTCATAATATCCCTGACGCGAGCCATATTGTCGGCTGTCCTTTCGAGCTTCCTTTCGGTGTCGTTTTTATGTACTCTGAACTTGCTTATTCCGAGAGCTTCTTCGAAAATCGCTCTTCTGTCCTCGGGACGCGCGTTTAAAATAGCGTCCATTCTGCCCTGACCGACTACGGAATATCCGTCGCGACCGAGACCTACGTCCCGCATAAGGTCCTGAATGTCCCTAAGCCTGACGACTCTCTTGTTAATCGAATATTCGCTCTCTCCCGACCGATAAAGCTTCCTCGATATTACCACCTCGTCGAAATCCAACGGAAAAAGTCTGTTGGTATTATCGAAATAAAGCGAGCCTTCACAGTAACTCATGGACTTACGCTGCTCCGTTCCTCCGAAAATGAGGTCGGTCATACTCTTTCCTCTGAGCTGGCGGGCAGACTGCTCCCCGAGTATCCATCTTATAACGTCCGAAACGTTGCTCTTTCCGCAGCCGTTGGGACCGACTATCGCGGTTATTCCGTCGCCGAAAGAAATTTCGGTCTTGTCCGCAAAGGATTTGAACCCGTAGGTTTCAAGTTTCAGTAGATTCATTTATTACTCCGAGCGCGCCTGCGCGCTGCTTTTTACAGTATGGCTTTTATTTATTTCCGTCGCCGGGGATATGAGCAAACTTTTTCCACGCTTCTTCGGCGGCTCCGGACTGAGCTTCGCTCTTGGTCTTTCCCGAACCTATGCCCGCGACGCAGCCGTTGACCACGGCGCAATACGTAAACGTAGGATTATGGTCGGGCCCCGAACGGTAAAGCTCCCTGTATTCGAGAGTCGCCCGATTTTTCTGACAAAGCTCCGAAAGCGCGGATTTGTAATCCTCGACGGATTTGTTCAGAACTCTGAGCTTAATCGACGGAGCTATCAGCGACAAAACCATTCTCCGCGCCCCTTCCATTCCGTAGGAAAGATAAACTCCCGCAGTAAAAGCCTCGAAAAGGTTGGCTTCGAGGCGTTCGGGGTTATTCTTGCGCGGAGCGTCGCTTACGAGCCGCAGATAATCTATAAGGTCGAGTTTTTCCGCGCATCCGGCAAGGGATTCCGTGGAAACGGCTTTCGCTTTCAGCTTGGAACATTCTCCTTCGTCAAGGTCGGGATATTTATCGTAAAGATGCTCGGTTACGATAAATCCGACTATACTGTCGCCGAGAAGCTCGAGTCTTTCGTTGCTTTTCCCTCCGTATTCGTTCGCATACGAGCTGTGCGTAAAGACCTCCGTGAAAAGCTCGCGGTCAACGTCCTCCGTACTGTCCGCAAGTCCGAATCGGGCAAGCGTCTTAGCGGTAAATCCGAGAGTGTCTCCGTCAATCATCGCAGTGAAGAGCCTCCGCAAGTTTATCCGTAAAACCGGCCTCGTACATATCTATAACCTGATAAATCGAGCCGCATATCGAATTGGCTCTGGACGCTCCGTGCGACTTGATAACGGGTTTTTTCACGCCGAGGAAGGGCGCGCCGCCCTTTTCGTTGAAATCCATAACGGACTTGATTTCGTACATTTTCTTGCGTATAAGCGCGCCGCCGAGTTTCGAGGAAAAGCTCGAATTTATCTTTTCCTTTATGAGCTTCATAAGCATAAGAGCCGTACCTTCGGCAGATTTCAAGGCTATGTTTCCGTTGAATCCGTCGGCGACTACGACGTCGTAATTCCCCGAAAGAATATCTCTCGCTTCCATATTCCCGAGGAAGTTCAAATCCTTGTCTTCTTTGAGAAGCCCGAACGTTTCGTGCGTAAGCTCGTTTCCCTTCTTGTCCTCGGTACCGTTGGAAAGAAGTCCGATTTTCGGCGAGTCGACGTTCAGGAGAGCCTCCGCGTAAGCCTTGCCCATTTTCGCAAACCCGACGAGCATATTCGCCTTGCAGTCCACGTTCGCTCCGCAGTCCACGAGAATAACGTTTCCGCCGCCGAGAGTAGGCAGCAAAGGCGCGAGCGCAGGTCTTACCACGCCCCTGATTCTTCCGATGAGAAGCGTGGCTGCCGTGAGTACGGCTCCCGTGCTTCCCGCCGAAACCAGTCCCGCGCAATCGTCGTCTTCTTTCGCCCTTAAAGCGGCTCTGACGAGCGAGCTGTCTTTCTTTCCTTTAACGGCGGCCGTGGGTACGTCGTCGTTCGTAATTATCTCGGTAGTTCCGACTATTTCGATTCTGTCCGCTTTTACCGCGTATTCGGTGAGTTTCTTTTCTATGCGGGCTTTGTCGCCGAACATAACGACTCCGAATCCCGATCTTTCGCTCAAGGCTTTGACGCAACCCCCGATTATTTCGTCGGGCGCGTGATCTCCGCCCATTATGTCTACCGCAACTTTCATTGCCGATCTCCTTTCTCTGTCGTTTCCGCGGATCAATCGCCCGCGAAGTAAAATCCCAGCATTTCTTCCTTGTCGGGGACGTTTTTTTCTATAAGCGTCCTTTCCATCGCAGCGCGGTCGTAAGGCACGTGAACTTTTTCTATGTAATACATCTCGGGCGAAACGTTAAGGATTACGCCCCTCGCGTAATCGTACCTGTGACAGCCCACCGAGCCTACGTCCACGTAAAGTTTCTTTTTACCCTTTAACGTAAGCGGCGAATGATTATGCCCCATAAAGATAATATCCGCGTCTATGTTTTCAAACATTTCGTCGAACCTTTCGGGAGTCGGATTCTTTTCTATGACGTAAAAGACCTCCCTTCCGAGTTCTTCGGAATAATGCCGCGCGTAATGCGTGTAAGCCACTTTGAGTCCGAAATAATCCTCCGTTATGACGTAAGGAAGTCCGGCGATAATTTCTTTATAGGAATCGCCGACTTCACGGAACATAAATTCCTTATGCTCGACGGGAACGTGCGACATTCCTCTTTTCGCCGTAACGTTATTGAGATAATCGTTGTCGTGATTGCCGCGGACGTTTATTATATCCTTGCTCCCGAACAGAATATCCATACATTCCTTGGGATTGGGCCCCATACATATTGCGTCGCCGAGATGATATATTGCGTCGGGCTTTCTTTTACGGAATTCTTCGAGGATAGCCGTAAGCGCCTGAAGATTTCCGTGCGTGTCGCTGAAAATACAAATTCTTTTGTTCATACGAATAGTCCGATCCGGATTAACTCCTTCCGGAATCAGACTCTCTCCTTTTCGTGAAGATCGACTTTGACCTGAGCCGCTTTATACGCGCTTCCGTCGGTAACCAGTCCCGTTTCGGGTATGCCTCCCGCGACTTCTATCTGCGTAACGGCTTTTCCCAGTCTTCCGCCGTCGAATTTAACCGAAACCGTTCCGGCTTTCGCGACCTTGACGTAGAACGAAGCCTTTCCGCCCGAAAGAGCGACGACGCTTTCTCCGACGACCGTACCTCCCGTAACTGCGCAGGAAACCGCGCCGCGGCAGCTTCCTACCGGACCGTTATCGCTGACGACAACCGCGTCGACCTTGATGATTTCGTAGGAATCGCCCAGCGTAAGGTTTTTGACCGCAGGAACGGCTTTGAGCCGAAGCTCGCCCTTGTCGCCGATCTTCTTTCTTACGACTTCTTTGCCCTTGATTATTCCGACCGCTTCGTAATCGTCCTTCTCTCCCTGTCTGGAAATGATTCTCTTGGCTTCCCTCGTCCATTCGGGAACGGTCTTGTTGTATTTTCTGCAAAGCCCGACTATCTCGAATTTCTCTATCGAAGTAAGAGTCCCTCTCATAAACGAAAGCATAACTCTGCTGACCTTAGCAGCGTCCGATTCGGAAACGCCCAAAGTCTTCTGAATATCGCTTTTTATGAGGTTGTCGATAATAAACGGCGGATGCTTCAGACCTTTATAATCCTTACTCGGTCTGAACGAGCCTATAAGCTCCCCGTGATTATAGAAGCGAATCTCGTCGCAGTTGCTGAAAACGACTATGGGACGGGGAATCCCTCCGTCGTTGTCGCCGTAAGAGAGCGTCCCGCCTATTTCGAGAACGGGCGTTTCGTCCTGCTGGCTCATATAAGCGTAAGCCGCGGTTTTGGGATTTCTGTCGATATCGGTGATTCCGTAATAAGCCATACCGTTTTCGCTTCCGAAACCTTTGTCCGTATTATAGTCGGAAAGACACGAGCCTACCGCGCCGCAGACGAGTTTGTCTTCGTTGGCAGCGGAAACCACCGTAAGATGACGGAGAGCCTGCTCGAGAAATCTTTCGCTTCCGTCGTCGGGACGGACGGGAAAAAGAAATCCGTTATGCTCGGTAACGAGATAGGGAACCTGCCTTTTCGCGTCGGTAACGACCTTGGGCTTCTCGATTCCGTCGCCCGCTCCGCCGTAAGAGTAATCGTTATAACCGTAAACGTCTTCTATAAGGTTGCTGCCCTTGATAGATCTGACGCCTATCGTCTGACGGGTTTTGTCAAGCTCCTTCGCACGGGCGTTCATTTTTTCGTAAAGGTCGTGATTATCCTCGCTCGAGCATACTCTCACGCTCCACAAAACGACCGAAGGATGATTGTACTGCTCGGTTATCATCTCCGTAAGCGTGGTTAAAAGAACGTCCTGCCATACTCCCGTTCCTACGAAGGTCCAGCCCGGGATTTCGCTCATAACCATTATTCCCAGTCTGTCGCATTCGTCGAGGAAATGTCTGCTCTGCGGATAATTAGCCGTTCTCACGAAATTGAAACCGAGTTTTTTGATAAGCCTTGCGTCCTCCTTCTGAAGAAGAGAAGGCGCGGCGTAACCTATATACGGATAGGACTGCTGACGATTGATTCCGGTGATATCGACGGACTTTCCGTTGAGAAGGAAGCCCGTCGGCGTGAATTCGGCTTTCCTGAATCCGAAAATCACCTCCGCGTTGTCGCTGTAGCCCTCGCCGTTGACTTCGATTTCCGCCCGATAAAGGCGAGGCTGCGAAAGAGTCCATAACTCGGCGTTTTTAAGGAATCTCGTGGTTTCGAAATCCCCGAACCCCGAAAAATCGAAGTAATCCATTTCTTCGCCCGTCGTCTGGTCGAAAATCTTGCAGCTCGCCGAAGCCGTAACGGCTTTGTTCAGACGGACTCTTATTCTTAATTCGCGTTTCGAAAGACTCTGACTTCCGTCGGCAAAAACTCTGTCGATATATATCCTGTCCGTAACGACAAGACTCGCTTCGCGGTAAATTCCCGCGCCCGCGACGAAGGGAAGCTCTCCTCCGAAGGGCGGAATATCGCGGCAATCGGAATTGACTCGCACGAGAAGGGTATTGACTCCCGCTCTCGCGGCGGACGTCAGAGAAACGTCGAATCCCGTATATCCGCCTTTATGTTCTCCGACGAGAATTCCGTTCATAAATATTTCCGCGCTGTGCGCTATTCCCTCGAAACAGACTCTGACTTCCTTTCCGTCGATATTTTCGAGCGTAACGCTTCTGTAATAAGTAAATTCGCCGCGTTGCGCGCTTTCGTCGTAATGGTCCGGATTAGCCGGTCTCGGGCAGTGCGGAAGACTTACCTCCTCTCCGCCCGAAGCCGATACGAGCATATTTTTATCGAACCCGTTCAGAAATCTCCAACCTTCGTTAAGATTAAAAACTTTTCTCATATTCGCTCCGTAATGTCCGGCGCAGCGTGCCGGTACAGGCCGTAAATTTTTCGGCTTTCCGAAACGGCCGCCGATACCGTAGTTTTTGCAAAAGGGTATACTCCGACGATATCGTTCTTCCCATTATATCATAAAATCCGTAAATTTCCTATTGCATTTAAGTGTTTTTTATGATAAAATCATAACAAAAAGGATTTTTCGGTCGTTTTTTTGCCTTGCGCGTATAAAATCCACGCTCTTTTTGCTTTTCGCCGGGAACGAATCCGACCTCTCAAATTAGGCAAAACAAACGGTTTTTCGCAAAAAGCGGCTCTTTTCTGAGAACGAACCGAACGCATTTCCTTTCCGAAGACGAAAAATCAAACGTATTTTCGCTTATTTTTCCGCGTATCGCGCAGGGAAGGCAAAAACTCGTCCTTCCGGAGTTTCTCAGCATATTCTGCACACGAGACAGGAAAGTACGACCGAAAGATAAGTTACGACGAGTCCGAGGATTATCGGTTTTCCGAGCCGTCTGACGCCCGTTCCCGCAAAGTACACCGCCGAGATATAAAAAACCGTTTCGCTCGACGCGCTGACGACGGCGGCGCATCTCCCGATATAAGAATCCGCCCCGTACCGCGCCAGAACGTCTTCCAGTACGGCAAGAGAACCTCCGCCCGAAAAGGGTTTCACCACTATGAGCGGAAGAAGTTCTTCGGGTACGCCCAAAGGCACGAGCAACGGCGACAAAGCCGTCGAAATGAACGTTATAAGTCCCGATTCGCGCATAAGGTCGATCAATATGAATACGGAAGCCACGTAAGGAAAAAGATTCACCGCAAGAGGAACGCTTTCCTTCGCGCCTTCGAGAAAACTTCCGTAAACGTTGACTTTCTTTGCCGAAGCGACGACTATGACGAGTATCAGTACTATCGGGATTATAAGGTCGGCTATACTAAGTTTCATAATCAATATATACGCCGCTTGCCGGAGAATAATTCCGCGGCAGTCTCCGCCGATTCGGTTTTCCGCGTCGCGCGCTCCCGGATTTTACAATCCGCAATCGGTCCCCAAATAACAAATCCTTACATAAAGAGAGGTTTTAAAATGCAGTTTACCGAATTCACAGAAAAGTCTTACACCGCTTATCACGCAACGCAGAACGTAATATCCGTTCTCCGCGAAAACGGCTTTACCGAGCTTAAACAGTCGGAAAAATGGATAGTAGAAAAAGGAAAAGGCTATTATACCGTAGCCGACGGCTCCGCTCTCATAGCTTTCAAAGCCGGCGGAGAGATTTTCAATATCGTTGCGGCTCACACCGATTCGCCCTGCTTCAAACTCAAGGGCAATCCCGAAATGAAAGACGGCTATTACGTCCGCCTCAACACCGAAACCTACGGCGGCGGTCTTTATTACACCTTCCTCGACCGTCCTCTCCGCATAGCCGGAAGACTCGTTACTCTTTCTCCCGACGGAAAGATAAAAGCAAGAAACGTAGTTTCGGATTTCGCGGTAACCGTCCCTTCTCTCGCTATTCATATGAACCGCGAAGCAAATAAAGGTCTCGCGCTCAATCCTCAGGTCGATACCCTTCCTCTCGTTGCCGAAGGAAAAGACGCCGACATCGTCAAAGCTCTCGCAGAGAAGGTCTGCGCCGAAAACGAAACCGTCGTCGAAAGCGACTTGTTCGTCGTAAGCGACACCAAGCCCTATACTTACGGATTAAACGGCGAATTCCTCGCTTCCCCGAGGCTCGACGACCTCTGCGGAATCTACGGAGCGATAACCGCTCTTATCCGCAGCAACGGGCCTTCGACCGCGGTAGCCGCCTGCCTCGACAACGAAGAAGTAGGAAGCTCTACCAAACAGGGTGCGGGCGGAACTTTCCTTAAACACACCCTCAAAAGGATTGCCGAAGCTCTCGGATTCGAAGACTTCAGGCGCAGCCTCGCTTCATCTTTTATGGTAAGCACCGACAACGCCCATTCCTTCCACCCCGCTCATCCTGAAAAGAACGATCCTACCGTAAAACCGGTTATGAACGGGGGTATCGTCGTCAAACATCACGGCAATCAGAGTTATACGACAGACGCGGTAAGCTCCGCCGTCATCAAAACCATTTTCGCCAAAAACGATGTCAGATTCCAGGACTTCTATAACCGCTCCGATTCTCAGAGCGGAGGCACTCTCGGCGCTATTTCTTCCCGTCAGCTCTCGATAAGAAGCGTGGATATCGGTCTCGCTCAGCTCGCTATGCACAGCGCCTGCGAAACGATAGGTTCGTCCGATATGACCGCCCTCGAAAACGGTCTCACAGCTTTCTATAACGCAAAAATCTCAGCCGACGGTTACGACGGAATGAAAATAGAGTAAATCTCAGCCTTTCCGTGAAAAGACCGAGCAAAAAACTTCAAGAAAATTCCTCGCCGATTTCTTTCGGAAAAACAAGCCCGACGCCAAGTCAAAGACAGGTATTCGACCTATGAGATTAAGTTGTCCGGACGACTTATTTTCTCGCAAAGAGCGGATTTCCGTAGTCGGGCGAAGCCGTCGAAGTTCTCTATCAGACTTTCTCGAAAGAAAACAAAGGTCAGGATTTTCTCAGCGAGCGGAAGTAGTTTTTAAGTATTTCCGAGCATTGCGTTCCGAGAACGCCGCCCGTTACGGAGAGCCTGTGGTTACAGATATTATACTCGTGCATATTTATGCAGGAACCGCAGGCTCCTCCGGCTTTGTCCGACGCGCCGAAAACGACTCGCGGAATACGCGCGTTCACAGCCGCGCCGAGACACATCGGACAGGGTTCGAGAGTTACGTAAAGCGTACAGCGTTCCAGTCTCCAGTCTCTGAAAACACGGCAGGCTTTTTCGATTGCGAGAAGCTCCGCGTGTCCCGTGGCAAGTCCCTTTTCTTCGCGTTCATTCCGCGCGGAAGATATTATCTCGTTTCCGAAAACGACGACCGCACCTATGGGAACCTCCCCTTTTTTCGCGGCGAGTTCGCCTTGTTTCAGCGCGAGCGACATATAATATTCGTCCGAACCCTCGGGATAATCGTTCTTCGTCCCTCTGGGTTTTTTAATTTTCGAAGGACATCTGTTGTTTTCGTTTTTTACTTCGTCCGAAGCTTTCTTGCCGCTCTTTTTCGCAACTCCGTTCTTTTTTTCGGCAATTCCGTTTTCGTTTTCAGTCATATCGTTTTTCTCTTTCGTTACATCGTTCATAATTCCGTTTCCCCTCGTCGGGATTTTCCTCGGGTAAGTTTATTGAGCCGAGGCTCTTTTCCGTTTTCTGTCCGAAACAAAGAACCTTATCTTCTCTCGCCAGAAAACCGCAAGCACCGTTAAATATACGATTCCCGCGCCCGCAATAACGAGAATCGTTCCGGTCTTCGTACGGGAAAAGGGCATAAAAGCCTTGGCAAGCACTATAAAAAGCGTCATCGCGCAGGTCGCCGCAAGCGGACGAAGACATACGTCCGTCCAGTCCGTCCGAAGTCCGAGTTTCTTTTTAATGTACCACATATTTACGATACACGCAACAAGATTGCAGGCGATATGCGAAAAAGCTTCCTCGTAAATGTTTATTGCGTCCGCACGATACAGAAAGAAATCCATAGCGCATTTTACCGCCGAACCCGCAGTCAAGGCTATGACCGGAATATAAAACTTTCCGTTCGCCTGAAGGACGGAATTCGCCGTCATAAGCACGGACATAAATATTATGCTTCCCGAACCGACGGTCAGAAGCTTTGCGAAAATATCCGCGTCCGCGCCCGAAAATCCCGGGTAAAGCAGTCCGCAGACTTCTTCCGAAAGAAAAGCCAATCCGAACGCCGAAGGAAGGGATATACCGAAGGATAACGCCATGGAAAGATTAAGCTTATCGGCTACTCCCTTTCCGTCCCCAGCCGCACAGGACCTCGCCATTCCCGGAACGACCGAAGCCGCAACTCCGGTTATAAGGACGGAAGGCATCGTTATAAGAGAATGCACCGGTCCCGACCATAAACCGTAAAGCTCCGTCCTGTTTTCCAGTCCGATAAGTTTCTGCACCATAAGACTGTCTATAAGATGAGCAACGGGTAAAACTATCGCCGAAAGCGTCATAGGAAGAGCGCACGCAAGCAGAGTCTTCAGCTCTTTTTTCATATCAAGCTCGGAAAATTCCCGCCTTTCTTCACGGTTTTTCGGACGCTTCTCCCCGAAAAGATAAATCCCGACCGTTACGATAAGTCCCGCAGTTTCCGAAGCCGTAACCGCAGCGACCGCCGCGTAAACCGCAGACAAAACGTCCGGAAGACAAAGACTCACCGCAATCAATCCGACAGCCGCCTTTACAACCTGCTCGATAATCTGCGAAATCGCCGTCGGCTTCATATTCATTCTTCCGTGAAACCAGCCCTTGAACGCCGCGGTAACGCACTCCGCGGGTATCGCCGCCGCAACTACCCGATAAGCCGCCGCAAGCTCGGGCGTATTCTGCACGGTCGCAAGGATTTCCGCGAAAGCAAACAGTATTCCGCCGAAAACAAAGCCTATTCCGGACAAAACCAGAAGCGCGCACCGAAAACACGACTTCGCTCCCGCGTAATCTCCCTTTTCGGTTTTCTCGGCGACGATTTTCGATACAGCCGTGGGAATTCCCGCAGCCGATAAGGTCACGAGAAGCGCGTAAAGCGGAAAAGCAAGCTGATACAGACCGATTCCGTACGCGCCGAGCATATTCGTCAGCGGAATCCGATAAACCGCCCCGATAATTTTCGCCGCGATTCCTCCAACGGTCAGCAAAGCCGCGCTTTTAAGGAATCCGCCCGAGCCTGCGGATTTTTCTGCCGAAATAATATTCGAGTCGACAATCTCGTTTTTCGTGGTTTTCATAAGCCTATTATATGTAAGAAGACTCTTCCCGATTCGTTTTTTTCGGGCGAAAAAATCGCGTTCGGACTTGTTTTTGAGTTTCTTTTGCGAATTATGATAAAGACTTCACTCAACTTTCCTTCACTTATCCCCCCCCCCCGCACATAATTTACATATTTAATCATCGCAATGATTTCACTTTCCTTTGTTAAATCACTTTATTCTGTCACAATAGCATATTTTGCTTGACAGATTCATCGAATTAAGGTTAAAATTAGGCTGTCGAAGGTTCGCAGAGAGGAAGACTTGGGGGTTTTTCTCGGCGGGCCGACGCGTTTCGGGGCAAGGGTAGTGGCTCGCTCCGAGGGTAAAATAACAGAAAAGGGGAAAACATTATGAAAAAACGTCTCAACAAAAAGGGTTTTACGCTGGTTGAATTGCTGGTAGTCATCGTTATTATCGGTATTCTCGCGGCGGTCATCATCCCGAACGTAGCGAACAACATAGAAAAAGCAAATAAATCCGCGGCTGAACAGGACGCAGCTGCAACTTATAAAGAAGTTCTCAGCGCACTTGACCTCGCTGAGAGCGACGTCGCTCCCGAGAATTTCTTCTATATCACCGATAAATATGTCGTTTATATGAAAAACGGTTCTCTTCAGGGTTCTGTTAAGAAATCTGAATTAGGTTCGGGTACTGAAGTTATCGTAGTGGCAACTGCTGAAGATGCAGCTTCTCCTATACTTAAGAAATTTGATCTTAAAAATGCCGACTTAAAGAAAGGCGATGTCGTTGTTGAAGCTTCCGCGGCAGGAGTTAAGTATGGTATGTACAATGCAGCTACTTCAGATGCAAAGTTTGTACAGTTCTGGATTGACGCAAACGGAAATAAGACTACTACGAACCCGACTCCTCCTGCACAGACTGGGGGTGAAAACACTCCTACTACTGGCGAAGGTGAAGGCGGTGGTCAAGGCTAATCCCAATAAAAACCAATCCGCCTCGAGGGTAAGGGGCGGATTTTTTTATGCGGATTTTTTCCGCCCGAATCGCGATAAAATCCCTCGTTTTTTCCGCGGAAAACGCTTGATTTTTCCGCGATTTTCTGCTATAATATCCGAGCTGCACACAAAAACGGCACCATAGCCAAGAGGTAAGGCAGAGGTCTGCAAAATCTTTACCCCCGGTTCGATTCCGGGTGGTGCCTCCATTATCCGAAAGCCCTTCTATCCGAGGGCTTTTTCTTTTTCTGTCATAAAAGCGATTCGCTCCTGAAAATTAGTTGAAAAATTCCTCTTTTTTTGCTATAATGAAGCGGGTACGAAAATTCGGACAAAAGTTTTTCGATTTTTTTATGAAAACTTTAGCCCTTTCTCCCGACTCTTTCGTATAAACAATCAAAGACCGAACGGAAATCTGCGTTTTATCGTTCGGAAAAACCAAAAGGAGAAAAAAATGGAACTTACACACGAAATGCTCGAAAAAGCCAAAAACACGAAATCCGCGGAAGAACTTCTGGCTCTCGCAAAAGAAAACGATTTCGCACTCGCCGAAGAAGAAGCGAAAGCGTATTTCGAACAGCTCCACAAGACCGGAGAAATGTCCGACGACGAACTCGATAACGTAGCCGGAGGAGGTTGCCGCAAGAACGGACACCTCGTCGTAACCGTAGCTTACAGCTGTGACCTCTGGAAATGCAAGGACCATCCCTATTCCGGTACGAAACGCGACAAAAGGGCTTTGGAAGGCTCCGCCACGCTCTGCGGGGAATTCTGCGCGGAATGCGGAAAAAGTATGATTTGTAATAACTGTTATTACTGCAAGTACGAAAAAGGCTTGTGGCTCTGCTATAATCCCGGCAAATAAGCCGCTTTTAAATCGAATCGAAAGGAGAATGAAAATGAATATTACACCCGAACTTATCGAAAGTGCAAAAAAGGCTAAATCCATCGAAGAACTTCTGACTCTCGCAAAAGAAAACGGATTCGAACTTTCCGAAGAAGAAGCAAAAGCGTATTACGAACAGTTTCATAAAACCGGAGAAATGTCCGACGACGAACTTAATAACGTAGCCGGAGGCGGCTGCTACACGAAAGACGGCAGATTGGTCGTAACAGCATTCCATTTCTGTAACGCTTGGAAATGCTCTGCGTGCGGAAAGTCCTGGGAGCGTAAATACCGGTATGAATCCAGCTATGGCAGTGAACTCGTCTGTCCGGATTGCGGAAAAACCGCCAATTGCAATTCCTGCAAATACTGTTCTTACGAGAAGGGTTTGTGGCTTTGCAACAGAAAAACGAAATAATTATTCCAAGGTTAACATAAAAAACGTAATTCAATAAGGAGAATGAAAATGAATATTACACCCGAACTTATCGAAAGTGCAAAAAAGGCTAAATCCATCGAAGAACTTCTGACTCTCGCAAAAGAAAACGGATTCGAACTTTCCGAAGAAGAAGCAAAAGCGTATTACGAACAGTTTCATAAAACCGGAGAAATGTCCGACGACGAACTTAATAACGTAGCCGGAGGCGGCTGCTACACGAAAGACGGCAGATTGGTCGTAACAGCATTCCATTTCTGTAACGCTTGGAAATGCTCTGCGTGCGGAAAGTCCTGGGAGCGTAAATACCGGTATGAATCCAGCTATGGCAGTGAACTCGTCTGTCCGGATTGCGGAAAAACCGCCAATTGCAATTCCTGCAAATACTGTTCTTACGAGAAGGGTTTGTGGCTTTGCAACAGAAAAACGAAATAATTATTCCAAGGTTAACATAAAAAAACGTAATTCAATCGCGATTTATTTAATTAAACAAATGAAAACCCGAAATTTCCCTGCGCGGCACGTTGCTTCGCGGGGAATCTATAAGATAATCGCAACAAAAAAGGAGAAACTTCTATGAAAAAAGCCATAGTAACGGTTGCGGCTCTTATGCTGCTCTGTTTCTGTCTTCTTACGGCGTGCGTACCGGCAGAAAAGCCTCTTACCGACGAAGAAAAACAGGAACTCATCTCGGAAGCGTATATTTACGCGTTTCCTCTCGTTCTCGCAGACGCAACCAAAACGCTTTCCACAAACACCGTAACGCCCGTCAAGGGACGTTCTCCCGTAAACCAGCTCATCCACGGAAAAGAGCTTGCGGACGCGTCTTTCAGGACGGTTGTAACGCCCAACGTAGATACCGTTTACACTCAGGGCTGGCTGGACCTCGGAGCGGAACCTATGGTTTACGTTATGCCCGAAGCCGACAGATTCTTCAACGTTCAGGTGCTTGACGCGTGGACGAACACCGTAACGGTACTTGACCAAGCCGGAACTTACGTATTCGTAACGCCCGACTCCGACGCGGTTGTTCCCGAAAACGTAACAAAAGTGGAAGTTCCCACGAATTACGTATGGCTCATCGCGCGCGTGGTTCTTTCCGATAAGGAGGACCTTCCCAACGTTTACGAGATTCAGAACGGAATGAATCTGCTTCCTCTTTCGGCTTACAAGGCCGGCGAAGATTACGTTCAGCCCGAAGGAACTTACGACGCGGCTAACGACTTCGTTCCGGTCAGCAAAGTCTTCTCTATGAGTCCCAAGGAATTCTTCGATAAAGCCAACGCTCTTATGGAAATCAATCCTCCCGCGGAAGCAGACGCGGAACTTCTTAAAAAGTTTGCGAAAATCAACGTCGGCCCCGGTATGACCTTCGACGCGTCCGTAATCCCCTCGGATTCCGATACCGAAGGCGAAGGATTCTGGGTCAATCACCTCAAAAACTTCCGTCAGACGGTCGTTTCCTGCGCTCCTAAGTTCGCATCCAAACTCGGACAATGGACGTTCTACGGCTCTCCCATAGGCGATTTCGGTACCGAATACACCTACCGCGCGATGGTAGCTCTCGTCGGTCTCGGCGCAAACACCAACGACGTCGCGATTTATCCCAAAACCGACTGCGATATAAACGGCAACCGTCTTAGCGGAGAAAAGACCTATATTCTTCATTTCGATTCGCTCCCGTCCACTCTCGAAAAAGGATTCTGGTCCATTACCGCTTACGGCAGCGACGATTTCCTTATAGACAATCCCATAAATCGTTACTGCGTAAACGACCGCTCGGGCTTTATCCTTAACGAAGACGGCTCGCTGGATATCGTTCTTTCCAAGGACGCACCTCAAATTACGGAAAACTGGCTGCCCGTGGGCGACGGGGAATTCCACCTCTTTATGCGTATTTATCTTCCCGATATGGAAGCTCTGAAAACCTGGAATCCCCCGACTATAAGCGTTCTCGCATAGTTTTTGTCTTCCCGAACGGACTATATTGGACGGAAAACGAGAATCTTATCTTATCAAAATCCGATTCCGTTAAAATCAAAAACAGCTTACGGTTAAATCAAAAGCCTCGGAGATATCTTCGGGGCTTTTTCTGTGTTACCGACGGGCAATGAATATACAAAATCGCGGAAAAAGCTTGACATTAAGCCGAGGATGTGGTAAACTTTACGGGCACTCGCGGAAGGAGATTTCGAGCAGCCGCGAAGGAATTTGCCGATGTGGCGGAACAGGCAGACGCAAGGGACTTAAAATCCCTCGATGGCGACATCGTATCGGTTCGAGTCCGATCATCGGCACCACAGGGCGATAACACTTTAGTTATCGTCTTTTTTTGTTGTCTCGAATGCAGATTGGCTTCGATCCCGAATCGAAGATTTTTCGTCTGAATTTGAATTCTCATTTCTCTAATTTGAACTTCTCGAACTCCTCCCGGGCGAAGTCCGTAACTACATGCGTATAGATGTTGAGCGTAGTATGTATACTGCTATGGCCGGCAAGCTGTTGAGTAACGCTTACGTTTATTCCGCTTTCCGCGCAGCGTGTAACGAAGGTGTGCCGAAGGTCGTGCAACTTATGATTCGGGCAGAAGGTCTTGAACGCGTGAGTCAGATTGTCTCCAATGTAAGGAAAGACTCTTTCGCTCTGAACGCTTCGCTTCTGGATGAAGAGAATCTTCTCTATCTCCGGAGTTATAAAGAAAATACGGTCGGACGATTCGGTTTTAGTTCCTCGAATATACATAAGCCTGCTATCCGGATCTATATCCTTCCAACGAAGATTTATAGCTTCTCCTCTCCTTACTCCGGTCATAAGCATAAACCGAAAAACCTGCTCGTAACGGTCGCCCTTTATAGCTTCAAGAAATTCTTTCTGTTCCTTCGAAGAAAGCGCATTTCCACGTTTCTCCCTGTGTCTGACCTGCTCGATGTTCTCGGCAACGTTCTTTTCAATGAGGCCTACGCGGTAAGCTTTCTTCAACGAATTATACAATACGTAATAGGCGTACTTCCTACTGCGGGATAACCCGCATTCGGACAGTGCCTTATCTACATCGAAGGTCGTTATCTCTTTAAGTTCCTTATTAAGCAGCCAGGGAGATATATGGTTCCTCAGCGTTACTTTCATTCGTTTTATGCTTCCGGCGGAAAGATAAGGTTCTTTATATACCTTCAACCAATCTTTCAGCCATTCGTCAAGCTTCATCGGCTTCTCCTTTGACATTAAAATTCCTGAACACGGTCATTCTGTCGTTGTCCTTGTAGACCTTAAGGCCGTTGCTCTTTATGAAGTCATCGTAAATCGAGGTATCATCCACGTGCAGAACGGCTTTATCCTTGAAGATAAGATTCTGCGTTCGGTAATAACGCTTCTGGCCGTAGCCTACGGTATCGCTTTTGTTGGTATAGTTCACGAGATAATTTATGGCTGCCATATTATCTTTATCCTGCTGGAGAATAGCGCAGCTGTTTATCCCGTAAGGATAGAAACTCGTTGCGTAAAGCGGATCGCCGAGCTTAGTGGTCTTGCGTTCGCCGTATTCGTAGTAAGGAAGAAGGAAATATTTATTTCTGCTCTTCGGGAGACAAGTCAGACGTCCTTCCTTGTCGAAGGTCGAGAAACCCTCTTTCACCACCTTGCCTCGGATTATCTTCTGCGCAATCTGTTTATACGGAAGTTTTTCGTACTCTTCGAAGTATAAAGGTTTATTGAATCCGACGAGAGCGTGAAAATGCAAAGCTCCGCTTTCGTGTCTTTCGGGAACGCACAGAATCCTGACATCCGGATCGAAACTCTGAAGCGCTTTACGGGTATACTCCCAGCATTTCTTCGCGTCGTCAGAATCGTATCTGTTTTCTACGAGGTAGGGGGATACGGTGAAGGTAAAGAAATGCGTCCATTTATTACACATCGCAAAGCCATAATAGATATCCGTCGCTCTCCGGCGGTTCTTCTCCATCATATCTATATACGCTTCGAGGTCTGCGCCGGGCTTTCTCGGAACGAGATATTCTCCTACTTCGGCAAATCTCTTCGAGGTATCGACCTGAATATTCACGGCTTTATCCATAACCTTGAAGTCTGACTTGTAGTAGACTATTTCTTTTCTTCCGTCCCCGAAGTCGTTTATAACCGTGTTTGCGTTGACGTAGTGTCTGCGTTCCTGTCCCGTAAAGCCTGCGCATTCCCAGAAATAAGGGCAATCGGTATGAAGATAGTTTTTATCTCCGAAATGAAAGCAATTGCCTTTATTTTTCTCTATAAAGGCTTTAAATTCCGGATTTTCCTTATTTTGAGCAAAGAAATGACAGCAGGACATTTTTCTTAAAATCTCCCTTTTTGGATTTAAGTGCTACCAATATCAAGGGTAGCAATAAAAGTGAAGAGGCAGCACCCGTTTTAAGCTCCGTGTAAGCTTAGGTATGTCGCGCACCGGTAGGCTGCTTCGAAACTCCGTTCGCCCGACCACCGGTCGCGACGTCCGAAGCTTCGAAGGCAGCTATACCGCCTTACGGCGGATGCGGTCCTGTGGAGCCGGCTGACGCCGGCGAGTCTGAACACAATTCAGAGAGTCTCCGTTCGCTTTCAAAGCGTCAAGCACCTTTCGCGGCATAAAACTCTGCCTTCGGCAGGATTTATTCCACGGTGTGCCTGACACCCTGAATTTTTTGCCTTCTTCTTGCCTTGCCGAAGCAACTCAAAAAGACAGGTTGACCAAAGGTCGTTGCTTCGGCTTGCAATTATAAGGCAAAAAACCTCTCTCTTACGTTATGCGTAAGGTAAGGTTTCTTTTTCGCCTCGCAATCTAAAAAAACAGGCAATCAGACGCGGGGTTTTTCAGGCTCCGCAAGTATCTTCTTGCGGAAGAAACGGCTGTCGTAATGGTCCCTCGGAAGAATCTGGAAGAGTCTGAAGGCTTTTACGAATCCGTAATCTGCAACAAAATCCAGTCTCTGAGCTTCTATTTCGGCTTTACGACGTTTTCTGTTCGGCTTGAAGGGAAGCACTCCTCTTTCCGCTACGTCAGCTCTGTCATAAACTACGAGCCGAGTTATGAAAAGTCTGCCTATAACCGTAGTCCCTTTAGCCTGGATGAAGTACCCGCACTGCTCCCGAACCTTGTCCCACAC
>ENA-OPDZ01000082-OPDZ01000082.1-human-gut-metagenome-genome-assembly--contig:-NODE-82-length-29316-cov-3.467995_pt1 | contig 29316 bp, 25 predicted proteins | sample MGYA00241628_ERZ501519 | MGnify/ENA primary metagenome ERZ501519 (study PRJEB25962, sample SAMEA2042384) | human gut metagenome | biome: human gut; feature: human-associated habitat; material: faeces...
AAACATATAAATAAATATATAATATAAAATAATCAAATAAATATTAGGTTTAGAAAAACATATAATTCCAAATTTACTAATTTCAATTACTCTAGAAACATATTCCAAAATATTAACAAAAAAAGATAAAATATAACTCATAAAAGGAAATATAAAACTAACTATAGATAAAGGGAAAATAATTACACTAACAAAAGGAATAAAAACTATATTTAAAAATATTCCTAAAATATTAACTTTGTAATAATTATATATTGTTATTGGAAACGCAACAAAAAAAGATAACATAGATATATACAAACTTTTTCCAATTTTATTCTTATGTCTTTGTATATTTTTATTAAAAAGTATTAATGAAAATGAAATAATATACGAATATTGAAATGAAACATTATATACATACATAGGATTAATTAAAAGCATAATTATAAGCAAAATACACATTATATCTATACTCTTTATCTTTAAATTAAAAACTTTATTTAAAGCAAATAATATATACATAATAGTACTTCTCACCACAGAAGGAAGAGTTCCCACCAATAACATGTAAAAAACAAGAAAATTTATTACTATAAAATAATTATAAAAATTATTATATGAAATCCTTTTTAAAATATAAAGAATACATGAAGCAAACAAACTTATATGCATACCAGATATAGAAAATAAATGCGATATACCATTACTTCTAAAACTATTTAATATTTGACCATCAATTAACGAAGTATCACCAAGTAAAAATGTTTTAACATACTCTTTTGCCTTAGGCAATTTATTAATTCTACTTATAAACTTATTCTTAATATAATACAATACATTAGAATTATTACCAATTTTTACTACACTATTTGCCACAACTTGATAGTGTATTTTATTATAATAAAGATATTTTTTATAATTAAACAAATTAAAAACATCATTATTATTTGGTTCTTCTAAAACTCCTTCTACCTCTATTTTATCACCTATACTAACATTTTCTAATATATCAAAATAATTTATAACCAATCGTTCTGAAGACTTTTCTTTTATATATAAAATTGTTTTATCACTAGAACACTTTATTTTATATACTACCCCAACAAAAGAAGTTTCAGTTCCATCAAATTTACTATCAACTCTAAAAATATTAGTAAAAATAATAACCAAAATTAAACAAACAATAGCACTAACTTTAAACAAATATCTATGTTGTAATATATTCTTTAATTTTCTCAAACAACGCTTCTCCTATACCAGAAACATTAAGCAAATCATCAATGATTTTAAAATAACCATTTTCTTCTCGATATTTTATAATAGCTTTAGCCTTCGCTTCACCAAGTCCATTTATACTCATAAGTTCTTCTAAAGTTGCCGTGTTTATATTAATAGTCTTATTAACATTCGTAATCGAATCATTAATTTCCGTATTAATACAACCATCATTTTGAATATTTGGACAAACACATTCTTTATCTATAACTTTTATTACCGTATCAACAATATTAGAATTCTTAACCTCTTCATCAGTATATATAATAATAACCATCTCATCAGTAACTTTCTTTGATAAATTTATATTATCAGTATTAGCGTTTTCCATTAACCCACCAGCTATGGTTATAACATCAATTATTTTTTTATCAGAGTTTATCTTATATACCCCAGGTTTCTTTACAGCTCCTTTAATATCTACATATACCAAATCATCTTTTAAATCAACTTCTACCTTCTCCACTTCATTAATAACAACTTGATTATCAACTAAATTCTTTTCTTTACTCTTTAAATTAACTTTAACAAAAACTATATAAAAAATAATCAACATAAATAAAAAAATAGTTATTACATATTTATATTTTTTTAAAAATCTTAACATCATATCCTTTCTTTTGGTCCTTCAATAATATTATTATAATTTTTTTTTCAAATTACTTCTTTTTTTTATTATTTTTTTATCATTTTAACAATCATTAAATAATTTAAAAATACTAGATATTTGTCGACTTCTTATCATATCTAAACAATGTCTTTAGTAGCATAATATAATTAAGTACATATAATAATTATGGTTGGCTAATGTACTAACTTTTTGAATAAAATAGGCAAACACACATAAAACAACTAAAAAAACTTGACAAGACAAAGACAAATATTTATAATATTCAGTCAACCGAAAGGATATGGACCAAGGGGGAATTTCTATGAAAAAGGCTAAATACATAGTACTTATTGTTTTAACTTTTATATTAGTAATATTACCAATCACGCTAAAAGAAAAAGACACTAATAACGATTACTCATATATAGAAAATAATAATATAAGTACAAAAACAGAAAGTATCATAAGCTATGATTATAGCAAAGATATTAATGATTATAAAACAAAATATAATAATAACGAAGTCGTAGGTATTATTAATTTTGAAAATACTGATTATTCTAAGCCAATAATGCAACACAATGATAATGATTATTACTTAAATCATGATGAATATATGAATTCAAATTATCGAGGAGCTGTTTTTGCTGACTACAGAATAGATATCATTAATAGTAGAAAAATACTTATCTTTGCCCATAATGCTAAATATATTGATGCTAATTTCAAAATACTAGATAATTACTACAATTATGATTATTTTAAAAATCATCAATTTATAAGCATTACTACTAATGAAGGAAAAAAAGTTTATCAAATATTTTCTGTTTATGTTGAAACTAGTGATTTCAGTTACATGAATGTAAATTTTCCAGATGAAGAAAGTTGGGTAAATCATCTAAACAAGTTAAAGAGTAAATCTTTATATGATACTTCCGTTGAAGTAAAAGATGATGATGAAATTTTAATACTACAAACTTGTAGTACACATGATGACTATAAAGACTATAGTCAAAAATATCTATTAATAATAGCAAGGAGGGTTAAAAATGAAGAAAAAATTTATTAAAAATAGTAAAAAAATTTTCTATACTTTATTTGTATTTATTTATACTATAATGCAAATAATTTCACCTGTAATGGTTAGTGCAAACACTAGCATAGATTTAGATAATTTACCAACTAACCCTGAGATTGGAGATATTTACAATAGTACTGTAACAGCCGGTTCATTAGAAAATGAAGGCGATGTTTTAGTTACAAAAACTGTTACTAAAACAAATACGCTAGGAGAATACACAGTAACATTTAATATTAAAGGTAAAAAAGTAACTACTTCAACAGAAATTAAAAAGCCTTTATATGCTGTTGTAGTATTTGACCGTTCTGGTAGCATGAATTGTACTAAATATAGTTATGACTGGATGGGAAATAAGTATTGTGCAGAAGTCGGCAACAAATGGGAAAGTGCAGTTAATGGTGCTAAAACATTTGCTGAAACTTTACTTAACAAAGTAAATAATGCACAAATCGCTTTAGTAGGTTTTTCTGGAAATAATCGTGGAGATACTCCATATAACGATGCCAAAACTCTAAGAGAATTTGCTAATACTAATTTAGACAGTACTGATTTTGGCAGTGCTAATGGAGGAACAAACTTACAAGCTGGATTATTAAAAGCTAATGAATTACTTAGTGACACAAGTATTCCTGAAAACGCCGTTAAATATGTTGTTGTAATAAGCGATGGCCAGCCTACATTTTATTATGACAATAAAGGTCATACAAGTGGAAATGGTAATTCAACAACAAAAGAAACATATGAAGCTACAATAGGTGCTGCTACAACATTAAAGAATCAAGCAGAAATATTCTCTATCGGATACATGTTACCAAGTGGTACGGTATACAGAAATAAAACAGCAGCAGATATTTTAACTGAAGTATCTTCTCCAAATAAAGAAGGTTCAATTATTAAACATTATGTAGATGGTAAACCTGAAGATGTGGCAAATGCATTTACTAATATAGCAGAGGAAATAAGTACAGCTAATGCTGGAACAAATGCTCAATTAACAGATAAATTAGGAAATGCCTTCTCATTTGTAGATGGTAATGGAAACACTTACACATCTAGTAATATAAGTGAAATAACTGAAGAAGGGACATCATTTAGTTTTAATATTAAAATAGATGAGAATTCTAGTAACGGATGGCATCCTACTAATAACGGATTTATTTTAAAATACACTAACTATAAAGGAGAAGAAGTAACTTTAAATAGTGAATCTGACCCATTAGTATACTGGGAAGCAAAACAATATAACTATGTTATAAAATACTACTTAAATGATACTAATGGTAATCCAATCGCTACTGAAAATGGAACTGCTCCATTAAATGAAGAAATTAAAGTAAATGAAGAAAAACATTTAAGTAGTCATATTGGATATGAATATACTGGTGGTGATAAAGACTTCAACATTTCTAAAAATGAAGAAGAAAATATTGCTATTATAGTGTATACTAAAGTTAATTATAACTATGTAATTAATTACTATAAAGATTCTATATCAGAAGATAACTTTATTAATAGAGTAACTGGAACTGCTAACTATAAAGATACTATTGATGTAGAAGAAGAAAAATTCTTATCAGGTTTAACCGGATATGAATATACTGATGGTGAAAAAACTATTACTATATCAACAAATAATAATGAAAACATAGTAAACATTGTTTATACTAAGAAAAATTATAACTATGAAGTTAGATACTATTTAGATAGTCTAGAGGGTACTCACTTAGGTACTGTTGCTGGTACTGGAGTTATCAATGAACAAATTATAGTTAATGAAGAGTTAAAATTATCTGATGATAAAGCTATCGGTTATGCATACAATGGTATAAATCTAGACTTTACTATTGAAGACACTAATGAATTAATTATTGTTAATGTTATTTACAATAAAGTAAAATACAATTGGCAAGTTAATTACTATAAAGATAGTATAGCTACTGATACATATTTAGGTAGTGATAACGGAACAGCATATTATAATGACGTTATTAATGTAGAAGAAGAAAAATTCTTATCAGGTTTAACCGGATATGAATATACTGATGGTGAAAAAACTATTACTATATCAACAAATAATAATGAAAACATAGTGAACATTGTTTATACTAAAAAAGACTATGAATATACTGTAAAATATTACTTTGATGGAGTTGAATCTATACCTACTTTAAGTAAAGGTGGTTATTCTGTATATGGTTCTGTATTATATGCAAATGCATATAACTTAACAGAAAAAGAAATTGAAGATAATAATTTAGAAAATTATATTCTTTCACCTGTTAATCCATATAATCCTGAATCAATAGTAATCAATACTGAAAATAATCTAATAAATATCTACTATGTATCAAAATCTAATATTACAAATCAAAAAGTAACAAAAAACACTAATGATATTATAACTAGCACATCTGATATTGTTAATTACAATATTAATTATACAGCTAATATTAAAAATGCTATTGGAGAAGTAAAAGTTATAATTAAAGACACATTACCACTAGAAATAGATACTACAAAGTGTAACTTAAATGGTGGAAGTTATAATGCAAGTAACAATACTATTACTTGGACAAAAATATATAATATTGAAGAATTCACAACAAATTATAACATTGAATTAAATATATCTTATTCTGTAGCATACAAAAATATTGATGCTGATAAAAGTTATGATGAAACAGTATATACTAATAAAATTAATGTATGCACAGACATAACTTATAACAACAACATAATTAATGGTAATTGTGTAGAAGATAGTGAAGATATTCCTGTAGAAATCTATGGTGATCTTGTTGTTAAATATGTTACATATGAAAACAATAAAGAAGTAATATTAATACCTACTATAAATGAAAATAATAAAGTTGGTACTCCATACAATACAAAAAAAGAAAACATATATGGATATGAATTCGTAGAAGTTAAAGGTAATCCAAATGGAAAAATAACAGAAGGAACTACCACAGTTATATATGTTTATAAATTAAGTAATGGTAACTATACAGAAGAAGAAATAGAAAAAACAAGTTCTGAAACAATAGATAGTATAGATTCAGAATTTAATTACACAATTAAATATAATGTAACTATCAATGATTATATCGGAGAAGCTACTACTACTATTACAGATAACTTACCTTATGAAATTGATGAAACTAATTCTAACTTAAATGGTGGAGTTTATGATAAAGAAAATAATACTATTACTTGGATAATTAAATCTAATATTACCGAAAACAATAGAACCGTTACATTTAACAAAGAAATTAGTGTAGTATATCTTAATATTAATGATGCTACAGTCACTAATGAAGTAACAGGTCAAACTGTATTTGGTAACACTACTACTAACGGTAATGAAGACGAAACAACAACAATTGTTGATACAGGAAAAGTTATTGCTCGTTATATAGAAAAAGATACAAACAAAGAATTACAACCAAGTATTGAACAAAATGGTTTAGTAGGGACATCTTACGAAACAAAAGCTGGCGATACTTCTACAGGTAATTTATATGGATATAAACTTGTTAAAATAGAAGGTAACGAAACTGGCAAAATTGTTAAAGGAACTACTTATGTTACTTACATTTATGAAAAAAATAACGGAAGTTATGAAGAAGAAATAGTTAATAAAACAGGTAATGAATTTATTTCAAGTATTAATTCTCCATTTGAATATGAAATAAACTACAACGTAACAATTAACGATTACATTGGAGAAGCTACTACTACTATTGTTGATACATTACCTTATGAAATAGATGAAACAAAATCTAACTTAAATGGTGGAATTTATGATAAAGAAAATAAAACTATTACTTGGATAATTAAAACGAATATTGATGAAAATAATAACACTATTGAATTTAATAAAACAATAGAAGTTATATATATTGATATTGATAATCCTATTGTTTCAAATAATGTAACAGGTCAAACTGTATTTGGTAACACTACTACTAATGGTAATGAAGATGAAACAAAAACAATTGTTGATACAGGAAAAGTTATTGCTCATTATATAGAAAAAGAAACAAATGTTAAAATAGCTAATGATACTACTTATAATGGACTTGTTGGTTCTACTTATGTTACTGAAGAAAAAGATATTGAAGGATATTTCTTAAGTACAATTGAAGGCGAAACAACTGGTGTATATGATGGTGAAAAAGTTATTGAAGTTACTTATATATATGAGAAAAAAGGTCAAGGTGGTGACATTAACCCTCCACATACTGGACTTGATATCGTGTTACATTCATCTAACCTATTTAATATATTAGGTATTATAACTTTAACAGTTATGCAAATCATTAAAAAGAAAAAAGAAACTAACATATAAAAAAAAGAACACTCATCAGAAAGTGTTCTTTTTTCATAACAAAAATAGTAAATATCTTTAAATATTCACTATTTTTTATCAATTAACTTAGCCATTTCCCTTGAAAATAAAGTAGCACAGGTCTTCCTAGAAGGATTCTTATACGTATCACTATATACTAAGGCTTCACCAAGTAATTCCTTATTATATTCCCCTTCTTCAATCATACTATGATAATTTTTAAGTATCTCTAAAGCTTCATTGCGACTCTTTCCAATCAACATATTAGATAATATTGATGTACTAGAAATAGCAATAACACAAGCTTCTCCATGAAACTTAATATCATCTATAATATCACCATTAAACTTAACATATATATCAATATTATCTATACAAGAAACATTATTAGAATTAACTTTAATATAGCCATCATCACCTATTCCCATATTTCTAGGATTTTGATAATTATCCAAAATAATAGTTCTCTTAATCTCTGGATCCATTACAATATCTCCTTCCATATATTACTACTATTCTTAAGAACATTTATAAGTAAATCTATTTCCTCATAAGTATTATAAAAACTAAGAGTAATACGACAAGTATTATTAATATTAAAAACATTATTAAGTATTTTAGCACAATGATTACCAGCTCTTACACATATATGATATTTGTCCAAATAAAGTGCAGTATCCTGACTAAATACTCCCTTAATATTAAATGCCACTGAAGTAGAATAATTATCTCTATTATATAATTCTATAAAATCTAATTCACTAAGTTTTTTTATCAAATAATCACGTAACTCATGTTCATAATTATTTATTTTATCTAAACCTACATTATTAATATATTCAATAGAAGCATTTAAACCAATTACTCCTTCAATATTAGGGGTACCAGCTTCTAACCTATCAGGTAAATCTTTTAATTCAATATATCCATCCTTATTAAATATAGCATTCATACCACCACCATATTCAACAGGAACTAAATCTTTCAACAAATCAAATTTACCATATAAAACCCCAATACCAGTAGGTCCATACATTTTATGACCAGAAAAAGCCATAAAATCAATATCCATATCAACAACATCAACTCTACAATGTGCTATACTTTGTGCAGCATCTACCACCATTAAACAATTATGTTTATGAGCAATTTTAGATATTTCTTTTATATCTCTAACATCACCAATAACATTAGTAATATGAGCAATAGATATAACTTTAGTTTTCTTAGTTATTGAACTTTCTATCTTTGACATATCTATCTCATTATTTTCATCTAAAGGAATATATTTAACTTTTATACCTATTTTTTTTTCTAAAACAAACCATGGTAAAACATTTGAAGCATGTTCGGATAAAGTAATCAATACTTCATCATTCTTACTTAACTTATGTTTAAAATAACCAAATACAATATCATTTAATCCTTCCGTAGTTCCTTTAGTAAATATAATTTCACTAGAATGCTTAGCCCCTATAAAATTTTTAACATTTAAACGAGCATTATCATACATATCACTAACTTTATGACTAAGTGCATAATCACCACGATGTATATTAGCAGTATAATTATTATAATAATCCATTATAGCCAAAGAAACAGCATTAGGCTTAAGCGTTGTAGCACCATTATCAAAATATATAATATTATTTTTTAATATTTCAAAATCTTCTCTATTCAATTTTATCACCCCCAGTATCTATTAATTATATCTAAAACAATTTTTCTTTTTATCACATTATTATCCATATTAGATAAAAGAAAACCTTTTATAAGTAACTTAATACTATCAGAATAACTTATTCCTCTTGACATAAGATAAAATATAAGTGAATTATCAAATTGTCCAATATTAGAAGAATGAAAGGCCTCCACATCATCTAAATCAATATACATATTAGGTTTAACCATAGCATTATTATCACCCATTGTAACAATTCTCGTATCCTGATTTAACTTACATTTAATATTATCTTTATAAACATAACTATTAATTATAAAATTAATATTACCACTATCAATAGAAATACATTTATTATATACATTACTAATCGTTTTCTTTGCATTATGAAATATATCAATATTATATTTTTCATTAACCTTACATATTGAAGAAAAATAATAATCTACACGAGCTCCTTCTTTATTAAGATTAACCAAAATATTCTCAACTACAGAATTATTATTATAAAAACTATACACTTTTAAATAACCTGTAATATTATATATAATTTTACTATTAAAATTATTATCTAAAGAAATAATATTCAAAGACGCATCATTAGCAACGATTTCTATACTAATATCAGTACAATTAACAAACTCTAAATAATAATTTTCTCCATCCTTTAAAACAATTTTATTGTCATCAACAGTTGCATTACCAATTTCAACAATAATATTATTATTCATTAATATTCTATTCATAATACTATTCCTTTGTATCCACATTTGTTGTATATTTTTCATAACCTTTTTCTTCAATTTCTAAAGATAATTTATAATCACCACTATCAACAATCTTACCATTATATAATACCTTAACATAATCAGGTTTAATATATTCTAAAACCTTTTGATGATGTGTAATAATTAATAAAGTAGCATCTTTATTCTCTTTAATATAATCTTTTATATTTGAAGAAACTATTTTCAAACTATCAACATCTAATCCCGAATCAAGTTCATCTAATATAATTAAGGAAGGTTTTAACAACTTCATTTGTAATACTTCATTTTTTTTCTTTTCACCACCAGAAAAACCAACATTTAAAGGTCTATGTATTAAATTATTATCCATCTTTAACTCTTCACTAGCTTTTTCACATTTCATAATAAAATCATAAAGACCTACTTGTTTACCTTCCTTGCTAGACATAGCTGTTCTCAAAAAATCCTGATTACTAACTCCCTCTATTTCCATAGGATATTGCATAGCCAAAAATATACCCATCCTGCTTCTCTCATCAACAGATTTATCTAGTATACTATTACCATTAAATAAAATATCACCAGACATAACTTTATAATTACTATCACCCATAATAACTCTAGACAAAGTACTTTTTCCAGTACCATTAGGTCCCATCAAAACATATATTTTTCCGTTATCTAAACTTAAATTAAAATCCTTTAATACAAGCTTATTATCTACCATAACCGATAAATTAATAATATCTAATTTCATTTTTATCACCACACAAATATTATATACTAAAAAGAATTTTTTTTAAAGTAAAATAAAACAATATCCTAAGATATTGTTTATTCTACATACCAAGTATTATCAATATTACAGCTTTGACTAAGTGGCTCCGGATTAGGTTTATCAACTATTGTTAAAATAGGCATCGGAAATGCTGTACCAAACATCATACAACTACCAGGATGTAATACTTTTATTCTACTAAGAATCGTTTCACTAATATTAGGAATAATATCACTTACAAACTTTAAATCCCTAGGATGAAACATCTTAAACATAATAAAATTAGAACATTGACTAATTGCAGTTTCACTAATTTCTGATGGTCTTTGTGATATAAGTCCTAAAATTATTCCATACTTACGACCTTCCTTAGTAATTCTTTCAAATATATTATAACCAAGTATTTCAACATCTGTATCATTTTGAACATATCTATGTGCTTCTTCAAGAATAATATGAAAAGGAATAGAACCCCTATTTGGTAATTTAACAATATAGTCAAATAATAATTTAGAATATATTTTTACTATAACTTTAGCAAATCTATCATCTACATAATTAATATTAAAATTAATTATTTGTGCTTTTCCATTATCTTTAGCTAATATAGTATTAATATATTGTTCTTTAGTAATAAATCTATCATAAATAAAATAATTAACATAATCACTATTCATCAAAGAATTAAGCCTAATCTTTAATATATTAGCATAGTCAAATACTTTATTACTATTAAATATACCCTCACTAATTAATGCAAACTCCAAAGAAGTATAAAAATCCTTTATTGTATAAGCATAAGATCCATCAGGAAAAGAAAGTTCAAAATCATCCATACAAAATCCTTCTAAATAACTTATAACAAGTTCAATATCAGCAAAATTACCTGACTCCTCAACATATATACATTGACGTAAAGATCTAGCCCATCCACCTTTAACAAGTTTAATCTCTAAATTAATTTCATTAGTTGAAAACTTTGATAAAATAGACACTATCTTATTTCTAGTTTCACTATGATTCTTACCTGAAAAAATAACATCCAACAAACTTCTTGCTATAATATCATTCTTCTGTTTAATAACACTTTCATCATTCTTACAAAAATAACATACAAGTTTTAATGCTTTCTCAATAATAGGAATCTGTCTAGTATCATTAACGTTAAGAAGTAAACAAATATCATCTACGCCAAGTAGCCAAAAAGGTATTCTTAACAATTCAAAATCTTGACTTTTTAAATCTGTTGTATATACTTTATAATTTAAATTAGGATTTACCTGATTTATATTAACAAATGCTCTTTGATACTCACCATAAGCATCAAATAAGAAAATATTAGTATTATATGGTAACCTCTTAGCATCATAAAAAATACCTTGCAATAATCTCGATACTGAATAACTTTTACCACTACCAGTATTACCTAATATAGCAAAATGATTGGCAAAAAAAGAATTAATATTTAAATATACATCATAAGAATTATACAAAAAAGATTTACCAATCTTAACAACATTCTTAGTTTTATCAACATTATAAATAATATCCAATTCAGGACCACTAATAATTCTACATTCACTTTTAAATGAAGGTTTTATTAAGTTTCCATAAATAAATTTATTATCTTTAATTTCTCCAATCAAAGATACCTCCATAACAGAATTAGACATATTACTAACTTCACCAATAATATGATTATCAAAAACTATATTTTTACCTATAATATTATCTATATCATATACATTAACACTTAAAGCAACATAAACATTATTATCTTTTATACTAGTAATCTTTCCTAACATTATAACCACCTTTATTATCTAATACCATTATATAACAAACAAGTATAAAAAACAAGAAAAAAAGAACTATCATAATAATAGTTCTAATACTTCATAATGGCGCCTGATGTAGGACTCGAACCTACGACCTATCGGTTAACAGCCGAGTGCTCTACCGGCTGAGCTAATCAGGCATCTCTTGCAAAGTACTAATTAATTATATACTATTTTTTCTTGTTTTGCAATACTTTTTTTATATTATTTTCATTTTTTTATCAAAAATAATACTCACAATTAATATATGTCAAATTAGAATAATTATTCTATCTATTTATAAACAACAGTACCAATATTTTTATCTTCTATAATATCATCTAATGCATTAACATTATCTATATTAGTAACAACAATTTTTATATTATTATCTCTACATATTTCAATTGCTTCCATATCCATAACCCCAAGGTTTTTATCAATAACTTCTTGATAACTAACTGTATGATACATTACTGCATCACTATACTTATTAGGATCTTTATCGTATACACCATCAACATTTGTCAATTTAATAATAATATCTGCGTCAATATCTTTTGCTCTAAGTGCAGCACCTGTATCAGTTGAAAAGAATGGTTTTCCCGTTCCTCCACCAAATATTACAACATTACCATCAAGAAGAGCCTTCTTAGCCTTATCACTATCAACATCATCAATAATTTTAACAGAAAGACCACTCTGATTATAAGCCTTACATCCTAACTGTAAAAACATATCTTTAAGAACTAAACTATTCATAACCGTTGCTAACATACCAACATAATCAGCCGTTTCTCTGTTCATTGCATGAGTATCTCTACCTCTAAGAAAATTACCACCACCACAAACTATTCCAATATAAACACCTTTATCATGAATTCTTTTTATTCTTAAACATACTTCCTTAATATAATCAAAATCAAGTCCATGACCATTTTTACCAGATAATGATTCTCCAGATAATTTAATTAAAACTGTTTTATTCATTTTTCCTCCAAAAAAGATATATAATTATATCTTTAAATATTTTTTAACAGCACTATAACTACCAAACATACCTACTACAATACCAATACCAAGTAAAAGTAATGAAGATAAGTAAATAAATGGATATGGTTCTATTAACATTGCTAAAGAAGAACCAAATAATTTACCATCAAAATAATTATATAAAGATGTATAACCATATATCATTAAAATAATTGGAATAATAGAACCAAGAATACCAATAAATGAACCTTCAATTATAAAAGGTATTTTAATTGAAATATTAGAGGCTCCTACTAAACGCATAATCTCAATTTCCGTTTTTCTAGAAAATATTGCCAATTTAATCGTATTAGCAATTAAGAAAGCCGTAACTAATATTAAAGCTACTACAGCTCCAATACTAACTTTTCTAATAACATCAAAAACAGTAATCAACTGATCAACCATATCTTCTCCATAATTAACCAATTCTACCTTGTCTATTTTCTTAATACTAGAAGCAGTATTTTTAATTTCTTCGACTTCTTTAACTTTAATTAAAAAACTATCTAATAAAGGATTAGTTTCATCAGTCCAATTATCAACTATAAAACTAAAGACCTCATCTCTTTCCTTTGTTTCTTCTGCATATTCTTTCTTTGATTTAAACTTTATTTCTTCAATATTTCCCATATTAGTAATTTTTTTCTGAATATCTTTTACTTCATCTTCTGTTGTATCAGACTTCAAAAATACAACCATAGTAACATCTTTCTTAATGGAGTCAGTCATATTTTCAACATTATAAGACAAAACAATAGAAATACCTACCACAATTAAAGTAATAGCAATACACGAAATAGAAGCTAAAGAAAGAGAAAAATTTCTAATAACGCTTTTCATAGCATCACGAAAATATCTACGTATATTTCTAAAGAACTTCATAATACTTACCTCTTTCGTAATCTTTTACAATCTTTCCTTCTTCTAACACAATAACTCTTTTTTGCATTTTATTTACAATATCTCTATTATGTGTAGTCATAACAATAGTTGTACCCATCTTATTAATATCATCTAAGACTTTCATAATTCCCATACTAGTATCAGGATCCAAATTACCAGTCGGTTCATCGCATATAAGAAGTTTAGGATTATTAACAATAGCCCTAGCTATACACAATCTCTGCTGTTCACCACCAGATAATTGATTAGGATACTGTCTAACTTTTCCCTTAAGACCAACTAACTCTAATACTTCCATAACTCTTTTTTGTATTTTTTTCTTATCGACAGCAAAAACTTCCATAGCAAAAGCCACATTTTCAAAAACTGTTAACTTAGGTAATAATTTAAAATCCTGAAAAACTACTCCTAATTTTCTTCTTAAAATATAAACTTTCCTATTCTTAAGTTTTGCTACATTAACTCCACCAATAATAATACTTCCTTTATCTGGTTTTTCTTCTCTATATAACATCTTTATTAAAGTAGACTTTCCACTACCAGAAGCCCCAATAATAAAGACAAAATCACCTTTAGAAATAGTTAAATCTATATCATATAATGCAACAGTACCCGTTTTATAGGTTTTTTGCACATCTGAAATTCTAATTAAGTCCATACTACACCTCTTAACAATTATAACAAATTAATCTCTAATTTAAAATACATTTATAACATTTAACATATATTTACATTTACTTTTCACCAATCGTCTCATAAGCATCTGTTATTAAAAAGAACGCACTAGGATCTAATTCTTTAATAACATCTCTCATAAAAAGATACTCTGAAGTCGGTATAACACACATAAGCATTTTTCTCTTATCATTAGTGTACCCACCTCTAACATCAATAATAGTAAAACTATGATGCATAGTATTTAAAATAAATTCCTTAATTTCTTTTTCTTTATTTGTAATTATATAAAAAGATTTCATATCAGATACACCAAGTATAACTCTATCTGTAATTAAACTAGACACATAAAGAACAACCAAAGCATATAAAGCATTAGCAACTCCATACACAAATCCACCCAATACAATAATAATACTATTAACTATTCTAGTAGCATTACCAATAGATATCTTCAAATACTTATTCATTAATTGATACAAAATATGTAACCCACCAGTGGTATAACCAGCTTTCATTATAAGTCCCGTAGCAAAGCCAGTAATAATACCTCCATACAAAATAATAGCAACAATATTAACTTGACTTAAATCAATCCACTTTACAAAAGGATAAGTAGCCGTCAAAAAGAAAGGAAATAACAAAGATCCAATAATTGATTTTTCTGTTTCTCTTTTTCCAAGCAAAACAAAACTAAGTATCATAAACAAAATATTAATAATTAAAACAAATAAACTTATATTTATATTAAAATATTGTTTTACAATTAAAGCAATTCCTGTAGATCCACCAGTTACTATATTGTATGGAGAAATAAATAAATTAAAGCCAAGAGCTGATAAAAATGTTCCAATAACAAACAAATTAAATTTTTGAATCTTATCACCAACATTAAGTTTCTCAATTTTCTTTACATTATCATCCTTCATTCAAATCACCCTTCATTCCTATCTCATAAGCATCACTTACCATAAAAAATATATCTTTATCTATTTCTTTTAAAACATCTTTAACAAAATAATATTGATTAGTAGGTATAACAACCAAAAGTAATTTCTTTTTTTCATTATCATAACCACTTCTAGCATCAATTAAAGTAACTCCATTAAATATAGATAAAATATATTCTTTTACTTCATCATAATGTTCTGTAACAATATAAAAAGTTTTACATTTACTTCTACCAAATAATATTTTATCACTTAATGTTGTAATAATATATAAAACAACATAACCATATAATATTGTTTCCCAAGGAAAAACCAACTTACTAGATAATACTATAAGTCCATCCGTAATCCGCATAGCTTTACCCACTGTAATATGCGTATACTTAGAAATTATTTGATTAATCGTATCTGTTCCACCAGTAGTATAACCAGACTTATATACAAGTCCATAACCAATTCCCGACAAAACAGCTCCCATTATCGCCAAAATTATTTTCTCAACATTATCAAAATTTATAATTGGAATAAATACCTCCGTAATAGAAACACATATAGGAAATAAAATAGAACCAACCAAAGACTTTAAAGCAAAATCCTTACCAAGAACAAAATAAGCTATAATTAAAAGAATCATATTAGTAATAAGTATAAATAATGAAGGTTTAACTCCAAACTGATTTAAAACAATTGATAAACCACTAACACCAAAACAAACAATATCATTCTTTAAAAAGAAAATATTAAACGCAAAAGCAATAATAAGACAAGCTAAAAATAAAAATACATATCTAGTAAGTATAGGCCTTTTACCCATAATCTTATTAACTGCATCATTAACCCTTCTTCTTCTTACAAAACCTAGCATTTATTTTTTCACCTTCAATCCAGCAATAATAAAATCATCTATTTTACCATCTAAAACTCCATACACATCACTTGTTTCATAACCACTATCATTATCTTTTACCAAAGTATAAGGACACATTACATAACTTCTTTTACCAGAGCCAAAAGCAATAGACATTTGTCCACCATTTATTTCACTAAGTTTATTATTTAACTTATCCATCTCTAACGCATATAATTTACTTTTCAAAACTTCCATAGCTTGAATTTTATTTTGAATTTGACTTCTTTCATTTTGACAAGTAACCACAATCTTCGTAGGTAAATGTGTTATTCTAACAGCTGAATCTGTTGTATTAACACCTTGTCCACCAGGTCCACTACTACGATATATATCTATTTTTAAATCTTTATCATCTATTTCTATATTAATATTTTTATCAATCTCAGGAGTAACTTCAACAGAAGCAAATGAAGTATGTCTTCTCTTATTAGAATCAAAAGGACTAATTCTAACTAATCGATGAACACCCCTCTCACCCTTTAAATATCCATAAGCATTAATACCTTTAACCAACATTGTTACACTTTTAATACCTACTTCTTCACCATCTTGCATATCTAGTAATACTACACTATAATTATTATCACTTAAATATCTAGAATACATCCTATATAACATATTAGCCCAATCACATGCTTCAGTTCCACCAGCACCAGAATGAATTTCTAAAATACAATTATTCTTATCATATTCACCACTTAAATATGTACTAATCTTTAATTTATCTACAACAGAACTTAATTCAACATATTCACTATTTAACAATGACATAAATTCTTCATCAACTTCATCACTCAAAAGTTCAATATTAAAATTTATCTTATTCTTACATTCTACAATAGGATTAATCAAATTACTTAAAAAACTCTTCCTATTTATTACATCATTCTTATCCGAAGAAGACCAAAAATCCACACTATTAATCCTACTATCTAGCAAAGATAATTCATCTATCATACTATCTAAGTCAAAGAGACCTCCATACATCATTAATATCATTCAAAAGTTCATTATATTTTTCAATCATTTCTTTTTTATCCATCATATACACCTACTCAACTAGACTAATTATAGCAAAATAATGCCAACTTGTCTATATAAAAAATTATAATACAAAATCATATATTTTTAATTATATGTAATTTAATCTATAACTTTTTATAAAAAAATAAAGGCTTAAAACCTCTATTAATTATTTAATCAACAATTCTGTTGATACTACTCATTATTATTATTATTATTATTACCTTCAAGTTTAACTAATACTTCTCTTGGTTTAGAACCATTTTGAGGTCCAATTATGCCTCTTTCTTCAAGCAAATCTACTATCCTAGCTGCCCTATTATAACCAAGTCTGTATTTTCTTTGAATTAAACTAGCACTAATTTTACCACTTCTTATAGCAAAATCAACAATTTCATTATATAATGGATCATCATATTCTTCTTCAGAAACATAACCATCATTATAATTATCTTCTCCACTAGAAGAACTATTATCCATAGTTATTGATTCATCATAGCAAGCTTTCTGTTGACTTATAGTGAAGTCAACAATCTTCTGTAACTCCTCTTCTGAAACAAATGCTCCTTGAATTCTAGTAGGTTGATTCTCACCCATTGGCAAAAATAACATATCACCTTTACCAAGTAATTTTTCAGCTCCCACCATATCTAAAATTGTTCTTGAATCAATTGAAGATGAAACAGCAAAAGATATACGCGTAGGAATATTTGCCTTAACTACACCAGTAATTATATCTGTAGAAGGTCTTTGCGTAGCTACAATTAAATGTATACCAGCAGCCCTTGCCATTTGTGTAATTCTCATAATTGAATCTTCTACTTCTTTAGCAGCCACAAGCATTAAATCAGCTAACTCATCAATTATAACAACTATATAAGGTAATTTCTTATATTCAGGATTTCTCTCACAAAATTCATTATATTGACTAATTTTCTTACACTTAGTATGTTCAAATAATTCATATCTCCTCTCCATTTCAGATACGATATTTTGTAATGCAACTGAAGCCTTTTTTGGATTAGTAACAACAGGGCATAATAAATGTGGAACACCATTATACATAGAAAATTCAACTTTTTTAGGATCTACTAATACTAATTTGACTTCCTCTGGTCTACTACGCATAAGTATTGATGCAATAATACAATTTATACATACTGATTTACCACTACCAGTAGAACCAGCCACCAACATATGTGGAGTATCATTAATTTCAACCCATCTAACTTTACCCATTATATCTTTACCAAGACCAACAGCCAATAAGTTTTTTTCATTAACGGAAGGCATACTAGAAAATACTTCCTTAAATGATACTGCAGCATTAACCTTATTAGGAAGCTCTATACCTATTGTACTTTTACCAGGAATCGGAGCTTGTATTCTTACATCCTTTGCTGCTAAAGCTAAAGCAATTTCTCTCTGAATACTAAGTAATTTATTAACCTTTGTTCCAGCTTTAAGTTCCATCTCATATTGAGTAACAGTTGGTCCTATATTAACTTGAACAATCTTTCCAGATATTTCAAATACTTTAAATACTTCTTCTAACTTACTAATACATTCCTTAGCATTATTTTCATTTTCTTTATTATTAACATTCTTAGCACTTTTTAACAATGATATAGGTGGAAGTTTATAATTAGGATTGCTTGTAACTTCCTCATCCTTCTTAAAGGCAGGCTTCTCTTCATCCACAGCGTCTTTTATAGGAATATCTTTATCAACATTAATATCATTATCCTTAATATGCGATAATTCTTCCATAGAAGATATAATAATTCTTTTATCTTCTACTTCTTCATCTTTAACTTCTTCTTCCTCATTACTTTCCTTAATATCTTTTTTAACTTTCTTAAATTTAGGAACTTTTATTTTCTTAACTAAATCTATTAAAGAAGTATTAAATACAAGAATAAGACCAAGTAACGCAATTGTAATAAGTACTATATATATACCATCTGAAAATGCCCAATCAAAAGTATATCCAAATATAGCTCCTATCATTCCACCACCAGTATTACTAATAACCTGAGGACTCCTAAAAGAAGACATAACATTAGTAAAAGTTTCCGTAATTATTTTGCTACCACTATTTAATTTAATATATTCTCTATGACAATACACAAGTAAAGTCAAAGAAATCATATAACTTCCAATAAACTTAGTAGTTAATAAATTAGGCATTTTTCTCTTTACTATTAAATATAACCCAAGTATTAACAAAATTATTAAAAAAGGTGCATAACAAATCCCTGTTAAAAAGACAGCAAAACTTCTAAAGAAATTACCTGCTCTACCATAACCTAAAATACCTATCACACAAATAAGTACAATTAAAACACCAAGTATTTCTTCAGAATATTCAAATTTTTCTTTTTCTTTCTTTTGTTTTTTCTTAGCCATATTTATACTCCCTTTACACTAATAATTATATCATTTAGCCATTTTTTTGTAAAGAAAAAGAAATATAGTTCAGTAAAATAGAATAAATTTTCTTCGCAATTATTTTTGGTATAATAATTATAATAAAGGTGGTTGTAAAATATATGAAGAAAAGAATTACTAGAAAAATGAAAAGAGAATTAAAAAATGCCATTAATCCATTAGAAGAATTGTTAATCATTATTAAGCAATATTTTCCTAAACTTACCAATTGGATTAATAATTTAAGGAATAATAGAAATCAATCGTATGTTAAGTATGATTTCAAAGTGTGTCTTTTAACTCAAATATTGGCTTCCTATTCCTCTTATCAATCTATGAATAAAATTGGTAGAGATTTTAATTCCAATACTGTAATTAATAATATTAATCATATTTTAAAGACTAATTATGTTGAATTGCCTCATAAAGATACGCTTAGTAATGTTTTTTCTTCTATCAAATTTGAAGATTTAGAAAAAATTCAAACTAATATTATAAAAACATTTATTCATTCTAAAATGTTAGATAAATATAGATTTAATAGGTTTTTTTATATTGTAATTGATGGAACAGGTCTTTATTCTACTATAGTTAATTTAGGTGAATAATAAAGATGAAGACAATGAATATACTTTATATTCATACTATGCTTTAGAAGCTAAAATCGTTTGTGATAATATAACTTTTTCTTTAGTTACTGAATTTGTTGAAAATGAAATTTATATTGATGAACATGGTAATATTTATAGAAAATTTGATAAACAAGATTGTGAACCAAAAACTGCTAATAGATTATTAAATAAAATTAAAAAAAGATTTCCTAAACTTCCTATTATCATAAGTGGAGATGCTTTATATTTAGATAGACCTTTTTTAGAATTATGTGATGAACATCATTTTGAATATATCATTCGTTATAAAGAAACTGATGCTCCTACAATTAAAAGAAATTTTGATGAAATAAAAATTTCTGATGATAACTATGAATATCAAAATGAAATTATATTTGGTGATTTAAAAGATGTCCATAGCAAGATTAATTTTCTTTTCCAAAAGTAATTTTTGTTTAACATATTCCCGTTTTGTTTCCTTTCTAGCTTTAGGAGATAAGATAACTTTTTTAGTTAAAGTCTTATAGATAAAGTCGTAAGATACATCAATGTTTTCTTTTATTTTTAGAAATTCCTTAAAGTGATTAAAATTCCAATCTTGATATTTATTGCTATATAGTAGTATAATATCTTCGGAGATTGATTTATTTAAAGCATTGACTGGCTTTCTTGATCTATTGCCGTGGACAAAGCCATCTTTGCCTTTCTCCTTATATTTGATGATAAGACGATCAATTTGTCTTCTAGATATACCAAGCTTTTTACTAGCTCGATTTTTGTTACCATTATGGTCAACTAGTTCTTTGATAACTTCATATTTTTCTTTTTCATTCATTCTTAATTCTACCTTTCTCATTATGCCACCTCGGCGACATATTATATCATAGCGAGACATTTTCGCAATTTAACACTTAAGACATTATCACAAATTAATCATAGAAAAAAATTATCCTAAATGAAATAGATTGACTTTTATATTTTTTTTATAATATAATCAGTACAGCCGTGGGGAATTAGCTCAGTTGGTAGAGCATTTGATTCATACCCGACAAATTGAGGGTTCGAATTCCCCCTTGCTACCAAACAGGAGTCACATATATGAATGAAGAAAGTAAAAAAACAAATGGAAATAAAAAAATTGGTAAGATTCTATTAGCAGAATTTACACTATGCTTTGTTTGGGCAATATTTAATGCAATAGTCGGTATAGAAGGTGGCGCTACGTGGATTTATATTCAATTTAATGGGTTGTCTGCATTTATATTTACAATGTTTATTGGAACAAATATTATTGTAATATCTAATGCAGCAATAATCATTGTATATAAAATGATAGGTTTAATACACAGAGCGTATAAAGAACAGAGAAAAGGAGCTGCTATACTGCTAGCAACAGTTTTAATTATATTAGTATGTTTTTTTATTAATTGGCTAATGCAGATATAAATAATTAAAATAAATTTATAAAAATTGGATATGATTATAAGCACTCTATTTATGGCACTTATTGCAAACAACCAGAATATAAAACCTGATTGTTTTTTATTGGAAAATCTCAGAAAACTTGTAATATAAAAGTAACATAAGATGTGGAACAGGCTTAAATGACACATTTTTCACTCATTTAAAGAAAATTACAAAAATAACAGTAAAGTTTATCTATTAAAATAAAAGATAATACTCTAAATATTATCTCTTTATAAAATATTCCTGATACCAAACCAAAAAAGTATAAATAGTCCATATTTTCCTACTATTATCTCTTTTTCCAGCCCTATGATCATCTAATAACTTAATTATCTTTTTCGGTTTAAAGAAATATTCACTTTCTAAAAATATATTTTTTACTTCTTGATAAACATCATCTTCTTTTAACCATTCACGAATAGGAACAGGAAAACCCAACTTTTTCTTATCAGCAACCTTATCAGCTAATTCCTCTTTTGCAACTTTTCTAAAAGCATATTTTGTTTCATTACCAACAATCTTATATTTACTAGGTAATTTACTAGCATACTCTATAACTTTCCTATCCAAGTATGGTACCCTAACCTCTAAAGAATTAGCCATACTCATTTTATCAGCCTTTAACAATATATCATAAATTAACCAAAAATTAAAATCTATATATTGCATTTTAGTAACAACATCTAAATCATATACTTTATCATAATAAGGCTTAGTAAAGTCCTTATATGTCTTATTACCATAATTAAAATTAACTATCTTCTTAGCATCATTAGGTTCAAAAATAAATGCATTACCTATATATCTATCTTCTATTTTTTTACTCCTACGATATAAAAAATTAAAACCTGTATAATTTCTAAAAGGATATACCAAAATACCAATACACTTTCTTATAAAATATGGTATTTTATTATACCAAGAAACAGAATATGGTTCATGATAAATATTATATCCGCCAAAAATTTCATCAGCACCCTCACCAGATAAGCAAACCTTTACATGTTTACTAGCTGTTTTTGATAAAAAATATAACATAACAGCCGAAGCATCAGCCAAAGGTTCATCCATATAATATTGTACATTAGAAAATTCTTTAAAATACTCTTCTTTACTTATTTTTTTACTAACATTACTAACATTAATCTTATCAGAAAATTCCTTAGCATAATCTATTTCACTATATTTCTTATTATCATATCCTACAGTAAAAGTCTTATCAACAGAACTAAGTTTAGCAATCAAAGAAGAATCTACCCCACTAGATAAGAAACTCCCCACTTCAACATCACTAACTTTATGTGCCAAAACAGAATTATCAATTACTTCTCTAATTCCACCAACCCATTCTTCCAAACTTTTATCATCATTAGGTTCTAACTTAACCTCATAATATTTCTTAATTTCTAATTCTTTATCTTTATATATAAAATAATGTCCTGGTAATAATTTATATGTATTTTTAAAGAAAGTATCCTCTCCAATACTACACTGAAAAGTTAAATACTGACTTAACATATCTTTATTTAATTCTTTCTTAAAATTAGGACTACCTAAAAAAGATTTAATTTCTGAACCAAACAAAAAATTATCATCATCATAATAGTAATAAAATGGCTTAATACCATAAAAATCTCTTGCCCCAAAAAGACTTTTTTCTTTTATATCATATATTACAAAAGCAAACATCCCCCTTAACTTATTCAAAATATCTTCTTTATATTCTTCATAACCATGAAGTATAACCTCTGTATCCGTATTAGTACTAAATTTATGTCCCTTACTTTTAAGTTCTTCTCTTATTTCTTTATAATTATAAATCTCTCCATTAAATACTATAACTTTATCTTTATCTTCATTAAATATAGGTTGACTTCCCTTATCTAAATCAATAATTGATAATCTTCTAAAACCAAGAGCTATATTATTATCAACATAATAACCATCAGAATCAGGTCCACGATGCTTTATAATATCAGCCATATCTCTAATAATTTTCTTTTTATTCTTACTATCATCACAAAATCCTACAAATCCACACATATTAACATCTCCTTTATACTACATATATTATTTACTAACTAACTCTAAAGCCTTATTCAATTGATTATCATTTTCAAAAACAGGATTATTTAAATATTCTGAAGATAACTCAACATAATTAGTAGGAATAACACCTTCTTCATTAATCCAATTACCAAGTGGAGTCAACCATTTCTCAATCGTATACTTTATCATACTACCATCACTTAGTACCAATGTTTGTTGTACAGTACCCTTACCATAAGAATTAGTACCAACAACATAACCATTATAACTTTCTTTTATTGAAGAAGCCAATATTTCTGAAGCAGAAGCCGAATTTTTATCTATCAATACAGCTACAGGATAATCCCTACTTTCCTTAGTTTTATCTTTTCTAACAGTTACTTTATCATTTACTTCCAATTTATAAATAATATCACCTTTCTTAAGAAAATAACTTGCAATATCAGTAACAGTAGTCAAATATCCACCAAAATTCCCTCTAACATCAATTACAAGACCACTAATTCCTTCCTTTTCTAATTTAACAAGTTCTTTATTAAATTGTTCTGAAGCTACAGAAGAAAATATCGATAAACTAATATACCCTATTTTCTTATCATTATGATTAATAACCTTACCAGAAACAACAGGTAATTCAACCATATCTTTAACAATAGTAATATCTAAATTTTCTTCTCCTCTTTTAACTAATAATTTTACTTCCTTATTTGTATCATTCTTAACAATACTAGCAATATCATTAACAGACATATCCTTAGTATCTTTATCATCTAACTTCAAAATAATATCTCCATCTTTAAGACCTGCTCTATACGAAGGACTATCTTCAAAAACCTTATATATTACTAAATCATTTTCACTCTTCATAATAAGAGCTCCAATACCCATATATTTACCATTAACAGCCTCATTAAAATTATCTGTAACATCTTTATCACTATAGCTTGTATATTCATCCCCTATAGAACTAACCATACCATTAATTGCAGACTCAACCAACTTGTCTTTATCAACTTCCTTATAATAATTATTTACAATAGCATCATATGCATCAACAAATTTAGCAAGTTCCTTTGATAAAACAAAATAGTTTTTTCCTTTATTTAAAATAGTTAAAACAGAAAAACACGCTAAAACTCCAAGTAACAAAGAAAAAATAGTAATTGAAAAAACCTCATCAAAAGAATAACTTTCTTTTTCTTTTGAAAAAATTCCTATCTTTTTTTTCTTATCTTTTTTCTTTTTTCTATTATCTATATTATTTTTAACATTTTCTTCCTTATTATTTATTATTTTTTTCATACACCACCACAATTCTAAGTTTAACACAATATCATCTATTTAACAATTAAAGAAACATATTTTCCTCTGTATTTTACATACTTTTAAAATAATTATTCATACTAATAAAGGTGAATATAATGGATAAGATTATTAAATTATTAAAAAAAGACACTAACAATCTAGAAAATATTATATATAGAAAAAAATATATTGGACTAACAAAAATATTCATAATATATAATGAAACCCTTGTATCTAGTGATAAAGTTAGTGATTTTATCATAAGAAGTCTAGATAACATAACTCCTTTTTTCGTATATCATAAAATAATTAATAATATAGATAATTTTAAATATAAAGTATTAAGAAATTATAATGAAATAGATTTTTATTTAAATAGTGGTTTTACCATACTATTAATTGGTAAACACTATATTGCCCTAGAAACAAAAAAAGACATAACAAGAAGCATAACATCACCAAATACAGAAAATGTTATTAGAGGTCCTTCTGATGCATTCACAGAAAACATAGAAATAAATATTGGATTAATAAAAAGAAGAATAAAAAACAATAATCTTTGGATAAAAAACTACAATATTGGACTATATACCAAAACAAATATATCACTAATATATATAAATACCATTGTAAAAGAAGAATTAATTAATATGATAGATGATAGATTAAACAAAATAAATATTGATGGCATACTATCATCAGGAATAATAAAAAATTTAATAGAGAAAGAAAATAAAAGTATATTTCCAATCATTATGTCTACAGAAAGGCCCTATATGGCATGTAAATATTTACTTAACGGAAATGCCGTTATACTCGTAGATAATGACCCATTTGCACTAATATTACCAATATCTCTTAATGATTTCTTTTTCTCAGAAGAAGATGAATATTCAGGAAGTATAAATACCAGTTTTTCAAGAATAATACGATATATATGCTTTATCATATCATTAGTAACTCCAGCATTATATATAGCCATAACCACCTACAATCAAGAAATAATACCAACTCCACTCCTACTGAGTATAGCAGGGCAAAGAGAAAATGTCCCCTTTTCTGCTTTTATAGAAGCAATACTAATGATATTTTCTTTTGATATATTAAGAGAAAGTGATTTAAAAATGCCTAATTTTGCTAACAGTTCTCTATCCATTGTTGGTGCTCTAATATTAGGAGACGCTGCTGTATCAGCCGGAATAGTATCCCCAATTATGATTATTGTCGTAGCCATAACATCCATATCATCATTAGCTTTTTCTGAACCAGAACTAATAAACTCTTTAAGATGGTATAGACTTATCTTTATGTTAGGAGCTAGCTTCTTTGGAATATATGGACTAGTTCTTGTAGGATTATATTTTCTAATAACAACAATTAGCACAAAATCATTTACTCTACCTTATCTATCCCCTTTTGCACCAATTAACATAAGTCAATTAAAAGACAGCATTATATCTTATCCAATAAAGAAAAGAAAAAAAAGAAATAATTACTTATCAAACAATATAGTAAAAAATAAAACGGAGGAATAAATGAAAAAATATATTTTATTAATTTTTATACTCTTTACCTTAACAGGTTGCTATAGTTACAAAGAATTAAATACCATTGCAATAACATCAGCATTAGAAGTAGACAAACAAAATGATGAATTTATATTAAGAATGCAAGTAATGAATCCACAAGACTTAAAAGAAGGAAACAGCAAAAACGAGGCACCATTCATTATATATGAAGGAAAAGATAAAACAATAATGAATGCAGGACATAAATTAGAAACTGTATCATCAAGACTACCATATCTATATCATATGCAAATATTACTATTAAAAGAAAATGTACTATACAATGATTTAGATAAAATTCTTGACTTTCTCATAAGAGATCAAAATATACGAAATGACTTCTATATTATAATTGAAAAAAATAACGATGATTTAATTTCTTTAACAACACCAATAGTAAGTATCTCAGCCAACTCTATAAAAGAAACATTAATTACCAATAGCAAATATTATAGTACAACTCTTTTGGTAGAATTTAAAGAATTAATCTCTAATTATTTAAATCCCAACATAGAACTAGTATTACCTTCCATAGAAATAATTGATAATACAAATGAAGATAACGAAATAAGTAATACCGAAAAAACATCCAATTTTGCTAAATACAAATTATCTACTCTAGGAATATTTAAACAAAATAAATTTATAGGTTACCTAACAGAAGAAGAAAGTGTAGCTTATAACTTTATCAGTGGAAAAATAAATAATTATATCCTACAATATCAATGTAATAATGATAAATATATTGCTCTAGACATAGTAAGTAACAAAACAAGCATTGAATTAGATAACAAAAAAATCATCATAAAAATCAATTCAAAAGCAAATATAAATCAAGTAGATTGTAATATCAATATAAAAGATAACAAAGTAATAAAAGAAATGGAAAATAAAGCCAATAAAGAACTATATAATCAAATAAATACCTCTCTTACTAACATAATAACAAAGTATAATAGTGATATATTCGGTTTTAAAGATATCTATTATAAAAAAAATTACAAATATTACAAAGAAATAAAAGATAATTATTATGAACATTTTAAAAATTTAGATATAGATATAAAAACAAACGTCAAAATCATATCAGAAGGTAATACTGTGGAGGGTATAAATGAAAAAAATTAAGCCATTAGAATTTGCCTGTTTTATCCCTTTTTGTATAATAGGTATACTTATAGGTATCAATACCCAAAGAACATTTAATATAGCCGAAGAAGACGCATATATTTCTATAATTTTAACTATTATCTTAGGAATTATCCCCATAATCTTATTTTCCTATATCCATAATTATGAAAAAGATTTAAAAATTAATAATAAAATTGAAAAATTATACGGAAAATATCTAGGTACATTTATAAATATATTAATTATAATTATTTTCATTGTAGTTAGTATAGTACTCCTATACGACATTAGCAACTTCATATCTTCCCAATATTTATACAGAACACCAATTTCAATAATAGCCTTACTTCTTATAATTACAACAATATATAACGTAAACAAAGGAATAGAAAACATGTCAAGAATTACTATAATTATATTCTTTATAAATATTATTTTATTAATAAGTGGATATGGAACATTATTAACAAAAATAGACACCAGTAATTTCTTTCCAATATTAAAAAATGGTATAAAAAATCCACTTATAAGTAGTCTATACTCAGCATCCTGTTCCATATTACCATTATATTTATTATTAATAATACCAAAGAACAACATAAAAAATCAAAATAAAACAAAATTATATGTAATATTATTTTATATTATATCTACAATAATTTCACTCATAATGATAATTTCCACCCTAGGAACCCTAGGAATATACTTATGTAAACTATATGAATATCCAACATATATAGCCCTTAAAAGCGTATCTATCCTTAGTATATTAGAAAGAACAGAAAACATATTATCAATGCAATGGGCAATGGCATATTTTATAATATTATCATAATCAGAACGTTTATTAAATTTTTTATCTTTGTGTGTTAACTCCTGATTTAATTTCATAGGTACTGACAATATTTGATTTCTAATATATTTATTTTGCAATT
>ENA-OPDZ01000105-OPDZ01000105.1-human-gut-metagenome-genome-assembly--contig:-NODE-105-length-26734-cov-3.615765_pt1 | contig 26734 bp, 23 predicted proteins | sample MGYA00241628_ERZ501519 | MGnify/ENA primary metagenome ERZ501519 (study PRJEB25962, sample SAMEA2042384) | human gut metagenome | biome: human gut; feature: human-associated habitat; material: faeces...
GTTAGAAGAATTACTTCGTTTTCAGGTAATGAGTTGGCAACCGTCCTAATTGCCGTGGTCTGCATCGCTTTGCTTGTTCAGGTAACCCTTATAGTGCAAAGGTAACAAAATATTCATGGATAGGAAATGAAAATATGTATTTCTTTATTCATTTTGTAATTAGTAATCTTTGTATTTGAAAAATATAACCTTTATATTTACTATCGACTTATCAGTTCTTTATATTTAGCTAAATCATATTTTGGGAAAACTTTTTTATTCTTGCAATGTGGCATAAGATTATCAAATTGCATTGAAAAATCCACTAATTCGACGTTTTGATATGATAATATCTTATTATATCTTTGTGTAGGCCAATTTTGCATTATTTGAAGTTCAAGTTCAAGGTTATTTTGCCTTTGATTTTCTATTTCTTGTAGTTTTAATGCCAATAAAATACTATGATGATTTGAATACGAATATAATTTCGTCGCTCTTTCTATTGCTTTTTTAATTTCTTCATCTTGAACGCCAAAATCACTGTCTTTATAACCAGACTCTTCTTTTAATTGTTGCCAAGAATTGAAAGCTGTTTCAGAATAAAGCAATTCATCCCCAATTGAAAATAGACTTTCAATATATGGGTCTTCAGTTTTTATAGAAGTACTTTTCCATACGTAATAAGAATCATCATCCCCCAATCTTTTCTGGTGGCTTTCGTATATTTCTATCTTTAAAGAGCTGTAGATTTTAGGTATATCTAATCTTTTAATGTAAGTCTCAATATCTGAATATAGTTTCATAACTAATTGACGATCGACAGACTCTACAGTTTGCTTATTAAAAATCTTTTTTATTAGCAAGGTCTCTTTTTTCGTAGTCATAAAAGGACTATCAACCCAATCCTTCTTCCCGTTTTGTGAATGTGATTTACAATATTTCCCATAAATAAGATAATACGGTCCATAATAGGAATACCCTGCTTCAGATGTCTTTAAAACTCGGAACATTGGGTTTGTTACATGATAGACATATTTGTCTGGCATTTCAGCATTTATGTGACCAGAAAATAAAAATGTGTTAAAAATTACAACATCCCCAATTTTAAAATCCATAATATTTTCAATTCCATCAAATAAGAAGATTAATCCCCTTTCATCATATATTACAATTATGGAGTTGTTGTCAATCAGACATACAACACCTATATGACTATTTTCTTCCATATATAATTTATTTTGAATAATTTACATATTCTTTTTAATGGCCTTTAAACGTGTCATTTCTGTTATACCATAAGGAGATAAAACCCAATAAGTGAAAACCCCATCATATTCTGATTTTACAGTATCAGTAGTTATTAGCTTTAATGCCATCAATTGAATTAATATTGTTTGAAAATCGGATTCTTCCATACTTGCGTATTCTTCCTTTAATAAAGATTTTTCGAGTTGTTCTAAAATTCTATTTTCCATTATTGGTTTTAATAATAAGGTACAAACAGAAAGAAAAATTTCATCCCATGTTTTTGTAATTTCATAATATCTGATATTTCCTTCATCATCATCCCATGGATTTATTGGGATTGTATAATGAATGGTGAATAAATCGTTTCCTGACGCATAACTTTCTGTGCCTTTTGGTATTGACGAACTAAGAAAATTCACTTGCTCTTTCAATATACCATTTTCCTCTCTAAGCTTTATAAGTTTGCTATTAGCCTCTTCTGAGGAAACTTTATCAGCTTTTACCCACCCTATGCGTGGATAATTTTTTATCTGATAATCTAAACTTGTTGACACTTTGCCAGCCAAATCATCAGCATTCTTCCAAGATTTACACATTCTATTATCTTTAACCATATTGACAAAAGCATTCATTTTTTCTGGGAACTTATGTTCTACTTTATCATAGGGTAAATCACCTTTATTGGCAATGTAAAAAGCTGAAATAGGAACTCCTCTTTCTACTGCATATTCGTATTCTAATTGCGTATAGCTTTTATTTGTTATTGGATCTATGGAGCCATATCTGCCTCCAAGTATTAGGATATAATAATCACACTCGTCTATTAAATGTTTGATAATTGTCATTTGCTCATCATTGGCTGCTGGAAAATATTCCATACCAACAGGTATACAATTCTTGTTTAATAATGTTTCTATAACTTTTCCTCGTTCTTCTTTCAAATCTTCAAAAGTAGATGATATGAAAACTTGATATTTTTTATCCATAATTTATTTGTTTTTTAGTATTAAGCATATGGGAACATTTCTTATTTCAGACTGTTTTGTAGTACAGTATGTTAAACTTCTCCCTTTTAGATTTGCTCCAATCCAATTACAAAGATAGGGGATTTTTGCGATAATCTCCTATCTTCTAATGCTTTCATTTATTTTTGAAGTGGAATTTAGAACACTCTCTTTAGCCCCTTATCCTGCTTTGTAGGTGCAATCCCCAAACAGTTTCTCCATTCATTTGCTTTCTGCCTGAACCATTGCACAAGTGGTATATCATTTACGCATATGTGATAGTGTCCTTTTCTGCTTTTGTCCTCTTCAAACGAGAATGCTGCATTTTCGTCACGGAACTTTCGGTTGAACTCAGGAGAATAGAAATCTCCTTTCAACCTTACCTTCTTCAACTTACACAGCTCTTGGATTACTCTTTCAGAGAATCTCAAGGTGTTTCGGCAGAAGTCAATCAACGGCAACAACTTATCCACGTAAGGGAAGTATCGCTGTATCTTGTCCATATACTCGTTGAACTTGGTACGTTCGTCTCTATGTTCAAGTTCCATAGTCTTGATATGCTGTATCAATTCTTCGTTCTGACTTTCAAGGGTGAATATTCGTTGCTGTAATTCTTCCCTTTCTGCTTTCAGCTTTCCGCTGCCCAAAAGAGAACCGACCCTTGCCACGAGTGCCGTCTTCGCTTCGGTCTTGGCGGCTTCCAGCTTCTCCGACTTGATTTCCTTTCGCACTTCGTCAAGCTGCCGTTCCGCTTGCCGCTGTTCGGTTTGTAGTTGTTGCACGTTGGCTTCAAGCTCTCCCGTCTGCCGTTTCAGTTCACGGTAGTATTGGGCGGTAGTGGTATGCCGTGCTTCCGAACCTCGTATGCCACGCTGCAATCCGTACTTCGCCATCACTGCGGCGTAGCTGTCGTGGTAGGCGACAAGCCGTTCACGGGTCAGGAGGTCATCGGCGCACAGGCGTACGGCGTTGGCTTTCTTGCGGTAGGTGCGTTTGCCGTCTGTCTGCTTCTTCCTTGCTTTCCTGCGTTCGCTCGTCACTATTGGCACGACCGTGGCGTGGATGTGCGGCGTGTGCTCGTCCATGTGCAGTACTGCCGAAACAGTGTTCTCTTTTCCGAATGTGCGGTGCAGCCATTGCAGGTTGTCATCGCACCATTCGTTTAGTCTGCCCTCGTCCTGCACTCTCTCCATGTCCTCGTGCGTACCCGAAAGCACGATGCGGATTGCCCTCACTTGGTTGGGTGTTATCTTCCTTTTGATGCCAGCCGTGCGGATGCGGTGGCTTATTGCTTCGGTGCGGTCTGCCACGCCGTCGGGGAATCGCACCAGCTCACGGTTGAGGTAGGTGCGTGTAGGGTCTGCGTTCTTGGGCGTGGTCTTGCGTTCTATATGGTCGGATGCGCCCGTGTCAGCCGAACCTTTCGCCTTGTTGATTTGGATGCTTATGTATCCCATGTTCGTTTCTTGTTTTTTAGGTTGTACAAACTTGTTTGTCGGTACCCGTCTGCCTGCGGTCATAGCCGCACGGGGTAAGCGGGGGTGTCCAGAGGGGTGCAACCCCGTTGGCTCATTGGGGCGTTTTTAGCATTAGCGTCAGCGGTGCGTGAAGAAAACGCCCTAATGAGCTATGGCTTTTCTGTTCTCAAAAGCCTGTGAGAGTACCAGCTGTATAGGCAGCTCTTTTCTTTTCATTGATATGATACGCCTTCCCTTGTCGGCTGGTCGGACAACAGGCAGGTCGGATGTCCGACCGACCAGCTTGCGGATAGTGGCATTTCCTTCCATCCATTTGTCCCGCAAACTTGTTGGCGGATGAAAATCCGATGAATTGATGAGTTGACAGGATAATAAACTGATAACCAAAATGATATATGTTCATCATCGTTTCATCAAACCACTCGCCCCAAAAAAGTGATGTAGAGTGTGGTGTGTCCTTTCCCTTTTCATCAGCCCGATTCTCTTGTTGAAAGGTTGATGAAGACGTAAGTTGCTGTTTCTCTTTATGTTTATATATACTTTCATCATCTCATCAAAATATCAGAATTTTTCCAGCTGTATTTTGTTTACCGTGTAGTAACGTCCTATTCCTCTCAATCGGCGAATAATGACAATCCCGATTCACAATCTTGTAGAGAATTGTACCTACGCAAATGATTTCTTTTTTTCTTCATGTTTTTGATACAGGTTTTAGTGCTGCCTACATTCTGTCGGCAACGGATTAAACATGGTTGCAAATCTACGGAAGTGTCGGTAAAATCTTGATACGCAAATCTATGCGGAACGGCGCAAAATAGGTCATGCAAAAAGAAAATGCAGTATAAACAGGTGACTCTTTCAGGTAAAAGGAGATAAAAAAGCCCGAAGTCGTGGAATATGCAGTTCTTCGGGGACTGGTTGTTGCAGATAATTACAGATTGACTGACGCACTGATTTACGGATTTAATGACTTCATGTCGTCACTACGTCAGATTAAACCGTTAATCATCAAATTGTGGTCGATGCCGAGAAAGTGAAGCGTGAGGAACAGGCTTACCGGTCTATACCCGTCATCACGGGCTTTACAGATGCCGGCGGCAACGACCGCATGAAGGAGATGAACTAGGATAACTACAACCGTATCCGTGCCGAAGTCCGGCAGATTGTCGCTGACGAGTTGCAGCGCATACAGTCCGACCCCGAACTGCAATACCTCTTGCAGAACAAATAGAAATATCATAGACGAAAAGAAAAATCCGTAATACGACTGGATATTCCAGACTGTATTACGGATTTTCCTTTTTTATAACGCGTATTTCTGATTCAGATTGACTGAAAAGCCTTCCATTTCTTAGGTATCTGTAAATCAAAGTTTGCCTTTCCAAGATGTACCACATCAGGTAAAAGACATTGCCTGAAACGAGTTTCATATTGTTTCATATGGATAGGCTTACCCATACCCATAGTAGCAAGATTACTGGAGTACTGGTAAGGAGGGAAATATACAAAAACCTTTTGACAAGCTTCTGTTGCAAGTTCGATAGCAGGTATCATGTCACTATCAGCTGATACTATAATGGATATATCACAATTCTTCTGATAGGCATCTGCTACAATCTGTGTGGCTATTCGTACATCAGTTTCCTTTTCCTCATGGGTATGAATAACATTTCCGCATTTGAAACAGGTTATAGATTTTTTCAGATACTTACCCAATATCAACTTGAATTTTGGATTTTCTCTATTGGCTTGAAAAAAGGCATTCTGGCGAAGACTTTGGTCTATATCATCAGGCTTTGCCGAAAAATACTTGACGGCAACAAGCTCCTGATTCGGGCGCATGAACATCTCGAACAACTTGACTATATCAAGCCAATAATATTTCTTCCATTTAGCATTGCTCTTCAGTCCGAAATAGAAATTGAATCCATCAATATAGACTATAACGCGTTGTTTTTGCTCCATATTCCAATTGTATATATAAAAAATAAGCCACCTTTTTAGGGGTGGCGAGCCTTAGTATTTTCCACCTAAGGGCGATATTGTATTGCAAAAGTACAATTTATATTTGATAATACAAATATAGTAGAAACTTTTTTTATTTTTTTTCGTAATAAATCAAGGCGGACTTATCGCTTATTTTCTTGCTTCACCGCCTCTTCCGTTCCGCCTCCTCGTCCCGCATCATCCTGCGGTTCAGCCGTTCCGCCGCCCTGTCAAAGAAATACGTCCGGCTCTCGTTCTTCCGCCGCTTGATGTCCGCATAGGTATTGTAGTGGCTGAACATAAAAAGTTCACCCTAACATTCATACGGCATTCTGTTATTCATTGACACTAGCAGGACTTGTTTTTCTTTTCGTCGGCACAATCTTTCCAGCAGTGCATTGCGAACCGTTGCGGCACCTGACGTGTCAATGCGAAAAGCGAGTGCCACCACCATCGGCAAGGCATACATGTCCGCATAATAGCCGTTGGGCAGCTTGATACGTTTTTCAGCTTCAAGAGGATTAAAAATTCCACACTTGTACACGGCACGAATGGCGGCACGGAGCGTCGGGGCGATTACCCCGAACAGCTCTACCAGCTCCATTTCATTCATCCATATATTACCTGTATCGGATGGTATGGTAATTCTACCATAGCTATCCGTTGTGATTATTTCACGTTTCATATCCCTGCCATTTTCACGTTTCCGAATGATTTGCTCAGTTTGTCGCCCAGCATCGTGAGGTCATTATCCAATTTCTGTACGGTTATCTTCGCATAGATTTGCGTGGTCTCAATGTTCGTATGCCCCAGAATACGGCTGACGCTCTCAATTGGCATCCCTTTGCTGAGAGCCAGGGTCGCAAACCCGTGCCTTGAGCAATGAAAGCTGATTTTCTTGGTGATACCGCATTCCTTTATCATCTTTCCCATACGCTTGCATATTGACCAATAGTTGAGATTGGGGAATACAAGATTGTTTTCCTGAAAAGCCTTGTAACGCTCGATTATCTGCAAGGGAATATCCAGCAGCTTCACCTGAAACGGTACACCCGTCTTGTGTCGTTTGGAAATAATCCATTTCTCACCGTTCACTTCCACAATCTGGTCATTGTTTAATTCCTTTATATCCACGAATGACAGGGCGGTAAAACTGGCGAAAACAAAAATATCACGGAGATAGGAGTTCTTAGGGTCTTTGAACTGAAATTCCATTAATGTTTTCAGCTCATTCTCCGTCAGATATTCACGCTCTTTCGTGTTCGGGCTTATATGGAACTGGGCAAACGGATTTCTCGGTATATGTCCGTTGAAATGTGCCCGCATCACCACACCTTTCAGCCACATGCAGTTTTCCCATATCGAACCGTTGTGCAGTCCGGCTTCGTTGGAAAGGAACACGGCGAACTCCTTGATGAAGTCGGGCGTAAGTTCAGGCATGGAGATGTCGTTCCGCTTGTAATGTGACCTGATGAATGCCGCCACATGGTTTCTTGCCCGTACCCTTGCCATATAGGTAGCCCTGACCCTGTCTTTTCCGACACGCTTCTTGAACACTTCATTTTCCTTATCGAAAGCACCGAGCAATGTTTCATACTCACCGCCCAATCCCTGATAGGCATTGCGTACCATTTCTGCCGTTACATACGCTTCACGGTCGGATATACGCTGGTAATGCTTGATGATTTGAGCCTTGATGTTGTCAAGCACAAGATTGGTTTCCCTCGCTTCCATACTCTTGCCCTTTGCCTTGTTCCCTTTGGCATCCCAAAGCTCTTTCGGGATAGTCCGTTTGCAGCTGAACTGTGCTACCGTTCCGTTGATTGTAACTCGTCCCATGATGGGGACAATTCCGTTCTTTTCCTTACTGCCGTTCACGTAGAACAGCACCTTGAATGTGCTTCTTGCCATACTCGTTTCTTTTTGGTTGCAAAACTATAAATCAACGAGTTACCTATTGATAAGCAAAGCTGCGCAGAACGCCGCAAAATGAAACAGGGACTGTTAAATCTGCACTTTCATCGGGTAATGATTAGGAAACCGTTCTTTTGCTTTAATCTGCTTTAAGACGGTTTTCAACTGTCTGCCCAACTTCTGCGTTTTTCTTCTAACTCCCTAATTATCAAATCCTGTTGCGTTAATCTGCTGCAATTTGGCGGATATTCCAGAGATTTTCCGTAAATTTGCGACTTAAAAGTCTAATTAATGAATATAATAAAAGTATGAGAAAGATATTTATATATGCAATGTGGGGTTTTGTGTTCATCTGCATTGCCGCAGTTGCCATCGTTTTTACGGCCATTGCAAAAGGTAAAATAGGGTATGTTCCCCCGGTAGAAGAACTGGAAAATCCGAATTTGAAGTTTGCCACACAGGTCATTTCTGAAGACGGCAAGCTGTTGGGCACTTGGTCGCTTAGTAAGGAAAACCGCGTGTATGTAGGTTATGAGGACCTTTCTCCTCATCTGGTACATGCTTTGGTGGCTACTGAGGACGTACGTTTTGAAGACCATTCTGGTATCGATGCCCGTGCTTTCATGCGTGCGGTTATCAAGCGTGGAATCTTTATGCAGAAACATGCCGGCGGTGGTAGTACCATTACCCAGCAGCTGGCCAAGCAGTTCTATTCACCCACAGCTGATAACGTAATGGAGCGTTTGTTGCAGAAACCGATTGAGTGGGTAATTGCTGTAAAGTTGGAACGTTATTACACAAAGGAAGAAATCCTTACCATGTATCTTAATAAGTTCGATTTCTTGAATAATGCTGTAGGTATTAAAACTGCAGCCAAGACTTATTTTGCTAAAGACCCCAAAAATCTGAAAATAGAAGAGGCCGCTACCTTGATTGGTATGTGTAAGAACCCTTCTCTTTATAATCCCCGTCGTTTTAATGAACGTTCCCGTGGCCGCCGTAATACAGTTCTTGACCAGATGCGTAAGGCAGGTTTCCTTACTCAGGAAGAATGTGACTCCTTGCAGGCCCTTCCTTTGGTGTTGAAATTTCAGCCCGTCGATCATAAAGACGGACTGGCTACCTATTTCCGTGAATACCTGCGTGGCGTAATGACTGCCCGTAAACCGGACCGGAGCGATTACCGTGGCTGGCAGATGCAGAAGTATTATGAAGACTCTCTGGCTTGGGAAACTAACCCATTGTACGGTTGGTGTGCAAAGAATAAAAAGAAAGATGGTACCAATTATAATCTTTATGTAGATGGCTTGAAAATCTATACTACCATCAATTCTCGAATGCAGCAATATGCCGAAGAAGCCGTTTATGAGCATGTAGCCAAGTATCTGCAACCTCGCTTCTTCAAGGAAAAAAGAGGACGTAAGACCGCTCCATATACCAATGAACTTACTCCAGAGGAAGTAGAACAGATTTTGAACCGTTCTATTCGCCAGAGCGACCGTTATCGTACCATGAAAGCTGACGGATGTTCGGAAGCTGAAATCATGAAAGCCTTTAATACTAAATACGAGATGTCTGTATTCTCATGGGAAGGAGAAAAAGATACAATCATGACTCCGCTTGATTCTATCAAATATTATAAACACTTCCTGCGAGCTGGTTTTATGTCTATGGATCCGATTACGGGACATGTGAAAGCATACGTAGGAGGACCTAATTATAACTATTTCCAATATGATATGGCTATGGTAGGCCGTCGTCAGGTAGGTTCAACCATTAAACCTTATTTATATGCGCTTGCCATGGAAAACGGATTTTCGCCTTGTGACGAGGTACGTAATGTGGAGCAGACGCTTTTTGATGAAAACGGAAAGGCTTGGTCACCCCGTAATAGTTCTAAGTCACATTATGGAGAAATCGTGACATTGAAGTGGGGATTGGCCAATTCTAATAACTGGATTTCAGCCTACCTTATGAGCAAGCTTAGTCCGTACGACTTGGTTCGCCTGATACATTCATTCGGTGTATTGAACAAAGATATTCAGCCTACAGTCTCTCTTTGTCTTGGACCTTGTGAGATTTCGGTAGGAGAGATGGTCAGTGCTTATACGGCCTTTGTCAATAAAGGCATTCGCACTGCTCCGCTTTTTGTCACCCGCATTGAAGATAATGATGGTAACGTCGTAGCCAACTTCACTCCACAAGTAAATGAAGTTATTAGTGAATCAACTTCTTACAAGATGCTCGTCATGCTGCGTGCCGTAATCAATGAAGGTACCGGTGGTCGTGTTCGTCGTTTGTATGGTATTAAGGCCGACATGGGAGGTAAGACAGGAACAACGAACCGTAACTCTGATGGATGGTTCATGGGCTTTACTCCGTCATTGGTATCTGGTTGCTGGGTTGGAGGTGAAGAACGAGACATTCATTTTGATACAATGCGTGACGGGCAAGGAGCTTCTATGGCACTGCCTATCTGGGGGCTCTATATGCAGAAAGTTTATGCTGACAAAACGTTAGGATACTCTCCAGATGAGACATTCGATATACCGGGGGATTTCGATCCTTGCAAAGACAGATTGACAGAAATAGAAGAAGAAAATAATACACGTCTTGATGATGTGTTCTTCCAATAAGAAAAAACGGCGGGAAATTGTATGTAGCAATTTCCCGCCGTTTTTTTATTGTTGTTCTTTTCTATAATTTCTTTACGTACCCCACAGGTATTTCTACAGTAGCATAGCCCAGATGCTCAATGCGTATCATTACCTGTGAATGATCCTCCAGCTCTACCAGCTCTCCTTGAAGTCCCTTCAGACTTCCCTTGATGACTTCCACTTTTTCTCCTGGAGCTAATGGCTCACTTTGAAAACGGATAGTCTCGTCCGAAAAATCCAGCATAAACTTAAACTTTTCCATCTCCTCGTTTCGGATGATGGCAGGTCGTCGGGTCGCCGGGTCTATCAGACATCCCGTCAGTGACGGTAAGTTCTGTAATAGTTCAATACGTCCTTTTTCGTCCGTACAGATAAAAATCAGCATGGGAATGACCACTTGTTTGATTTTCTTCTTACGGTCACTCCATTGGCGTATGACCTCTTGTATAGGCAGAAAATGGACAACTTTTAGCATTTCGAGTTTTTCTGCCGTTTTCTTCTCGTGATGCATTCTTACATAGAAAGCATACCAGTGTGTTTCTTTTTTCGCTTCCATTCAGCTTATATAGTCTGGTGATTGATACAGATACCCTTCAGGTACCATTCATACAGGCGGTGAATACCTTCGTCTATCTCCACTTTGTGGTGCCAGCCCAGGCTGTGCAGCTTGCTCACGTCGGTCAGCTTGCGCAGCGTGCCGTCCGGTTTCGACGCATCCCAGCGCAGTTCCCCCTTGAAGCCGATTTCCTTCATGATTTTCTCCGCCACTTCGCGGATAGACACTTCCTTACCCGTACCCACGTTGATGTGGCAGTTACGTATTTCCGTGATGCCGTCCGCATTCTTCTGCGCTGCATCGTATGTCTGCTTGAAATCCACGTTCAGCAACACGTGTACGCTGGCATCTGCCATCTCCTCACTCCACAGGAACTCACGCATCGGTTTTCCCGTACCCCAGAGTGTGACCGCTTCCGGCGTAATGCCGAACTTCGCCAGTTTCTCCAGAATCTCCTGGTGGGTATTGTTTCCGTTCACCCCTTCCACCGGACGCAGGTTGATGTCCTTGCACACCGCATCCCAGTCACCTTCATTCAGGCACTTGGCCAGGTGAATCTTACGGATCATGGCCGGCAGCACATGGCTGTTCTCCAGATGGAAGTTATCGTTCGGACCGTAAAGGTTGGTCGGCATTACGGCAATGTAGTTCGTGCCATACTGCAGGTTGAAACTCTCGCACATCTTCAGTCCCGCAATCTTCGCGATGGCATACGGTTCGTTCGTATATTCCAGCGGAGAGGTGAGGAGCACCTCCTCCTTCATCGGTTGCGGAGCCTCACGCGGATAAATGCACGTGCTGCCCAGAAACAGCAGTTTCTTCACCCCGTGGCGGAAACTCTCTCCAATCACGTTCTGCTGAATCTGCAGGTTCTGGTAGATAAAGTCCGCACGGTATTGCAGGTTGGCCATGATGCCTCCCACGTGTGCAGCCGCCAGAATCACCGCATCCGGCTGTTCCTCGTCGAAGAACGCCTTAACTGCCATCGGATCCAGCAAGTCCAGTTCCTTGTGCGAACGTCCCACTAGGTTATTGTAGCCCCTTTCCTTCAGGTTGTTCCAGATAGCGGAACCCACCAGTCCGTGGTGTCCCGCTACATATATCTTAGCCGATTTGTCTAACATAATAAACCTCCGTTAACTACTTTACGATTCCCTTTTCCAGATACTCTGCCAGGTTTGTACGGATCTGTTCTCCCGCCTTTTCCACGGCCACTTTCGCCATATCCGCATCCACCATAATCTTCACCAGTTCCTCGAAAGTAGTTTTCGACGGGTTCCAGCCCAGTTTTGCTTTCGCCTTCGTCGGGTCACCCCAGAGGTTCACCACGTCTGTCGGGCGGTAGAAATCCTCGCTGACTTCCACCAGGCATTTCCCGGTAGCCTTGTCATATCCCTTCTCGTTGATACCTTCACCCTTGAATTCCAGTTCGATACCCGCATACTTGAATGCCAGGTAGCAGAATTCACGTACACTGTGCTGTACCCCCGTAGCAATCACAAAATCTTCCGGCGTTTCATGCTGCAGAATCAGCCACATACATTCCACGTAATCCTTGGCATATCCCCAGTCGCGCAGCGAGTCCAGGTTACCCAGGTACAGCTTCTCCTGCTTGCCCTGTGCGATGCGGGCCGCAGCCAGCGTAATTTTACGCGTTACGAAAGTTTCTCCGCGGCGTTCCGACTCATGATTGAACAGGATACCCGAGCAGCAGAACATATTGTAAGCCTCGCGATATTCTCTTACAATCCAATAGCCATACAGTTTAGCCACCGCATACGGACTGTAAGGATGGAACGGCGTATTCTCGTTCTGCGGCACTTCTTCTACCTTTCCGTAGAGTTCCGAAGTAGAAGCCTGATAAATGCGGCAAGTATCCTTCAGACCGCACAGACGCACCGCTTCCAGCACACGGAGTACTCCTGTAGCATCTACATTGGCTGTATATTCCGGTGAGTCAAAACTCACCTGCACGTGACTCTGTGCAGCCAGGTTATAAATTTCTGTAGGGCGCACCTTGCTGATTACCTGCAAGATACTCATCGAGTCACCCAGGTCTGCATAATGCAAGTGAAAGTTCGGTTTTCCTTCCAGGTGCGCGATACGTTCGCGGAAGTCCACCGATGAACGGCGAATCGTGCCGTGCACGTCATATCCTTTTTCCAGTAAGAATTCGGCCAGAAACGAACCGTCTTGTCCTGTAATACCTGTGATTAGCGCTATTTTTTTCATAAAAAATAATCATTTACTCTACAAAGATAGGTAAAAAGCCCTGCCTGCCAATGGCAGACAAGGCTTTTTCTTCTGATTATATACTTTCTACTTTAAAACTTTTTGAATCTTAGGATGGCATAATCCGATTCTAGTGTCATGTATTTCTTATCTGAAGTTATTACTTTGAATGTCGTATTCACATTGTTTAGTCCGTAAGGCTCCAGTTCCCAAGTTTCTGCAGGACGTGAATTTTCTGGTGTGTCATACGTGCTCATCTCAGCCATTTCAATGGTATGGCTCGTCTCGTCATATTGGTATCTTCCTCGGAAAGAAGTTAGTTTTTGCGGACCTTGTTTTTCTGCTACTTCTACGACCCAAAGTTGGATGCTATAGTAAATACGCTCACACGGATGTACTTGGTTGTCAGCTTTGGTAGTAAATTCCAGTAACTGCCAGTGTCCTTCTACATTGTTGTTGATAGGTTCTTTCGAACAGCTATTACATAGCATGGTCAGCATTACCAGACAAAGTGTTGTATAAAAAACTTTTTTCATGTTCTTTCTCTATTAAAGGATGATTCCTGTTCTTTTGATGGTTAGCATTCCTCCCGTAGCATTCCCCAGGTAATTTCCCCGGTCTAACCCCAGTGCAGCTGAAGCACTCCACCCCTTAGCCCATTTCGGGGTATAGGTAGCCTCATAAAGCGAGCTGAACTGTTTTCGTTGCTGGTCGAGAGGAGTATTGTAAGTGCCCCAGTGTCTGGCAAATGAAATAAGTATACGATATCCCCATTCAGAAGAAGGCTGTCCGTTAATACCTAGATGATGTGCTCTTACGCGGTTGCTTCTGAAAGAAATGCTACAATCTTTGTTGTAGGCCGGTCCTGGAAGAAGCGGATTTCCCATTCCCATACCCAGATATTGCCAGGCCCCATAGATGTAGTGATTGTAATAATTATCGTTGGCGCTAATCTGGTATTCAGGGAACTGTCCCCAAAATCCATCATATAATAATGAACCACTTTGGTCTTTTGTGTTTAATCCTTCCCACACGGCTGAACTGATCCAACGATTCTTGGGGAAAGTAATTTCTACTCCAATCTGGCCATCTTTCCATCGTCCGTATTGCCAGAACATTTGCGAATGGTCTTCGAAATAGTGTTCCAGATAAGCTCGTAATTTCCATTCGCCTAAATAATAATTCAATGCGAAGTTCCAGCTTCCTAGCATGTTTCCTTCTATATTTACCTGTTCCCCTTCAGGGGTATTACTACCTCCAGCTTGTGGAAAGAAGGCTTTCCAGTAAGCTTTCAGGTTTTCGGGCATATCCAATACCTTTTCTGTGCTTCCGTCTTCCAATTTCAGGTATTTGTCGCCTCCGAACTGCGTAGCCATCAGAATTCCAACTTCAAATTCTAGTGGGAATTTATCTTTATTACCTAGTCGTAACATTAATGACTTGCTGTGATATAGCACGTCTTTTACAAAATATTGCCCAGGCTGTACATATTTTTTTTGCCAGCCATTTTCTGCAAATGAACCATAGGCAATATGCCCTTTAAAAGCAAGCCACTCTTTTGTACCTGGTACATTCAGGTATTCTTTTATTTCTCCTCTGATTTGCGGTACAGGCTGAGTGTTTGGTCCCTCCACTAACATTCCGCTGCTCAATGCCGTATTTTTAGTGAGAGGAAATCCTGGGCGTTCTTTGCTCCCGATGCTTAGTGTCAGCATTTTCCAGGAAAAATCACCGTAAATCTGATGAATAAACACGTCTTGAGCCTGGTGTATTCCTCCTGCCATGTCTAGTCCAGCTTCAATACGCCATCCGTGTTGAAATTGTTTACCGTAAGTGACTCCTGCCAACAGGTATCCTGAATTGGGATTTGTACTGCCCAGTCCGTATCGGTTACCAGTGAACCAAAGTGGAGCATATGTACCACCTCCGGCTGTAGCTCCTAATTCTACATGGTAGGTAAGAGACGTGTTCTCAGTCTGTGCTTGTATTAAGCTACTGGATAGTATAGAGAATAATAAAATTGCTTTTAGTTTCATAGAGGGAGTACATAAAGTTAATCTTTCTTTTTCATTTCATTCTTAAAATCGTGGTAAATGTCTTTCCCAAAAAGAATCCAGGCTGATTCAAAGATGAAAGCCAGAAAGGCAAACGCGATGATAATCATCATTTTCTTTGGAGATGCAGGAACAAGTGGTACCGTGGCCGGTTCTACTACGGCAAATACAGGTTTTGCTTCTTGTACTTTTCCACGTAGTACCTGGAGCTGTCCCATGGATTGACTGTAGATTTGTTCTGCCAGACTTAAATTTTTTTGTAATCTTTCTTTTTCAGAAGTAACGGTTTGTAAGATTACGTTTCTGTTTGCATCTGCGAACTGGGCATACTCTTGTTGTGCTGCAAAGTATTCTTTTTTATATTGTTCGCATAGATTAAGCTGAAAATCATAATCTTGCTTTGCTTTGCGAGTGCGATAATCGGTGATATATTCTTGTAGTTTATATACGGCACTATCTGCCACAATTGCTGCTGCAAGTGGGTCTTGCAGGGCTACGCTAACTTTAGTCATATTGGTCTTTACATCTGTTTCAACTTTTAAGACATCTTGTAGCATCTTGATGTGCATATCTTGCTCTTTAGTCAGTTTAAAAGGATCAATTGTTGTTACGGTATCTGGTTTTTCTTGGCTAAAAAGTGACTTGACGCCTCCTATAGCAGCTTTGGGAAGTCCTGTCACGTAAGTCCACCATGGTTTTTGCTCTATATCCAAATAGTCATAGAGTAGCATGGTTTTTCCGTCTTGAGTCTGAATTGGGACTTGAAGAACTTCTAATGCATATGGGTTAGTTTTTACAATTTCAGGAAACATATTAAAAGTAAGGGCATCCTCTCCAAATCCCGTTGAGCTGTTTACCAGTCCAAACATTGAAGCAATGCCAGATAAACCACTTGCTCCATTCATTCCAGATTCAGGTGAAAGGCTTACATATGCGTGGTAGGTTTTAGGTAAACTAAAGCCGATAACAGCTCCAATTAAAGCACTTATACCACAGACTTTGTATAATTTAAAGCGGTTATGGAATAATATTCTAATTAATTTGAAGAGGGTAATATTATTCTTTATTTCGTCTGAAGTTTCTTGCTGTTTTTTATTCTTTTCTTCCATCTTGTTCTAATTATTAATTTATGAATCCTTCGAAAAAGAACTGATTTATTATGAGTTAATTATACGTATTTTGGCTTTTTTGTAAAAGAAAGAAGGCAGAAATATTATAAAGAAATATAAGTAAGCCTTGATATAAGAAAAGTGTAATATTTCATGGTAAACTCTGATATTGTATTTTATCAGTGATAGTTTGTTTCTGGAAATAGACGATTTCCGTAAGCGATAGATAGCCAAAGGTTCCTTCATTCCATATGAAACTTTATGCTCTCTTAGAATCTTTAACCATAATCCCCAGTCTTGTCTTTTTCTTAAATGGGGGAGATATATTTTTCCTGTTTTCTGGCTGTCATAGATGGCAGTCAGGCACCCAATACCATCGTCATGTTTCATGTCTGTGTAGGTAATCTTCTTATTACAGATGACTATTCCTTGAATTTTGCTGTTTTCGTCGCAAGTCATATATGAGGTATACGATAGTACACAGTTTTTTTCAATCATGAAAGCCAGTTGTTTTTCCAGTTTTTTAGGCATCCAGCAATCATCGCTGTCACAAAATGCGATGAAACGACCCTGGGCATTTTCGATGGATTTATTTCTGCATATTCCTGCTCCACTATTTTGGTTAAGTTGAAATAATTTTATGCGGGAATCTTTTTTTATAAACTCTTGTATGATTTCTATGGTGTTATCACTGGAACAATCGTCCGTAATTAACAATTCCCAATATGGATAGCTTTGGTTAATGATGGATTCTATTGTTTCAGCAATAAAAGGGGCTGAGTTGTATGAAGGGGTGATGATAGAAACTAAGCCAAGATTTTCCATGAATTATATAGTTTGGTATGAATTTTAAATAGTTTAGTAATCGTTGATTTTGAATTTATTATCCCTTAAATACTCCATATAGCATATACCTGAGTGCGTTTGCTATGTTCGTTTTGTGTTTAAATTTTGAGTATTTAAACAAGCTGAAGTAACAGGCATATAATATAGCAAATATTTTTCCTCCGATTAGTTTTTTGGTAAATTTTCCTCTATCGATAAAATATTCTTTTGAGAATTTTGCAGAATCCCATTGAGAACTGCCGGGTAGTAATCGGGCAAGTGTTATAGGTACAAAATAGATGGATAACTTATTTCTCAGACAGTTATGTAGAAAAATATTTTCTTCTCCTCCCGCTTTTGATACTCCTGAACCAACTTTTTCATCAAAAAGTATATTTTTCTCTTTTATTTTGGAGAGCTTAAATGCTATTTCGACACTTGAGACTTTGAGGCAATCAAAACTATTTAATTTCTTGATATGTTGTGGGTAGTGTTTGATTGGATCTCGATTAACCTGAAATACAATAATGTCTGCCTGAGGAATATTTTGGAAAGCCTGTCTTATTGTTTCAGGATAGTTTAATGAGAAATATTCATCGTCATCACATATTATGCATATATCTCCGCATGCATTTGCTATTGCCAGGTTTCTGCTTTTTGATAGTCCGCGTTCTGTTGTATGAATGATTCGAGCTTTACATTCTTCGTTTTGGTGGTTTTGAAACGTTATATTTTCAGTTTTATTTATATCACATTGATTTACGATTACTACATCACTCTGTATATTACTTTTTTGGATGATATCTGTATTTTTTTGATGCATACAGGAAATAAGAACTTCTAGTGTCATAGTAGAAAGTATATTGAGTTATAAATATATTCAGCTTTAGGAAATAATACTGTTTTTAATCCGTAAAAAGCGATGATAGCCAGGCAGATGAGTCCAAATAGTATTTTTTTGTTCTGCTTTTTTAAATCGATAAGATAGAAAAAAATTGGGAAGGCAGAAATTATGATGAAATAATCAGCCAATCGGTTTACTATCGGTACTTTCAATAATAGCAGCTTGAAACAGAATCCCAGATAGCCAAAATAAAAAAGCTTCTTTTCAAAATCATTTAATGAGTTATTTTCAAGTAATTTAAGTCCCCAATAAAAGAATGGAATAAATATATACTTGGTAAGCGAAGTAATGATGGAAGAACTCATTTCCTCCTTTTCAAGGTGTGCAGCATAGGCTGGGGGAAGATAGTCTGTCAAGAATGAAAAAGTTTTTAAGTTTAGAAAGAAACTTCCTATGAAGGATATGATTAATATTATTTCTAACCATTTGTTATTCAGTTTTTTTACAAAAGGATACAGGTATATTGATAATAATATTATGCTAGATACATGCATGAAAAAAGCGATGCCAATCCATACTAGGCATTGCTTGGCTTTAGATTCGCAATACAAAATGCATGCATAAGTTCCGCAATGAATGGCTACGGCTTGCCTTAGCATATTCAACTGATTGTTGAATATATTTGTATAACCAATGTATAATAGGATGAAGATAAAGAGGTAAGACGCTTGAAAACGTTTTAGTATTAAAAATAATAATGTAAAATTAATCGTATAGAAGATGTAATATAAACCTTGTCCGTGGATACCTATGCTATTACATATTTTGATAATATAATAAAATAAAAATTCACCTTTTTCCTGATAAAGCTCTAATCCCCATCCGTCAAATAATCCTATATATGTAGGATAATCTGTTCCAACATAGTATTGTCCTCCTGATATGATTAACCAGATGGCGCAAAAATGAAAAAAGAGAAGGAAAAGTGCTCCGTCTGATAACTGGCAATCCTTATACTTTTTACCAAAGAAATAACTGATAGCTATCGAATAAATTAGATTTCCAAAGAAAACCATTATTTAAATTTTTTGTAGATTCGAGAGCATAATTTTGCAAAATGTTCTCCCAGTATGTTTTTAACTAGCTTATAAAGTTTTTCTTTGGGACCATGCCATGATCCGGCAAAGTGATGTATTGTATATGTATTCGAAGTGGTATGAATCTGTCCCGTTTTATAAGATTTAGCTGTAAGATAATCTGGTGAAAGCGGATATATATGTTTATTTAAGAGTTTATTGGCTTTTAGAATCTTAAATATGATTTTGGGCAATGGAGTGGTATTCTGTGTACCGTCCTCCCGATAAAAAGATTTATTCTGGTAATAATCTAATATCAGTTTTACCCAATCTGCTTTAGGAGAAGCACCAAAGATTCCTGCTTCAATTCCTATCTGGTTCTCATATCCTAAAAGGTAATCATTGTTTAATAGAGGATTGAAACTTTTGATGACTTCTACATCCATATCCATATAGATGCCACCATAATTATATACGGCATAAAGACGTATGTAATCTGCGGCGAAAGCATATTTTTTAGCTTCGAATGCCTCTTTTACCCATTGTGAAGAATTAATGTCAAAGCAATCAAAATTCCAAAGCTTAAATTCATAGTCGGGAAGTTTCTCTTTCCAGCTTTTCATGTATTCTTGTAGCTTTTCAGGAATTGGGTCATTGCTCAACCAGCAGTAGTGTATAATTTTAGGTATCATATATCTGTTTATTCTTGTATTAGTCTTATCCATTGTTCTGAGATGCTCTCAGAACTAAATCTTTTTGAAGAGCTTATCGCGTTTATCGCATATTTTTGACGAAGTGCATCATCATTCATCAGTTCTTCTATGGCACTGGCGTAAGCCTTTAGATTGTTATCTTCCACAATTATTCCGTTTTCAGAATCTGTTATAATTTCAGATAAGGAGGGGTAGCTATTGAGTGCTACGGGAACAACACCAAATTGTTGCGCTTCGGTTATTGTTAATCCCCAACTTTCCAGTTGTGAGGTCATGAGAAAAATGGAAGCGTCCCAATAATATGGCTTAGGATTTTTGTTTCCCTCAAATGAAATGTTATTCAGCTGTTTATCAGTGCAGTATTTTTTATATAAATATTCGTCGCTTCCAGTGCCTACGATTGTAAGGGTCCAGTCTGTCGACGGATTCTTCTGGCATATTTGTTCCCATGCTTTAATTGCGAAGAGAATTCTTTTAGGATTCTCTACAAGCCGAGAAACTATTAGTACCTTTTTCTGCTTTCTTTTTAATTCTTCAATTGGGAAAAAATCATTGAAAGATAGTGCGTTATGGATGATAGTAAACTTTCTGTCATCGTTTATTTTTCCAAAATCCATAAAAGGACGAATTAATTTATGCGATAAAAGTACGATTCTATCAGCATATTTATAGGTGTCGTTGTAGTAATGGGGGAATTTGTATTGTTGGTGCCACTTAATGAAAGGAAATAATCCGATTTTAATAACAGTGGGTATGATGTTATTAATTTGTATTTTATGAGGAATTATGTAGGAGAATCTGATAGACGATTTCTCAACTCCTGGAAACAAATGATGTGCAAAAATGATTTTCACATTTATGCCTTCACAGGCTTTTTTTAAAGACTTAGTAAGTCTGAACTGCCCCTGTAAGATGATAGCTTCAATCGCATTTTTTTTTATGAAGTTGATCAAAGGAGCGTGTTGGCGATGGTTCTTTAAATGTATTTTTTCTGTAAAACTAGTCCGTATATATTTTGAATCGATGTCATTGTAGTATGCTAAAAAGCATTTGCAATGAAATGTGGTAGAAAACTCCCTGCATAGGGTATCTGTAATTCTTTCAGTGCCTCCCAAATGAGGACTGACATCGAAAGTATTTACAAATAAAATATTCATTATTTGTTGTTGATAATCTGAGTTCTTAATAATCTGTTTTTCTTTTAAAGGTATATTGGGTTTTTATAGAGACAATAATAGAGTCTTATTTGTTTTGAGAGGAGAAAAAAGCTCTCATGCAATTGTTTAGCTTTAGATTATATCGTAAAAATGGATATATACATTTCCGGTTTTTATTATCTCTCCATACTTTGATATATTTTAAATATCTGTTTATGGTTAATCCTTCTGTGTGCTTATAGATGTCCTGATTTAATTGTTTTATTTGTGCGTCAAATTTAATGAGTGCTTGTGTATCCGTATTCTTGTATGCGAGGTATAATCTGTATATTCGTGACACTTCTACTACTGCTCTATAAAAAAGGTATTCTTGATATAGAGGAGTCAGATGGGCATGGCAGGTGTTATATTTGTCAATCAAAGAAAATGATAATTTTTCCATTGAATACATATTCTTCATGAGTGTCTTGGGATTTACAGTTTGCCCTGCACGGCCTAGAAGATATTTGTATAGAGGCTTTTTTAAATAATAGGCAGTCTTTACCGTTGTCATAGGGATAAATGTCCACTCCACATCTGTGTAAGATATCCCTTCGGTTTGTTTGTATTTTATGTGAATGATATTTTCTCTTTTATAAGCCACATTGTGCATATGAATATATGGAACTGACGCTTTTCTATCCGTAAAGAAACGTGGAAAGTCAAATATCTGTAATTCAGGGTATTGGTAAGAAGATTGTGAGAGCGTTTGACCTCCCTCATCTATTGTGACATAATCTGTGAGTAGTAAGTCAACATCTATTCCGTTAATGTTCTTAATCAGTTCTTCCAGAATAGGAGTTGAGAATGAATCGTCAGCATCTAATATTTTTATGTATTTTCCTTTTGCTACAGGTAGTCCTGCATTGATGCATGAACCATAATTTCCGTTTGTTTTATCAATGATGACAAAAACATCCGGATATTTTTGTTGGTAGGCTTGTGCGATTGATAAAGAGCTGTCAGAACTTCCATCATTAACAACTATAACTTCCAGATATTCTAGTCCGGTTTTTATCAAGAGTGAATCTAAACATTTGTTTAGATATTTTTCCATGTTATATGTTGGAATGATAATTGAAAGTAATTTCTCCATGGTATGAGCTTTAAAATAGGTTTAATACTTGTTCAACAATAGGTGCCATGTCATAATATTTGTATTCAGCCAGTCGTCCTCCAAATATTACATTGCTTTCTTTGTCTGCTAACGATTTGTATTTGCTATAAAGAGAATTGTTTTTTTCATCGTTTACCGGATAGTATGGCTCCATTCCGTCTTTCCATTCAGTGGAATATTCTTTGGAGATAACCGTTTTAGGGCATTTCTCAATGTCTGCTCCGAACATCTCAAAATGCTTGTGTTCAATGATCCGGGTATAAGGTATTTCTTTTTCAGTGTAATTGATTACCGCATTTCCCTGCAGATTGCTGCAATCGTGAATTTCTTCTTCAAAACGGACTGTGCGGTATTCAAGTTTGCCGAACTGGTAATCGTAATATTCATCAATTTTGCCTGTAAAGACAATTTTGCTTGCAATGCTTTCCCAATATTTCCTGTCTTTAAAGAAATCCGTATTTGTTCGAACCTCAACTCCTTCTAATAACCCCTCTATCAATTTGTTATATCCTCCGATGGGGATTCCTTGATATCTGTCATTGAAATAGTTGTTGTCGTAAATAAATCTTACGGGTAATCGTCTGATAATAAATGACGGAAGCTCTGTACATTTACGTCCCCATTGTTTTTCTGTATACCCTTTAATTAATTTTTCGTAGATATCTTTTCCAATAAGAAGCAAGGCCTGTTCTTCCAGGTTTCGGGGTTCTGAGATTCCGTCTTCCTGCATTTTGCGCAATGCTTCGGCCTTCTGTTCTTCTATTTTGGCATGTGCTGCTTCTGGAGTGGTAACCCCCCACATCTGATAGAAGGTGTTCATGTTAAAAGGAAGGTTATATAACTTCCCCTTATAATTGGCTACAGGGCTGTTGGTATATCTGTTGAACTCTACGATGGAGTTTACAAAGTCCCATACCTTCTTACTGTTTGTATGAAAGATATGTGCGCCATATTTGTGTACGTTTATACCTTCTATATTTTCGCAGTAGATATTTCCTCCGGTATGAGGGCGTTTATCTATTACCAAACATTTCTTTCCTTCTTTAGAGGCCTTATAGGCGAATGTGGCTCCAAACAGGCCTGAGCCCACTATCAGATAATCATACATGTCTTTACTAGGAATATGTTGTTAATTATAAAGGAATTTCGGGTCAACTTCTTTTCTTTGTCAGGAAGTCTTTGAATGTGTAGTAGAGCTTATCTTTAGTAAGCCCTAAATAGATTGCATAGATAATAATGCCGGTTGCTATACATGCAATTAAGCTTATAATACTATTCGTATTGCTTGTTAGTGTGATGGGAACAATGGCAAATGCCATGATGGCAGTTCCTATGCAATAATTAAGAAATGATTTTGATTTCCAGTTAATGGGGATGTACCTTCTTCCGATAAGTATCATGCTGAATGTGACTAAAAATTCAGCCACGAGCGTGGCTATGGCCGCGCCATCTTGTGAAAGAGAAGGTACCAGGCACAAATTGAGTATAAAATTTGATGCGGCTCCAATAGCTGTACAAATAATCACGATATTTTCTTTTCCCTGCGGATATAATATTTGTATACCCAGAATGCCCGACAAGCTAATCAGGACAATGATAGGAGATATTAGCTGCAAGGTGGTTATTGCTGCGTGATATGTGCTGCCACAGAATAAGATGATTAGTTCTGGAGCCAGAACGATTGTTCCGACAGTGATGGGCAATGAGATTGCAAAAATAAACTCTGTGGCTTTTTGAGCCAATCGGTTGAACTCTTCTTTTTGCTGGTTGGACAGCAGGTTTGTCAGCCTTGGAAGCATGACTGTGCCCAGTGCACTGGTTACTCCTAATATCATCTGTGAAAGGCGGGTTGCCGCTGTAAACAGACCTACACTCTCTGTGTCTTTAATAAACCCCAGCATTACCGAATTAAGATTGACGTATAAACTGATAATAAGGTTTAATACAAAAATCCGTAAGGCCGGTTTAAGGTGCTTTAATGGATGGAGTTGTTTAAAAGGAATGAATGAGATGTATTTCTTTAACCGTATGAAGTTGAAAATATTTCCTCCTACCACGCCTACCACGCAATACATGCCATACCATAATATGTCTTGTGGGGTTTTGACACAGATGAAAAGAATAAAGAGTGCCGAAATCTTCACAATCAATCCCCTTATGGTAATGTATTTAAAATCTTCGATGCCTTGGTAAAACCATTCGCATCCAATGGTGGTAAATAAGATACTTGTGCTGAGAATTAAAAATAAGGGGATATTTACTTGGATTTCAGGTATCAGCAGGCATAGGATGAAGACAAGAAGGTAGCCTAAAAAAGTCAGAGAGAAATGGAGAAGCAGGATTTCCAGTGTGGTTTTGTTACATTCGTATTGATTGTCTCGTACTTTCGCAATTTCTCTGATTGCATACATGGGAATGCCCAGGCATGTAAATAAAGATATATATTGAATGATAGATTGGTAGAAGTTGACTTGTCCGATTCCTTCTGCTAACATTATCCGGGATGCATACGGAAATGTGAGTACAGGAAAAATTAAACTGGAAACGGTATTTATGAGGTTGAATATATAATTTGTTTTTATGGACTTGGACATGACCTCTATCGTGTGGTTTTAGGGTACGCTTCGCCGTTACCTGTCCCATACCAATCCATCCTGAGAAGACAAAAAAAGGTATGCAAGGTAAGCGTGATATTTCGTTTATCTTACAAAAATACCCCCTTTCATCGAAATGTCAAAAGGAAATTTCGACAAAATGAGTTTTCAAAGGGTTTTAGTAGACAAATGAGTAGAAATCATAAATACTGCATCGTTTTTTCTTGTTTTTTCCGGTCTGTTTTTCGTCTGTTCCAAAATGCAAGTACGTTGAGGAGAAAACTCTTTGACGTTTTGCTTAAAATGCACTTGCGTTTGGAACAAAACTCTTTGGTGTTTTGGATAAAACGTAAGTACGTTTTTAGATGTCTTTTAAGTTGTTGAAAATCAGTGCTGAATTATTCCATGGTGTGTGATAACTCACAACCTTCGTACACTTTTCTATGACACAAATGTGAAAAACACAGAATTTTATGTAAGTTTGCAAGATAAACACATAAAGATACATGGAAGATTTTTTATCGACGGCGGTCAATGTAACTGCTACGCGAGGCAACAGCTTGATTAACAGAAAGATGATACTCCGAATCCTGGGCATTCTGCTCTTTATGGAGGCAATGATGTTTCTGGCATGTGCAGGCGTTTCCTTGTGCTATGGGGAGGAAGACTATATTTATTTTATTTACACGACATTGATTAATATGGCTGTGGGGAGTGGGCTGATTCTGCTAGGGAGAGGAGCCGAAAACCGGGTGACACGGCGCGATGGATATTGTATCGTGGCGTTTACGTGGCTGCTTTTCACAGGATTCGGAATGCTGCCTTTTTATATAAGCGGAAGTATCCCGTCGGTGGCAGACGCATTCTTTGAGACCATGTCGGGTTTTACAACTACAGGGGCAACCATCCTGGATGATATTGAATCGCTTTCGCACGGTATGTTGTTCTGGCGAAGCTTTTCGCAATGGATTGGAGGATTGGGTATTGTGTTCTTTACGATTGCTGTGTTGCCTATCTTTGGGGTAGGTAATCAGGTCCTTTTTTCGGCAGAAGCTACGGGGGTGACACATGATAAGATTCATCCGAAAATCAGTGTCATGGCCAAATGGCTATGGACAGTATATCTCATGCTGACCTTAGCGGAGATGGTGCTGTTGCTGATAGGAGGAATGGATTTGTTTGATGCTGCATGTCATGCTTTTTCCACGACGGCTACTGGAGGATATTCTACCAAGCAGGCCAGTGTGGCTTATTGGAATTCTCCTTTTATAGAATATGTAATTGCCATCTTTATGATTCTTTCGGGTATCAACTTCTCGCTTTATTTCATGTGCATGAAGGGACGTTGCGGACAGTTGTTCAAGGATGGTGAGCTCCGGTTGTATCTCATCTCCATTGGGGCGGTGACGCTGATAATTACCGGGGCCTTATACTGGCATAATAATTATGGGTTGGAGGAAGCTTTCCGGAAATCGCTTTTCCAGGTAGCGTCTATTCATACTTCGTGTGGTTTTGCTACGGACGATTATAATATGTGGCCTCCTTTCACATGGTTGCTGCTCATTTATACAATGATTGCAGGAGGTTGTGCCGGTTCTACGGCGGGCGGGGTTAAGAATGTGCGTCTGCTGATTTTGTTGCGCAACGTAAAGAATGAGTTCCACCGGCTGATGCATCCCAGGGCTGTACTTCCGGTAAAGGTGAACCGGATGGCGGTTTCACAGCGTACCATTGCTACGGTGATGACGTTCGTAGTATTTTATTTTGTCTGCATCTTCTTATGCTGGCTGGCATTGATGTGTATGGGCATTGGATTGGAAGAGGCATTCGGACTGTCTGTATCGAGTATAGGAAACGTGGGACCGGGGCTAGGAGCATTTGGTCCGGCCTTTTCGTGGAGTGCGCTTCCCGACCTGGCAAAATGGCTGTTGTCATTCATGATGCTGATAGGGCGTCTGGAGTTGTTCGGGGTACTTCTGCTGCTGACTCCCAGTTTCTGGGATAGACGATAAGAAAAAATAAGAGCCACTACATTGAAGTGTCGTGGCTCTTATTTTTATAATAATAGAGAAGTTGCTTATTAATCGATAAACCGGCGTGTGAGCTGTTCGAACTCATCGATGCGGCGGTCGCGCAGGAAGGGCCACCAGCG